>Ga0247713_1000343_pt1 | contig 30201 bp, 29 predicted proteins | sample 21E_NmetaG_FD_189936 | JGI IMG/M metagenome (GOLD analysis project Ga0247713, IMG submission 189936) | Soil microbial communities from hillslope of Landscape Evolution Observatory, University of Arizona, Oracle, AZ, United States - 2-1-E_N | ecosystem: Engineered > Artificial ecosystem >...
GCCAAGGCCTCCGGCGACGCGGTGACCGCGCCGATGCAGGGCACGATCATCAAGGTGGCGGTGGCCGACGGCGACACCGTGTCCGCCGGCGATCTCGTGGTCGTCCTCGAGGCCATGAAGATGGAGAACCCGGTCACCGCGCACCGCGACGGCACGGTCACCGGGCTGGTCGCCGAGCCAGGCAGCTCGGTGTCCCAGGGCGCCGTGATCTGCGAGATCAAGGACTGACGCCTGGACGGGACCCGGACCAGTGTTGACCTTGGTCCGAACGGGCCGGTAACCTCGGGAGCGCCAGACCGTTGCACCGCGGTGCCCGCACCGTGCTGGACAAGTGCATAGCGGACACAGCAGTGCGATGTACCCGTGTGACGACCACCACGGGGGTCCGGTTACCCGCCACGCGGATGACCGCGCCGCGGATCCGTTCGACGCGCAGGGCCTTGCCGCGCCGCGAACACGCCCATCTCCCTCCGGCGTCTTCGAGGATCCGTCATGCCCCCCATCGTGTACGTGACCAGCCACATCCACGTCGACGGGCCGATCCCCGGCCCACACTCACTGCTCACCCTCGCCGCCACCGCGCACCTGGAATCGGGCGCCGGAGGCGGCCCGATCAGCACCTTCCGGGTGAACGTGCGCGAGCTGCCGGGTGCCACGCCCCACCCCGTCTCCCTCCGGACCTGGCGGGAGCGGCCGGACGACTGGCTCACCACCCGCCGCGGCAGCCGCCCGCCTGCTGTCGCGATGAGCGCCTTCACCCGCTGGATCAGCGGACTGCCGGGCGAGCCGACGTTCGTCGCGGATCCGGTGGACGCGGACTACCCGTTCCTCTACTGGTACCTCCAGCGCTTCACCGGTCGGTGGCCCTTCGCCCGCCACAGGACCGACACGGACCTGCACGCCGCCCTGACCCGCGCCACCGGGTGCCCGCTGAGCGGCTGCCGGATCCCGGCCCCGGTCCTGGCCCGGACGAGTTGACCGGCGCGAACCGCGGCGGTCGGTACGGCGGCCCGCCGTGCCGGCCACCGCGGTTCCGTCGTCCCGGGGCCGCCGGCCGGGGCACCCTCAGTCGAGATCCCCGTGCCGCATCAGCTGGCGGCCCGACTCGGTGATCGACCCGGACAGCGAGGGGTACACCGAGAAGGTGTACGCCAGGTCGTCCACGGTGAGGTTGTTCTGCACGGCCAGCGCGATCGGCAGGATCAGCTCGCTCGCCACCGGGGCGACGACCACCCCACCGACCACCACCCCCGTCGCCGGTCGGCAGAACAGCTTGACGAAGCCCCGGCGCAGGCCCTGCATCTTCGCCCGCGGGTTCGTCGCCAGCGGCAGCATGATCGTGCGGGCCGGCACCTCGCCGGCGTCGATGGCCCGCTGGCTGATCCCGACGGTGGCGATCTCCGGGCGGGTGAACACCGCGGCGGCCACCGTCTTCAGCTTGATCGGCGCGACACCCTCGCCCAGCACGTGCCACATCGCGATCCGGCCCTGCATCGCCGCGACCGACGCGAGCATCAGCACGCCGGTGCAGTCCCCCGCCGCGTAGATGCCGGGCACGGCCGTGCGCGAGACGCGGTCCACCGGGATGAAGCCGCCACGGTCCACCTCGACGCCGACCTTCTCCAGCCCGATGTCGGTGGTGTTCGGCACCGACCCGACCGTCATCAGGGCGTGCGAGCCGCTGACGGTGCGGCCGTCGGCGAGGGTGACGAGCACGCCGTCGCCGTCGCGGCGCACCGACTCGGCCCGGGCGTCGGACAGGATGGTGACGCCGCGCTCGGCGAACACGTCCTGCAGGACGGCAGCGGCGTCGGCGTCCTCGCCGGGCAGCACGCGGTCGCGGCTGGAGACGAGCGTGACCCGCGCGCCGAGCTCGACGTAGGCCGAGACGAACTCCGCGCCGGTCACCCCGGACCCGACCACGACGAGGTGCTCGGGCAGCTCGTCGAGGTCGTAGAGCTGGCGCCAGGTGAGGATGCGCTCGCCGTCGGGACGGGCGTCGTCGAGGATCCGGGGAGCGGCGCCGGTGGCGACGAGCACGACGTCGGCGGGCAGGTCCTCGCGGCGGCCGTCGAGGGTGTGCACCTCGACGAGGTGCGCGGCCCGGATGGCCGGCTCGTCGCTGAACGTCGCGGTGCCGCGCAGGATCCGCACGCCCTCGCGTTCGAGCCTGGCCCGCACGTCGGCGGACTGCGCGAGCGCGAGGCCCTTGACCCGGCCGTTGATCGTGGGCACGTCGACGCCCGCGGCGGTGCGGTCGACGGTGAGGCCGAGCTCCGGCGCGCGCCGCAGGTCCACCCGGATGCCCGCGGAGGAGATGAAGGTCTTCGACGGCACGCAGTCGTAGACCACGCAGGCGCCGCCCAGACCGTCGCGCTCGATGACGGTGACGTCGCCGCCGTGCTGCACGGCGACCAGGGCCGCCTCGTAGCCGGCCGGACCTCCGCCCATGATGACGATGCGGGTCACGGCGCCAACCGTACGCGCGTCCGGTGACGGCGCACGCCGAGGTGGGCGCGGCGCGCGCGGGCGGCCGCACTACGCTGCGGGGGTGCCGCTGTACGCCGCGTACGGGTCGAACATGGATCCGGCCCAGATGAAGGAGCGCGCCCCGCACTCGCCGATGGCCGGGACGGGGTGGCTGCAGGGCTGGCGGCTGACGTTCGGCGGCGAGGACTACGCCTGGGAGGGCGCGCTCGCCACCGTCGTCGAGGACCCGGGTTCGCAGGTGTTCGTGGTGCTCTACGACGTGCCGGACCACGACGCCCCGCAGCTGGACCGCTGGGAGGGCGGGGAGCTCGGGCTGCACAAGAAGCTGCGGCTGCGGGTGCACACCCTCGAGGGCGACGTCCTGGCCTGGATCTACGTGCTCAACGACTACGAGGGCGGCCAGCCCTCCGCCCGCTACCTGGGCGTGCTCGCCGACGCCGCGGAGCAGGCCGGCGCCCCGGACGACTACGTCGCCGACCTCCGCACCCGCCCGAGCCGCAAGTCCCTCTGACCGCGGGTCGGTCTGGAACCGGGGGCGACGGCGCGACTCGCGGTCAGGACAGGGCGGACAGGGCCGCGGTGGCGAGGATGCGCAGGCCGAAGGGAAGGGCGCGCTCGTCGAGGTCGAACGTCGGCTGGTGGATGTCACGCATCGGGCCGTGCCCGGGCCACACGCCGAGCCGAGCCATCGCGCCGGGCACGTGCTCGAGGTACCACGCGAAGTCCTCCCCGCCGCTGGACTGCTCGGTGCCGCAGGCCGCCTCCGGACCGCCGGTGGCCACCGCGGCGGCGGAGAGCATCGCGGCGCTGGCCGCGTCGTTGACGACGGGTGGAACGCCGCGGACGTAGTCGAGGACGTAGCCGACGCCCGTCGGGGCCAGCACGGCCGCGACGAGGCCGCGGATCTGTTCCTCGAGCTGGTTCCACGTGGCGTGGTCGGCCGTGCGCAGGGTGCCGCGCAGGACCCCGTGCTCGGGGATGGCGTTCGCCGCCTCGCCGGCCCGCACCGCGCCCCACACCAGCACGGTGCCCGAGCGCGGGTCGACCAGGCGGGTGAGCAGCAGTGGCAGCTGCGTGATCAGCAGACCGAGGGCCTGGACGAGGTCGGCGGTCAGATGCGGGCGCGAGGTGTGCCCGCCCGGCGAGGTGAGGCGCAGTTCCAGGAGGTCGCAGGCCGAGGTGATCGGCCCGACCCGCGTGCCGAGCCTGCCGACCTCGAGCCGGGGGTCGCAGTGCAGCGCGAAGATCCGCTCGACGCCGGCGAGCCCGCCGTCGGCGACGACGTCGATCGCGCCGCCCGGCTGCATCTCCTCGGCCGGCTGGAAGATCAGCCGGATCCGCCCCGGCAGCTCGGGCGCCGAGGCCAGCGCGAGGCCGGCACCCAGCAGCATCGCGGTGTGCGCGTCGTGGCCGCAGGCGTGCATGACGCCCTCGACGGTGGAGGCGAACGGCAGGCCGGTGTCCTCGGCGAGCGGCAGGGCGTCCATGTCGGCGCGCAGCGCGACGCAGCGTTCGCCCTCGCCGATGTCGCAGACGAGACCGGTGCCCGTGGACAGCCGGCGCGGCTGGAGCCCGGCCGCGGCGAGGCGGGCGGCGACGAGCGCGGTGGACCGGTGCTCGTCGCGGGCGAGCTCCGGCACGGCGTGCAACGACCGGCGCCAGGCGAGGACGTCGGTCGCGTGCTCGGCGAGCCAGCCGTCGAGCCAGGCCGGACCGGTGCCGGCGCCCAGGTCGGCGACGCCGGGACCGACCGCGAACATCAGGCCGGGATGCGCGTCCAGCACCGTCACCGTGCCTCACCGGCCCATGGGACCCCCGGGCCTCCGGTGGCTGCTGTCTCGGACATCTTCCGATTCTGCTCACCCGGACGGCGGTGTACCAACTCGGGAGCCGCCGATCCGGCCATCGCTCGGCGAGGGGTTGACGATCTGCTGCGGGCGGGCGGAACCGGCGCCCCGAGCAGCGGCCGGCGGCTGCGACGAGCGGCGGGTCGGGCCGTTCGTCGCCGCCGATCGCGGGCCCGACAGAATGGGGACGTGTCGGACGAGACGCCGGACCCCGGGCAGCCCCGCCGCGTCGGCGGCCGGTACCGGCTCGCCGCGCAGATCGGCAGCGGCGCGATGGGCACCGTCTGGTCCGGTTTCGACGAGCTGCTGCACCGCCACGTCGCGGTCAAGCAGCTGAAGGTGCCGCCCGGCATCCCGGAGCGCGAGGCGGGGGCGCTGCGCGAGCGGATGCTGCGCGAGGCACGGGCACTCGGCGGGTTGTCGCATCCGAACGTCGTGACCCTCTACGACGTCGTCGACGTGGACGGCGAGCCGATGGTCGTGCTGGAGATGGTCGCCTCCCGCAATCTCGCGACGATGATCGCCGAGCAGGGCCCGCTCGACGACGCGCAGGCGGCCGCGGTCGGCTTCGCCACCGCGGCCGCGCTGCGCGCCGCGCACCGGGCGGGCATCACCCACCGTGACGTCAAGCCGGCCAACGTCCTCGTCGCCCACGACGGGCGGATCAAGCTGAGCGACTTCGGCATCGCCCGCAACGCCGCCGACGCGCCGATGACGACGGAAGGGCTGGTGCTGGGCTCGCCGGCGTACATCGCGCCGGAGGTCGCCGCGGGCGATCCGGTCACCCCCGCCGCGGACCTGTGGAGCCTCGGCGCCACGCTGTTCGCCGCGGTGGAGGGCCGGCCGCCCTACGACGTACGGAACAACCCGGTGGCCACGATCGCCGAGGTCGTCGACGGCGAGGTGCCCCGCCCCCGCTGCAGCGGGCCGGTGGCCGAGGTGATCACCGCGCTGATGACCAAGGACCCGGCCCGCCGGATGCCGCTCGAAGCGGTCCGCCGCACGCTGCGTCCCCTGATCGCCGACCCTGACGACCCCCTCTACCCCGGCTCGCCGGACGCGCCGACGATGGCCGCCACGGTGGTGCCGCCCCGCCAGCGCACCACGAGCGGGCCGTACCCCGCCGCCCCGGCCCCGGTGCCGGCGGGGGCGCGGCGCGCGGTGGCCGGGGCGGCGCCGCTCGCCGCGGACCCCGGGCCGGTCCCGGGCCCGCCGCGACCGCCCGCCGGCGTCCCCACGCGCAGCAGCGCGCGCCTGCCCGCCGCGCGGCGCCCGGCCCCGCTCGCCGGGTTTCGGGCCGCCGCGCTCGTGGTCGCCGGCGCGGCCGCGGTGCTGGCCGGGACGGTCGGGGGCTGGACGGTCACCCGCCTGCTCGCCGCCCAGTCGCCGCTGACCACCGCCACCGTGACCGGGCCGCGCGCCGAGCTGGTCGCCCACGTCGACCCGCTCGGGTTCACCACCGGGGTGCCGCTCGGCTGGGCGCCGTACCGGTACGAGGGCCTCGACGGCACGCGCTCGGTGAGCTTCGTCAGCCCGGACGGCACCGAGGAGCTCACCCTGCAGCGTGTCGCGTCGCCGGAGGCCGCGGTGCGCGGGCTCGCCGCCGAGGAGCTCGGCGTCGACACGGTCGAGGTGACGCCCGGGGAGCCTGCGGCCGGCGGGACGCAGCTCGGGTACCGCACGACGGAGGGACCGCTGCGCCGGACGTCGTGGCTGCGGGTGGTCCCGACCGCTGACGGCGCGTGGACGGTGCGCCTGACCGTGCCCTCGGACCGCGCCGAGGGCGTCTCCGCGGAGCTGTTCGACGTGCTCGCCGACCGGTTCGCGCCCGCACCGCGCTGATCCGCGGCGTCGTAGGCTCCTGCGCATGAGCACGACCGTCCCCGTCGCGGAGCTCGTCACCGAGGCCGCGGCCGCCCTGGCCGCGGCCACCGGCAGCGACACCCACGACGTCGCCGTCGTCCTCGGGTCCGGGTGGCGTCCCGCCGCGGACGTCCTGGGGGGCGCGCTCGCGGAGGTGGCGCTGGCCGACCTGCCCGGGTTCGTGCCGCCGGCCGTCACGGGACACGGCGGCACGGCGCGTTCCCTGGACGTCGGCGGGCGACGCGTGCTGGTGCTGCTCGGGCGCACGCACCTCTACGAGGGCCACGGCGTGGACGCCGTCGTGCACGGCGTCCGCACGGCCGCCGCGGCGGGCTGCCGCGCGGTGCTGCTCACCAACGCCGCGGGCGGGATCCGCGACGGGATGCACGTCGGCGACCCGGTGCTGGTCGCCGACCACCTGAACCTGACCGGGCGCTCGCCGCTGGCCGGGCCGCGCTTCACCGATCTCACCGACCTCTACTCCCCGCGGCTGCGCGCGCTGGCCCGCGAGATCGACCCGACGCTGACCGAGGGTGTCTACGCCGGGCTGCCCGGCCCGCACTTCGAGACGCCCGCGGAGATCCGGATGCTGCGCGGGCTGGGCGCGGACCTGGTCGGGATGTCGACGGTGCTGGAGGCGATCGCCGCGCGGGCCGAGGGCGTCGAGGTGTTCGGGCTGTCGCTGGTGACGAACCTCGCGGCCGGGATGACCGGCACACCGCTGGACCACCTGGAGGTGCTGGACGCGGGCCGTGCCTCGGCCGGCCGGATGGGCGGGCTGCTGCGCGCGCTCGTCACCCGGGCATGACGCTGGGACCCGCGCTCCGGGACGCCGCGCTGCGCTGGATCGCCGACGATCCCGACCCCGGCACCCGGCTCGAGTTGCAGCGGGTGCTCGCCGCCGCGATGACCGGCGACGACGGGGCCACCGCCGACCTCGCCGAGCGGATGGCCGCACCCCTGCGGTTCGGCACGGCCGGGTTGCGCGGGCCCCTGCGCGCCGGGCCGAACGGGATGAACGTCGCGGTCGTCCGGCGGGCGACGGCGGGGCTCGCGGCCTGGCTGACCGGGCGCGGCGGGGGCACCGTCGTCGTCGGGCGCGACGCGCGCCACGGTTCGGCCGCGTTCGCCGCGGCCGCCGCGGAGGTGCTCGCCGGGGCCGGGCTGGCGGTGCGGACGCTGCCCGGTCCGCTGCCGACGCCGGTGCTGGCGTTCGCGGTGCGCGAGCTCGGGGCGGCCGCGGGCGTGCAGGTCACCGCGTCGCACAACCCGCCGACCGACAACGGCTACAAGGTCTACCTCGACGACGGCGCCCAGCTCGCCCCGCCGGCCGACGCGGAGATCGAGGCGGCGATCACCGCCGCCGCTGCGGCGGTCTCGGTGCCGACCGGCGCGGGCGCGACGGAGGTCGACGTCACCGAGGCCTACCTCGAGCGGGTCGCGCGGCTGCCACGCGGGCGGGCGCGGGCGCTGCGGGTGGCGCTGACCCCGCTGCACGGCGTCGGCGGCGCGACCTGCGTACACGCCCTGCACCGCGCCGGGTTCACCGACGTGCACGTCGTCGGGTCGCAGGCGGCGCCGGACCCGGACTTCCCGACCGTAGCGTTCCCCAACCCGGAGGAACCCGGCGTCACCGACGCGCTGCTCGCGCTGGCCGCCGAGGTCGGTGCGGATCTCGCCGTCGCCCTCGACCCGGACGCGGACCGGTGCGCGGTCGGGGTGCCGCTGCCCGGCGGGTCCTGGCGGATGCTCACCGGCGACGAGACGGGCGCGCTGCTCGGCGACCACCTGCTGCGCGCCGGCGGGTTCACCGACCCCCTGGTGGCCACCACCGTCGTCTCGTCGTCGATGCTCGCGTCGATCGCGGCGGGGTACGGCGCCCGGTTCGCCGAGACGCTGACGGGATTCAAGTGGATCGTCCGTAGCGGGCCCGGGCTGGTTTACGGCTACGAGGAGGCGCTGGGGTACTGCGTCGACCCGGACGCCGTTCGCGACAAGGACGGCGTCGCCGCGACGGTGCTCGCGTGCGACCTCGCCGCCGGCCTGCGCGCGGGTGGGGCGAACCTGCTCGACCGGCTCGACGAGCTCGCCGCCGCGCACGGCGTGCACCTGACCGAGGGGGTGTCGGTGCGGATGGAGCCCGGGTCGCGCGACGCCGTCGTCGCCCGGCTGGTCGCCGCACCGCCCCCGGGCTGGGACGCGTCCCGGCCGGCCCCGGACGTGCTCGTGCTGCGCCGCGCCGCCGAGGGATCCAGGGGCGGCGAGCGCGTCGTCGTCCGGCCGTCGGGGACGGAGCCGAAGCTGAAGGCGTACCTGCAGGTCGTCGAGCCGCCCGATCCGGACGTCCGCCGCGCGCGGGCCCGCGCCCAGCGCCGCCTGGAAGCGCTGCGGGCCGAGGTGCACTCCACGGTCGTGGGCGGAGAAGGCGGCCAGGACGAGCTTCCCCGCACACCGCCATGACGCGGCTGCTGATCGTCCACCACACGCCGTCACCCGCGACGGCGGAGCTGCTCGACGCCGTCGTCCGCGGCGCGAGCGACCCGGAGATCGTCGGGGTCGAGGTCGTGCGGCGCGCGGCACTGGCGGCCACCGCGTCGGACCTGCTCGCCGCCGACGGGATCGTGCTCGGCACCCCGGCGAACATCGGGTACATGTCCGGCGCGCTCAAGCACTTCTTCGACACCGTCTACTACGTCTGCGCCGACGACACCCGCGGCCTGCCCTACGGCGCCTATGTCCACGGCAACCTGGGGCTCGAGGGCGCGGTCCGGGCCGTCTCCGCGATCACCGACGGGTTGGGCTGGACGCGGGCCGCGGCGACCGTCGAGGTCACCGGGGCGCCGGACCGGGCCGCGCTGGCGGCCTGCTGGGAGCTCGGCGCGACGGTGGCGGCGACGATCGCGGAGTAGCCCTCAGCCCCCGACCACGTCTGCGGCGTGGCACCCGAGCGCGTCGACGACCTCCGCGCGCGGCACCCCGGACGCGAGCACCGCCAGCAGGTGCTCGGCCGCGAGCGGGGCGAGCAGCGCGTGCGCGAGCACGTCGGCACGCGGGCGCGGGTGGCCGGCGTCGGTGAGCAGGATCCGCAGGTGGGCGTGCCAGAACCCGAACGCGCCGAGCCGGAACCGGGCGCCGGTGCTGGCCGTCTCGGACATCCGCACGAGCTCGGGCGCGTCCAGCACGTAGTCCAGGTAGGCCCGCGTGAAGGCGGCGGCCCGTGCCGCCGGCGGCGCCCCCGGCCCGAGCGGCGGCGGGCCGGACAGGATCGCCTCCTGCAGGGCCCGTTCCCGCTCGTCGAGCAGGGCCGCGGCCAGCCCCGACCTGTCGCCGAACCGGCGGAACACCGTGCCCTTCCCCACCCCGGCGGCTGCGGCGACCGCGTCGAGGCTCACCCCGTCGACGCCGAGCTCGCCGAACAGCCGGGCGGCGGCGTCGAGGATGCGGCGCCGGTTGCGGGCGGCGTCGGCGCGCTCGCGGGGGGCCGCAGGTGGCCCGACCCTCAGCGGCGTTGACGAAACGGACTGCGGTCCGATACCTTCGGAGGGCACAAGCGGACCGTAGTCCGAAACAGTCCAGGAGGCCAGCCATGACCGCACTCATCTCACGCGACGAGCTCCGCGAGGCGATCGCCGCAGGCGACGTCACCGTCGTCGACACGCTGCCCGAGGGGTACTACGCGCAGGTCCACCTGCCCGGCGCGCTCAACCTCGTCGAGGACGACGTGGCCACGCGCGCCGCCGCGCTGCTGCCCGACCGGACCGCCGCGATCGTCACCTACTGCTCCAACGCGAGCTGCGGCAACAGCCAGGCCGTGGCGAGCCGGCTCGAGCAGCTCGGCTACACGAACGTCCGCAAGTACCGCGACGGCATCCAGGACTGGGTGGAGGCGGGCCTGCCGACGGAGGGGGCGGTGCCCGCTCGCTGAGGCCTGGCTACGGCACCGCGCCGAACTGGCGGTCGCCCGCGTCGCCGAGCCCGGGGACGATGAATGCCGAGTCGTTGAGCCGCTCGTCCACGCTGGCCGTGACCACCCGCACCGGCAGCCCGCTCTCCCGCAGGTGCGCGATGCCCTCGGGCGCGGCGAGCGCGCAGATCGCGGTGATGTCGACGGCCCCGCGCTCCCCCAGCAACCGGATCGTGTACGCCATCGAGCCCCCGGTGGCGAGCATCGGGTCGAGCACGACCACCGGCCGCCCGGCGAGGGATTCGGGCAGCGACTCCAGGTAGGGCGTCGGCCGGTGCGTCCGCTCGTCGCGGGCGAGGCCGACGAAGCCGATCTGCGCCTCGGGCACGAGCGACTGTGCCGCGTCGACCATCCCCAGCCCGGCCCGCAGCACGGGCACCAGCAGCGGCGGGTCGGCGAGGCGGTAGCCGGTCGTGCGGGCGACCGGGGTGTGCAGCGGCGCCGTCGCCAGCGGCGCGTCCCGGGTGGCCTCGTAGATCAGCATCAGGGTCAGGTCGCGCAGGGCGGCGCGGAAGGACGCGTTGTCGGTGCGCGCGTCACGCATCGTGGACAGGCGCGCCCTGGCCAGCGGGTGGTCGACGACGAGCACGTCCATGGAGCCACACGCTAGCCTGCCGGGGGTGTCCGGTTTCGACGCTCGGGCCCGCGAGCGACCCTTCGGGCGGATCTACGACGACGCCCGCCACCGCATCGCGCACCTGGCCCGCGGCCTGTCCGAAACGCAGCTCGCCGCCACCGTGCCCGGCACCCCGGACTGGACAGGGCGACAGGTCGTCGCGCACCTGGCGGGGGCCGCCTCCGACGCCGTACACGGGCGCACCGAGGGCATGCCGGGGCCGGGCTGGACCGCGCCGCAGGTGGCGACCCGGGAGGGCCGCACCCTCGACCAGCTGCTCGCGGAATGGTCGGAGGTCGCGCCGGGCGTCGTGGAGGCGCTGGCACAGCGCCGGCTCCCGCTCCCGATCGTGCACGACGTGCTCACCCACGAGGGCGACCTGCGTGAGGCGTTCGGCCTGGGCCCGCTGCCCGCCGAGGTCGTGGACGCCGCGCTGCCCACCGTCGCGAAGCCGGTGGTGCAGCGGGCGTCCCGGCACGGGGCGCTGCTCGTCCGCGCGGGGGAGCGGGAGTGGCGCGGCGGCGACGGTGATCCCGCGGCGACCCTGACCGTCGAGCCCTACGAGCTGTACCGCGGCCTGATCAGCCGCCGCAGCCGCGCCCAGATCCGCGCCTGGGACTGGACGGGCGATCCCGAGCCCTTCGCCGACGCGCTGCCGGTGTTCGGGCCGCGCGACGACGACCAGCCGGTGCCGTAGCGCCGGCCCCTGAGCCCGCCGGCTACGCCTCCCGGGCCCAGCGGGGCAACAGGTCGGCGACCGCGACGTCGACGGGGAACGGCTCGGTGGCCGCGAGGCGCTCGCCCTCCGCGCTGATCCGGTAGCGATCGCCGGCGCCGATCTCGTACCTGGTCACCCGCGGCGGGTCCAGCTCGACGCGCCAGTAGTGCGCGATGCCGAACAGGGCGTAGAGAGCCGGCTTCGTCGTCCGGTCCTCGACGTGGCTGCCCGGTGATTCGATCTCCACCGCGACGATCACCTCGGCGGGAGCGAACCAGTGCCGGGCCGGCTGGTCGCTGCGCAGCACGAGCACGTCCGGGATCCGGGTGAGCCGACGGCCGAACCGGATCTCGACGGCCTGCGTCACCACGTAGGGCTCCGGCGCGACGGCCTCCAGCGCCGTGCCCAGCCGCATCGCGACCGCCTGGTGCAGGCTCGACGGGGAGGGGGACACGGTCAGCGCTCCGTCCGTGAGCTCGTACCTGTGGTGGCTCTCGGGGAGCTCGTCGAGATCATCGACCGTCCAACCGTCTCCCGGTACCGCGAGCAGATCCTCGGTCATCGCCGCCTCCTCACGCGCTCGCCCGCATCGTACGACCGGCCACGGACCGATCCGGGCACGATCGAGCCCGGATCAGGGCACGGAGCGGCCCGGGGTCTGCGACGTCCACCGCCACCGGCCGTCGTCGCCGCGGCGGGCGCGCGCCCGGTCCTCCAGCGCCGGGTCCCGCTCGTGCTCCCGGCAGCCCGTCGCCGACCAGCAGGACAGCTCGATCTCGTCGGCCGTCGCGTCGAGACGCAGGAAGCTCTTGAACATCGGCGGGGTGTCGGAGTCGAAGAACAGCGACTGCCAGTTGTGCGCGGGCGCCGACCCGCGCGCCGGCAGCGGCAGCACGCGGCGCGCCGCCTCCCGGGCGCGGCGCGACACCTCGTCCGGCGGGGTACCCGTGCGCGGGGGCGAGATGCCGACCCGCTCGGCCATGATCGTCGTCGCGTCCTCCGGGGAGATCGCGAGCCGACCGCGGCCGAACCCGAGGATCTTGTCGTACTGCCGCGAGAAGTGGGCGAGGGAGTCGCCGCGCAGCGGGTAGCAGCGGAAGCCCTCCTCGCTCGTCGCGGGCAGCAGCCGGTCGACGTTGGGGATCTGGTGCGTCGCCGAGACGTACGCCCCCGATCCCCCGGCGACGACGTACTGCAGCACCCGCCCGTCGCGCAGCAGCACCGGGTAGCGCTGGTAGTTGTGGTCGTTCCCGCCGATCACCGCGACGTAACCGTGGCGGGGATCGGTGACGATCTCGTTCACGTCCCCGCCGCCCTCGATCGGGCTCTCCTGCAGCCGGCCGTAGCTGTAGATCGGCCGGCCGGTGAGCAGGATCTTCGGCCGGTCACCCGCCGAGACCGCGCGCAGCCAGCCGGCCTGGTCGCGGTCGATCCGCCCGGTGATGCCGGTGTCGATCAGCACCAGCCGTACCGGCCCCGCGTCGATCGCGCAGTACGGCCCGGGCTGCGTCGCGACCTGCGCGTCGTCGTCGCGGTACCAGCGCATGTCCGCCACCTCGGCGGCGCTCGCCCGGGGCGCGCGCCGCCACAGCAGCCGGCGCACCGCCCGCTTCCAGGCCGGGCCGGGCCCGCGGACGTCGGGCGCGCCGGCGTCCGGCGGGGCGTCGCAGAACGCCGTCATGAAGCCGGTGAGCCCGTCGTACCAGTCGTGGTTGCCGGGCAGCGCGTAGATCGGCCCCGGGAAGTCGGCGTACGCGCGGTAGAACCGGTCGGCGTACTCGCGGATCCCCCCGGCCGGGTAGATCACGTCGCTGCACACCACGGCGAGGTCGGCGTCGCCGGCCACCCGCTGCAGCACCGGCACGACGACGAACTGCGAGGCGTCGCCCTCGCCGGGGTCGCCGAGCAGCGCGAGCGAGATGCGGTCGCGGCCGGCGAAGCGGCGCACGGTGCGATCGGCCGGCGGCGGGGCGAGGCCGGCGTCGCGCGCCCAGCGGTCGAGCCGGCGCAGCCACTCGCGGCGCTGCTCGTCGGTCGGGTCGCCCAGCCAGGTCGCCAGCTTGTCGTTGCGCGAGGCGAGCAGCGGTCCCGGACGCAGCCAGTAGAAGGGCCGGGAGCGCGGGACGAGGTCGCGGAACTCGCCCAGCCGGCTGCAGCCCCAGCCGGCGGCCCGCGGCGAACGCCGCGACGGCGCGCTGCGCGTCGCCGGTTCCGTCACCGCGTCGCCTCCACGAACGCGACGACCTCCGCGGCCAGCGCCGGACCGGCGTCCTCCTGCAGGAAGTGCCCGGCGCCCTCGATCGTCGGATGTGCCCGGCCGGCGGCCCCCGGCATGACCCGCTGCAGGATCGGGTTCATCGCGGCGGTGATCGGGTCGCCGTCACTGAACGCGCAGAGGAACGGGATATCGCTGCGGGTCAGCGTCGCCCAGGCCGCACGGTTGGCCTGGGTGGCGGGATCGTCGGGGCGCGTCGGGACGAGCGTCGGCATCGCCCGCGGACCGGCCTTGTACTCCTCGGCGGGGAACGGGGCGTCGTAGGCGGCGCGCACCTCGGGCGCCAGGCGGGTGCGGCAGCCGGACTGCACGAGCCGCCCGACGTCGAGCGCCGGTGCCTTCTCCACCGCCCGCCGGAACTCCCACCAGACCTCGGGCATGTCGTGGTCGCCCGTCGGCAGGCCGGTGTTCGCGGCGACCACCCGCGCGAACCGGTCCTGCTGCTCGGCCACCAGGCGCAGCCCGAGCAGCCCGCCCCAGTCCTGCCCGACGAGGGTGACCCCGCGCAGGTCGAGCACGTCGAAGGCCAGGGCCCGGAGCCACTCGACGTGGCGGGCGTAGCTGTGGTCGGCCGGGTCGACCGGCTTGTCGGAGCGGCCGAAGCCGACCAGGTCCGGTGCGATCACCCGCAGCCCATTGCCGGCCAGCGCGGGGATCATCGTCCGGTACAGGAAGGACCAGCTCGGCTCGCCGTGCAGCAGCAGCACGGGCTCCCCGCCGGCCGGGCCGTCCTCGACCCACGCCATCCGCAGCGTGCCGCCGTCCTGGTCGGGCACGTCCGCATGGCGGGGCGGGAACGGGAAGCCGGGGAGGTCGGTGAACCGGTCGTCGGGGGTGCGCAGGACCTGCATGGCCGTGATCCTCACACCCCCGAAGCGGCGGGGGCACCATGACCCGCCGCCCGTCGAGAACGACCTTGTTGCGGTTTCGGGGGCCCGAAAACAGCAACAACGTCGTTGTCGACGGTCACGGGAGCGGGAACGGGGCCGCAGCAACCCCACCCGCGAGGGGCCCGGCGAGCCGACCGCGAACGCGAGCCGGCCACTGACCGTTGAGATCACCAAGAGTGTCGGGAGCGCGACGCTGACCCACCGACCAGGCCGCCTCATGCGCCCAGTGTGGCCGGTGTGCCACGAGCCGTCATCGACATCCAGATTCACCCTGGCCCGAACGGGTGGTAGAGCGCAAACGTTGTCACGCCGCGGGCACCCGCGGCGCTGTACTAGTGACTAGGAGGTGATCCGGTGCCGGAGAACACGACATCCGACGAGGCGACGCTGGTCGCAGCGGCGGAGAAGCTCACCCAGTGCGACGGATACGTCGTGCTGGCCGTCGACCCCCAGACCGGCGAGGTCGACGCGCACGGTCCCTTCGACGGGCTGACCGCGACCGTCAAGGCCGACCAGCTGCGTCAGGACTTCGACCACGGTGGCCTCGAGGACGTCACGGTCGGGGTCGTCCGGCTGCACCGCTCGACCTGACGGCACCCCCCGTCGACCCGCCCGCCGCACCTCCCGCGCGGCGGGCGGCCTGCTGTCCGGGCCGCCGCCGACCGCCGGTGCCTAGACTCGGCCTCGTGACCACGACCGTTCCCGCCCCCCGGTCGACGTCCCCACCCGTGCCCGCACTGGCCGACGCCGTGCGCGACGAGGCGGCACTGCGCCGATTCCTGCGCGGGCTGCCGGGCGTCGACCAGGTCGGTCTGGAGCGGCGGGCCGCGACGCTGGCCACCCGCAGCATCAAGAAGGAGTCCAAGCTCCGCGCGATCGACCTGGCGATCTCGATGATCGACCTCACCACCCTGGAGGGCGCCGACACGCCGGGACGGGTGCGGTCGCTGTGCGCGCAGGCGATCCGCCCCGACTCCGGCTACCCCGACGCCGGCCCGGTCGCCGCCGTCTGCGTCTACCCCGACCTCGCCGGGATCGCCGCCGAGCGGTTGCGCGGGACCGGGATCGGCGTCGCGTCGGTGGCCACGGCGTTTCCGTCGGGGCGCTCGTCACGGGCGGTCAAGCTCGCCGACACCGCGCTCGCCGTCGAGGCGGGGGCCGGCGAGATCGACATGGTGATCGACCGCGGGGCGTGGCTGTCCGGCCGGTACGGGCAGGTGTTCGACGAGATCGTCGCCGTCAAGCAGGCCTGCGGGCCGGCCCACCTGAAGGTCATCCTCGAAACCGGCGAGCTCGCCGGCTACGACGACGTCCGCCGCGCCTCGTGGCTGGCCCTGCTCGCCGGCGCGGACGTGATCAAGACGTCCACCGGCAAGGTCTCCCCCGCCGCGACGCTGCCGGTGGTCCAGGTCATGCTGCAGGCCGTGCGCGACTGGCACCGGCTCACCGGCGAGCGCCGCGGCGTCAAGGCCGCCGGCGGGATCCGGGCGGCGAAGGACGCGATCCGCCATCTCGTCGCGGTCAACGAGGTGGCCGGGCCGCAGTGGCTCACCCCGGAGCTCTTCCGGTTCGGCGCGTCCTCGCTGCTCGGCGACCTGCTCCGGCAGCGGCGCGCGCAGCGGGAGGGCCGCTACCCCGCGACGAACCGCATCGGCGGCGTGGTGTGAGCGACGCCTGGACCTACGCGCCCGCACCGGAGTCCGCGGCCCTGGCGAACCTGCGCCCCGTCTACCGCCCGTTCGTCGACGGGGAGTTCGTCGACGGTGCCGGCGAGCCGCTGAAGACCGTCAACCCGGCGACGGAGGAGGTGCTCGCCGAGGTGGGCACCGCGAGCCCCGCCGACGTCGACCGCGCCGTCGCCGCCGCGCGCCGCGCCCAGGAGACCGTGTGGGGCGCGATGACCGGCGCGGAACGGGCGAAGCACCTGTTCCGGATCGCCCGGATCGTCGCCGAGCGGGCCCGCGAGCTCGCCGTGCTGGAGACGCTGGACAACGGCAAGCCGATCCGCGAGTCGCGCGACGTCGACGTGCCCACGGCGTCGGCGCACCTGTTCCACCACGCCGGCTGGGCCGACAAGCTGGCCTACGCCGGCGTCGGCCCGGACCCGCGCCCGCTCGGCGTGGTCGGCGCGGTGATCCCGTGGAACTTCCCGCTGCTCATGGCCGTCTGGAAGATCGCTCCCGCGCTGGCGTGCGGCAACACGATCGTCCTCAAGCCCGCCGAGACCACGCCCCTGTCCGCGCTGGTGCTCGCCGAGATCGCCGCCGAGGCCGGGCTGCCGCCCGGGGTGCTGAACGTGCTGCCCGGCGCCGGCGACGTCGGGGCGGCGCTGGTGGCCCACGACGGGCTGGACAAGGTGGCGTTCACCGGGTCGACGTCGGTCGGGAAGGGGATCCAGCGGCTGCTGGCCGGCACCGGGCGGCGGTTGACGCTGGAGCTGGGCGGCAAGGCGGCCAACATCGTCTACGACGACGCCCCGCTCGACCAGGCCGTCGAGGGTGTCGTCGACGGGATCTTCTTCAACCAGGGCCACGTGTGCTGCGCGGGGTCGCGGCTGCTGGTGCAGGAGTCCGTGGCCGAGGAGTTCGCCGAACTGCTGCTGGCCCGGATCGCCACGCTGCGGGTCGGCGACCCGCTGGACAAGAACACCGACGTCGGCGCGATCAACTCGCGCGCCCAGCTGGACCGGATCGTCGACCTCGCCGCGGTCGGGGACGCCGAGGGCGCGCAGCGCTGGACGAGCCCGTGCCCGCTGCCCGCGCGCGGCCTGTTCTTCCCCCCGACCGTCTTCTCCGGGGTCGAGCAGACGATGCGGGTGGCACGCGAGGAGATCTTCGGCCCGGTGCTGTCCGTGTTGACCTTCCGGACGCCGGCCGAGGCCGTCGCGAAGGCCACCGACACCCCCTACGGGCTCTCGGCGGGGGTATGGACCGACAAGGGCTCGAAGGCGCTGTGGACGGCCCAGCGGATGCGGGCGGGCGTGGTCTGGGCGAACACCTTCAACCGCTTCGACCCGGCGTCACCGTTCGGGGGCTTCGGCGAGTCCGGCTTCGGCAGGGAGGGCGGGCGCGTCGGCCTGGCCGCGTACCTGGCGTGATCACGTCGGCGTGTGCGCCGCCAGGAACTCCTCGACGGCGGCGCGCGCCGCGGGTCGGTCGGCGGGATCCTTCCACCGCTGCACGAGCCTGGCGTTCGGCGCGGTGCCGGCCAGCAGCCGCGACGCGCTCTGCGGATGGAACCGGTCGTCGCCCATCAGCACCAGGAGCGGCGTCGCGATCTCGGCGAGCTGCGCGGTCGGCACGCTGAACAGCGGCTCGTCGCCGCCGTACATGCCGTCCCGGAAGCCGACCCAGGTCGCCGGGTCGATCTCCGGGCGGGCGTCGGCGAGGTCAGCCGCCCACGCGTCGAACATCTCGTGGAACGCGCCGCGGTTGCCGTCGAGGCCGATCGGCTGCAGCACCACCGCGGCGACGAACCGCTCCGGGGCGGTCCGCAGCAGGTTGACGATGTAGGAGCCGCCGATGCACATCCCGAGCACGTGGCACCGCCGCACCCCGAGGTGGTCGAGCAGGGCGAGCTGGTCGGCGGTGTAGGTGCCCCAGCCGTCCGACGCCGTGATCGGTCCGACCGAGGCGCCGGCGTTGCGCTGGTCCATCGCGATCACGCGGTACCGCGGCGCGAGCTGCTCCACCGGGTGCCAGGGCGCGTTGGCCCAGGCGCCGATCGCCGAGCGCATGCCGCCGGGTGCGATCAGCAGCACCGGGAACCCGGCGCCGTACTCCTCGTAGTGGATCGTCGTGTCGTCCCGGGTGAAGGTCGCCATCCCGTCATCCTGCCGGGGCGCGCGGACCCCGGGACGGTGGCGGGGCGCGCGTAGGCTCCGGCGGGTGACCCTGTCCCCTGCCACGGACGGCCGCCTGCCGGTCGCGAAGACCTACAAGCTCTACCTCGGTGGCGCGTTCCCGCGCTCGGAGTCCGGCCGCAGCTACCCGGTGCGCGACACCACGGGCAGGCTGCTCGCGCACGCCGCGCTGGCCTCGCGCAAGGACCTGCGCGACGCCGTCGCCGCCGCCCGCGGGGCCTTCGCCGGCTGGTCCGGCGCCACCGCCTACAACCGGGGCCAGGTCCTCCACCGGGTGGCGGAGATGCTGCAGGCGCGGCGCGAGCAGTGCGTCGCGGACGTGGTGGCGGCCGAGGGGACGACCCGGGACGAGGCCGGCGCCGCCGTGGACGCGGCCGTGGACCGGTGGATCTGGTACGCGGGTTGGACCGACAAGATCACCACGGTGCTCGGCTCGGTGAACCCGGTGGCCGGACCGTACGTGAACTGGTCGACGCCGGTGCCGGTGGGCGTCGTCGGCGTGCTGGCGCCCCAGGGCTCGTCGCTGCTCGGGCTCGTCGACGTGCTCGCGCCGGTGCTCGCCACCGGCTGCACCGCCGTGGTCGTCGCCGCGCAGGACCGGCCGCTGCCCGCGGTGACGCTCGCCGAGGCGCTGGCCACGTCCGACGTCCCGGCCGGGGTCGCGAACCTGCTCACCGGGCGCACCGCGGAGCTCGCGCCGTGGCTGGCCACGCACGCGGAGGTCGACGGGCTCGACCTCGCCGGCGCGCCCGCGGAGCTCGCCGTGGAGTGCGAGCGCGCCGCGGCCGACACCGTGAAACGGGTGCTGCCCCGCCCGGCCGCCGAACCCGACCACGCCCGCACCCCCGACCTGCGTCGGTTGCGGGCCTGGTCGGAGGTCAGCACGGTCTGGCACCCGGTCGGGCGCTGAACCGGGCACGTCCTAGTGTGTCGCCGTGGCCAGCGACATCGTCCCGATCAAGCTCTCGCTCACCGGGGGCGACCTCGTCACGCTGTGGGCGCCCCGGTGGCGCGAGGACGGCGAGGAGTGGGAGGCCTTCCTCGGTGACGACGACGCGCTGTTCGGCTTCCCCGAGGTGGCCCAGCTCGCGGCGTTCGTCCGCACCGCGCGCGAGCACGACCTCGTCGACCACCCCGCCTGGTCCGTGGTGTCCGACCTGACCGTCGCGGAGCTGACCCCGGAGGACACCCGCTCCTACGACATCGTCGGCGTGCCCGAACTCGCCGCCGAGGACGCCGACACCTGGACGATCGGCGAGCTCGCCGAGATCACGGACATGGTGCGCTCGCTCGCCGAGGTGTGCGAGCTCGACGTCGTCACCGAGGTGCTCGACTCCGCCCCCGGCTTCGCGCTGCTGCACCAGGGGACGCTGCCGTTCGTCGGGCGCGAGGGCAACCGGCTGTGGACGCAGATGGTGGAGACGATCGCCGAGCGCTGGGACGACGTCATCGACGCGCTCGACCAGCTCGTCTCGACCCCCGAGGTCGACGCCGGCGCGCTCGCCGAGGCCGAGAAGGAGGCCGCGGTGCTCGCCGAGCGCGACGACGCCGACGAGGCCACCACCGGGCACGTGGACGGCGACGACGAGGAGGAGGACGCCGAGCCGACGTTCTGGGAGGAGGTCGGCATCGACCCCATCCGGATCACCACCGCGGACGGCGAGTACGTCACGCTGCGCTGCTACCTCGATGACAAGCCCGTCTTCCTGGGCTCCGAGGGCCGGATCATCGCCTTCACCGAGGAGTCGGCGCTGGCCCGTTGGATCGCCGCGGAGGGCGCCGCGGAGGACGACGAGGCCGAGGAGCACGACCTGCTCGCCGCGTCCACGTGGGCCGAGGTGGTGGCGGAGGCCGAGTCCGGCGAGCTGCAGGTCGAGGTCGACGAGTTGAACTCCTACGTGCTGGCCGGCATCGACACCGACATCGCCGACGGCACGCTGGCGGTCGACGCCTCCCAGCTCGACCTGGCCACGGAGCTGCTGCTCGATGTCGGCGAGTGGGCGGGCGACGACGACCCCCGCGAGGCCCTCGCCGACCGCGAGCCCCTCGGCTGGCTGGTGTCGTTCGTCGTGCGGCCCGACCCGACCCGGCTCGCCCCGAGCCCGCCGTTCGACGCGGAGGCCGCCCGCTGGCGCGAGCTCGTCGCGGACCTGCAGGCCCGCCTCGACGTCCGGTGACCCCGGCGGGTCCGCCGAGCCGGGACGGCGGGCCGCCGTCCCGGCTCACGCCATGAGGGCCGCGTAGCCCGGCTTGATCACCCCATCGATCAGCGCGAGCCGCTCGTCGAAGCCGATGAATGCGGACTTCATCGCGTTGACCGTGAACCACTGCAGTTCCGGCCAGCCGTAGCCGAACGTCTCGGCGAGCGCCGTCAGCTCGCTCGTCATCGAGCAGGCGGACATCAACCGGTTGTCGGTGTTGACCGTGACCCGGAACCGCAGCCGGGTCAGCAGCCCGATCGGGTGCTCGGCCAGCGACTCCGCGGCGCCGGTGTGCACGTTCGAGGTCGGGCACATCTCGAGCGGGATCCGCGAGTCCCGCACGTACGCGGCGAGCCGTCCGAGCTTCGGCGCGCCGTCGTTGCCGACCGTGATGTCGTCGACGATCCGCACCCCGTGCCCGAGCCGGTCGGCGCCGCACCACTGGATCGCCTCCCAGATCGACGGCAGCCCGAACGCCTCCCCGGCGTGGATCGTGACGTGCGCGTTCTGCTGGCGGACGTACTCGAACGCGTCGAGGTGCCGGGTGGGCGGGAAGCCCTTCTCGGCGCCGGCGATGTCGAACCCCACGACGCCCTCGTCGCGGTACCGGACGGCGAGCTCGGCGATCTCGCGCGAGCGCGCGGCGTGGCGCATCGCCGTGAGCAGGCAGCCGATCCGGATGCGGCGCCCGTGCTCGCCGGCGCGGGCGCAGCCGGCCCGGAAGCCGTCGAGCACCGCGTCGACGACCTCCCGCATGCCGAGCTTCCCTTCGGTGTGCAGTTCGGGGGCGAACCGCACCTCCGCGTAGACGACGCCGTCGGCGGCGAGGTCCTCGGCGCACTCGGCGGCGACCCGGGCGAGCGCCTCGGGGGTCTGCATCACGGCGACCGTGTGCCCGAACGTCTCCAGGTAGCGCACGAGCGAGCCGGAGTGGGCCGCTCCGAGGAACCAGCCCGCGAGCTCGCCGGGTTCGGTCGACGGGAGCGCGCGGTAGCCGATCGCGTCGGCCAGCTCGATGACGGTGGCCGGCCGCAGCCCGCCGTCGAGGTGGTCGTGCAGCAGCACCTTCGGCGCGTCGCGGACGGTCTCGGCGTTGAGCGGCGCGGCCATACCGCCACGCTAGAACACCTGCCGCGGGCCGCCCTACGACGCCCCGTCAGGGGGACGAGGGCGGCCGCTACCCTCAGCCGTGCTCACCCACCCGGCCCCAGGGAAGGCTCCCCGCGCCATGAGCACAGACACGAGCATCTCCTTCGACCGGATGCGCGGCATGCTGATGCGAGCCGCCGAGATCCGGGACAGCGAGCAGCAGCAGATCTTCGACTCGCTCGACGAGATCCACGCCCGCCTGGCCGCCGTGGACGCCCTCGGCACGATCCGCAAGCGTGTCACGGAGCTGCCGGATCGCACCGAGGTCGGCGTGCTCGCCGAGCGGCTCGACGAGGCGGTCGCGAAGCTCGACGCGCAGGACGTCGTGCTCGCCACGGTGGCCCGCGCGGTGGAGGCGCTTCCCGACAAGCTCGCGATGCCGTTCGTCCAGCTCGACGGGCGTCTCGACGGCATGGCGGGGCGCCTCGAGGGGGTCGGCGGCCGGATGGCGGGCCTCGACGACCGGCTCGCCGGCCTGCAGAAGCGCCTCGACGACCTCGACAACCGGCTCGACCGCCACGAGCTGCGGCTCGACGCGTTGCCGGGTGCCGTCGGTGCTCCGCTGCGGGAGCGGCTCGACGGCGTGGTGCGCGCGCTCGACGAGCGGGATGATCAGGTGCGCGGGCTGCTCGCCGAGGCGGTGGGCGACCTGCGGTCCCGGCTCGACGACATCGCTGCGCGGCCCGCGGTCGACCCGACCGCCGCGATCGACGGGCTCGCCGGTCGCCTGGAGACCCTGGCCGCGCGGTTGGACGCGGTGGCCCAGCGGCTCGACGCGGTGGAGGACGGCCTGGGTGGCCGGCTCGGCGAGCTCGGCGGCTCGCTGGACGAGCGGCTCGCGCGCCTCGACGCCGCGGTGGTCGAACGCCCCGACGCCACCGCGGTGTCGGCGCTGGTCGAGCGGGCGAACGAGGCGTCCGAGCGGCGCAGCGCAGGCCAGCTCGACGAGGCGATGGCGACGTTCGCGGAGCTCATGCTCGGGCGCGGCCCGGTGGGCGCGCCGCCGCCGGTCGCGCCGCGCAGCGCGGTGCGGCGTCCGGCACGCAGCAAGCTCGGCGCACCGTCGGCCGCCGATGGATCGGGTTGCGGCGACAGGGGAACCGACGACCCGGACGCCTGATCGCGTCGCGATGGACCCGGTGAGGTGGCCTGCTCAGTTCCGGACTGCCTCGAGCAGCAGTGGCTGTCGATGCGTCGCCTCAGCGCTGATCGCCAACCCACCCGCCAGCGCCGCCCGCGCCCCGGCGATCGCGTCGGGGGTGTCGGTGTGCAGCTCCAGCAGCGGCTGCCCGGCCCGCACCGGCTCGCCGGGCCCGACCAGCAGCCGCACGCCCGCCGCCGCCTGCACCGGGTCCTCCTTGCGCGCGCGGCCCGCCCCGAGCCGCCACGCCGCCACGCCGACGGCCAGCGCGTCGCAGCGGGCCAGCACTCCGGACCGGTCGGCGACGACCTCCTCGACGTGGCGCGCCACCGGCAGCGGCGCCGCGGGGTCACCGCCCTGCGCGGCGATCATCCGCTCCCACACCGGGTACGCGGCCCCGGACGCCAGCACGGCAGCGGGGTCGACCTCGGGCAGGCCGGCGAGGGCCAGCATCTCCCGGGCCAGCACGACGGTCAGCTCGACGACGTCGGCCGGTCCGCCACCGCGCAGGACCTCGACGGACTCCGCGACCTCCAGCGCGTTGCCGACCGCCCGCCCGAGCGGCACCGACATGTCGGTGAGCAGCGCCCTGGTCGCGAGCCCGTGCGTGGCCCCGAGGCGCACCATCGCCGCGGCCAGCTCGCGCGCCCGGTCCAGGGACTTCATGAACGCACCCGAACCGACCTTGACGTCGAGCACCAGCCCGCCGGTGCCCTCCGCGATCTTCTTGCTCATGATCGAGCTCGCGATGAGCGGCACCGACTCGACGGTGCCGGTGACGTCGCGCAGCGCGTAGAGCTTGCGGTCGGCGGGCGCCAGCGTCGGCGTCGTCGCGCACACCACCGCACCGACCTCGGCGAGCTGCGCGGTGATCTCGTCGAGCGAGAGCGAGGCGCGCCAGCCCGGGATCGCCTCCAGCTTGTCGAGCGTCCCGCCCGTGTGGCCGAGCCCGCGGCCCGACAGCTGCGGCACCGCCGCCCCGCAGGCCGCGACCAGCGGGGCCAGCGGCAGCGTGACCTTGTCGCCGACCCCGCCCGTGGAGTGCTTGTCCACCAGCGGCCGCCCGACGTCGGGTAGTGCCAGCACCTCACCCGAATCGATCATGGCCTGGGTCCAGCGGGCGGTCTCCGCGTCGTCCATGCCACGCAGCAGGATCGCCATCGCCAGCGCCGCCATCTGCTCGTCGGCGACCTCACCGCGGGTGTAGGCGGCGACGACCCAGTCGATCTGCTCGTCGGAGAGCCGGCCGCCGTCCCGCTTGGTCACGATCACGTCGACGGCGTTCACGGGAGATCTCCGGGCCCGAAGGCGTCGGGCAGCACGTCGCGCACCGGCAGCGCCCCGCGCGGGGTGTCGACGAGGCACTCCGGACCGCCCAGCTCGTGGAGCACCTGCCGGCACCGGCCGCACGGCATCAGCAGCTCGCCCGCCGCCGACCGGCAGGCGACGGCGACGAGGCGACCGCCGCCGGTGAGGCGCAGCTGCCCGGCCATCGTGCACTCCGCGCACAGCCCGAGCCCGTAGGACGCGTTCTCGACGTTGCACCCGGTGACCACCCGCCCGTCGTCGCACAGCGCCGCGGCCCCGACGTGCAGCCCGGAGTAGGGCGCGTACGCCGCGGCCGCGGCGGCGACGGCGGCCTCCCGCAGCGCGGGCCAGTCCGGACCGGGCGGGTCAGCCACCGTCGCCCCGCCGGTACTCCACGCCGATCGCCGCGGGCGGGCGCAACCGCTGCGACGCCACCACCAGCACCAGCAGCGTCACCAGCTGCGGGGCGTACACGGCGAACTCGCGCGGCACGGTGTCGATCGACAGGTAGACCAGGTAGACCAGCAGCCCGGAGCCTGCCGCCACCGCCGCGGGCAGCCACCGGCGTCGCGCCACCCACCACACGGCGACGGCCACCGCGACGAGCGTGCCGCCGTAGAGCAGCGCGTGCACGGCCTCGCCACCGGCGCGCAGCTGCAGCCCGTCGACGTAGCCGAACAGCGCCGACCCCGCCAGCAGCCCGCCCGGCCGCCAGTTGCCGAAGATCATCGCCGCGAGGCCGATGTACCCGCGCCCGCCGGTCTGCCCCTCCAGGTAGCCGAGCTGGCCCGGGTTGAGCGCCAGCGCCGCCCCGCCGAGCCCGGCCAGCCCGCCGGAGACGGTGACGGCGAGGTACTTGTAGCCGAACACCTGCACGCCGAGGCTCTCCGCGGCCGTCGGGTTCTCCCCGCACGAGCGCAACCGCAGCCCGAACCGGGTGTGCCACAGCACCAGGTAGCTCACCGGCACCAGCAGGATACCGAGCACGACCAGCGGGGTCAGCCCGGTGAGCAGTCCCCCGAGCAGCCCGGCGACGTCCGACAGCAGCACCCGCTGCTGCGCCTCGACGGAGGCCAGCAGATCCGCGAACGGCTGGATCGAGAACGTCTCGAACGCCTCGATGCGCGGCGACTGACGCGGGTTCTGCGACAGCGGCTGGAAGATCAACGTCGACAGGTACTGCGTGACGCCCATGCCGAGCAGCGTGATCGCGACGCCGGACACGATGTGGTTGACGTTGAACGTCACCGTCGCGACGGCGTGCAGCAGCCCGCCCAGCGCGCCGAACACCAGCCCGCCGACCACCGCCGCCCACGGGCCGCCGTAGAAGCCGGCCCAGGCCGCGCCCCAGGTGCCGAGGATCATCATGCCCTCGAGCCCGATGTTGATGATCCCGGAGCGCTCGGACCACAGCCCGCCGAGCGCGGCGAACAGGATCGGCAGCAGCAGCTGCACGGCCGCCTGCGCGGTGCCGCTCGAGGTGAGCTGCAGCTGGCCGGTCAGCGTCGCGGTGATCGCCAGGATCCCGACGCCGACGGCCACGACGAGGGCGGAGCGCGCCCACCCGGGCAGGCGCCGCCAGCGCGAGCCGGCCCCGTCCCGCCGCGGCCGCCGGGCCAGGACCTGGCTCTCCCGCACCGTGGTCACGAGGGCACCTCGGAACGGGCCCCGTTCTCGGCGCGCAGCAGCGCCGCCACCCTGCGCTGCTCGGCGGCCAGCCCGTAGCGGCGCACGATCTCGTACGCGACGACGACGGACAGCACGATCGACCCCTGCATGATCAGCACGATCTCCCGGGGCACCCCGATGTTGTCCAGCGCCAGCGCCGACTTGTCCAGGAACGCCCACACCAGCGCACCCGCCGCGACCCCGACGGGGTGGTTGCGCCCCAGCAGCGCCACCGCGAGCCCGACGAAGCCGTACCCCTGCGGGGAGGTGAGCGTGTAGGCGTGATCGCGGCCGAGCAGCTCCGGCAGCCCGGCCAGCCCGGCGACGGCGCCGGAGAGCACCAGCGCGACGATCACCATCCGCCGGGCGTCCACCCCGCCCGCGCGTGCCGCCGTCGGTGACTCGCCGGAGGCCCGCAGCTCGAACCCGAACCGTGTGCGCCCGAGCAGGAACCAGTAGCCGACACCGAGCAGGGCCGCCAGCAGGACCAGCCCGAAGACCTCGCCCGACGCCCCGAAGGACAGCCCCGGGACCTGCCCGCTCTCCGGGATCGGCTGGGTGGAGATGTTGTTGCCGCGCAGCACGCCGAACGTGCCGGGTGTAATGAGGTAGGCGATGAGCCCGGTGGCGACGAAGTTCAGCATGATCGTCGAGATGACCTCGCTGACCCCGCGGTAGGCCTTGAGCAGCGCCGGGATGCCGGCCCAGACCGCCCCGACGGCGATGCCGACCAGGATGACCACCAGCGCGTGCAGGCCCGCCGGCAGCGCGAGCGAACCGCCGACGATCGCCGCGACCGCCGCGGCCAACCGGAACTGGCCCTCCAGCCCGATGTTGAACAGCTTCATCTGGAAGCCGATCGCCGCGGCCAGCCCGACGATGTAGTAGATCGCGCCGCTGTTGACGATGTCGACGGCGGTGGTGCCCTCCCCGACCTGCGTGATCATCACGCTCAGCGCGGCCAGCGGCGAGTCCCCGCTGACCAGCAGCGCACCGGCGCACAGCGTGACGGCGAACAGCACCGCGAGCGCCGGCGGCAGCAGCACGGTGCGCACCCGGACGAGCGCCCCAGCGCGCTCGGTCACGACGCGGCCGCCCGGTCCGAACCCGGCCCGTCCGCGCCGGTCATGGACGCCCCCAGCTCCTCGGGGGTGACGGTCGCCGGATCCGCGGTACCCACCAGCCGGCCCCGCAGCAGCACCGCGATCGTGTCCGAGAGCCCGATCAGCTCGTCCAGGTCCGCGCTGATCAGCAACACGGCCAGCCCGCGTGCCCTGGCCCGGCGCAGCTCGTCCCAGATGCCGGCCTGCGCGCCGACGTCCACCCCGCGGGTCGGGTGCGCGGCGATGAGCAGCACCGGGTCGCCGGAGAGCTCCCGGCCGACGACGAGCTTCTGCTGGTTGCCACCGGACAGCGCCGCCGCCGGCACCTCGACGCCGGGCGTGCGTACGTCGAACTCGGCGACGATCCGCTCGGTGTCCCGGCGGGCGGCGACGGCGTCGAGCAGCCCGAACCGGCCGGGCCGCGCGACCGGCGGGCGGCTCTGGTGGCCGAGCATCCGGTTGGCCCACAGTGGCTGGGTGCCGAGCAGGCCGTAGCGGGTGCGGTCCTCGGGGATGTAGCCGATGCCCGCCTCGCGTCGCCGCAGCGTGCTCGCGCGGCTGAGGTCGCGCCCGCCCACCAGCACCCGGCCCGCCGTGGCCCGGCGCATCCCCATGATCGTCTCGACGAGCTCGGTCTGGCCGTTGCCCTCGACCCCGGCGATGCCGAACACCTCGCCCGCCCGCACCACCAGGTCGATGCCGTCCAGCACGGCCCGGCCGCCGCCCTCGGCGGCCAGCCGGAGCCCCTCGACCCGCAGGACCTCACGGTCGGTCACCGTCGTCTCGCCGTGCTGGGGCGTCGGCAGCTCGCTGCCCACCATCATCTCGGCGAGCTGCCGGCTGGTCACGGCGTCCGGGGCGACCGTGCCGACGGTGGTGCCGCGCCGGATGACGGTGATCATGTCCGCGATCGCGCGCACCTCGTCGAGCTTGTGGGAGATGAACAGGAAGGTGTAGCCCTCACCTCGCATCGTGCGCAGCGTCGCGAACAGCTCGTCGACCTCCTGCGGGACCAGCACGGCCGTCGGTTCGTCGAGGATCACGGTGCGGGCTCCCCGGTACAGGACCTTGAGGATCTCCACCCGCTGCCGGTCGGCGACGCCGAGCCGCTCGACGAGGCCGTCCGGATCCGTCACCAGCCCGACGACCTCGGCCAGCTCGGCGATCCGCCGGCGCGCCCGGCTGCCCATGCCCAGCCGGGCCTCCGCTCCGAGCAGCACGTTCTCGGCCACGGTGAGGTTGTCGGCCAGCATGAAGTGCTGGTGCACCATGCCGATCCCGGCCCGGATGGCGTCGGCGGGCGAGCGGAACCGCGCCGGGGCACCGTCGACGGTGATCGTCCCCTCGTCGGGCTGCTGCATCCCGTAGACGATCTTCATCAGGGTGGACTTGCCGGCGCCGTTCTCCCCGCACAGTGCGTGCACCTCACCGCGGCGCACCCGCAGGTGCACGTCGCTGTTCGCGACCACCCCCGGGAACCGCTTGGTGACGCCGGCCAGTTCCACGGCGTACTCGGACGTTGCCGCCGCCCCCGCCACGATGTCCGCTCCTTCCCCGCAGAGCCTACGGCGTGGTCGGCACCGTGATCTCACCGCTGATGATCGCGGCCCGATAGGCGTCCAGCTCGTCGGTGATGTCGTCGACGAACCCACCGGAGGTGCTGTAGCCGACGCCACCGACGGACAGGTCGAAGGCCTCCGGCAGCACCGAGGTGTCCCCGGCCGCGATCGCGTTGATGTAGTTGAACACCGCCACGTCGACCTGCTTGAGCATCGAGGTCAGGATGATCTCGTTGAGCGGTGGCTCGACGGTCTGGTACTGATCGGCGTCGACGCCGATCGCCCACCTGGGCGCATCCGGGGTGTTCGCGCTGCTCACGGCGCTGAACACGCCGGTGCCCGACGCGCCGGCGGCGTGGTAGACGACGTCCGCCCCGGCGTCGAGCTGGCCGGTGGTGATCACCGTGGCCCGCGCGGGGTCGTTGAAGCCGGAGAAGTCGCCGGCCGGGCTGATGTAGGCGGTCTCGATCCGGATGTCCGGGGCCACCGCCCGCGCGCCGGCCTCGTAGCCCGCCTGGAACTTCTGGATCAGCGGGGTCTCGACGCCGCCGACGAAACCGATGTGGCAGCCCTGGGACTTCAGGGCGGCCGCGGCGCCGACGAGGAACGAGCCCTGCTCCTCGGCGAACACGAGCGGGGTGACGTTCGGCAGGTCGACGGTGGCGTCGTCGACGATCGCGAACCGCACGTCCGGGTTCTCCGAGGCCACGGTCTGGACCGCCGAGGCGTAGTTGAAGCCCACCGCGATGACGGGGTCGAAGCCGTCCGCGACGAGCTGGCGCAGGCGGGTGGCCGCCGCGTCCTCGCCCTCGTTGATGCCGGCCGCGACCTCGCGGGTGTTCTCCTGCGGCAGGCCGAGCTCGCCGATCGCGCGCTCGAGGCCCGCGGCCGCGGAGTCGTTGAACGAGAGATCGCCACGGCCGCCGACGTCGAAGGCGAGGCCGACCCGCAGGTCACTGGCGTCGGCGTTCGGGGCCACCGGCGCCGGTGTGCCGGCGGAACCACCCGCCGCCGCCGGAGCGGCGTTGCGGGCGCACTCGCCGGCCTCGCCGCCGGCGGCCGGGGCACCACCCGTCCCGCCGGTGTCGCGGGCGCAGCCCACCAGCACGAGTGCGCTGGTCAGCACGGCCGCTGCCAGCACGAAGCCTCTGTTCATCCGCACTCCGAACGCCTCTCTCCTCCGGCCGGGCGCCTTCGCCGGCCCGGCGCGACGGCGAACCGTAACCGAGGCGGCCGACGGTTCGGGCGGCCGTTCGACGGAGCGTGACCGAATCGTCGACTCCGCTGGGTGACGTGCTGATGACCTCGGGTGCGACGGCGCCGGGAGGAGGCCCGCTCGCAGCCGCGTCCGGGCCGCGATCCGCGCCGGCGGTCGTGGCCGGGCGTGGCGGCGGGGCCGTGCCGATCCGGGAGAACCGTGCGGGCGGCGCCGTCGTGGCACACACTCGGCGCGTGTCCCTCGCCGCGCGGCTCGTCGCGGTGGTCACCCTGGTCGTGGCGCTCGCCGGCGGGCCGGCGAGCGCCACGACCAGGGTGACCACCGCGAC
>Ga0247713_1000344_pt1 | contig 30083 bp, 33 predicted proteins | sample 21E_NmetaG_FD_189936 | JGI IMG/M metagenome (GOLD analysis project Ga0247713, IMG submission 189936) | Soil microbial communities from hillslope of Landscape Evolution Observatory, University of Arizona, Oracle, AZ, United States - 2-1-E_N | ecosystem: Engineered > Artificial ecosystem >...
AACTTGAAGACGACCCACGCCGCGACGAGCAGCACGAGGAACGCCAGTGCCCGCTTGCCGAGGGAGGCGCTGAGGGGTGAGGAGGAGGTCATGCCCTCCAGCCTAGCTCCCCGGCAAGCGGGCGGCGCAGGCGACGACGGCCGTCAGTCGTGGCTTCGGTGCAGGTACGCGAAGCGGTCCGGCACCGGCTCCGGGCGCGCGTGCCGCGGCACGCGCGCCAGCCGGAAGTGGCGGATCCGCGACGCCTCGGAGTCTGCGGCGCGGCGCTCGACGACGGCGACCAGGACGCGGCGGTCGGACTCGTGGCGTTCGTGCATGCCGACGATGGTGGCGCGCGCGGGCGCCCGCGGCACTGGCCCGGGCGCGAGGATTCAGCCGCGCGTGCCGGACCGCGTGTCGCCGAGCGCCGCGGCGGCGTCGAGCGCCGCCCGCGCCGGGGCGCCGAGGCGCCGGCGCAGCCGCCAGCGGGCGCCGGAGAAGCTGAGGTTGGCGACGGTCGCAAAGCCGTGCTCGTCGGCGCGCAGGGCCAGCAGCAGGTGCGCGGTGCGATCGCCGGACGGCAGCTCGCCGCCGCCCGTCGCGTCGGCGACGGCGCGCGCGTCGACGCGCACGCAGTAGCAGTACACGCGCCGGCGCCCGTGCAGCAGCAGCGCGCCGGCCTCGCCGACGAGCCACGTCCCGAGGCGCCCGCGCTCGAGCACGAGGCCGGTGCGCGCATGCAGGTCGCGCGCCTCGTGGCCGACGAGGTCGCCGAGCAGGCCGACGGCGCGGCGCTCGGCTCCCTGCCCCGCGCGTCCGCGCGGGCGCACGACGTTCGCGCCGCGCTGCGCGTAGAGCTCGGGGATCACCCAGGCGTGCGCGAGGCACACGAGCGCCACCGGCAGCGTCAGCGGCTGCAGCCAGAGCAGCACGGCGGCGGCGCCGACGAACGGCACGACGTGGGCGACCGTGGTCAGCGTCCAGAGCCTGCCGAGCGCGCGCAGGCGGGCGGCGTCGACGCGCGGGCGCCAGTGGACCGCCGCCGTCTCGGGGAGGACCTCGGCGGCGGGCGCCGTCGCTGCCATCCGCGCCTTCGTCAGCCGCCCGCGATGGGCAGCCGCAGGATGACCAGCGGCGCGTCGGCCGGCAGCTCGCGCACCTGCTCGGCGTGGCCGGGCCCGGTCGTCACCATCGCGAGGTAGCCGCGGTCCAGCTCGGCGCGGAAGGCCTTCGCGGCGGCCTCGACGGCGGCGGGGTCCGAGGCGGTCCACTCGGCCAGCGTCGAGTGTCCGGTCTGGTCCATGCGGATGAGCTTCGACATCGCGATCCTCCTTGGCGCCGGGTGTCCCAGGGATCGTACGCCTCGGGTGGAGGCCGGCGCGCCAGGAAGGCGCCGGTCGGCCGCGGTCAGACGCCGAGCCGCTCGCGCACGATGCGCGTGACCTCGCCGCCGTCGGCGCGGCCCTTCGTCTCGCGCATGACGTGGCCGATGATCGCCCCGATGGCCTTCATGTTGCCGTCGCGGATCTTGTCGGCGGCGTCGGCGTTGGCCGCGAGCGCCGCGTCCACGAGCGGGGCCAGCTCGTCGGCGCCGCCGCCGAGCGCGCCGAGGCCCTCCTCCTCGACGATCTGCGCGGGGTCGCCGCCGCCTGCGACGAGGCGGTCGAGCACGCGCTTGGCGTTGCCGACCGTCACGGCCTTGTCGCCCACGAGCGCGACGAGGCGCGCCAGCGCGTCCGGGCTGACGTTCGACTGCGCCGGGTCCTCGTCGCCGACGCGGGCGACGAGCTCGTTGCAGACCCAGTTGGCCAGCGGCTGCGGATCCGGTCGGCTCGGGCCGTCCGCCGCGAGCGCGGCCTCGAAGTAGTCGCCGAGCTCTGTGCGCCAGGCGAGCTGGCGGGCGCTCGCCGGGTTCAGGCCGAGCGCCTGGAGGCGCTCCTCGCGGGCGGCCGGCAGCTCGGGCATGTCGGCGCGCGCGGCGGCCAGCATGTCCTCGGAGGTCGCCACCGGGACGAGGTCGGGCTCCGGGAAGTAGCGGTAGTCGTGCGCCTCCTCCTTGGAGCGCAGCGACGTGATCGCCTCCGTCACCGGGTCGAAGTGCAGCGTCTCCTGGACAACCGGCTCGCCCGCCCGCAGCAGCGCCTCCTGGCGCGCGAGCTCGGCGTTGATGCCGCGCTCGAGGAAGCGGAACGAGTTCATGTTCTTCAGCTCGGTCTTCGTCCCCAGCTCCGCCTGACCGACAGGCCGGATCGAGATGTTGGCGTCACAGCGCAGCGAGCCCTCCTCCATGTTCACGTCGCTGACGCCGAGGCGGCGCAGCGTCGTGCGCAGGAGCGTCAGCCACTCGCGCGCCTGCGCGGCCGAGCGCAGGTCGGGCTCGGTCACGATCTCCGCCAGCGGCGTGCCGCCGCGGTTGAAGTCGACGACCGAGGCGTCGGAGCCGTGGATCCGGCCGCTGGAGCCGGCGTGCACGAGCTTCGCCGCGTCCTCCTCGAGGTGCACGCGATGGATGCGCACGTCGCCGAGCCTGCCGCCGGTGCACAAGGGCTCGTCGTACTGGCTGATCTGGTAGCCCTTCGGCAGGTCGGGATAGAAGTAGTTCTTGCGGTGGAAGATCGACCGCGGCGCCAGCTCGCAGCCGAGCGCGACGCCGATCATCAGCCCGAAGTGGATCGCGCGCGCGTTGGCGCGCGGCAGCGTCCCGGGGAGGCCGAGGCAGACCGGGCACGTGCGCGTGTTCGGCGGCTCGCCGAAGGACAGCTCGCAGCCGCAGAACATCTTCGTCCGCGTCGACAGCTGGACGTGGATCTCCAGGCCGATGACCGGCTCGTAGGCCACCGCGCTCACCGCGACGGCCCCTCGAAGCCGATCGCGCGCTCGAGCGCGAAGGCCGCGTCGAGGATGCGGCTCTCGCTGAACGCCGGGCCGGCGAGCTGGAAGGCCGTGGGCAGCGCGTCGCTGAGCCCGTTGGGGATCGAGATCGCCGGGATCCCGGCGAGCGACATCGGCACGGTGCAGTAGTCGTTGAGGTACATCGCAAGCGGGTCGGCGGTCTTCGCGCCCAGCTCGAAGGCGACCGACGGCGAGGTCGGCGTCACGACGAAGTCGAACTCCTCGAAGACGCTGCGGAAGTCGTCCGCGATCTTCGTGCGCACGCGCTGCGCGCGGCCGTAGTAGGCGTCGTAGTAGCCGCTGGACAGCGAGTAGGTGCCGAGCATGATCCGGCGCTTGACCTCGGTCCCGAAGCCCTCGCTGCGCGTCCTCGTGTACATCCCGACGAGACCGCCGTCGTCGGCGCGCAGGCCGTAGCGCACGCCGTCGTAGCGGGCGAGGTTGGAGGAGGCCTCGGCCGGCGCGAGCACGTAGTAGGCGCTCAGCGCGTGCGCCGCGTGCGGCAGCCGGCAGGTGCGCACGCTGGCGCCGAGCTCCTCGGCGAGCGCGAGCGTCGCGTCGAAGGCGGACATCACGCCGGGGTCGATGCCGACGTCCTCGCCGGAGAGCTCCTCCGGGACGCCGAGGCGGATGCCGTCGAGGCGCTCGGCGGTCGGCAGCGCGATCTGCTCGGGGAAGCCGATCGACGTCGAGTCACGCTCGTCGTGGCCGACCATGTGGCGCAGGAGCAGCGCGGCGTCGGTGACGTCGCGCGTCAGCGGGCCGGCCTGGTCGAGCGAGGACGCGAACGCGATCATCCCGTAGCGGCTGACGCTGCCGTACGTCGGCTTGAGCCCCACGATCCCGCACAGCGCGGCCGGCTGGCGGATCGAGCCACCCGTGTCGGTGCCGAGCGCCCACGGCGCCGAGCCGGCCGCGACCGCGGCGGCGCTGCCGCCGCTGGAGCCGCCCGGCACGCGCGTGCGATCCCACGGGTTGAGCACCGGGCCGAAGCCCGAGTTCTCGTTGGAGGAGCCCATCGCGAACTCGTCCTGGTTGGTCTTGCCGAGCAGCGGCGCGCCGGCCTGCTGCAGGCGCGCGACGACCGTCGCGGTGTACGGCGGCCGGTAGCCCTCGAGGATCCTCGAGCCGGCCTGGCTCGGGACGCCCGCGGTGCAGAAGAGGTCCTTGACGGCCAGCGGCACCCCGGCGAGCGGTGCGCCCGCCGGCGGCTCGGGCGCCTCGTCGGCGACCCAGAGGTAGGCGTTGAGGTCGTCGGCGGCGGCCGCCGCGCGGTAGGCCTCGAAGAGCTCGGCGGCGTCGAGCTCGCCGCGCTCGATCGCCGCCACGGCCTCGGCGGCGGTCAGCCCCCTGACGTCGGTCGTGCTCATCCGCCGCCCGCCTGCGGGCTGGGGACGAGGAAGCCGCCGTCGGCGCCGGCGGGCGCGCTCTCGAGCGCCGCGTCGCGCGGCAGCGAGGGCTCGGGCTCGTCGGGGCGCAGCGCGTTGGAGACCTCGACGACGTGCGTCGTCGGCGGCACGCCCGCGAGGTCCAGCTCGCCGATCTTCTCGATGTGGTCGAGGACGTGCGAGAGCTCCTCGCTGATCCGCTCGACCTCCTGCTCGGTCAGCTCCAGACGGGCGAGGCGGGCGACGTGCAGGACCTGTTCGCGGTCGATCATCGGCGTCCGATTCTAGGAGGCCGCCGGTGCGGGCGATCGCGCCGGGCGCAGCCGGTGGCTAGCCGCGCCGCCGACCGCGCGACGGATCGCGCGCGGGCGGCGCCGGACGCGGGGCGCCGCGGACGGCGAGCACCCGCTCGGTCTGGCGCAGCGACTCGGGGGCGTCCGTGCGCTCGTCGGCGAGCGAACGCCACGCGCCGGCGCCGCAGCCGAGCACGAGCGCCAGCCCGAGGTAGGCGCCCAGGCCGATGTCCGAGCCGGCGTCCGGCCCGGGCTCGTTGATCGCCACGCGGTAGCCGAGGTACAGCGCCGTCACGCCCGCGACGGCGATCGCGATCGAGGCCGCCGAGCAGGCCATCGCGACGGGCCGCGCGGTGACCGTCAGCGCGACCAGCGCGAGCCCGAGTGCCGCGACCGCGACGAGCGCGACGCGGCCGATCGTCAGCGCCTCCCACGCGGAGCGCTCGCCGAACCACGTCAGAGACATGACCGCCAGCAGCCCCGCCGCGCTCGCGCCCGCGAGCAGCTCCCCCGCGCTCAGCCGCCGCGACTGCATCAGACCGGCAGCTCCTGCTGCATCCGCGCCGCCCGCAGCGTGTTGGCGAGCAGAAGGGCGATCGTCATCGGGCCGACGCCGCCGGGCACCGGCGTGATCGCGCCCGCGACCTGCCCGACCGCGTCGAAGTCGACGTCGCCGGCCAGCCCCTCCTCGGTGCGGTTCATGCCGACGTCGATGACGGTCGCGCCGGGCTTGACCCAGTCGGCCTTGACCATCCGCGCGCGGCCGACGGCGACGACGAGGACGTCCGCGCGGCGGCAGACCGCGGCGAGCTCGCGCGTGCGCGAGTGGCACACCGTCACGGTCGCGTTCGCGCCCAGCAGCAGCTGCGCCATCGGCTTGCCGAAGAGGTTCGAGCGCCCGACGACGACCGCCTCGGCGCCCTCCAGCTCGGCGCCGGCTGCCTCGAGCAGCGCCATGACGCCGAGCGGCGTGCACGGCCGCAGGCCCTCGCGGCCGAGCGCGAGCAGCCCGGCGCTGACCGGGGTGAGTCCGTCGACGTCCTTCGCGGCGTCGATCGCCCCGGTCAGCTCGCCGGCGTCGAGATGCTCGGGCAGCGGCAGCTGCAGCAGGATGCCGCTGATGTCCTCGCGCTCGTTGAGGCGCGAGATGACGTCGACGACCTCCTCGTGCGACGAGGCCTCCGTCAGCGGAAAGTGCACCGGCCGAATGCCGACCTGCTTGCACGCCTTCTGCTTGTTGGCGACGTACAGCGCCGAGGCGGGGTCGTCGCCGACGAGCACGGTCGCAAGGCCTGGACGGGGTCCGTCGGACTGCCGCGCGAAGGCCTGCACGTCGCGCGCGACGTCGTCGCGCACCCGCGCGGCGATCGCCTTGCCGTCGATGATCCTGGCCGACACGGTCACCGCACCTTGGTGATCGGAGCGTACTCGGCCATGAGCTTGCGCTCGCTGCCGTCGCGCGAGAAGCGCACGACGACGATCCCGCCGGCCTCGACGCCGATGACGACGCCCGCGCCGAAGGCGGCGTGCGAGACGTCGTCGCCGAGCCCGAAGGCCGGCGCGGGTTGGCGCTCGGCCGCGCGCGCCGCCGCCCAGGAGCCCGGCCGCTGGGCGGCGCCGGCCCCGGCGCCCGGGCGGACGCGCGGCTCGTCGGCGCGGTCGGTCAGCTGGGGCGGGATCTCGTCGACGAAGCGCGAGCGCAGCCCGTACTGCGTCGAGCCGAAGACGGCCCGCCGGCGGGCGCTCGTCAGGTACAGCGATCGCATCGCGCGGGTGATGCCGACGTACGCCAGGCGCCGCTCCTCCTCCAGGCCGCCCTCGTCGAGCGCCCGCGAGTGCGGGAACACGCCCTCCTCCATGCCGGCGATGAAGACGATCGGGTACTCCAGGCCCTTGGCGTTGTGCAGCGTCATCAGCGTCACGAGGCCCTCGTCGTCCTTGCGCGTGTCGGCGTCGGAGACGAGCGCGACCTGCTGCAGGAAGACGTCGAGCGTGTCCTGCTCGGGCTCGGCCGTGGCGTCGAACTCGCGCGCGACCTCGACGAGCTCGGCGAGGTTCTCCTCGCGCCCCTGCGCCTCGATCGTCCGCTCGGCCTTCAGCGCGTCGACGTAGCCGGTCTCGTGCAGCAGCGCCTCGAGCAGGTCGCCGATCGGCACGTGGCGCTCGGCGCGCTCGCGCAGCGAGCCCATCGTCTCCATGAAGCGGCCGAGCGCCCGCACGGCGGCGGTCCCCAGCCCCGGCACGGCCGCGGCGTCGGCCGCCACGTCCCAGACGCTCTCGCCCGTCGTCTGCGCGTGGCCGATCACCCGTCCCAGCGAGGTCTGGCCGATCCCGCGGCGCGGCGAGTTGACGACGCGCGAGAACGACACGACGTCGTGCGGGTTGGCGAGCACCGTGAGGTAGGCGATCGCGTCCTTGATCTCGGCGCGCTCGTAGAACTTCGTGCCGCCGATCACCTGGTAGCCGATGTCGCGGCGCACGAGCGTGTCCTCGATGACGCGCGACTGGGCATTCGTGCGGTAGAAGACGGCGATCTCCGAGCGGGCGGCGCCCTCGTCGACGAGCCGCTCGACCTCGCCGACGACGTAGCGCGCCTCGGCGTGCTCGTCGTCGAGCTCGCGGATGCGGACCGGCTCGCCGTCGCCGAGGTTCGTCCACAGCGACTTGGGCTTCTGGTCGCGGTTGTGCGCGATGACCGCGTTGGCCGCGCTGAGGATCGTCTGCGTCGAGCGGTAGTTCTGCTCGAGCTTGACGACGTGGGCGTCGGGGAAGTCGTCCTCGAAATCGAGGATGTTCGAGATGTCCGCGCCGCGAAAGCCGTAGATCGACTGCGCGTCGTCGCCGACGACGGCGATGTTGCGCCGCTCGCTCGTCAGCAGCTGAAGCCAGCGGTACTGGGCGTGGTTGGTGTCCTGGTACTCGTCGACCAGGACGTGCCGGAACGCCGTGCTGTAGCGGTCGCGCACCTCCTGGAAGAGCTCGAGCACGTTGACCGCGCGGACGAGCAGGTCGTCGAAGTCCATCGCGTTGGACCGGTGCAGCGCGCGCTCGTAGAGCGCGAACGCGTCGGCGACCGTGCGCTCGAAGTAGGAGCCGACGAGCTCGCCGTAGGCCGCCGCGTCGCGCAGCTTGTTCTTGGCGTCGGAGATCTGGTGGTGCACGGCGCCGGGCGTGAAGCGCTTGCAGTCGACGCCGAGCTCCTCGAGGCAGCGCTTCACGAGCCGGCGGGCGTCGGCCTGGTCGTAGATCGTGAACTGGCGCGTGTAGCCCAGGCGCGGCGCCTCGGCGCGCAGCATCCGCGCGCACGCGGCGTGGAACGTCATGATCCACATCGCGCGCGTGCGGCGGCCGAGCAGGATCTCGACGCGGTCGCGCATCTCCTGCGCGGCCTTGTTCGTGAACGTGATGGCGAGGATCTCGTTCGCGCGCGCCTGGCCCGTGCGCTCGAGGTAGGCGATGCGGTGCGTCAGCACGCGCGTCTTGCCGGTGCCCGCGCCCGCGAGGATCAGCAGCGGGCCCTCGCCGTGCACGACGGCGTCGCGCTGGGGCGCGTTGAGGTCGGCGAGCAGCTCGTCGACGCGGTCGCTGGCGGCGATGTCCGGCACCGTCACTGAGGATAGGCCCGGCGCCGGAAGTCCCACGGTCGCCGTCGCGCCGCCTATACTCCCGCGATCGTGTGCGGGGTCGCGCACGACTGGCTGCGTGAGTTCGCAACCCGATCCGACGCCATCTCAGGAGGGCTTCAGCATGCTTCGCAGAAGGCTCTTTGCGAGCGGCTTCGTGCTGTTCGCGGCCGTGCTCGTGCTGCATGCCGGCACGAGCTTCGCCGGCCGCAAGGCGGGCCCTGGCGCCTGCGCCGCGGCAGGAACGGTGCCGGTCGACGACGCGACCCGCCGCCAGGCGGCCCGCGCGGTGCTGTGCCTCGTGAACCGGCTGCGGGCCGCCCGCGCCCTGCGACGCGTGCGCGCGTCGCGTCCCCTGCGCCGCGCGGCGGCCTCTCACGGCACCGACATGGTGCGCCGCAAGTACTTCTCGCACGTCGGCCTGGACGGCGCGAGCGTCACCACGCGCGTGCGTCGCAGCGGCTACGCGCGCGTCCGGCCGATCGCCGTCAGCGAGACGCTGGCGTGGGCGCCGCACGGCTCGCCGAGGATGCTCGTGCGAGCGCTCATGCGCAGCCGCGGCCACCGCAGCGTGCTGCTCGACCGGCGCCAGCGCCACATCGGCGTCGGTCTCGTGCTCGGCGCGCCGGTCCCCGGCGCCGGCCAGGGCAGCACGCTCGTGCTGGCGTTCGGCGAGTAGCCACCGGCAGCCGGCACGTGCGGTGACGGGCCTGTGCGACGAGGTGCGCTCGAGCTGCGCAGCGATCGCGGCCGGCGCGCGGTGGGTGCAGATCGATGCCGACGCGCTCGCGGGCGTCGAGCCGGGGGCCCCGCCGGCGCTCGACCCGGTGCGCCACTACCTCGAGGGCCCGCCGCAGGACGTCGCGACGTACATGCTCGTCCTCGACGCCGTGAACTTCGGCTCCGGCTGGTTTCCGACGCTGCGCAAGCGCAGCGGCAGCTCGGGCTACTTCACGGTCGCGTGGGCGATCGCCGACCGCTTCCGGGCCGAGGGCGCGTGGACCGCCGGGCAGCTGCGCGGCATGCGCACGGAGGAGATCGCCGACACCCTCGGCCAGCGCCGCGACCACGAGCTCATGGCGCTCTACGCGCAGGCGCTGCGCCTGCTCGGGCGGTTCCTCGGCCGGCGCGACGCGCTGGCGCTCGTCGGCGAGGCCCGCGGCTCGGCCGAGCGTCTGGCGACGATGCTCGCCCGCGGGATGGCGATGTTCGCCGACCGCGGCTTCTACAAGCGGGCGCAGATCTCGGCGGCGGACCTGGCGCTCGCCGGCGTCGCGCGCTTTCGCGACCTCGACCGCCTGACGATCTTCGCCGACAACCTCGTGCCGCACGTGCTGCGCTGCGACGGCGTGCTGCGCTACGACGAGCGCCTGGCCGCGCAGATCGACGCGGGCCGCCTGCTGAGCTTCGGCGCGCAGGAGCGCGAGATCCGCGCCTGCGCGCTGCACGCCTGCGAGCTCATCGCCGCCCGCGCCGGCGTGTCGGCGCACGAGCTGGACAACTGGCTGTGGAATCGCGGCCAGGCGCCCGCCTACAAGGAGCGCCCGCGCCACCGGTGCCGCACGGTCTTCTACTAGCGCCCGCGCCCGTGGGTGGCACGGTTGCGCGCCGGCCTGGCTAGCCTGTCGCACTGGTGCCGGCGCGAGAACAGCAGACGCCGACGCGCGGTCGCGCGCGCGCTCACCGCTCGGCGATCATCGCGATCCTCGCGCTGGTCGCCGTCGCGGGCGCGCTTCCGGCGGCCGCGGCGGCCGAGCAGGCGTCGCAGCCAGGGTCGGCTGCGGCCGGCGAGCTCGACGTCAGCGGCGGCACCGACGCCGACCCGTCGGGCCACAGCTGCGCGATCGTCGCCGGCACCGGCGTGCGCTGCTGGGGCTTCGGCGGCGCGGGGCGCCTCGGCTACGGCAACACGCTGACGATCGGCGACGACGAGGACCCCGGTGCGGCCGGCCCGGTGATCCTCGGAGGCAACGCCACCGCGATCAGCGCCGGCGGCTTCCACACGTGCGCCGTGCTCGACGACGCGAGCGTGCGCTGCTGGGGCTTCGGCGGCGACGGCCGGCTCGGCTACGCCAACACGAACGACATCGGCGACGACGAGCACCCCGCCGCCGCCGGGCCCGTCCCGCTCGGGGGCGGCGCCCGCGCGATCAGCGCGGGCGGCGGCCACACCTGCGCGGTCCTCGTCGACGGCACCGTGCGCTGCTGGGGCTTCGGCAGCGACGGGCGGCTGGGCTACGGCAACGGCAGCTCGATCGGCGACGACGAGACGCCCGGCTCCGTCGGACCGGTCGAGCTGGGACTCGCGGCGGACGCGATCGCCGCCGGGCGCGACCACAACTGCGCCGTGCTGCGCGACGGCAGCGTGCGCTGCTGGGGCTATGGCTTCCAGGGGCGGCTCGGATACGGCAACACCGTGACGATCGGCGAGAACGAGACGCCGGCATCGGTCGGACCGGTCGACCTCGGGGCGGACCGCACCGCACGCGCGATCAGCGCCGGCAACGGCCACACCTGCGCGCTGCTCGACGACGCCACCGTGCGCTGCTGGGGCTACGCCGGCAACGGGCGGCTCGGCGTCCCCGACCCGAGCCCGGTGCGCAACGACATCGGCGACAACGAGACGCCGGGCTCGATGCCGCCGGTCGCCCTCGGTGGCGCAGCCCTCGCGATCAGCGCCGGCGACGCGCACAGCTGCGCGCTGCTGGAGGACGGGGGCGTCCGCTGCTGGGGCTTCGGCGCCGACGGGCGGCTCGGCTACGCCAACACGCGCGACGTCGGCGACGACGAGCACCCGGCGGCGGTCGGCCCGGTCGACCTCGGCGCGGGCCGCCGGGCGGTCGCGATCAGCGCCGGCGGCCGCCACACGTGCGCGCGCCTGGACGACGGCAGCGTGCGCTGCTGGGGCGCCGGCTTCACCGGCCGGCTGGGACTCTGCGACGAGCGCGACGTCGGCGACGACGAGACGCCCGGCTCCGTGCGACCGGTCAGCCTGACGTCGGTCGCCTGCGCGTCCGCGCCGCCTGCGGCCGCCGCCCCGCCGCCGGCGCCGCCGGCGGCGCCTGCCCCGCGAGCGCCGGCGCCGCTGGCCGAGCTGCTGACGTCGAAGCTGGCGTTGGCGCGGGCGACGATCAATCGCCGTGAGCGGATGCTCGACGTGCTGGCGCCGATCACCAGCCGGGCGTCGGGCAGGGTGCGCGTGCAGCTGCACGCCGCCGGCCGCCGCCACCGCTTCGACGCGGCGGTCGACTCGCGTGACGCGCGCGTGCGCTTCCGCCAGCCGATCCCCGCCGCGCAGGCGCGCCTGGGCACCGGCATCCTGACGATCGCCTACCCCGGCGACGCCGACACGCGCCCGCAGACCGTGCGCCTGCGCGCCGCCAACCGGCGCGCCGACCTGCGCCTCAGCCGCCCGACGCTGTCAGGCGACGGGCGGCTGCGCGCCGCGGGCACGATCAGCCGCCGCGCACGCGGCGTCGTACGCGTGCAGATCGAGTACGTCAGCGGCGGGCAGACCACCACGCTGCAGTTCACCGCCCGCATCCGCAACGGCCGCTGGAGCCTCGACGAGCGCCTCGCGCAGACCACCCGCGACGCGATCGCCCGCCGCACCGGAACCGTCCACTCCTACACCCTGTTCACCGGCTACCACCCCGCCCGCATGCGCGGAGAGATGCGCTCCTACCAGATCCTCGGGCGACGCTGATCCGGATCGGCCCCGCTAGAGGCAAGCTGCCACCATGGCGGCCGTACCTAGCGTAGCCTGTCGTGCTCTGTCGTCCCTGGAGGAGGCTTTCGTGCAGCTTCGAACGCTCGCCGCACTCGCGGCCGGTCTTGCCATGCTCGCGATCGGTGCGGCGGCCGCGCCGGCTGCGACACCCGCCACGCCCTACGACACCATCCGCCTCAACCCGTTCGAGTCACAGCTCAACGGCCGCTTCGCGGACCGGATGAAGAGCGCCGGCGACCTCGACCGCGATGGTGTGGGCGACGTCTGGATCGCGGCGTACTCCCATGACGTCGCCGGCCTCACCGACGTCGGGCGGATCTGGGCGATGAGCGGGCGGACGCTGACGCCGCTGTACGTCATCGACCATCCCCAGCCCCAGGCCTGCACGGGCTTCGCCTGCGGCCTCGGCTGGAACCTCAGCAACCTCGGCGACGTCGACGGGGACGGCATCGACGATCTCGTCGCCGCCGCCAACCGGCAGAACGTGACCGCCGCCGGCGCCTCCTGCACGCCGAGCCCCGCCAACACCGGCTGCAATCCCAGCCAGGGCAAGGCCTTCGTCTTCAGCGGCGCCCCCAACAGGCCCAAGACGCCGCTGTACGAGCTGAACAACCCCGATCCGCAGGCCAACGGCTACTTCGGCTGGGGCTCGACCGCCGGCGACCTCGTCCGCGCGGACAACACGCCCGGCAAGGACGGGATCTCCGAGGTCCTCGTCGGCGCCTTCCAGAACGACTTCCCCGCCGGCTGCGGCGAGCAGACCCCGATCCCCGTCGGCTGCCGCAAGGACGAGGGGCGGGCGTACATCTTCAACGGCAACCCGAACCTCGCGCCGGGGACGCCGCGACTCGTCCGGGCGCTGCCGACGCCGGCCGACGACCGCTACGTCGACCCGGCGACGGGCAGCTGCGTCTCCGCCAACGCCCAGGTGACCGCCCAGAACTGCGGCGGCGCGGGCATCGTCAACGAGGGCATCGGCGACGTCGATCGCGACGGCTTCTGGGACCAGTCGGTCACCGCCTGGACGACGGGCATCAACCCGGCGACCGGCGAGGCGTGCCGCGGCGTCACGCCCGAGGTAGCCACCGATGCGTGCAACGAGCGCCAGGGCCGCATCTACGTCTACAGCGGCCGCACCGGCGACCTCATGCGCAAGCTCGACAACCCGGTGCCGCAGCAGGGCGCGCTGTTCGGGCTGCAGATCGTGCAGGCCGGCGCGCCCGGCGACGTCAACGCCGACGGCTTCGACGACGTCTACGCGATCGGCTTCCAGCAGGCCGGGCCGTCGCGCAACGGACTGCCGCCGCTGGCGTCGGAGGGCCGCGCGTGGGTCTTCAGCGGCGCGGCCGTCTCCGCCGGCTCGCCCGCCACGCCGTTCAGCACGCCGCTGCTGAGCATGCTCGACCCGACCCCGGAGGCCAACGGCACCTTCGGGTACTCGCTCGAGCGGACCGACTTCAACCGCGACGGCATCCCCGACCTCTACATGGGCTCGTTCGCCGGCAGCTACGTCTTCAGCAACACCGGCGAGCTGCAGAAGATCTTCGACCTGCCGGCCGCGGACGCCGCCGAGCAGCCGCCGGGCAACACGAACCTCGGCCGCGCCGTCGCCGCGCCGGGCGACCTCAACGGCGACGGCGAGCCCGACTACGTCTCGGGGTCGCCGGGGCACGACGTCGGGGCCGTGAACACCGGCAGGGCGTACGTCTATCTGTCCAACGTCCCGCCGGCGCCGCCTCCGGCTCCACCGGTCGCTCCTGGTCCGCGGGCGCCGGGCGGGCCGCCGGCGTCGCCGGGCGGGCCGCTGGCCGAGCTGCTGACGTCGAAGCTGGCGTTGGCGCGGGCGACGATCAATCGCCGTGAGCGGATGCTCGACGTGCTGGCGCCGATCACCAGCCGGGCGTCGGGCAGGGTGCGCGTGCAGCTGCACGCCGCCGGCCGCCGCCACCGCTTCGACGCGGCGGTCGACTCGCGTGACGCGCGCGTGCGCTTCCGCCAGCCGATCCCCGCCGCGCAGGCGCGCCTGGGCACCGGCATCCTGACGATCGCCTACCCCGGCGACGCCGACACGCGCCCGCAGACCGTGCGCCTGCGCGCCGCCAACCGGCGCGCCGACCTGCGCCTCAGCCGCCCGACGCTGTCAGGCGACGGGCGGCTGCGCGCCGCGGGCACGATCAGCCGCCGCGCACGCGGCGTCGTACGCGTGCAGATCGAGTACGTCAGCGGCGGGCAGACCACCACGCTGCAGTTCACCGCCCGCATCCGCAACGGCCGCTGGAGCCTCGACGAGCGCCTCGCGCAGACCACCCGCGACGCGATCGCCCGCCGCACCGGAACCGTCCACTCCTACACCCTGTTCACCGGCTACCACCCCGCCCGCATGCGCGGAGAGATGCGCTCCTACCAGATCCTCGGAGCGCGCTGACGTCGAGAAGGAGGATCGTCCACCCGCGCGGCGACGCCGCGCGGGTGGGTCGTCCGGTTCGTCGGAGCGCTGCTCATCGCTGCCCCCTGCGGGGGTCGAACTTCGATGCCGCGGCGAGCTGCGCGAAGAGCTCGCGCTCGCGCTCGCTCAGCTGCGCGGGAATCACGATCCTGACCGTCGCGTAGAGGTCTCCGCGCCCGCCGCGCGGGCCGGGGAAGCCCTGGCCGCGCAGCCGCAGCCGTCGCCCGCTCGACGATCCGGCGGGAACGCGAACCCGCGCCGTCCCATCGAGGGTGGGGACGTCGACCTCCGCGCCCAGGGCGGCCTCCCACGGCGCGACCGGCACGTCGACGTGCAGGTCGCGGCCCTCCAGGCGCAGGCGCGGGTGCGGAAGGATCCGCACGCGCAGGAAGAGGTCGCCCGACGGCCCGCCGCCGGCCCCCTGCCCGCCCTCGCCGGCCAGCCGGACGCGCTGCCCCTCGCGGACGCCGGCGGGGATGTCGACGTCGTACGTGCGCCCGTCGCCCAGCGACACCGAGCGCCTGCCACCGCGCGCGGCATCCTCGAGCGACAGCTCGAGGACCGCCTCGTGGTCCGAGCCGCGGGTGGGGAAGCCGCCGAAGCCGCCGCGGCGCGCCCCGCGCGCGCCGCCGAAGAGGCTCTCGAAGACGTCGCCGAGGTCGCCGTCGCCGAAGTCGAAGTGGACGTCGCCGACGTCCGGCTGGCCGCGGAAGCCGCCGGAGGCGGCGTCGGCCGGGCCGTCGGCGGCGTGGCGCCATGCCGCGCCGAAGCGGTCGTAGCGCGCGCGCTTGTCGGGATCGCCGAGGACGTCGTAGGCCTCCGAGACCTCCTTGAAGCGCCTCTCCGCCGTCGGCTCCTTGTTGACGTCGGGGTGCAGGCGACGCGCGAGCTTGCGGTACGCGCGCCGGATCTCGTCGGCGCTGGCGCTGCGGTCCACGCCGAGCACCTCGTACAGATCGCGTGTCGCCGTGGCCATCAGCCCTCGCCCTCCTCCTGCTCGCTGCGGCGCGAGACGACGACCTGCGCCGAGCGCAGGACGCGGTCAGCGCTGGCGTCGCCCGCGCGCGCGACGTCGAGCACCGTCCGGTCGGGCACGCGCCCGACCGCGGCGTTCGGGACGACCCCTGCGCTGGCGCCTTCCATCACGGCGGCGGCGGCCGTGTCCGTGGTGCCCGCCTCGATGCCGACTGCCTTCGCCATATGCCCCCCCTCACGCCCGAAGTCGTTCGCCTCTCCAACCTGTCGTGGTCACGTTCGCCTCCGCGACCAGCGACCGCCGCCCGCGATGCGACCCCCGGGCGGCGCCGGCGATCGCGCCGAACGGGCGCCGCAGCGTGCGCATCATCCAGCGCGGCGCGAGCACGAGCCCGAGGACGACGAGCTCGACGGCGAACGCGATCAGCCCTCCGATCACGAGCTCCATGACCCCTCCTCCCTAGCGGCTGCGGATCTCGATCCTCCGGCGGCGCGCGCGCTCGCTCTTGGGCACGCGCACGGTCAGCACGCCGCCGTCGAGGTCTGCCTCGATGCCCTCCTCGTCGACGTCGCCCGGCAGCCGCACGTGGTAGACGAACTGGCCGGTCCGCCGCGTCCGGCGGCGCAGGATGCCGACGCGCTCGCGCTCGACGATCTCACCGTGGATCGACAGCTCGTCGCCGTGCAGCTCGACGGTGATGTCATCGCGCCTGGCGCCCGGCACGTCGGCCTCGATGACCCAGGCGTCGTCGGTCTCCTCGAGGTCGACGAGCGGCGACCACGCATCACCGCGCGCGGACAGCGGGCCGCGGCTCACGGCCTCCTCGAAGATGCGATCCATCTGCCGCCGGACGTCGTCGAGCTCGCCGAACGGGTCCCAGCGCTCGACCGCTCGCTCCTCGCGGCGGGTTGGAAGCAGCGACATGTCAAGCCCTCCTCGTCGTCGTTGAACCTCTGTCGGTGTCCGTAGGCCCCGTCGCCGGGAAGGCAAGCCCGCCCGCAGCCGCCCGCGGTGCTAGCGCAGCCGCGGGCCGAGCGCGGTGCGTGCGCTCGGGTCGCCGCGCGCCAGCAGCGCGTCGACGGCCGGCTCGGCGGCGCGCGCGAGCAGCGGCGCGCTGATCGCGCACAGCAGCACGTAGGCGGCCGCCAGCGGCGCGAGCTGCGGCTCGATGGCGGCGGCGACGCCGAGGTTCGCGAGCAGGATCGAGAACTCGCCGCGCGCCACGAGCGCCGTGCCGGCGCGCGCGGCGCCGCGCACCCCGATGCCGGCCGCGCGCGCCGCCCACCAGCCGGTTGCGATCTTCGTGGCGCCGCTGACGAGCCACAGCGCGAGCGCGGCGAGCGCCATCGGCGGCAGCGCGCCGGCGTCGATCTGCAGTCCGAAGAAGACGAAGAACGTCGCGGCGAAGAGGTCGCGCAGCGGCCGCATGAGCTCGCGCGCGTGATCGGCCACCGGCTCGGAGAGCGCGAGGCCGACGAGGAAGGCCCCGACCGCAGCGGAGACCTGCGCCTGCTCGGCCAGCCCGCCGACCAGCAGCACGAGCCCCAGCACGGAGAGCAGCACCGCCTCGTCGGAGGTGTGCGCCAGGCGGCGGCTGAGTGGCCCGCCGAGGTGCAGCGCCGCGAGCACGGCCCCGGCGGCGACGAGCAGCGCGACGGCGATCGTGACGAGCGCGGCGCCCAGCGTCTGGCCGGCCACGAGGATCGCCGCGAGCGGCAGCAGCGCGGCCATCGCGAGGTCCTCGAAGACGAGCAGCCCGAGCACGACCGGGGTCTCGCGGTTGCCGATGCGGTCGAGGTCCTCCAGCAGCTTGGCGACGATCCCCGACGAGGAGACGTACGTCACTCCGGCGAGCAGCAGGCAGGCCTGCAGCGACCAGCCCAGCAGCGCGCCCGCCGCCAGTCCGGGGAGCGCGTTGGCGACGAGGTCGAGGATGCCCGCCCGCCGGCCGCGCCGCAGGCTCTCGCGCAGGTCGTCGCCGGAGAACTCGAGGCCGAGCGCGAAGAGCAGCAGCAGCACGCCGAGGTCCGCGCCCGCCGAGACGAAGCCCTCGCTGAAGCCCAGCGGCACGAGGCCGTCGTCGCCGAGCGCCAGCCCGGCGAGCAGGTACAGCGGGATCGGCGACAGCCCGATCGCCGACGCCACGCGCGCGAGGACCGCCATGGCGGCGACGAGCGCGCCGAGCTCGAGCAGGAACGGGGCGAGCTGCGCCCCCGTCGCGGCGAGCATCCGCCTACTTGGGCTCCAGCCGGTCGAGGTGGTCGATGACCTGCGAGCCGCCCAGCAGGTCCGCGAGCGTCCGCGCGTCGTCCTCCGACAGCGGCAGCGTGGCGCGGCACTCGTCGGGATCGCGCTCGTCGAAGATCACGAGCTCGCGACGGCCGTCGCGATACGTGACCATCCCGATCCGCGTCCCCTCGGTCGTGGTGAAGTCGTGGCGCAGCCCGATCCCGGGCAGCCGCGTCTCCTCGATGCGTGCCACCGCTCAGCCTCCTCGCGTGCTCGACGTCGGCTCGCTGGTACCCGCCCGCGGCGCGAAGCCGTCGGTCGCCGCGACCGCCTCGACGTGCACCGGCGTGCCCGCCGCGGGGTGCCCGAAGCGCGCGGCCGCGCTGCCGCCCCGCAGCAGCAGCTCGAGAAAGCGCCGGCGCGAGCGCGAGCCCTCCCAGCCGGAGCTGCCGGGCGCGAAGGCGAGCTCGCCCTCGGCGACCGTGAACGTCCCGTCGCCGACGACCGCGGTCGCGGAGTGCCCGCCGATCCGGACGAGCACGCGCTCGCCGGTCGCGGCCGGAGCCCGGTCCCAGGTCGTCTTGAGGTTGCCGTAGCCGTCGACGTAGGCGACGGCCCGCTCCGGCGGCGGCGGAACGCTGTCGGGCGCGACGGCGTCGCCGACCGCGTCACGGTCGCCGGCGCGCAGCCGCGCCAGCGCCGCGGGCACGAAGTCGCGCGAGCGAAACTGCGATCCGGCGGCCGGCGCGGCGAGCAGCCGCATGCTCGTCGCCTCCGGCGCGACGAACGACAGCGCGTGGCCGGCGTTCGGCCCGACGACGAGCACGCCGGGCAGCTCGCAGACGACGAACGGCTCTCCGGCGTTCGCCTCGCGCGGCATCGGCGAGTCGCGCCGCGGCGCGACGTTGTGCAGCACGACGCGGTCGCGTGGACCGTCCGTCAGGCCGAGCTGGGCGACGCAGAAGCCGCAGGAGACCGTGTCGAAGGCGGGAACCGGCGTGCACGCGACGCGCGCGTCGGGAAGCTCGAGCGCGAGGCGCTGAAGCACCTCGGCGAAGGCGAGGTCGCCGCCTCCGTAGTCGGCGACGAGGTGGATCAGGGGCCCCATCGGATCGCCTCATGCCCGGGCCGGCGGCCGTGCGAACGCCGACAGACAGGCGCCCGCCCGCGCCGGCGGTTCGCACACCGCGGCGCGGGCGGCCGGAGTATGTGCTCGAGGATCCGGGGCGGCCCGCGGCGGGGACGCCGCCCTCCGCTCGGAGGGCCATGGCCGGCCACCGTGCGGCGATCGGCCCTGAGCTATCCCGATGCCCGGTACGCCCGGCTCGTCGAGTTGTCGCAGTTCGTTGCCATCCATGCCGATAGGCCGCCGCGAGGCCGTTTCAAGGGGCCGGCCCGACGGCGCATCGGCGACGGTCAGGCTGCGGCCCCCGCGAGCTGGCGCTGCTCGCTGCCGGAGCCGATGGCGATCGTCCTGGGCTTGATCGCCTCGGGCTTCGGGATGATCAGCGACAGGACGCCGTTGTCCATGCTCGCCGTGATCGCGTCGGGGTCGACGCCCTCCGGCAGACCGATCCGGCGCTCGAAGCTGCCGAACGTCCGCTCGCTGTGGGCCCACTGCGTGCCCTCGGCCGGCTGCGGCCTCGTGCGCTCGCCACGGACGTAGAGCTCGCCCTTGAGCAGCTCGATCTCGACGTCCTCGGCGGTCAGGCCCGGGAGGTCGATCGTGATGACGATGTCGTTCTCGCCGACGGTCGCGTCGACCGCGGGCAGGAAGCCCGCGCGACCCGCCGTCCGGAACGCCGGGCCGAAGCCCGCGAATGGATCGAACAGCATTCCTCTCACCTCGTTTCGCTGTGCGTGTCCGTGCGCGCGGCGCCCTGGGCGCCGCGCCCCTCGCGCATGGGCATAGGACGTCGCCGCCGGGCGTCAACGTCGACGCCCGGCGGCGCGCGCGTCGCGTGCGCCCGGCATACCGCTCCGCGCGCCCTGCTATCACTCGATACGACGCACGTGAGCGCGCACGCGGTGACACCTTCCGCGAGGCCGGCCGATCCGGAGATCGGGCGCTCGAGCGCGGCGCAGGCCGCCGAGACGGACGCCGCCGACGCGCGCGACGAGCACCTGCACGCGACCGAGCACGACGAGCAGCTGCACGCGCACGCCTGGCGCAGCCGGCAGATGGACCGCGACCTCGCGCGGGAGCTCGGGCGCTCCGAGCCGGCCGGCACCCTGCCGGGCCCCGGCTACCTGCGGCGGCTCGCCGCCCGCCCGGCGCTGCCGGTGACGACCGAACGCGAGCTCATCGCCCGCGCCCGACGGGGCGACCCGCAGGCGCGCGCGCAGCTCGTCGAGGCGTTCCTGCCGCTGATCGCGTCGGTCGCCCGCACGTATCGCAACTCGCCGGCGGTGCAGCGGACCGAGCTGCTCCAGGAGGGCGTCGTCGGGCTGCTGCGCGCGCTCGAGCGCTACGACCCCGAGCGCGGCGTGCCGTTCTGGGCCTATGCGTCGTGGTGGGTGCGCCAGGCGATGCAACAGCTCGTGGCGGAGCTCACGCGCCCGACCGTGCTCTCGGACCGGGCGCTTCGCCACCTCGCGCGGCTCAGCGACGCCCACCGGGCGGCGCTGCGCGAGCGCGGCCGGGAGCCCACGCGCGCTGAGCTCGCCGAGCGCACCGGGCTCCCGCTGGACCAGGTCGACGACCTGCTGGCCGTCGAGCGCGCCCCGCGCTCGCTCGACGAGCCGCTGCCCGGGCAGGAGTCGGCGATCGGGACGTTCGGCGAGCTCATCGCCGACCCGCTCGCCGAGGACGAGTACGAGCGCGTCCTCAACGCGATCGAGGTGGACGAGCTGCTCGGCCTGCTGTCGATGCTGTGCGAGCGCGAGCGCACGATCCTGCGGGCGCGCTACGGGCTCGACGGCGACGAGCAGAGCCTGCGCGAGGTCGCCTCGGGGCTGGGCGTCAGCGCCGAGCGCGTCAGGCAGCTCGAGCGCCGCGCGCTCGGCAAGCTCGCCGCCGCCGCGGGCGCCGACTCGGACGCGGACGCGGACGCGGCAGCCTGAGCCGCCGCGCCGCGGTGCGGTCAGCCGCCGGCCGGGCTCGGGCCCTGCAGCGGGCGCAACTCGTGGACCTCGCCGGGCTGCCCGCGCTCCTCGCCGGCAAGCTCGGCGACCTCGCGCTCGAGCTCGGCGATGCGCGCCGACATCGCGTTGATCGCGTCGGCGATCGGGTCGGGCAGGTGGATCCAGTCGGTGTCGGGTCCCTCCGGGCGCTTGCCCTCGACGCGCACGGGGTGTCCCGGGTTGCCGACGACCGTCGAGTTGGGTGGGACGTCGGTGATGACGACCGTGTTGGCGCCGATCTTGGCGCCGTGGCCGACCGTGATCGCGCCGAGCAGCTTCGCGCCCGCTCCGACGGTGACGTTGGCCTCCAGCGTCGGATGGCGCTTGCCGGTCTGAAAGCCCGTGCCGCCGAGCGTCACGCCCTGGTACAGCGTGACGTCGTCGCCGATCTCGGCGGTCTCGCCGATCACGACGCCGGCGCCGTGGTCGATGAAGAACCCCTGTCCGATGCGCGCGGCGGGATGGATCTCGATCCCGGTGAGCGTCCGCGAGACCATCGACAGCGAGCGCGGCACCAGCGGGATGCCGGCGGAGTGCAGCCCGTGGGCGACGCGGTGCACGAGCAGCGCCTGGACGCCGGGCCAGCCGGTGAGGATCTCGGTGCTGCCGGCGCCGCGCGCCGCCGGATCGCGGGCGTGCGCGGCTGCGACGTCGCGACGCACCTCGCCGACGACCCGCGCGAGGGTGCCGAGGCCGAGCATCGACACAGCGTAGCGGCGAGGCGCCCGCGAGCCCTACGGCGCGAAGAACGGCGTGGAGACGTAGCGCTCGCCGGAATCGGGCAGCACGACCGCGATCCGCCAGCCGCGCGACTCCGGGCGCCGGGCGACCTCGATCGCGCCCCACAGCGCGGCGCCGGCCGAGATGCCGACGAGCGTGCCCTCCACGCGCGCCGCCCGCCGCGCGGTCTCGATCGCGTCCTCGTCGCCGACCGCGATGACCTCGTCGATGACGTCGCGGTTGAGCACCGGCGGCACGAAGCCCGCGCCGATGCCCTGGATCTTGTGCGGCCCGGGCGAGCGCCCCGAGAGCACGGCCGAGCCGGCCGGCTCGACGGCGATCATGCGGCAGGCGGGGTTGCGCTGCTTGAGGACCTCGCCCACGCCGGTGATCGTCCCGCCGGTGCCGACGCCGCACACCACGGCGTCGATGCTGCCGTCGAGGGCCTCCCACAGCTCGAGCGCGGTCGTGCGGCGGTGCGCCTCGGGATTGGCGGGGTTGGAGAACTGGTCGGGCAGGAACACGTCGTCGCGCGCGGCCATCGCGCGCGCCGCGTCGACGGCCTCGGTCATCCCGCCGAGCGATTCGGTGACCTCGACGCGCGCCCCGTAGAGGCGCAGCAGCCCCTCGCGCTCGCGGCTCATGCCCTGCGGGAGCGTCAGCACGAGGTCGTAGCCCTTCGCCGCGCACACGAACGCGAGCGCGATCCCGGTGTTGCCCGACGTCGCCTCGACGATCGTCGTGCGCCCCGGCTCGATGCGGCCCTCCGCCTCGGCGGCCTCGATCATCGCCACCCCGATGCGGTCCTTGACGCTGCCGCCGGGATTGAACGACTCGAGCTTGCCGAACAGCCGCACGCCGTCCGGCGCCAGCCGGTCGAGCGCGATCATCGGCGTCGCGCCGACATAGGCAGCAATGTTGACCGGGATTGGCGCCATCGCACTACCGTATCCGGCGCCCGAGGGTGATGCCGCACCTGCCGCCGGGTATCGCACTCCCAATGCCCTGTGCACACCACGGCGCGGCGCCCGACAGCGTCCCGTCAGAGCAGCATTGCGTGGCGCTCGACGCCGTCTATCCCGCGCAGCCGACGCGGATCGCCGAGATCCGCCGCGACATCGTGGACGTCGCCACGCGGTTCGGCGCGGACGACATCGCCGTCCTGCACATCAAGCTGGCCGTCAGCGAGGCCGCCACGAACGCGGTCCTGCACGCGTATCGCGGGGACACGCCGCCCGAAGGCGTGCACGTGCTCGTCCGGCGGGCCGACGCGCAGCTCGACGTCAGGATCCGCGACAACGGCGTCGGCATGTCGCCACGCCCGGACAGCCCGGGGCTCGGGATGGGGCTGTCGCTCATGGCGTACGAGGCCCAGCGCTTCGAGATCCGCGCGGGCCCGCAGGGCGGCACCGAGGTCGTCCTGCGCTTCGACCTCGGCTGACCGCCAGTATGCTCGCCTCCGGGCAGGTGCTCGCGGGAGCGCAGCCGCGATCCGTGGGCCGCCGTGCCAGGGCATCCTTCGTCACGGGGAGCAGCGCTTGATGCACGTCGACTGGGTCATCCCGTGCCGCTACTGCGAGGTCAACGGCAACATGGTGACGATCGTCGGAGGCAACATCGACCGCATCATGGTGCCCGCCGTGCCGGCGCCCGACCCGCTCCGGGTCCTCTGCGGGGTGCGCGTCGTGGCCGATCACAGCGAGGTCGACGCCGAGCAGACGCCCGAGCCGCCACACCGCATGAGCACCCGCGTCTACGGGCCGAGCATGGATCTCGTCAACGAGATGCAGGAGCCATTCGGGCTCGTCGGCGACTTCCCGCCGTACATCCAGCCCGCGGTCGTGATGCCGATCGCCGTGATCTTCCGGCCGGAGGCGGAGGGTCAGCACACGATCGAGGTCGCGGTGGACGACCGCGGCCGCAGCGCCCCGCTGTCGATCGTCGTCGCCCCGCCTTCGGAGGACTGACCGGCGGCCGGACCGCGACCGCCGTCGCCTACGCCGCGCGCGTGCTCGCGCGCAGCGCCTCGTCGGGAACGGCGAAGAAGTGCTGCACTTCGGGCACCGGGCCCCTCGAGAGGACGCTGCGGTGCACGGCGGGCAAGGTTCGGTCCAGCCGCCCGCCATGGGCCTCGACCCACTGCTGGACGACGTCGGGGTCGCCGCCGGCCTCGATCACCTTGTCGACCAGGATGGCGGTGTGGCCCTTGGGCGCCCAGAACGGCTGCGGTGTGATGCCTGCGAGCAACTCGCGGATGGGATCGTCGGTCATGGTGCCGACCAGGATAGTTCGACCCAGCCGGCGACCTGCCGCGGGCCCCCGCTCATATCTGGTACATCGCCACGCCGGCCGCGCGCGTCTCGCGCTCGACGACGTCCGCCAGCGTGCTGGCCTCCATGACCGCGCGCGCGGCCGCGGCGGCCTCGCCGAAGACGCCCTCGGCCTCGCGGCCGAAGGGGCCGTCGAGGATCTCGACGACCTCGAGCACGGTGATCTGCGACGCCGGGCGCGCGAGCGTGTAGCCGCCCTTCACGCCGCGCTGCGAGCGCAGCAGACCTGCGCGGCGCAACGTCGCGAAGAGCTGCTCGAGGAACTGGACCGGGATGTTGCGCCGGCGCGCGAGCTCCCCGATGGGGACCGGCCCGTCGCCGGAGCGGCCGAGCTCGGCCAGCGCCCGCAGGGCGTACGGAGACTTCGTGGTGATCGACATCATCGCTCTACAGTGTGACGGCAATGGGACCGGTCAGCCGGTACGGGCCGCCGCTGGCCGTGATGGCGATCATCTTCGCGCTCTCGGCCACGCCCGACCTCAGCTCGGGGCTCGGGACGTGGGACCTCATCCTGCGCAAGATCGCGCACATCGCGGTCTACGGCGTGCTGTGGATCGCGCTCGTGCGCGCCACCGACTGGCGCCGGCCGCTCGCGGCGACCGTCATCGCGCTGCTGTACGCGGTCAGCGACGAGGTCCACCAGACGTTCGTCGCCGGCCGCCACGGCGCGGCGACCGACGTCGCGTTCGACGCGCTGGGCTGCGCCATCGCGTGGCTCGCGTGGTTGCTGGCCGCGCGGCGGCGGGGGCGGCCCGGGCCGCCCTGGCCGCTGCGCGCGTCGGCCGCGGGCGCCGCTACAGCCAGCCGCGCTCGCTGGCGATGAGGACCGCCTGCGCGCGGTCGACCGCCCCGAGCTTGCCGTAGATGTTGTGCAGGTGCGTGCGCACGGTCGACGTCGACAGCGACAGGTCGGCGGCGATCTGCTTGTACACCTTCGCCTCGGCGAGGCGCCTGAGGACCTCGAGCTCGCGCGCCGACAGCGGGCAGGGGTCGATCTGGCGGGGGCGGCCGGTCGTCGGATACGGCAGGTCGTACATGACCGCGCGCAGCTCGTCGGGCCCGAGGCCGACCGAGCGCGCGACCTTCAGCAGCGCGTTCGGCGAGACCTGGCCGCCCTGCGAGTAGTGCGCGAGCATGTCGGCGAGGCGCACGAACGCGGCCTCCCCGCCGGCGTCGTCGGAGTGGTGACGCTCGATCGCCGACGCGACCGCGGCCGGCAGGCCCCAGCGGCGGGCGAGGACGCCGCCGACGAGCGCGTGGTCGACGCCGAGCTCGCGGCGCTCGCGGCGGATGCGCTCCTCGGGCGTGCGGGCGTTGCCGTGCACCTGCTCGGGATAGCCCGGGTAGGCGTGCGTCAGCACGAGCTTGCCGATGTCGTGCAGCAGCGCGGTGACCATCAGCCGGTCGCGCTGCTCGTAGCCGACGGCCTGGGCGAGGCGGTCGGCGGCGCGCTGCGTCGCGACGGCGTGCAGGCGGAAGCGCTCGGGCGCCGCGTCCCAGACCGACGAGCGCTCGAAGAAGTCGAAGGTGCGCGTCCGCGCGGCGAGCGCATGGACGGTCTCCGGCGAGAGCACGTCGACGGCGCCGACGACCGACTCCACGCGCGCGCGGCCCGCGCCGTCGCGCTCGTTGGCGAGGCGCATGACGCTGATGACCAGCGCGACGTCGGACTCGACCGCCGCGACGACGTCGGCCGGCGACACGCGCTCGGCGGTCACGAGGCGCAGCAGGCGGTTGCGCGACTCGGCCAGCGCCGGGAAGGCGTCGAGCGCCTCGAAGGCCGCCGTCAGGCGCCGGCCGTGGCCCTCGTTGTGGCGGCGCTGCGCGGAGGCGCTCTCGAGCTCGGGGCGGGGTGCTGCGGCGATGGAGTTCATGTGCGAGCCGTCTGCCTTCGATTCGGGGTCGGTGACAGGACCCTTATCGGCACGCTGGACGGATGGTTGAGCGCCCGCCGTCGATTCGTTATGCGGCCAGCGCGCGGTCGATCCGCGCCAGCGACTCCTCGCGACCGAGCAGCTCGAGCGTCTCGAAGATCCCCGGCGAGACGGCGCGCCCGGCGAGCGCGACCCGCACGGGCTGGAAGACCTGCCTGGGCTTCAGGCCGCGCTCGTTCACGACGCGCTCGAGCGCCTCCCGGACGGCCTCGAGCGTGAACGGCTCGAGCGCCGCGAGCGCTGCCCCGACGTCGCCCAGCACGGCGCGCCCGCGCTCGTCGAGCCAGCGCTCGCGCGCGGCGGGGTCGTCGGCGGGCCCGTCGAAGACGAACCCCGCGAGCGGCCAGAAGTCGGCGAGCGTCTGGATCTTCTCCTGCGAGATCGCGACCGCGCCGCGCAGCCCGCTGCGGCCGGTGTAGGCCTCCAGGCGCGCGGTGAGGTCGTCGACGTCGAGCTCGCGCACGTAGCGGCCGTTGAGCCAGCGCAGCTTCTGCTCGTCGAAGCGCGCCGGGTTGCGCGAGACGCGCTCGAGCGTGAAGCGGCGCACGAGCTCCTCGGTCGAGAGGACCGTCGCGTCGTCGTCGCTGCCCCAGCCGAGCAGCGCGAGGTAGTTGCGCACCGCCTCGGGCAGGTAGCCGGCGTCGCGCAGCTCCTGCACGGACGCCGCGCCGTGGCGCTTGGAGAGCTTCTTGCCGTCGGGGCCGTGCAGCAGCGGCAGGTGGCCGTAGACGGGCTGCGGGGCGCCGGCGTCGACGCCGCAGGCCTTGGCCGCCTCGAGCACCAGCAGCTGCTTCGGCGTGTTGGAGAGGTGGTCCTCGCCGCGCACGACGTGCGTGATGCCGGCGTCGAGGTCGTCGACGGCGACGGCGAAGTTGTAGAGCACCGAGCCATCGGCGCGGGCGATGACCGGGTCGTCGAGGTGGACGTGCGCGAACGTCGTGTCGCCGCGGATGACGTCGTGCACGACGGTCGCGCCCTCGTCGGGGACGCGCAGGCGCACGGCGCCGGCCGGCTCGGGCTCGCCGCGAAAGCCGCGGTCGGCGCCGTGGGCGGCCTTGTACGCCCTGACGTCATCGGCCGTGGCCGTCGAGCGGTACGCGTGGCCGCCGGCGAGCAGCTGCTCGAGGACCTCGGCGTGACGCTCGCTGCGCGCGACCTGGCTGATCGGCCCCTCGTCGAAGTCGAGCTCCAGCCAGCGCAGCGCGTCGAGGATCTGCTCGACGTTCTCGGGGGTCGAGCGCTCGCGGTCGGTATCTTCGATGCGCAGCACGAGCGTCCCGCCGGCGTGCCGCGCGAGCAGCCAGTTGTACAGCGCCGTGCGCGCGCCGCCGATGTGCAGCGCGCCGGTCGGGGAAGGAGCGAAGCGGAGCCGCATGAGGCGTCACCCTACGAGATGGTCGTCGGCGTGCTGATCGGCGCCCACGTGTCGCCGGCGGGCGGGCCGGCGAAGGCGGTCGCGCGCGGCGTCGAGAAGGGCGCGCGGGCGATCCAGATCTTCAACCAGAACCCGCGCGCGTGGAGGCCGCGCGAGTACTCCGCCGAGGAGGTCGCGGAGTTCCGTGCGGCGATGGCGGCGGCGGACGTCGACGCGCTGCTCATCCACGCCGTGTACCTGCTCAACTGCGCCTCCGACGACCCCGACGTCCGCGGCAACTCGCTGCGCTCGCTGATCGCGTCGCTGCGGGCCGGCGACCTGCTCGGCGCTCACGCGGTGGTCCTGCACCCCGGATCGGCGAAGACCGGCGACGTCCACGCCGCGATCGCCCGCGCAGGCGAGGTCATCGCCGAGGCGCTGGCGGAGTCGGAGGGATGCGCGCTGCACCTCGAGAACACGGCCGGAGCCGGCGGCACGCTGGGCCGCTCGTTCGGCGAGCTGGCAGCGCTCGTGGAGGCGGCCGGCGGCGACCCGCGCCTGGGGCTGTGCCTGGACTCCTGCCACCTGCTCGCGTCGGGCTTCGACGTGCGGACCGCCGACGGGCTCGCGGCGGTGCTCGACGAGTGCGTCGGCCTCGTCGGCCTGGACCGCCTGGGATCGCTGCACCTCAACGACTCGCAGACGCCGCTGGGCTCCAACCGCGACCGCCATGCGAACGTCGGCGAGGGCGAGCTCGGCGAGGACGGCTGCGCCGTGTTCCTGTCCGAGCCGCGCTTCGACGGCCTGCCGTGCGTGCTCGAGACGCCGGGCCCCGATCGCTCGGGCCCGACCGCCGAGGAGCTCGAGCTGGCGCGCGCGCTGCGCGAGCGCGGCGTGCGCGCTCGCGCCGGCGCCGGCGCCGGCGGAGCGGGCCGCCGGCAGCCGCGGCGCCGCTAGCGCGTCAGGTCGTCGTCCTCGTCGTTCTCCGCCTGCAGGCGCGCGTCGAGCTCGTCCTCGATCGAGCCGTCGACGTCGTCGGGGTCGCCGAGCAGGTCCTCGTCGCCGGTGCCGGGCGCTGCGTCTGGGTCGCGTTCCATTCGGGCTCCTTTCGGGGTGCAGCGCGGACCTACCCGCCGCGGCCGGGAAGGCGAACGGCGAACGTCTCAGACGGCGAGCGCCGCTGGTCCGAGCACCTGCTCGAGCTCGGCTCGCAGGGTCGGCGTCGGGGCGACCCTGTACGAGGGGCCCAGGCGCAGCGTGCGCGGGTCGCCGGCGCTCATCTGCACCTCCAGGACGACCTCGCACTCGCCGGGGTAGTTGGCCAGCAGGTGCTTGAGGTCGTCGATGACCGACGCCGGCAGTCCCGCGGCGTCGAGGCGCACGTGCAGCGGCAGTGGACCGACCTTGCGCGTCGCGGCGGCGGCCTTCGCGCGCTCGACCTCCTCCGGCGTCGGCTCGAAGGGCTCGGCGGTCTGGACGACGAGGCACGTCTTGTCGGCGTCCTTGTGGTCGACGCGCCCGCGCACGAGCACGACGGAGTCGACGCCGAGCGCGCCCTCGTACTCGGCCAGCGCCTTGCCGAAGACGAGAATCTCGACGCAGCCCTCGAGGTCGTCGAGCGTCGCGAACATCATCGGCTCGCCGTTGCGGGTGCGGATCTTCTTGGCGGACGTGATGATGCCGCCGGCCGTCACCCAGTCCTTGTCCCTGCGCTGCGCGAGCTCCGCCAGCGGGCAGTCCACGCGCGCGCGCAGCGCCTCGCGCACCTGCTTGAGCGGGTGCGCGCTGATGAACAGGCCGATCGACTCCTTCTCGATCGCCAGCAGCTGCGGCTGGTCGAACTCGACGGCCGGGATCGGCGGGTGCGCCGGCGCCGCGAAGGCGGTGGCCGCGGCGCTCGAGCCCTCGCCGCCGAAGCCCAGCCCGTCGAAGATCGAGCCCTGCCCGATCTCGGCGTCCTGCTGGGCCTTCTGGCCTGCGCCCTGCGCCTGCTCGAGGACGCTCAGCATGCCCCTGCGCGTCGCTCCCGTCGAGCCGAACGCGCCGCACTTGATGAGCGCCTCGATCGCCTTCTTGTTGACCGTGCGGCAGTCGACGCGGGCGCAGAAGTCCCACAGCGACTGGAACGGGCCGCCCTCGGCGCGCGCGTCCTTGATCGCCTCGACCGCCGCGTGGCCGACGCCCTTGACGGCGTCCAGGCCGAAGCGGATGTTGCCGTCCGAGACGACGAAGTCGTGGTCGGAGAGGTTGACGTCGGGCGGCAGGATCTCGATGCCCATCTGCTCTGCCTGCGTGGCGAAGAACGGCACCTTGTCCTTCGTCGACATCACCGAGCTGATGAGCGCCGCCATGTACTCGGCGGGGTAGTTGGCCTTCAGCCACGCCGTGCGGTAGGCGATGAGCGCGTAGCAGGCGGCGTGCGACTTGTTGAACGAGTAGTCGGCGGAGCGCTCGTTCGTGGCCCACAGCTGCTCGATGACCCGCTCGCTCGTCCCCGACGCGCGGCAGCCGGCGACGAACTCGGGCTGCAGCCTGGCCATCGCCGCCCGGTTCTTCTTGCCGATCGCCTTGCGCAGGTCGTCGGCCTTCGCCCCGCTGAAGCCGGCAAGCGTCTTGGCGATCTGCATCGCCTGCTCCTGGTAGAGGATCACGCCCTTCGTCGTCTCGGTGATCGGGCGCAGTCGCTCGTCGGCGAACTCGATCGTCTCGGGGTTGCGCTTGCCGCGGGCGTACGTCGGGATCTGGTCCATCGCGCCCGGCCGGTACAGCGCGACGAGCGCGACGAGGTCATGAAACTCGGTCGGGCGCACGTTGCGAAGCGCCTTCTGCATGCCCTCCGACTCGAACTGGAAGACGCCGACGGAGTCGCCGGCGGCGAGCATCTCGTACGTGCGCTCGTCGTCGAGCGGCAGGTCGGCCATGTCGGGTCGCACGCCGGTCGAGCGCTCGATGATGTCCAGCGCGTCCTCGATGACGTCGAGGTTGCGCAGGCCGAGGAAGTCCATCTTCAGCAGGCCGAGCTGCTCGACGGGCTTCATCGAGAACTGCGTGACGATCTTGAAGATC
>Ga0247713_1000345_pt1 | contig 30058 bp, 28 predicted proteins | sample 21E_NmetaG_FD_189936 | JGI IMG/M metagenome (GOLD analysis project Ga0247713, IMG submission 189936) | Soil microbial communities from hillslope of Landscape Evolution Observatory, University of Arizona, Oracle, AZ, United States - 2-1-E_N | ecosystem: Engineered > Artificial ecosystem >...
AACGGACCGAACGGGCGGTGGAGATCGAAGCGAGGGGGCGGGACCGGGGCTGCGGAGCCGTATTCATGCCGAAATCAGGCCAAATCGGGTGCCCGGCCGGTCGACTTCTTCGGGACGAAGTAGCTAGGCGACTGACCAATACACTGCGGAGGGAGCAGTCAGGTACCGAGTAGGGCAGCTTGACTGCGCCATTCGACTGGCCTATAGGGGTACGGGTGGTCCGGCTTCGGACGAGGAGCGGTCGGTTAGCGCAGCTATACCGGCTGACGGACGGTGGTGCCTTTGCCGAATCGATTCCGAATCGGCGGCGCCATTTGAGTCCGCCCATGATCGGGTGACATGGACTGTCTATAGCGATAATGCCAACTTTGAGCCTCTTGAGCTGGATTTCTCTCTTTCACGATCGGACGGATGGCACGCTAGGTGACCCGAGCGCTTTTCCGCCTCAGGTCAGGGTCCCACATGCCGGCCCGTCACCGAGCCGACCCCTGATTAATGACCTTATTGAGACCGGAGGCGCGACGTCCATGCCGCGTGAGGCGATATGCGTCGACTTGTTGGGCGGTCAGTCCCAGCACGCCCGCTTCGTTGGGAGATCCGAACCACGGTGGTCCAGTGCTACATTGTCGTTCACCCGCTCGAGCGGGTTCCGCTGCACAGCCCCTCTGGCGACTGGACCGGCGTCTATCCGAGCCGGTCTCTCACCAGCTTCTGGACCACCTGGGGGTTGGCTTTGCCCCGGGAAGCTTTGATGACCTGGCCGACGAAGAATCCCAACAAGGCGGTCTTGCCGGCCCGGTACTGGTCGACCTTGTCGTGGTTGGCGGCCACGACCTGATCGACCATGGTGGCGATCGCCCCCTCGTCGTTCACCTGGGCGAGTCCCCGCTCGGCAATGACCTCCCGGGGGTCGGCGCCCCGTTCCACCATCTCGGCGAAGACGTCCTTGGCCACTTGGCCGGTGATCTCGCCGGACTCGATGGCCGCGACCAGCGTGCCGAGCGCCGAGCCGGTGAGGCGAGTCTCCGCGAGCTCCCGGTCGCCGAGAGCCGGCGGCAGCTCGTTGACGATCCAACGGGCGACGGCCGCCGGCACCCCGCCGCCGTCGGTGACGGCCGCGAGGAAGAGGTCGCCCGTGGCTCGATCGCCGGTCAGCAGGTCGGCGTCGTCGTCTGAGATGCCGTACGTCGCCGGCCATGCGGCGAATCGTTCTCCGAGGATGGGGTCCCGAAGCCGCGCCTCGGCCCGGTACTCCGTCCGGCTCTTCTTGGCCGGCCGGGTCTTTGCCTTGGCCGACTGCCCCGCGACAGGAGTGGGCGTCGGCGTCGTCGCATCCCCCGTTGCCTGCCACGAGTCCCGCAGGGTGACCGTGCGGTTCAGGACCAGAGTTCCTGGACTTGAGTCCTCCGTGTCCACGACGAAGTAGCCGACCCGCTCGAGCTGCCAGTGGCTGCCCGGCTCAGCGGTGGCCAGGCTCGGTTCCATCATGGCGTCCGGGACGACGTGCAGGGAGTCCGGATTGAGGGAGCGGGCCAGGTCGCCGTCACCCTCCTCCGGCCGAGCCGCTTTGAAGAGCCGGTCGTAAAGGCGTACCGCAGCCGGCAACGCATGGGCGGCCGAGACCCAGTGGACCACGCCCGAGACGGTAATGCCTGGAGGCTTCTTGCCCACCGTGTCGGGGATGTGGCGGGCCCGTACCTCGACCACCTCGCCGCCCTCCTCGACCACCTCCTCGCAGGTGATGCAGTACCCGTGGCGCAGCCTGACCGTCCGTCCCGGGGCCAGCCGCTGGTAACCGGCCGGCGGGTCGAGCGTGAAGTCGTCGCGCTCGATCAGGATCTCCCGGCCAAATGGAATGGTGCGCTCGCCGGGCTTGCCGACATCGGGCGGGAAGTAGGGGCCGGTCAGCTCTTCCACTTCGCCCTCGGGCCACGAGGTGATCGTCACCTTGAGCGGCCGCAGCACGCCCAGGACACGCGGCGCCACCCAGTTGAGGTCGTCGCGCACGCAGTACTCCAGCTTGCCGATGTCGACCACGGAGTTCACCTTGGCCACGCCGATCAAATCCGCGAACGCCCGGATCGCCTCGGGCCGGTAACCCCGCCGGCGCATCCCGGCGATGGTCGGCATGCGGGGGTCGTCCCAACCGGCGACGTGCCCGTCCTCGACCAGGAGAAGGAGCTTGCGCTTGCTCATGACCGTGTAGTCCAGCTTCAGCCGGGCGAACTCGATCTGCTGCGGACGACTGAGCCCGTGACGCTCCGACACACCGGTCTGGTCGATCACCCAGTCGTACAGCTCCCGGTTGTTCTCAAACTCCAGCGTGCACAGCGAATGGGTGATGCCCTCGACGGCGTCGGAGATGGGGTGGGCGTAGTCGTACATGGGGTAGATCGGCCAGGCGTCGCCGGTGCGGTCGTGGTGGGCGTGGCGAATCCGGTACAGCAGCGGATCGCGCATCTTCATGTTCGGGGCACGAAGGTCGATCCGGGCCCGCAGGACGCACGTGCCGTCGGGCAACTCACCGGCGCGCATCTGACGGAACAGGGCGAGGTTCTCCTCGACGCTGCGGTCACGGTAGGGCGACGGCCGACCGGGCGCGCGGAGGCTGCCCCGGTACTCACTGATCTCGTCGTCGCTCAGATGGTCGACGTACGCCTTGCCCGCCCGGACCAGGTCCTCGGCCAGCCCGTACATCTCGTTGAAGTAGTCGGACGCGAACAGCGCCCGGTCACCGAAGGAGAAGCCGAGCCAGCGGACGTCGTGCTGGATGGACTCGACGTACTCGACGTCCTCCTTGGCCGGGTTGGTGTCGTCGAAGCGCAGGTTGCACCGGGAGCCGTACTGCTCGGCGATCCCGAAGTTGAGGCAGATCGACTTGGCATGGCCGATGTGCAGGTAGCCGTTGGGCTCCGGTGGAAAGCGGGTGACCACCCGGCCGCCGTGCCGCCCGGTGCGCATGTCGTCCTCGATGATGTCGCGGATGAAGTCGCCCCGGGTGGGCTCTGCTCCGGTGCTGGTCACGATCCGTCACTGTACCGAGGAGGTGTCGACGGGCGGCTACACGGACGAGGCTTCCGCAGCGTCGGGCGTCGCCAGCCAGGCGTACAGCGGACCGCCGATGACGAGGCCGAGGCCTGTCCCGCCGACGATGTCGAGCGGGTTGTGCGCTCCGACGTAGATGCGGGTCAGGCCGTTGAGCACCACCACCAGCCAGATCGGTATCAGCCAGCGCCGGGGCACGACGGCGCTCAACGCAGTGGCCATGGCGACGGTGATCGTGGCGTGGCCGGACACGAAGCTCAGCCCGCCCGCCGACACCTCACCGCGGAGGATGGCGTCGGGGACCGTCGTGCCGGGCCGGCTCCGCTCGACGACGGACTTGACTACCCGCTCCAGCGACAGCTTGGCGAGCACCGCCACAACCCCGGCGGCGGCCAGTTCCCACCGGCGAAGGACGGCGGCGACAACCAGGACCACCAGGAGGGCGACGACAAGGTTGCCGAACTGCTGAAAGATCCACAGGGGCCGGTAGAGCCAGTCGGGGAGGCCGTTGATGGCGTCGAAGACCCGGCGCTCGGCGGGGCCGACTCTCCCGTTACGCGCCAGGAGGCCGGCGATGACGAGGACGAGGAGCCCCGCGAGCGCGACGGTTGCACCGGTGCGGACGTCGCGACGCACAGTGGGCAAGGCGTTCACGTCCGGGTCCCGTCGACCTCCACCTGGCCGGCCGGGCAGAAGGAGAGGAAATCGCAGCCACCGCACCAGCGGCCGGGCGTGGGGCCGAACCGGGTCTCGGCCAGAGCGTCGAGGGTGGTAGCCAGCCGGCCCCGCACCGCGGCCACGTTTGCCGCATCCCAGTCGGACGACACGATGAGGGTGGGGCCGTCGCTGCGGAGGTAGCAGTAGGTGGTGCGGAGGCGGTCTGGTTCGGCGCCCCACGCGTCGATCGCCGCCAGCCCGTACAGGTCGAGCTGGGTGCCGGCGCCCTTGTCGCCCTCGGTGGCGGGCCGACCGGTCTTGAAGTCGACGAGCTCCAACCGCCCGTCGCGCTCGTAGACGGCGTCGACCCGACCTCGGACGATGTGGCCGTCGACCGCGAGCACGAACGGCGCCTCGACCCGCACCGGGTCGAGCGGCGCCCACGGGCTGCCGAGGAACGACGCCCGGAGCCCGGCCATCACGTCGGGACCGGCGGGGAGGCGGTCGCGTTCGAGCGCGTCGACGTCGAGGTCGAGGTCGAGATCGTCCGGCTCGGGCTCGGGCTCGATCAGCGTGAGCTGGCGCCCGGCCCGTTGCTCGATCCAGCGGTGGATCTCCGTGCCGAGGCGGGCGGCGGCCGAGGACCGGCGGGGGAGGGGCCGGACCACCGTCCAGTAGAACTGCTTGGGGCAGCGGGCGTAGGTGACCAGCCCGGTGACCGAAAGGGCCGACGGCGCCACCCGGGCCGCGGCCTGCACGCCGGGGGCGACGTCGACGACGTCGACGACGTCGAGACGGAGCTGAGTGGGAGCGGCCTCCGAGTGGGGCGCCACCTGGTCAGCGTAACGACGGGCAGCCGCCTGTTGGCGCTCCTTGGCGGCCACGTCCGGATCCACGGTGGCCGCCTCGTGGCGGAACTGCTCAGCGACCAGGTCGGTCTGGGCGGCCACGAACTCGTAGAAGTCGGACGGGCCCTGCGGCTCGGCGGGGCCCGGGTACCAGTGGGCGGCCGAGCACACCAGCCGGCGTTTGGCTCGGGTACAGGCGACGTAGAGAAGCCGCCACTCCTCGTCGAGGCGCCGCCGACGGATCACCTCCTCCACCGCCTTTTGGGTGGCCCCGGGCCACGCCGGGATGCCGTCGTCCTCACGGAGCCACCAGGGCAGGGCCGCGGAGTTGGTCAGGGCGTTCTCGCCGGCTCGCACGTCGGGGAAGATGCGCGACGCCCCCCGCCCGGCCAGGCCGGGCACGTAGACGACGTCGAACTCCAGGCCCTTGGCCTGGTGGATGGTCATGACCTTCACCGCGTCCGAGTCGGTGAGGTGGGCCTCGGCCAGGTCGTCGTCGGACTCGTCGAGCAGCTGTAGGTACTCCACGAAGGCCCGAAGCCCAGCGTCGCCCTCGACGGGCGTGAACCCCTCGGCCAGGTCGAGGAACCGCAGCACGTTCTCCCGCCCCAGGTCACCGGCCGCCTGCCAGAGCCCCGTGCGCTCCACGACCGCCTCGGCCAGTTCGAGCACCGGCATGCGGATGGCTGCCGCGCTCAGGACGGCGCGCTCGGCCAGGAACCCCCGCAGCCGCCGGACGGCCTCGGGCGACAGGTCGGGCACCGCGTCCACGTCGGCAAGCGCACTCGACAAACCTGTGTCGTTGGCCCGGGCGTGGCGGGACACCGCGGCCAGATCGCGCAGGCCGATGCGGTACCGGGGGCCCTGCAGGATGCGGAGGAGGGCCACCGCCGCGTTCTCGTCGGCCAGGATCTGCAGCCAGGAGACGAGGTCGACCACCTCGGGGCGGTCGAGCAGGCCGCTGGCGCCGACCACCTCGACGGCGATGCCCCGCTCCTCGAGGGCGGCGACCACCGGTGGGATGAGCCGGCGCTTCCGGCACAACACGGCCGTGTCACCACAAGGCTCGCCCCCGGCCACGCGCTTGGCGATGTCGTCGGCGATGGTGGCCGCCTCCTCGGCGTCGTCGGCGGCGAGGAAGCACGTGATGGTGGTGTTGGGTGCATCCTCGGGAACGGTCAGCACTTTGGGGAGCGACTCGGTGACCTTGGCTTGTATGCGGTTGGCCAGGGTGACCAACGGAGGACCGAACCGGAAGGTGGTCTGCAGCTGGCGGACGGTGACCGGGGGGAAGTGGTCGCCGAAGCGGAGGATGTTGGCCAGGTGGGCGCCTCGGAACCCGTAGATCGACTGCATGTCGTCGCCCACCGCCGTCACGGAGGATCCCCCCGGGTACATCAGTTGCAGCAGGCGGCGCTGGGCAAAGTTGGTGTCCTGGTACTCGTCGAGGAGGACGACAGGGTGCTGGTTCCGTAGCGCATCGGCCAGCTCGGGACGGTCGGCGAGGAGACGTACGGCCAGGGCGATCTGGTCGCCGAAGTCGAGCAGATGCCGCTCCCGCTTCCGACGGCCGTAGGCGGCGACGACCTGGCACAGCTCGTGGCGCATGGCTGCGGTGTCGCGGATCTTCTGGGTGGCGGTACCGGTCGCGATCCGCTCGCAGTCCTCGATCACCGCCTCGATGGGGACGAGGTGGTCGGCGCAACGCGACGCCAGGGTCAGGGCCTGGTCGAGCAGCATCTGCGGGTACAGCGTCCTCCGATGCTGGAAGCGGAACTCGTCGAACACCCCGTAGAGCAGCTGCCACGCCTGGGCCCGGTTGAGGATGCGGGTGTCGGGGTGGAGATCGAGCTCCAACGCGTGATCGGCCACGAGCGACGCGCCGAAGGAGTGGTAGGTGCTCACGGTGACGTCGGCGTCGGCGCCCAGGGCCTCGCGCACCTTGGCCTTGAGGTGGGCGGCCGCCTTGTTGGTGAACGTGAGGCCCAGGATCTGGTCGGCCCGTACCTGGCCGGACGAGACCAGGTGCAGGATGCGCTGGGCCATCACGGTGGTCTTGCCCGTCCCCGCGCCCGCCACCAGGAGCTGGCCGGACCGGTCGGCCTCGACCGCCTCGACCTGCTCGGCGGTCAGCTTCATCCGGTTCCCACCTCGCGGCCCTCGCGCTGCATCGGGCAGAGGCGGTGGAAGGTGCAGTTGCGACAGGACGCGTCGACCGAGGGCTCGAAGCGCTCCTGGCGGATGTTCTCGGCCGCGGCCAGCACGCGTGCCTCGGTGGCCTCGGCGTGGCCGGCGAGGATCGGCTGCTGGTAGGCGTTCATGGTGCGGACGTAGACCAGCTGCAGCTGGCGAGCAGGGCCCATGGCGGCGATCACCGGGTCACGCGACGCGGCCAGGTGGTAGACGGCCAGCTGCAGGTCGTCGGGCATCGCGTCGGGACGAGGCTCGTGGCGACCGGTCTTGTAGTCGACGATGCGGAGCCCCTCGCCATCGGCGGTTCGGTCGATGCGATCGATGGCCCCGACCAGGTGGACGTCGCCCACCTCGATCTCGAACCGGCGCTCCACGTGCAGCACGTCGACCGCATCGATGCCCTCGCCCTCGGCGGCCCACCACGTGTCGAGCATCGAGTAGAAGTCGCGCCGGCACTCCTCGATCTGCGGGCGGTAACGGGCGATGTCGTCGCGCCAGCGCTCGGCAGCGATGGCCAGCAGCCCCTCTCGGGTCCGGCCGCCGGCGCGGTCCGGTCGGAGGAACTCGGCCAGCACCTCGTGCACCAGTGAGCCCAGTTCTGCCGACGCGCCGGCGTCGTCGCGCACCCGGAGCCCGTACTGGTAGGCGTAGCGCAACGGGCAGTCGTCGTAGGTGGCGAGCTGGCTCGCAGACAGGACCAGCCGGCGGTCGGGGAACACTGCGACCGGGTTCTCGGTGAACTGGCGTGTCGTCTGCGCCGAGCCGCGGAACGCAGGCGGACGGGACTCCTGCCGAGCCCACGCTTCGACGAAACGGCTGAGCAGCACGCCGGGTTCGGGCGCCGCGGTTGCGACGAGTCGAGCAGTCGCCCGTGAGCACGCCGTCTGGAACAGCAACCGTTCCTCGGCGAGGGAGGCCTGGCGGCGCTCGGCGGGCGACACGGGCGCCGGGTCGAAGAGCGGGGCTCTCCCCCGGATATGGGGGAGCTGTCCTTCCACGCAGCCGGCGACCACGACCGTGTGCCACTCCCGGCCGGCGGCAGCCGATATCGAGGTGATCGTCACGGCCGCAGGGTCGCCGGCGCCTGCCGAGGTGCGCCATGGGTCGGGCGCCACATCGCCGTCGTCGACGGCGCTCAGGAGCTCGGGGACGCGCTCCGACGGGTCGTGCCCGGCGCGACGCTCCAGCCGATCGAGGAATGCCACGACGGCATCGAGCGAGGCGTCATCGCTGGTCGCGCCTCGGACCAGATGGCCCAGACCGCGTTCCCAGACCGCGAAGGCCAGAGCGGCGGGGGTGTCGGTGGCGGCTCGCTCCGCGACCTCGTCGCGAAGGGCGGTCAAGTCCCTCTCGTCCAGGACCGACAAGGGCGACACCTCCAGGCGACGGGGCGCGCTCTCGTCGCCGGTGGCCCATCGCAGGACGTCGACGATGGCTGCGACCGCCGGGTCGCCGGTGCCGATCCCGAGCCCTGGCCCGGGGGCCACCGGGATGCCGTGGCGACTCAGGGCCCGGGCGATCGACCGGCCCTGCCGCTGAGGACTCCGGACCACCACCGCCATGCTCGCCCACGCCACTCCGTCGGCGTGGGCGGCCAGCAGCTCGCCGGCCACCGCCTCCGGCTCCGTGGATGGGTGCCGGCAGGTCACCAGCACCGGTGGGGCCGGGCGACGGAACCCCTCTGTGAGCTCCACCTCGACGGCCGGCCACGGCAACGATCGTGGGGACACCGCCGCCACCCCGGCCCCCTCGGCCCCGGCTACTGCGGCCAGGAGCCCCTGCAGGGCCGGCGACGCGCCATTGTGGTCGTCGACGAGGACGTGGGCGTACCGGTCAGCGACGTCAGCTGCGAGCGCCGTGGCCGCCGCCAGTAACCGCGCCCAGTCGAGCTCGCCCCGCTCGGCCAGGACGGATTCGTACCGCCGGGCGAACCGGTCGAGCTCGGCACAGGCGCCCGGGCCCACGTCGACCAAGGCGGCGGCCGCCACGTCGGCGAAGGTCTGCCGACCCAGGAAGCGGCCGTACTCCGGCCAGTCGCCCGGCGACTCGCCGGCCAGCAGCCGCCGAACCAGGACGCGTTGCTCGGACGTGGAGAGGAGCCGCACCGGGCCTCGCGCCCGGGCAACCAGGTCGAACGCAACACCGAACCAGGTGGTGATGGGCAGGGCGTCGAACCCACCGGACAGTCGGGGCAGCACCCCGTTCCGGAAGCGTGCGGCCGCCGCCCGGTCGTGACAGGCGACCAGGACCGACGACGGCCGGTGCCCGTCGTCGACGAGACGCAGATAGCGGGCCACCAGGGCCGTGGTCTTCCCGGACCCCGCGCCACCGGAGATCCGTAGCGGGCCTCCGTCGTGCTCCACGATCCGCCGCTGGCCCGCCGTCAGTTCCACGCAACCGACAGTACCGAGGGCATGCGACAGGGTCAGACCCACTCGCCCCGTCGGATGAGGACCTCCTTGAGCAGGCTGGGGCGGTCCGTCATGATGCCGTCCACGTCCAAGTCGAGGAGGCGGTCCATCTCGGCCGGGTCGTCGATCGTCCACACGTGGACGGGCAACCCATGACGGTGCGCTCCTTCCACGAATCGCCGGTCGACGATGGGCAGCGGCCCCCGGCGAACGGGCACCTGAGCGCACCCCCCCGCGAAGCGTCCGGGCGGCAATCCGAACCCCGCGGCGCGCAGTCGGGCGATGTCGAGCGGTCCGATGGCCGTGCACACCCGGCCGCCGGTCAGGCCGCGGAACCGCTCGAGTCGCTCGCCCGAAAACGAGGCTGCGCACACCCGGTCGTGGGCGCCCGTCCGCTCGATCACCTCGACCAGGGGGACGACCGACCCCTCGTGCTTCAGGTCGATGTTGACCCGGACGTCGGGCCAGGCGGTGAGTAGCTCTTCCATCCGAGGGATGCCGACGCGGGCCACGCGGGCCTGGCTCACGACGTCCCATGGCAGCTCGGCGATGACCCCGGTGCGGTCGGTGACCCGGTCGAGCACGCTGTCGTGGAATGCCAGCAGCATCCCGTCTGCCGTGGCGTGGGCGTCGGTCTCCAGGTACCGGTAGCCCAGCCGCACGGCGTGCTCGAACGCGGGCATGGTGTTCTCCGGATGCTCCGAGGCGCCACCCCGGTGGGCGAAGGGGATCGGTCCGGGATGGTCAAGGTAGGGCCAGCGGCTCACCCGGCAGGGGCGTCCGGGGGCCGGGACGGTGCGGGGGCCTCAGCCGGCGCAGGCGGAGCGAAGATGGCCGAGCGGTAGTAGGCCAGCTCGGCGACGCTCTCGCGGATGTCGTCGAGGGCGCGATGGCCGCCGGCCTTCATCGGCGCCGCCTTGTAGGCCTCCGGGTACCAACGGCGGCACAGCTCCTTCACCGTCGACACGTCGATCGACCGGTAGTGGAACCAGGCGTCGACCTCGGGCAGGTGGCGGACGAGGAACGCGCGGTCGGTGGCGATGGAGTTGCCGCAGAGCGGGACGGTGCCCGCGTCGGGGATGTGCTGGCGCAGGAACTCGAGCACCGCGGTGCCCGCCTGCTCCACCGACAGCGTCGACGCCTCCACCTCCGTGCGCAGCCCGCTTTCACCGTGCATCTTCACCACGACCGCGTCCATGGCGTCGAGCGCCTCTGCGGGAGCATGGACGACGAGGTCGGGGCCTTCGGCCACGATGGCCAGATCGTCGTCGGTGACCAGCACCGCGATCTCCAGGATCACGTGGCGGTCGGCGTCGAGTCCGGTCATCTCCAGGTCGATCCAGGCCAGCATGCCGGCGATCGTAGGCTGGCCCGCTGATGCTCGACCTGCCGGTGGTCCGCCTCGACCCGTCGTTGCCGCTGCCGGACTATGCCCGGGCGGGCGACGCGGGCGCCGATCTCGTCGCCCGCGAACGCGTGGTCCTCCGGGCGGGCGGCGGTCGGGCTCTCGTCCCCACGGGCGTCGCGGTGGCCATTCCCGAGGGACATGCCGGCCTCGTCCTGCCTCGCAGCGGCCTGGCCCTGCGCCACGGGGTGACCGTCATGAACGCTCCCGGGCTGGTTGACGCCGGCTACCGCGGCGAGCTCAACGTCGTGCTCCTCAACACCGACCCAACGACCGACTACGAGGTGGACAGGGGCGACCGGATCGCCCAACTGGTGATCGTCGCCGTAGAGCAGGTGGCGCTCTCAGTGGTCGACGACTTGCCTGAGTCGGAGCGCGGCAAGGGCGGGTTCGGCCACTCGGGGCGTTGAACCGGGGGCATGACCCATGTGCCCAGAGGATGCGACTCCGGCCTGATCGCTTGCTAACGTAGGAGCGCAACGCGGACGTGGCTCAGTGGTAGAGCACAACCTTGCCAAGGTTGGGGTCGCGGGTTCGAATCCCGTCGTCCGCTCCAAAAGAGTCTGTGCGGCTCCGGTTCATAGTGGACACCGTGGCTCCGGAACCTGCCTGACACTTCTCGGACGCGGCGCCGGTACCCGGCCGAGTCCCAGGCCCGGCGTCCTCAAGGAGATCGGCGTGGGCGTCTAGGACGCGCCGGCCTGGGGACGGAACCCCGCCCATGAGCGCCCACATCATCGGTCGGCCCAACGACGACCTCCTCGACATCATCCTCGGCCACCGCGCCGATCCCGAGCAGGCCTTCATCCGCGGCTCGGAGCAGGGCTGGGAGGAGGGCGACGGCTTCGAGGACCACCTGCCGGGCGACGAGCCCACCATGCCGGAGTTGTAGGGCTGGCCACTCCCAGCCTGCGCCGGCTGGCCCGCCAGACGTTCGGCTCCGAGCAGCTCCGCCCCGGCCGGGAGGAGGCCATCCGGGCCGCAGCCCCGGCGGTTCGACGTCTCCGACGAATACCGCCGGGTCCTTGCGCGGTGGCATCTGCCGGACGCTGGGGTCGTAGGTCCATCATGTTGAGCTCGAGACGGGAAGCGTGGTGCTGGTTCTCGATCTCCCTCCGGAGGAACTTCCGTGGCTGGTGACCCATCCCGCCGCCGAGTGGGTGGGCGCCAAGCTCCGGCTCGGCAAGAGGCCGTTCGTCTGGTCGTACCGACCGGTCCTGTGGCCGGTTTGGAACCAACGTCATCGTCGTGTCGCCCGCTTCTGGTCAGCACGATCCGGGATCGAGGACGCCGTGCTCGACGCCCTTCGGCGGCCGGCGGGCGGTCGCGGTCGTCCAGCGCTGGGTCGGTGGGTACTGATGAGGTATGGAGATCGAAGCGATGTACGGGAAGGTCGCCGTCGACGTGAACGGTGAGGAGCTGGGCATCGTGGACGCCGTCTACCTCGACAAGGGGTCGGGCGAGCCCGAATGGGTGGCGGTGCGGACGGGTCGGAGCGAGACCAGCCTCGCTCCCCTGGCCGGTGCGACGGTCATCGACGCCGGCGTGCAGCTCGCCGTGGTGGCCAAGCTCGTGCGCAACGCCCCGCACAGCGACCACCCGCCCGGCCAGATCACCCCTGAGCTGACCGACGCCCAGGAAGCGGAGCTGTACCTGTACTACTCGGTCGACTACACGTCGCCGTCCGCCGAGACGGAGGTGATCGAAGGCGAGCGTTCCGGTGCCGAGGCAGTCGGGCCGGAAGGCCCGGCGCTGGGTACCTCCTGACCGGAGCCGGCTCTGGGCCGAGCTGTGCTCGCTGCGCTTCATCGACGGCGGTCACAACGTCGTCATCATGGGCCTCTCGACGGCCAGTCGCTCGCTGCGGCACCCGTCGGTTGAGTGCGATGGCCACGAGGAAGGCGGCCCGCCCACGTCGCAGAGCTTTCCTCGATGGACGATCGTCGTGTGGAAAGCCATTGGGCCGGCCGATCAGCAGGCCCACAACCGACTTGATCACGGTGGAGACGGCTCTCGCGCGTCAGCGCCCTGTGCCAACTCCTCCAGGAACGACACCGACGACGCCACGTCGGGCAGCGCGGCCATGGCGGCGGCGACTCCTCGGGCCTTTTCCGCGTAGGTTGAGTCGCCGAGGACGTCGGCCAGGGCGGTCGCCAGCGCCGAGACGGCGTCCGGTCCACCATCGAGACAGACGCCCGCCCCAATGGCCGCCACCCGCTCGGCATTGATGAACTGGTCGAAGGCGAACAGCGGGATGACCACCTGGGGCACCCCGCCGGCGAGCGCCGTCATGGTCGTACCGAACCCGCCATGGCCGACGACCACGTCCGTGTGGGGCATCACGGTGGCCTGGGGCCACCACTGCTCAACTCGTGCATTGGCCGGCAACGGCGCCAGTGAGCCCGGCTCGACGGCGCTGCCCGTGGTCATCAGGACCCGGAGGGGCTCGCCGGCAAGCGCGTCGAGGACCGATCGGTACACGCCAGCGAACGGGGGCAGCCCTGCGGCCACCGACCCGAAGGTGACGTAGACGAGTGGATGGTCCTGCTTGCCCCATGGCGGTGGTGGCGACCCTTGCTCGGCGGTCAAGGAGGCGTCCCGGAATCGCCTGATCCGGACGCTGTCCGTCTCGGCCTCGCCATCAAGCTCGGCGGGGACACAGCTAAGTACCGGCCCGGAGGCCAGGGCCCGTGCAGCCGTACCTCCGGGCAGGCCGGCGATGGCATCCAGTTCGGCCAAGGGAGACTCAACGATTGGCAGGGCGAAGGCGACCGTGGCGGCCAAGCCGATGGCCACCTCGACCTGCGGAACCCCGGTCTTCGCGGCGGCGACCAGCGACCCGAACTCGCAGAACTCACGCACGACGACGTCGGGTCGCCAGCTGGCCATGATCTCCGTGAGCCCGGGCAGCGCAGCCCGGGCATCGAGGCGTCCGAACACCTCGGCAATCACCGTCCGGTTCGCTTCGACGCGCGACAGCTCGGGCAGCCGGCCGAAGATCGGCTCCAGCACCTCGGGCGGGACGTCGGCGAACGGTGCGTGATGGAGCCCGGTAGCGGCCACGGCGTCCGCGAACGACGCCGGGGCGGCGACCATCACTTCATGGCCAGCGTCGCGACAAGCCTTGGCGAATGGCACCATCGGCCCGAAGTGGCCAGAACCAGCTGTGGTCGAGAACAGCACCCGCACGCCACGATCGTCTCATACCGCGCTGGTCGTTCCGGGCTCCGGATGGGGTGTACGCGGGGTGCCGGGGTTCGTCATGGGCTGGGGGACGGCACGCAGCCGACCTCTTGACCGCTGCCGCGTGTCCAAGCAGGCTGTTCGGTACATCCCCGGACCTTCCGACCTAGGACATCGGCGAAGCCCACAAGCGCGAGGAGGAGCGATGGCGTTGAACATGAACAGCATCATGCTGGGGTCGGAGAACTCGAAGAGGCTTGCCGACTTTACGGGAAGGTTCTCGGCGCCCCCAACCCGGACTGGAGCGACCAAGCGAACGGCTGGTTCGGTTTCCAGGCGGGTGATGGCGGCCTGGTGATCGGACCGCACAGCGAGGTTCGGGGCAAGAACCAGCAGCCGGGCCGCATCATGCTCAACTTCTCGACGTCCGACGTCAAAGGCGAGTTCGAGCGCATCAAGGCCTTCGACGCCGAAGTGGTCGCCGAGCCCTACGAGCCCGGGGGCGGCGGCGGGATGCTGATGTGCACCTTCGCCGACCCCGACGGGAACTACTTCCAACTGTCGACGCCCTGGGACCCCGAGGCGACGTAGGCGCCGACCGCCCGCGCCTCCACGGCGCCGTTCACCCGCGCTCCCACACGAGCCGGCAGTTGCCGAACGGTTACGTGACCGTTAGCCGGTCGTGACGGACGAGGTCCAAGATCAGACCGTTAACCCACCCCAAAGGAGACGGCGGTCATGACGACAACGGCCAGGAAATGGATGCTGAGCATCGCGGCGGTGACCGTGGCGATGGTCGGGCTCGGGGCCGGACTGGCGACCCGGTCCGCAGCTTCCAGACGGACGGGCCACCAGCGGGCTTGAGCTTCACCGGCGTGGACGATTCCCAGCGGCTCGATCTCATCGTGGTGTCGGAGCCCTCGATCACCACTCTGTCCGGCATCAGCGTGGGCAGCACGCTGGCGGAGGCGCGGCGGGCATACGGCGACAAGCTCCGGGGATCGGTGCAGGACGGATGGGGCAAGCTCATCTTTCGTCCCGACGACGCGTCGCTCGACCACCTGGCCCTGGCCTTGCTCTTCAGCGAGGGCCGGGTCGCCGGCATGTGGGCCGGGCTCCGGGTAGTCGTGGAGGCCGACGAGATCTGCGCCTGAATGCTCACGGTTGGCGGTACCGGCAGTCCGGGCAGGATGGTGGCCCATGACCGACGGCAGCCGTTCCGGGCGCACCTTCTGCAACCCGGTCCACGACCGCCCCTTCGCCGACCCCTTCGTGCTGAAGTTCAACGGGCGGTACTACGCCTACGGGACGCCGGGCCCCGGCGGCCTTCCCGTGCTGCGGTCGTCGGACCTGGTCACCTGGACGGAAGCGGGAGAGGTCCTGGGACCGCCGGAGCCAGGGCTGGCCCACTGGGCGCCGGAGGTCGCCTACGACAACGGCCGCTTCTTCCTCTACTGCTCGACGGGCGGTAAGGAAGGGGAGGACCACCGGTTGCGAGTTTCGGGAGCGACGTCGCCTACCGGCCCCTTCGACCAGGATTTCGGGCTGCTGGACCCGGACGACCCCTTCACCATCGATGCCCATCCGTTCCGTGACGACGACGGGAAGTGGTACCTGTTCTACAGCCGGGACTTCCTCGAGGGTGAACCGGTCGGCACCGGCATCGTGGTCGACCGGCTCGTCGACATGACGTCGCTCGCCGGCGAGCGACAGACGGTGATGCGCCCTCACGCCGAATGGCACATCTACGAGCGCCAGAGGCAGTGGTACGGCCGGCTGTGGGACTGGTACACCGTCGAAGGGCCGTTCGTCCGCAAGCACGACGGGCGGTACTGGTGCTTCTACAGCGGGGGGGCCTGGAAGGCCGAGAACTACGGGATCAGCTCAGCCGTCGCCGATCACCCGTTGGGCCCGTACGAGCCGGTGATGGCAGCCGACGGCGCCGACCTGCTCCGTACCGTCCCGGGGAAGGTCATCGGCCCTGGCCACGGTTCGGTTGCCCTGGCCCCCGACAACGTGACGGAGTACCTCGTCTACCACGCCTGGGATCTCCATCACACCGGGCGGTTCATGCACACCGACCCCCTCGTGTGGGACGAGAACGGGCCGGTGTCGCCCGGTCCTCGCACCGACCCTCAACCGTGCCCGCCGGAGCCCTTGTTCCGCGACCTGTTCGATGAGGTCGCATCCGCGGGCGATGGAGCCCGGTCCTGGCTCCTCCACGGGTCTTGGGCCCGCACGTCGGAGGGGCTCCGGCATCCGGGAGGGGAGCCTTGCGCAATCGCGGTGCTCGATGTGCCCACGCCGCCGTCCTGCCTGTTCGAAGTGAACCTGGCTGCGGCGTCGGCCAACACGCGCGGAGGCAGCCGCTGGGGCGTCGTCACCAACTACCAGGACGACCGCAACCACACGGCGGTGTCGATCGACCCCGGGCGTCGAGAGTTGAACTGGGAGACTGTGCAGGACGGCCGGCGGGCCCAGGGTGGCCGGCTCGGGCCATTGCGACCGGACTTCGCTCCTACCGCCTATCACCAGCTGACCCTGCGGCAGGCGCCCAACGCGACGACCATCACCCTCGACGGCGTTTTCATGGGCTCACTACCGTCCGCAGCGGTCAGTCGGTCGCCAGGTGCGCTCGGTGTGTGGACCAGCCACGCCGGAGTCACCGCGACAGGCGTCACCCTCACCGCCCTCCCATAGCGGAGGCGCTACCGTCCGGTGGTTCGGGTTGGCCGTGGGTAGGGGCGGAGCATGTCAATGACACTTGTGGTGATGGCGGCCGGCCGAGGTTCGCGCTTCGGCGGGATGAAGCAGGTCGCGGAGATCGGGCCCTCCGGCGAGGCGCTGCTCGACTACGCGGTCTACGACGCCATGCGCTCCGGGTTCGAGGACGTCGTGTTCGTGGTGTCCGAGGCGAGCGTCGGCGCCGTCGAGGAGCACGTGCGAGAAGGCTGCGGCCGCCGGGTCAAGGTTCGCTATGCCCTGCAGGAAGCGGCGGGCCGCGACAAGCCGTGGGGGACCGGACACGCCGTGCTGTCGGCGTGCGGTGAGACCGACGGGCCGTTCGGCGTCGTCAATGCGGACGACTTCTACGGACAGGTGTCCTTCGAGATGCTGGGACAACAGCTGGCGGCGGACACGTCGGACCACGTGCTGGTGGGCTTTCGCCTGCGCGACTCCCTTTCATCGAACGGCGGCGTCTCACGCGGCCTGTGCGGAGTGGAGGACGGGTTCCTGACCTCGATCACGGAACTGCACGACGTGGCTGTCGTGGACGGCCTCGTTCAGTCCCGTGAAGGCATCCCCCTCACAGGCGACGAGCTCATCTCCGCCAACCTGTGGGGCTTCCGGACCTCCTTCTGCGAGACCTTGGCCGAGGGGTTCGAGCGGTTCCTCGCCGACCAGGGGAGCGACCCCAAGGCCGAGTACCTGATCGGCGACGCGGTGGCCAGCGTCGCCGAGCGCGGGGCGGAGAGGGTCCGTGTCGTTCCGACGACCGAGCGGTTCCTCGGTGTGACCTACGCCGACGATGTGGCGGGAGTGAGAGCGGAGATCGCGGCCCTCGTCGACGCCGGCCGGTACCCTTCGCCTCTGTGGGGGTGAGCGAGGCCGGATCCGATCCGGTCGTCTTCCTCTCCAACCGCGGTCCGGTGCAGTACGGCTGCCGCGACGGGGAACGGACCACCCAGCGCGGTGGCGGTGGCCTGGTGACCGCCTTGTCCGGCCTGGCCGGGCGCCTCGCCGACGCGGTGTGGGTGTGCGGCGCGATGACCGACGAGGACGCCGTCGTGGCCCGCGAGCACGACGGGGCAGCCTTCAAGATGGGTGACGACGAGGCGGACCTGGTCGTGCGCATGGTGGAGATCGACGCCGAGGCGCAGGAGAAGTTCTACACAGTGATCGCCAATCCACTGTTGTGGTTCGTCCAGCACTACCTGTGGGCGCTCAGCGACGCCCCCGACATCACTCGCCGCGAGATCGACGCCTTCGACAACGGCTACGCGACCGTCAATGCCCGGTTCACCGAGGTCGTGGCGGAGGAGGTGGAGGCGCGAGGTGGTCGGGCCACGGTGATGGTGCAGGACTACCACTTCTACCTCGTGCCTGAACAGCTCCGGGAGCGCTGCCCCGAGGCCTTCATCCACCACTTCGTGCACATCCCGTGGCCGCAGCCGGACGCGTGGCGGGTCCTGCCGGGGCCGATGCGGGAGGCGGTGTTGCGGGGCGTGCTCGGCAGTGACATCGTGGCCTTTCACACGGAGCACTATGCGCGGAACTTCCTGCTGGGCTGCCAGGAGCTGCTCGGGCTCACCCCCGATTTGAATGCTCTCACGGTGAAGGTCGGCGACCGGACCGTCCGGGCCCGGTGGTACCCCATCTCCATCGACCCCGCCTTCTTCGAGGAGCGGGCGTCGTCGCCCGAGGTGATGAGCCGCGAGGAGGACCTGAAGGCGCGCAGCCGGGACCACCTCATCTTGCGGGTGGACCGGGCCGACCTCAGCAAGAACATCGTCCGTGGCTTCAAGGCGTTCGATGTGCTGCTCGACGACCACCCCGAGCTGGTCGAGAACGTCACGTTCCTGGCGTTGATCCAGCCGAGTCGGGAGGACGTCGAGGAGTACGTCACCTACCTCGAGAAGATCCGGCGAGTCGTCGCCGACGTCAACCTCAAGCACGGAACCGCCGACTGGCAGCCGATCGACCTGCGCCTCGAGGACGACTTCGATCTGGCGGTCGCCGCCTACAAGCGCTTCGACCTGTTGGTGGTCAACGCCATCTTCGATGGTATGAACCTGGTCGCCAAGGAAGCCGTTATCGTCAACCAGCGCCACGGGGTGCTCGCCCTGTCGGAGAACACCGGCGCCCACGAGGAGATGGGCGCGTTCGCGCTCACCCTGCATCCCTTCGACATCCAACAGCAGGCCGACGCCTTCTACGACGGGCTGATGATGGAGGCCGAGGAGCGACGAGAGCGGCACGAGGCATGTGTCGCCATCGTGCGGGGCAACGACATCGACAGGTGGTTGCACGAGCAGCTGGTCGACGTCCGAGAGGTCCGTGACCAGGCCTGAGCCGGCCATCACCGAGGAGGACACGAGCGGGTTGCCGGGCCCGATCGCCACGGATCTGCTCGAGGCCGCGGCGTGCTGCGCGATCGGCGCCCACCGGGCCGCCGCGCTGGTCGCCCGGCGGGCCGTCGAACAAGTCGTGGTGATGCGGCGCGTGCCGCTCGAGACGAAGACCCTCCACCAGAAGCTGGGCTGGTTGCTCAAGTCCGGCCACCTGCCCCGGGCCCTCGCCGGTCACGCCCGCACAGTCGGAGACATCGGCACGGCCGCTGCGCATGGCGGCGGGGCACTGACCAGTGACGAGGGGTACGCCATGGTCATCTCGTCCCTTGCCGTGGCTCGCGGCGTCCTGGCTGCGGACGACTAGGGCGCGCTGGTTACCAGGATCGCCGGCGGCCGGCGGAGGGACTGGCCGAACGTCGTCCGCCGCTGCTGGGCTGCGACCCACGACCGCCGCGCCCACGAGGTGAGCCGGAGGTGGACCGGCTGGGGCGGGCCTGTGTCGGGGCCACCATCGCCTGCGGCCGGTGGACGAGCTCGGCGATCGGGCCGGTGAGGGCGGCGGTTTCCGCCGCGCCAGGCCCGATGCGAGCCGACGCCGGCCGGATGCCGGCCTGGCGGATCATGGTGGCGACGTCGCGGGACTGGTCGGGAAGGATCACTGTGACGACCGTCCCTCTGGCGCCGGCCCTGGCCGTGCGGCCGGAGCGGTGCAGGTAGGCCTTGTGCTCGGTCGGCGGGTCGACGTGGACGACCAGGGCTATGTCGTCGACGTGGATGCCGCGGGCGGCGATGTCGGTGGCCACCAGTACGCGGGCCGAGCCGTCGGCGAAGGCGGCCAGGTTGCGGTCGCGCTGGGGCTGCGAAAGGTTGCCGTGCAGGTCGACCGCCGGGATGCCCCGTGCGGTCAGGTCCTTGGCCAGCTTCTTGGCCGCGTGCTTCGTGCGGGTGAAGAGCAGGCTGCGCTCCTTGCCCGACGCCAGCTCCCGCACGACGGCCGCCTTGTCGTCGACCGTCACGGTGAACGCGTGGTGCTCGAGGTCGGGCGGGGTGGAGTCGGCACTGTCCACCGAGTGGGTGATGGGATTGGTCAGGTAGCGACGGACCACGGTGTCGACCGCCCGGTCGAGGGTGGCGGAGAACAGCATGCGTTGGCCACCGGCCGGGGTCTGGTCGAGGATCCGCTTCACCGCAGGCAGGAAGCCCAGGTCGGAGAGGTGATCCGCCTCGTCGAGCACGCAGACCTCGATGGCGCCGAGCTTGCAGTGATTCTGCTGGGCCAGGTCTTCGAGCCGTCCGGGGCAGGCGATGAGCACGTCGACGCCGGCCCGGAGCGCAGCCACCTGCGGTCCCTGGCTGACACCGCCGTGGATGACGGCGACGCGCAGGCCCATGGCGCGGGCGATGGGCTCGGTGGTGGCTGCCACCTGAGCGGCCAGCTCACGGGTGGGCACCAGCACGAGCGCCCGGGGGAAGTTGGGCCGCCGGGTCTTCTCGGAGCCGGCCAGTGCGACGACCGTCGGCACTGCGAAGGCCACGGTCTTGCCGCTGCCCGTTCGGGCCCGGCCGAGGACATCACGGCCGGTCAGGGAGCTGGGCAGGGTGGCCGCCTGGATGGGGAACGGCGTGGGACAGCCGGACTTGACCAGGGCGGCGACGATCGGCGCGGGCACGCCGAGCGCCTCGAACGTGGTATCGACGGGGGGCGTGTCCACGACCTCGAAGTCGAAGCCGGGACCCGCCGGCTCGACGACCGGTCGCCTGGCGCTGTGGGTGGAGGGCTGGCCGGGGCGGCCGCGCCGGCGCGTGGCGCGACCGGCTGGGTTGGTGGGCATAGGTGTTTCCTTTCGATTCGGACGGATGGCCGTTGATGCTGCGGCCACACGCTCCGAAGAACGGAAACCCTGCGCCTGCAAATGCGCACTGCACTCGACCCCGGTGACGCCGCTGGCGCCACCGATCCTGTAACTCTACCGGAGTAGCCACAGGCGACGTGCAGGCGGTGTGCCTGTTGGCGGAGGATTGGGGGGTGCACCACCGGAGCGGGCTGTGATCGCCGACCTGCTGGACCGCCTGGCGGAGCTGGCGTCGCCGTGGGGCTACGTGATCGTCGGCGTGCTGGCGCTGCTCGAAGCGTCGGCCATGATCGGGTTGATCGTCCCGGGCGAGGCCGCCCTGCTCGTCGGCGGGTTCCTCGCCTCCCAGCACCGGGCGGACCTGCGGATCATGATGGTGGTCGCCGCAGTCGGGGCGATCGTCGGTGACTCGGTCGGCTACGAGATCGGCAAGCACCTGGGTCCCTCTCTCAGGCGCAGCCGCCTGGGCCGCTGGGTGGGAGAGGACCGCTGGAAACGGGCCGAGGACTACCTGGCCCACCACGGCGGCCGCGCCGTGTTCTTCGGGCGCTTCATCGGGGTGTTACGGGCCATGGTGCCGACGATCGCCGGCCTGTCCCGCATGCCGTACCGCACGTTCCTGCCGTGGAACGCCATCGGCGGACTGATCTGGGCCCCGGGTTGCGTCCTCCTCGGCTACGCCGCAGGCGGCTCGTACCACAAGGTCGCCGAGTGGACCGGCCGGGCCAGCACCGTCCTGCTCATCCTCTTCGTCATGGTGGTGGCCGTGGTCATGGCCGCCCGGGCCGTCGTCCGCCGAGAGGGAGCGGTACGCACGTGGGCCCGCACCCAGAAGGAGCGGCCCACCGTCGCTCGGCTGCTGGGCCGGTTCGAGCGCCAGCTGTCCTACATCGGCCGGCGTCTGCGGCCGAACGCCGCTTTTGGTCTCTCCCTGACCGGGGGGCTCGTCGCGGTGGCGGTGGTGGGTTGGGTCTTCGGCCTCGTGGTCCACGATGTGATCTCCCGGAAGGACTTAGCCGGGCTCGACGGCACTGTCTACCGGTTCCTCCTGGACCATCGGGAACCGGCCCTGACCGACGCCTCCCAAATGGTCGCCTCGCTGGGAGGCACCATGCAGCTCACCGCCCTCACCATGGGTCTCGCCGCGCTGGTGTGGTGGCGCACCAAACGGCCCCGCGACCTGCTCCTACCGTTGCTCGCCGCCGGCGGGTCGTGGTTGCTGGTGGAGGTGGTCAAGGTGGTGGTCCACCGCCCGCCGCCCCCCCTCGCCGGCATGCTGACCGAGACGCCTGGTTTCGCCTTTCCGTCCGGCCAGGCCACCCGCTCGATGGCCTGCATGCTCACCGTCGCCTTCATCGCGTGGGGGGTGCTCGGTTCGTGGCGGTCGAAAGTGGTGGCCGTGACCGCTGCGTTGAGCCTGGCCATCCTGGTCGGGCTGGCCCGACTGACCCTGGCCGTCCACTGGCTCACCGACGTGCTCGGCGGATGGGCGCTGGGAACGCTGTGGTTCGCCGTCATCGTGGTCGTCAGCGAGGTGACCGCCTCGCTCCGCCAACGAGACGAGGAGGCACAGCCGGCCGAGCCGGTGGTCCAGGAAAGCCTTTAGGCGGGATCGGGTGCCGGGCCGAGGGCCCCCGCCGCGGCCTCGAGCCGGTAGGGCTCCAGGCCGGCGCGCTGGCCCACGCCCTGCACGACGAGAGAGGCGAGGTCGAACTCGGCCAGCTCGGGGTGGCTGTCCGCGACGTGGTTGAGCGACCGCCACAGGGAGACCTTGCCCTCGATGCCGAGGGAGAGCGTCTCCAGCTCCATCAACCGGGTGACCGCGGCGCCTCCGGTGACCCGTTCGTTGAGCCGAAGCCGGCTGAGCGTCTCCATCACCTTGCCGACCACCTGCTTGGGGGTACTCCGGACCACGCCGAGCCGCTCCATGACGTCGCCGAGGGTGTCCCGGTCGGCTTCGATCTCCCGCCCGAGGCCTTCCAGGTGGGCCCCGAGGGGGGTGCCAGGGTTGTTGGCCCGTAGCCGCTCGACCAGCTCGACGGCCGCAGCCGATCCGGCGAGGTGGTCGTTCAGATAACTGTCGAGCGCTTCACGGTTGGCCACGGATGAACGTTACCCGGTCGGTTTGCCGACGCTGCCCGTCGGAGACACCGTGGACATGGGGGGTCGCGTGGACGCGGAGCAGGTCAGGGAGCGGGCTGAGGACGCGCTCGAGGACGCCGCAGAGAGCACATGGCTCGAGCGGCTGGCGCGTGCCGGCCTCGTCGCCCGGGGCCTCGTCTACGCGGTCGTGGCCCTCCTGGCCCTCCAGGTGGCGCGCGGCCACAACGGGACGCGGGCCGACAAGCAGGGAGCCCTACAGGCCGTGGTGGGCAAGCCGTTCGGCCGGGTGCTGGTGCTCCTCCTGGCCCTCGGGTTCGCCGGCTACGCCCTCTGGCGCTTCGTCGAGGCGGCGGTGGGCCCCGCCGACGAAAGAGACGACCGCAAGGCCAAGTTCAAGCGGGTCGGGTCTGCCGCCCGGGGTGCGCTCTACACGTTCCTCTCCGCCAGCGCGGTGAAGGTCTTCATCTGGTCGCACCAGGCAGCCACTTCGGAGCGACAGGAGGCCGACTGGACCGCCCGGGTGCTCAACTGGCCGGCTGGAACCTGGATGGTGCAGGCCGTCGGGCTCGGCTTCATCGGCGGCGGGCTGTACGTCGGCTGGCGGGGGTTGTCCGGCAAGTTCCGGAAGCGCCTCAAGTCGCTCGAGATGGGCGCAGCCGGCCGCCGGTGGATCCGCTGGATCGGCGCCGTCGGCATGGTGGCCCGGATGCTCGTCCTGGTAACGATCGGGGCGTTCCTGATCGGCGCGGCGCGGGGGCACGACCCGAACCAGGCGGTGGGCATCGACGGCGCCCTCAAGCGCCTGGCGGGCAGCGCCCACGGCACACTGCTTCTCGTCGTCGTGGCCTTCGGCCTGGCCGCGTACGGCGTCTATTCCTTCGCCGAGGCCCGGTACCGCCGGGTCTGCGGCCATTGAGGGGGCTCGGCCGGATCCACCGGCGCCTGTCCCGCCGGCGGTCCCGGCCGTCGGCACGGGTGGACGAGGGGCTGGTGCTCCTGGGCCGGGCGGCTGACGGCTCGAAGCTGTGGTTGGGCGTGGCGGCCGGGCTGGCGCTCAGCGGTGGCCGGTTTCGCCGCCGGGCGGCCTTGCGGGGCCTGTTCGCCGCCGGGCTCGCATCGGCAGTCGCGAACGGACCGGTCAAGGTGGCCGTCCGTCGCCGGCGACCAGTAGCCGGATGGCCGAGCCGAGCCCTGCGAGGTCTCCCGGGCACCCTCACGCCGGCCTCATCCTCGTTCCCGCCTGGCCACTCGGCGGCCGGCTTCGCGTTCGCGGTCGGGGCAGGTCAGGAAGTCCCGGCCCTGGCCGCGCCGCTGATGGTCGTGGCCGGCATGGTGGGGTACTCCCGCGTCCGTTCCGGCATCCACCATCCGTCCGACGTCGCTGCCGCCGCCGCCATCGGCGCGGGCGCCGGCCTCCTCACTCGCCGGTTGTGGCCTGTCGCACCGCACGAGCCCGCTGAGGTACGCACCACCCTGGAGCGGGCGGAGGTGGAGCCGTCGCCCGGCGGGGCGGGACTGGTGGTGGTGGTCAACCCCTCAGCCGGCTCGAGCGGGCGGGCGGCGGAGGTGCTCCGGGCGGAGCTGCCGGAAGCGGAGGTCGTCGAGCTGGAGGAGGGCGGCGACCTCCAGTCGGCGCTGGAGAAAGCCGCCGCCAAAGGATGCGTCATCGGGGTCGCCGGGGGTGACGGGTCGGTCAACGCGGCGGCCGCCATTGCCGCCGACAACGACAAGCCGCTCTTCGTCGTGCCCGGCGGCACCCTCAACCACTTCGCCTTCGCCCTGGGGCTGGAGTCGATCGCCGATGCGGCTCAGGCCGTGCGTGACGGCCGAGCCGTCGCCGTGGACCGGTCTGTCATCAACGGGCACACCTTCGTCAACACCGCCAGCATCGGCAACTATGTCGACCTGGTCGACGCCCGGGAGAAGCTGGAGCACCGGATCGGCAAGTGGCCGGCGGTCGTCGTCGCCCTCCTCGGCGTGCTGCGGACCTCTCATCCCGTGGAGCTCGAGATCGACGGCCGGCGGCGCAAGGTCTGGATGATGTTCATCGGCAACTGCCGGTACCACCCCTCGGGCTTCGCCCCCAGTTGGCGTGAGCGGCTCGACGACGGTCAGCTCGACGTCCGCATCGTCGACGGGACCCACCCGTGGTCCCGGACCCGCCTGCTCCTGTCGGTCATGACCGGGCGCCTGGCCAACTGCGGCGCCTACGAGCAGCGCTTCGTACGTAGCCTGCACGTGAAGTCGCTGGAGGGCCGGCTCCGCCTGGCCCGTGACGGCGAGACGTTCGACGGGCCCGAGGAGTTCACCATCGCCAAGGCCGACGACCCCCTCCTGGTGTACGTGCCGGAACCGTGAACAGGGTGCGACACACCGTACGGCGGCGGCTCGATCCCGACGGCCGGTACGGCTTGCGTGTCACCCTTTTCGGTTTGGCGTTCCTGCTGGTCGCCATACCGTTCGGGCTCCTGCTGGAGCAGGTGAAGCGCAACGGCCCGCTCCTGCGCGTCGACACGTCGGCGGCCCGTCACCTCCACGAGTGGGTCCGGCAGTCCGACGACCTGGTGCTTCAGCTCAAGATCCTTTCGTTCCTCGGGTCGCCGGTGTGGTTCTACGTCATCGTCATTCCGGCCGTCTTCTGGGTATGGCGGCGGGGACACGTCCGCCTGGCCGTGTTCCTGGTGGTGACGACACTCGGCGGCGGGCTGCTCGACACCATCGTCAAAGAGGCGGTGGGGCGGGCTCGGCCTTCGCTGGTCGACCCTGTCGCCACTGCCCATGGGAAGAGCTTCCCGTCGGGCCACGCCATGTCGTCCACTGTGGTCTACGGAGCGCTCCTCATGGTGTTCCTCCCGGTGATCGGCCGCAGGTACCGGCCCGTGGTGCTCGGCGGCGCCATTCTCCTGGTGCTGGCCATCGGCTTCACCCGCTTGGCCCTGGGTGTGCACTTCATCAGCGACGTGCTGGGGGGCTTCGTGCTCGGCCTGGCCTGGCTGGCGGCATCGACGGCGGCGTTCAGCACCTGGCGGGTGGAACGGGGGCGGCCGCCGGTGGACATCAGTGAGGGCCTGGAGCCGGAAGCGGTCGACCTCGTCTGACAGAACCGACCCAGCGGTGCTTCTGAGCCGCAGAACGCTGGTGTCCGGGTAGCCTGAACCTCGTGCCGGAGGCGACCGAGCCGCCCTCGGCGGCGGAACTGGTGCTTGCTTCACTGATCGAGGCCACCCACAAACTTGCTCCGGACGAGGTGGTGCCCACGGTGGCCGCCCATTTCGCCGCTCTTGGCATGACCGACGTGGCGGTCTACCTCGTCGACCTCGACCAGCGCCTACTCGTACCGCTGGCCGCTGATGCGACCCTCGCGGACAGGCTGGACATCAACGCCACTCGGCCCGGCCTGGCCTTCCGCACCAAGGAGATGCTCGAGGAGCCGGCGCAGGCCGGGACCGGCACCCGCCTGTGGGTCCCCCTCGTCGACGGTGCGGATCGTCTCGGTGTCCTGGGAGTGACAGTGGCGGTGGCCGACTCCGACACAGTGAGACGGGCGCGGAACCTGACGTCGCTCACCGCAAGTCTCGTGGCGTCGAAGAGCACCCACGGCGACCATCTGGTGCTGGCCCGTCGCCTGCGGGACATGGACCTGGCCGCCGAGATGCGCTGGTCCATGCTCCCTCCGCTCACCTTCACCAGCGACCGTGTCGCGGTGGCCGGCATGCTCGAGCCGGCCTACGAGATCGCCGGCGACGCTTTCGACTACGCGGTGAACGGCGACCTGGCGCACCTGGCGATCGTCGACGCCATGGGCCACGGGCTCGAGGCCAGCCGGATGGCCAATCTCGCCGTCGGCAGCTACCGGCACAGCCGGCGGCGAGGCCTCGACCTGTCGGAGACGTTCACCACGATGGACCGGGTGGTGGCCGAGCAGTTCGGCCCCGAACGGTTCGTCACCGGTCAGCTGGCCCGGCTCGACCTTGTCACCGGCCGGTTGAAGTGGGTCAACGCCGGCCACCCGCCCCCCCTGCTGCTCCGTGACGGCCAGCCGGTCGACGACCTCCGCTGTGAGACGTCGCTGCCGTTGGGGCTGGGGTACGTCGTGGCCGAGGTGGCCGAGGTCGTCCTGCAGCCGGGCGACTCGGTTCTGTTCCTCACCGATGGAGTGATCGAGGCCCGGGCCCCCGACGGGGGTCTCTTCGGGCGCAGCCGCCTGGCCGGGATGTGGCGCGACGCAGCGGCGACGGGCGAACAGCCGGCTGAGATCCTCCGCCGGCTGTGCCACAGCGTCCTGGACCACCAGAAGGGTCGTCTCCAGGACGACGCCACCCTGCTGCTCGTGTCCTGGACCGGCCGGAGTTAGGCGGAAACCGTGCGGACGGCCGCCTGGGCTGCGGACCTCTGGGTAGGAACGGCCGCATGACCGACCAGAGCCCTATCGGCGACAACACTGCGAAGGATCCCGACGAGTGGGTCACCGGCGACGAGGCGATGACCGGCGCCCAGGCGTCCTACCTCAGAACGCTCTCCCAGGAGGCCAACGAGCCGTTCGACGAGGGCCTGAGCAAGGCCGAGGCGTCCAAGCGCATCGACGAGCTCCAGGAGAGGACGGGCCGGGGCAAGGAGAGGTGAGTTCTCAACTCAAGGCGCGGCGGTCTCGTTCCACCGCTCGATGACCGCCGTCTCCCGCTCCCAGCCCAGCACCGAGATGGACGCTGTGGACAGGGCGAGAAGGGCGCCGTGGTCGGGGGGGAGGCCGATCCACCGGGCGCCGATGACCCGCAGGACGTGGCCGTGGGCGAACAGGGCCACGTCGCCGCCGGCCGATCGGGCGACGTCGATCACCCGGTCGGCCCGGGCGCCGACCTCCTCCACCGTCTCGCCGCCGGGGACGCCGTCCTTCCATATGCACCATCCCGGACGCTCTTCGCGGATGTCGACGGTGCGCCGGCCTTCGTACGCTCCGTAGTCCCATTCCGTCAGGTCACCGATGACCTCGGCATGGTCGCCCACGCCTGCCAGCCGGCAGGTGTCGAAGGCCCGGGCCAGCGGGCTGGTCAGCACCCGGGCGAACGACCATGCCGCCAGCCGGCCGCCCAGCGCCTCGGCGTGGCGGCGCCCTTCGTCGGTGAGCGGCATGTCGGTGGTGCCGGTGTGTTGGCCCGACAGGCTCCATTCCGTCTGCCCGTGGCGGACGAGCACGACCTGATGCCCGCTCATCTTCAGCTTCGTCCCCGGGCCTGGCGGTAGCGGCGGATCAGCGCCTCGGTGGAGCTGTCGTGCGCCTCGCCTGTGAGCCCATCCGTGACCTCGCCGGCGATGCGGTCGGCCAGGACCTTGCCGAGCTCGACCCCCCACTGGTCGAAGGAGTTGACGTCCCAGATCGTGCCCTGGGTGAACACCTTGTGCTCGTAGAGCGCCACCAGCTGGCCCAGGACCGAAGGGGTGAGGCGGGTGGCGAGGATGGTGTTGGTGGGCCGGTTGCCCGGGAACGTGCGGTGGGGGACCAGCGCGGCCGGCACGCCTTCCGCTTCGACCTCCTCGGGCGTCTTGCCGAAGGCCAGGGCCTCGGTCTGGGCGAAGAAGTTGGCCATGAGCAGGTCGTGGTGGCCGTCGAGGTCGTGGTTCGGCTCCAGGAAGCCGATGAAGTCACAGGGCACGAGTGCGGTGCCCTGGTGGAGCAGCTGGAAGAAGGCGTGCTGGCCGTTGGTGCCGGGCTGGCCCCAGACGACCGGGCCGGTCTGCCACTCCACCTCCTTGCCCTGGCGGTCGACCGACTTCCCGTTGCTCTCCATGTCGAGCTGCTGGAGGTAGGCGGGGAACAAGCCCAGGTACCGGCTGTACGGCAGGACGGCCGACGTCTCCGCCCCGAAGAAGTTCCCGTGCCAGACGCCGAGCAGGCCGAGCAGGACGGGCAGGTTGCGCTCGAACGGGGCGGTGCGGAAGTGGTCGTCCATGATGCGGAAGCCGTCGAGCATCTCCCGGAAGGCGGCGGGACCGATGGCGACCATGAGCGACAGCCCGATGGCCGAGTCCAAGGAGTAGCGGCCGCCCACCCAGTCCCAGATCTCGAACATGTTGGCCGGGTCGATGCCGAACTCGGCGACGCGGCCGGCGTCGGTCGAGACGGCGACGAAATGGCGGCTGACCGCGTCGTCCCCGAGAGCGGCGGCGAGCCAGGCCCGCGCCGAGCGGGCGTTGGTGAGCGTCTCCACGGTGCCGAACGTCTTCGACGACACCACGAACAAGGTCTCGGCCGGGTCGAGGTCTCGGGTCGCTTCCCAGACGTCGGTGCCGTCGACGTTGGAGACGAAGCGGAACGTCATCGACCGGTCGGAGTAGTCGCGCAGCGCCTCGTACGCCATGGCCGGCCCGAGGTCGGACCCCCCGATGCCGATGTTGACGACGTTGCGGATCCGTTGGCCGGTGGCCCCGGTCCAGGCGCCGGAACGGACAGCGTCGGAGAAAGCGGCCATCCGGTCCAGCACCTTGTGGACGTCGGCCACCACTTCCTGGCCGTCGACAACCAACGACGCTTCCGACGGCATTCGCAGAGCCACGTGGAGCACGGGACGGTCCTCGGTGACGTTGATGTGCCGCCCCCCGAACATGTCGTCGATGCGTTGCCGGAGCCCCGCCCGCTCGGCCAGGGCGACGAGCAGGGTGACGGTCTCCGCGGTGAGCATGTTCTTGGAGTAGTCGAGGAAGAGGTCGCCGGCCTGGGCGGTCAGGGTCTCCCCGCGGGCGGAATCGTCGGCGAACAACTTCCGCAGGTCGGACCAGCCGATCTGGCGACGGTTCTGGAGCAGCGCGTTCCACTCGGGCGTGCGGGTGACAGGGGTGGGGGTCATCGGAAGCTCCTTGGAGGGGACGGGTGGGCACGGTAGCCGTGCGCCTGCCGGTGCCCCCAGGCCGACACACTATTGCCCGGGTCCCGTACCACGTATGCCAGTGCAGCTGCAAATCTTGAGGAAGAAAGTGTTGCCGTCAGTGTTTACGACAGATACTCTTAAATCGTCCAGTAGGCGGCGGTAGGAACCGGCGAACGGTCACTCGCGTGACGAGGAGGCACCCGCAATGTGCTTCAAGAATCTGCCTATCGAGTTCGATGACTCAGGCAAGGCGCAGCTCAGGGCAGGGGTGAAAGACCCCTACTCGGTGACGGTGGCAGAGCCCAAGGGCTATGTCCGCCGCAAGGAGGGCCCCGGCGCCCAGCTGGCCGCCCCGCCCCGCCTGCGGGACTGGAACATCGACCCCATGACCCGGGTGGCCGGGGCCCTGGCCGTGCACACCGTGC
>Ga0247713_1000347_pt1 | contig 30048 bp, 16 predicted proteins | sample 21E_NmetaG_FD_189936 | JGI IMG/M metagenome (GOLD analysis project Ga0247713, IMG submission 189936) | Soil microbial communities from hillslope of Landscape Evolution Observatory, University of Arizona, Oracle, AZ, United States - 2-1-E_N | ecosystem: Engineered > Artificial ecosystem >...
TCGACACCGGTCCGCGCAACCCGCGCAACATGGACGACTGCAAGAACGATGGCTGGAGGCAGTACGGGTTCCGCAACCAGGGCCAGTGCATCCAGTACGTCAACACCGGCAAGGACAGCCGCCCGTAACGCAGGGCAGGCGTCCAGGAGAGGGGCCCCTACGTGGGCCCCTCTCCGGTTTTTCGATCGCGTGCGTAGGGAGCGGGTCAGTGCCCGAGGCGGCAAGCGGGGGGACTGGTTCGTTGGAGCTCGCGCCCCCCGCCCAACCCAATTGACGGACGCGCGCCCGCCACCGTCCCAGTGACGGGGCCTTCCCGCGCAAGAAGCGGGGCATTTTCGTCCCTGTGCAGCGTATTTGCCGGACATGGAGGAACACAGGCTGTCCTCGAGCGCAGAAGCTACGGTCTGTGGCCCCGCCCATACCGGAGGCGAGCAAGGGTTCGCCCCACAATAGGTAATTCCTACCGATGCCTTGAGGCCCCCGCTCCGCCATGCTGCCAACTCCACGCACACCGATGAGGACCCACGTCAAGGCGTTGCGCAAGGGCCGACCGTCGTTTGCCCCGGGGGGCCGTCCGATCGCCCGTCCTGGTGGTCAGAGGGGTTTCCGACTCGACGGGCTCGTGACCGGATGATTCCCGAGCATCGGTGGTCCCCCGACACCCGGGATCGTCGCTCCGGTGAGCACACGCCTCGACGGGACAACAAGGAGAGGCAGCATGAACGAGCACTCCGCTTCGGTCGGTCTGAACCTGCCCGCCTTCGGACGTACCCTCATCGCCGCAGCCTTGGCACTGGCCGTTGCCAGCACGCTGCTTGCCGGGCCCGCGGCCGCGGACAGCCACGGCCTCCGGGCCACCGATGCCTGGAGCAACTACTGGGCGGGCGACACGGACGGGTTGTTCGTGCGGTGGACCGCGTCGATCGCCGGCAACCCGCCCGGCGGCGCCGGTGGGTACACCATCCACCAGGCGGCCGACTGCAGCGATCCCGCGATCTCGACCGGTGTGAGAAACCACTGGATACCCGAGCGCCCCACCATCCGGGACGTCGAGATGAGCAACTGGGAGACCATCACCCAAGGTCGGACCTACTACCTGCGTATAGCTCGCGGCACTGAGCGGACGGTCGTGGCAGGGAGCTTCGTCTACAACGAGCTGCAGTGCCTCGAATTCGTCCCCGAGCTGCGCGCCGGATTCAGTGGGCGGGTGACGAACGCTGCCGGCGGCGCGGCCATCTCTGGCGCCACGGTGACCGCATTCGACGCCGACGGCACCCAGGTCGGGCAGCAGACCACCGTGGCGACGTCGCCCGACGCTGCACAGATCGGGCGCTACAGCATCGAGGGGCTGCCTCCAGGCACCTACCGGGTCATCGTGCAGGCCACCGGCTTCCAGACGCAGGGCCGAACCATCACCGTCGAGGCAGGGCACACGCCTGGCGTGGACTTCGCCCTGCAGGAAGGCGAAGACCCCGCGACCGGTGCGGTGGCCGGACGGGTGACCGACGACGCCGGCGCGCCGATCGCCGAGGCCACGGTGACCGCAGGGGGCGAGACAGCCACGACCGACGCCGGCGGCAACTACTCGATCGCGGGGTTGGGTGCCGGTGAGCACACGGTGACGGCGTCGGCCCCGGGCTTCCGGCAGAGCGCACGGACGGTCACCGTCACCGCTGGGCAGACCACCACCGCGAACTTCTCGCTGACCCGGGAGCCGCAGACCGGCACGTTGACCGGTCGGGTGACCAACCAGGCCGGGCAGGGTGTTGCCGGGGCGACGGTGGGGGCGGGCGGTCAGACCGCGACCACCGACGCGCAGGGCAACTTCACGATCGAGAACCTCGCTGCGGGTGACCACCAGGTGACCATCTCGGCACCCGGCTACCAGCAGGCGTCCGAGACGGCCACGGTGACCGCTGGTGAGACCACCACCCTCAACGTCACCCTGCAGCAGACCCCCCAGGGGTTGCAGTGTGGTGCGGTGATCACGGCGAACACGACGTTGACGGCGGACCTGGGGCCGTGTCCTGGTCATGGGTTGGTCATCGGCGCGAACAACGTGACGCTGGACCTCGGTGGCTTCGCGATCATCGGTGACCCGGCGGCGCGTCCGGCAGGGGAGGTCGGGCCGCAGGGCAGCCGTGACCGTGCCGGGGTGCTGTTCCGCCAGTCGACCGGGTCGATGGTGATGGGTGGTGAGATCCGCGGCTTCGACGCCGGGGTGGCGGTCATGGGTGGGGGCAACAACACCGTCCACTTCATGTCGCTGCGTGACAACATCAACTATCGGGTGGTGACCGGTCAGGACGCCGACCCGGGTCCGGACACGCCTGACTGCCTGTTCGGTGAGGGTGTGGCGGTGTTCAACTCGTCGGGCAACCGCATCGAGGACAACGTCCTGGCCAACAACGGTCCGCTGTCGGGGATCGCGCTGGTGGGCAACGCTGACAACAACCAGGTGTTGCGCAACACGTTGAACGACCATGACGTGCGCAACGCCACCCCCGACGGTCGGTTGACGATCTGCGGCACGGGCGCGGAGCAGGGTCCGATGACCCGTGGCCGGGCGATCCAGGCGATCGGGATCCGTGTCGAGGGTCCGGGCGCTGAGGGCAACGTCATCGAGGCGAACACGGTGACGCGCTCGGGGATCGCGGGGATCGGCATCCACGGCTACGTGTGCGCGCAGGCGCCGAACAACGGCAACAACACGGTGCGGGCCAACACGGTCACCCGCACGGGTGAGCGCACGGTGAGTGTGGACCCGCTGGCTGACGGCATCGCGATCCTCCAGCAGGGTCCTGCCGGCACGGTGTGCGTGTCGCACAGCAACACGATCGTGGGCAACACGTCGACGAACAACCTGCGTGACGGCATCTTCGTGGGTGGCCGTGGGTCGCACAGCAACGTCGTCAACGACAACGTGGTGGACAACAACGCCCGCCACGGCATCGTGCTGACGGGGCCGGTCAACACCACGCAGTTCACCAACGTCGGCCCGACGGTGTTCGACGTCGTTTCGCCCGACCGTGCGCCGTACACCGAGGGCACCGAGTTCCGGGTGATGCCGGGTTCGGGCAGCGGTGACGTGACCGCGCGGCTGGTGGCGATCGACATCGCCATCCCCGAGAACGCGCTGCCGACCAACCCCAACCCGGTGGACACCTCCACGAGCGCGTGCGAGATGGAGGACTTCGAGCAGGCCGGCTTCCAGGCGGGTGACGTGGCGCTCATCCAGCGGGGCACGTGCCCGTTTGTGGAGAAGGTCGCCAACGCCATCGAGGCCGGCGCGAGCGCGGTGGTCATGTTCAACGAGGGCCAGCCCGGCCGTACCACTGCCGACTTCGGCTCGGTGGGCGGCGTGGACATCCCAGTGCTCTCGGCCTCCTACGCGGTGGGTCACGAGCTGTTCGGGATGACCCAGGCCGGCGAGGTGAGCGTCCGCATCGTCACCAACACCCAGAACGTGATCACGGTGATCCCGGGTGCGGTCAACAACACGCTGCACCGCAACTCCGGTCACGGAAACGCCCGGTTCGACGGTGCCGACCTCAACCCCAACTGCGACAACAACGACTGGCGCGACAACGACTTCGGCACGGTCAACCAGCCGTGCGTGCGCGGTCCGCAGCCCGGCGCGATCGCCGGTCAGGTGGTCGATGCGGGTACGGGCGCGGGGGTTGGTGGCGCGACGGTGACCGCGGATGGTCGCACGGCCACGACGGATGCCGGTGGCAGCTTCGTGATCGGTGAGCTGCCGCCGGCGACCTACACGGTGACGGTCACCGCGCCGGGCTACCTGCAGGCGTCCGAGACGGCCACGGTGACCGCTGGTGAGACCACGACCGTGACCGTGCAGCTGCAGCGTGAGCAGGGGTTGCAGTGCGGTGCGGTGATCACGGCGAACACGACGTTGACGGCGGACCTTGGGCCGTGTCCTGGTCACGGGTTGGTCATCGGTGCGAACAACGTGACGCTGGACCTCGGTGGCTTCGCGATCATCGGTGACCCGGCGGCGCGTCCGGCAGGGGAGGTCGGGCCGCAGGGCAGCCGTGACCGTGCCGGGGTGCTGTTCCGCCAGTCGACCGGGTCGATGGTGATGGGTGGTGAGATCCGCGGCTTCGACGCCGGGGTGGCGGTCATGGGTGGGGGCAACAACACCGTCCACTTCATGTCGCTGCGTGACAACATCAACTATCGGGTGGTGACCGGTCAGGACGCCGACCCGGGTCCGGACACGCCTGACTGCCTGTTCGGTGAGGGTGTGGCGGTGTTCAACTCGTCGGGCAACCGCATCGAGGACAACGTCCTGGCCAACAACGGTCCGCTGTCGGGGATCGCGCTGGTGGGCAACGCTGACAACAACCAGGTGTTGCGCAACACGTTGAACGACCATGACGTGCGCAACGCCACCCCCGACGGTCGGTTGACGATCTGCGGCACGGGCGCGGAGCAGGGTCCGATGACCCGTGGCCGGGCGATCCAGGCGATCGGGATCCGTGTCGAGGGTCCGGGCGCTGAGGGCAACGTCATCGAGGCGAACACGGTGACGCGCTCGGGGATCGCGGGGATCGGCATCCACGGCTACGTGTGCGCGCAGGCGCCGAACAACGGCAACAACACGGTGCGGGCCAACACGGTCACCCGCACGGGTGAGCGCACGGTGAGTGTGGACCCGCTGGCTGACGGCATCGCGATCCTCCAGCAGGGTCCTGCCGGCACGGTGTGCGTGTCGCACAGCAACACGATCGTGGGCAACACGTCGACGAACAACCTGCGTGACGGCATCTTCGTGGGTGGCCGTGGGTCGCACAGCAACGTCGTCAACGACAACGTGGTGGACAACAACGCCCGCCACGGCATCGTGCTGACGGGGCCGGTCAACACCACGCAGTTCACCAACGTCGGCCCGACGGTGTTCGACGTCGTTTCGCCCGACCGTGCGCCGTACACCGAGGGCACCGAGTTCCGGGTGATGCCGGGTTCGGGCAGCGGTGACGTGACCGCGCGGCTGGTGGCGATCGACATCGCCATCCCCGAGAACGCGCTGCCGACCAACCCCAACCCGGTGGACACCTCCACGAGCGCGTGCGAGATGGAGGACTTCGAGCAGGCCGGCTTCCAGGCGGGTGACGTGGCGCTCATCCAGCGGGGCACGTGCCCGTTTGTGGAGAAGGTCGCCAACGCCATCGAGGCCGGCGCGAGCGCGGTGGTCATGTTCAACGAGGGCCAGCCCGGCCGTACCACTGCCGACTTCGGCTCGGTGGGCGGCGTGGACATCCCAGTGCTCTCGGCCTCCTACGCGGTGGGTCACGAGCTGTTCGGGATGACCCAGGCCGGCGAGGTGAGCGTCCGCATCGTCACCAACACCCAGAACGTGATCACGGTGATCCCGGGTGCGGTCAACAACACGCTGCACCGCAACTCCGGTCACGGAAACGCCCGGTTCGACGGTGCCGACCTCAACCCCAACTGCGACAACAACGACTGGCGCGACAACGACTTCGGCACGGTCAACCAGCCGTGCGTGCGCGGTCCGCGGCCCGGCGCGATCGCCGGTCAGGTGGTCGATGCGGCTACGGGCGCGGGGGTTGGTGGCGCGACGGTGACCGCGGATGGTCGCACGGCCACGACGGATGCCGGTGGCAGCTTCGTGATCGGTGAGCTGGCGCCGGCGACCTACACGGTGACGGTCACCGCGCCGGGCTACCTGCAGGCGTCCGAGACGGCCACGGTGACCGCTGGTGAGACCACGACCGTGACCGTGCAGCTGCAGCGTGAGCCCCCGCGTCGGGGCGCGATCGCCGGACTGGTGATCGACGCGAACACCGGTGCGGTCATCGTCGGGGCGACGGTGACCGCGGACGGCCGATCGGCGACCACCGACGCCAGTGGTCGGTACACGATCGCGGATCTGCCGCCGGCGACCTACACGGTGACGGTCACGGCGGACGGCTACACGCAGGCGTCGCGAACCGTCACGGTCACTGCAGGTGAGACCACGACGGCGCACTTCGCCCTGAGGGCCGCCAGGCCCCCGCGAGGTGATCCTCAGACTGTGGAGGACTGCAGGGACGGTGGCTGGCGCGAGTACGGGTTCAGGAACCAGGGCCAGTGCATCCGGTTCGTCAGGACCGGACAGGACAGCCGCCCGCAGAATCCTCAGACGGAACAGGACTGCAGGAACGGTGGCTGGCGCGACTACGGGTTCCGGAACCAGGGTGAGTGCATCCGGTTCGTCAGGACCGGAGAGGACAGCCGTCAAGACGGTCCGCGAACGGGGTTTGACTGCCTCGTCGGCGGCTGGCGAAAGTACGGATTCCACAACCTCGCCGAGTGCATCTGGTTCGTCTACACCGGCATAGACAATCGCCCGTAGAAGACCCGCGACGACCCGGCGTGGCAGGGGGGCTCCCCAGGGGCCCCCTGCCGCACGAGCCATCGCGACCCGCGACGCCAGGCTCCGAACGGCTGCACTGGTCGCTCCTGGCACGTTCGCGACTGAAGGCGGCGCGCCGGGCTCTGCGCAGACGCCGTGCCCGGGACCGACAGCCCGATCACCGGCCGGTCGAGGAAAGCGCGGCCGCGCGCGCCGGCCTGGTCGGCGTGACGGTGGCCTACATCCTGTGCCTGGCCTACCTGACGATCCGGAACCACCACGGCTTCGGCACCTTCGGCTTCGACATCGGCATCTTCGATCAAGGAGTGTGGCTCCTCAGCCGCTTCGCGACGCCGTTCGTCACCGTCCGGGGGCTGCATCTCTTCGGTGACCACACCTCCTTCCTCCTCCTCGGGCTCGTTCCCCTCTACTGGGTCTTCCCCTCGCCGGCGGTGCTCCTCGGCGCCCAGTCCGTCGCCCTCGGCGCCGGCGCCATCCCGGCCTTCCTCATCGCGAGGCACAAGCTGCGGTCGGAGTGGTGCGCCTTTGCGTGCGCTCTGGCCTATCTCGCCCACCCCGCCGTAGCCTGGACGAACTTCGAGAACTTCCACCCGGACTCCTTCGAGATCCCTCTCGTCCTCTGCGCCTTCTACTTCGTCTACACCCGCAGCTGGTGGTGGTTCGCTGCGAGCGTCGGCGCTCTGCTCCTCGTGAAAGAAGACGTGGCGCTGCTGACCTTCGCCCTCGGGGTCTACGTCGCCTGGCTCCACCGGCGCGACGTCGGCCTGGCGACGGCCGTGCTGTCGCTGGGATGGCTTCTCGTCGCTTTGCTCGTCCTCATCCCGGCCTTCAACGACGCGGGCGGGCTCTACGGGTCGCGGCTCACGGGCCACTTCGGAGGGCTCGGAGGGTTCACCGAGACACTCGTCAGGCGGCCGTGGGAGATCGCGGCCCTCGCGCTCGGTCCCGAAAGGCGGTGGTACCTGTGGCAGCTGCTCGCATCCTTCGCCCTGCTCTCGCTCCTGGCCCCTGCCGTGCTCCTCGTTGCCGCGGGGCCCCTTCTCGTGAACCTTCTCAGCAGCTTTCCGTACCAGCATCAGCTCCGCTACCACTACTCCACCTTGATCGTGCCCGTCCTCGTCGTGAGCGCGATCGTGGGCATCGCCCGGTTCCGCTCCACGCGGGTCCGCGGAGTCCTTGCCGTCCTCATGGCCGCCTCCGCCGTGACCGCCGCCTACCTCTGGGGGCCGATTGGCCGGCATGACGTTCCGGTCGCCGACCCGGGCACCCCGCACGCAGTGGCCGCGCGGGAGGCGATGAGCATGGTCCCCGCCGAGGCCGCCGTCTCCGCCTCCCACCGGTACGTCCCCCACCTCACCCATCGGCGACAGATCTATGAGTTCCCCAACCCGTGGCGGGCCGCCAACTGGGGCGACTGGACGTCGGAAGGCGCCCGGCTCCCGTTCGCCGACGACATCGACTACCTTCTCATCACCACCGCTGACCGCAACGATCCCCATGGCGGCCCGATCATCAGACGCCTGGAGGAAAAGGAGTTCGTCAGGATGTTCGCGTCAGAGGGGGTCGAGCTCCTGAGGCGCTCGCGGGAGCCTCGCCGATGACCGGTGTGCACCCCAGCGCGGCGCCACCTGCCGAGACCGCTCCGGCTAGGCATCCCGAGCGGCGTGTGACCATCGGCAGGGCACAGGTGCGACGCCTTGTTCGCGAGCGTCCCGCGTTCCTGCCGGACAGGATGCGGGTCGCTGCCGAGCTGGCGGTGTTCATCGCCATCGCGGTCGTCCTGCTCATCTTCTTCCGCCCAGGGCTGTTGCTGTCGCAGACCACCACAACCGGTGGGGACACCGGCGCGCACATCTACATGCCGTGGTACCTGAAGACGCACCTCCTGCCGCGCGGACTCGTCTCCGGCTGGTCACAGGACTGGTTCGCGGGCTTCCCAGCGATGCACTTCTACTTCCCGTTCGTTCTCACCGTGCAGGCGCTGCTCGCCTACATCATCCCGTACGAGGTCGCCTTCAAGCTCGGGACGGTCCTCGGCGTCTTCTTCTTCCCCGTCTCGGTGTACCTGTTCTTCCGGCTGCTGCGGTTTCGCTTCCCCACCCCCATCGTCGGAGCCGTGCTGTCACTCGGTTTCCTCTTCATGGACAGCTTCCAGATCTACGGGGGCAACATCCCGAGCACCCTGGCGGGCGAGTACTCCTTCTCGTTGAGCCTCGGCATGGCCTTCGTCTTCCTCGGGCTCGCCTACCGCGTCGCGACGGCAGACGACGGCCGGCCCCTGCTCGCTGCGGTTGCCCTCGCAGTCGCCGCGCTGAGCCACCTTGTGCCCGTGATGATGGTCGTCCTGTCCGCGCCCCTTCTCGCCTTCTGGGCTGTGCGCCGCCACGGTGTGAGGAGCGGCGTGCTGCGGCTCGGCAGTGTGTTCGGACTTGCCTTCCTCGTGACCGCCTTCTGGTCCGTTCCGTTCCTCGCCCGGCTGGGGTACTCCGCAGACATGCACTGGTTCCCCCTCGAGGGGTGGGAGCCGTTGTTCCCCGCAGACCTCCGGGTAGCTCTCTCCGGCGCCGTCGTCGCGGTCGTCGTGGCTGCGCTGCGGAGGGACGGGCGTGTCCTGCTCTTCCTCGGGCCCGCCGCTGTCGGGGCGGCGTTCTACTTCCTCGTGTCGCCCGAGGGCCTCTTCCAGGGCAAGGTCTGGAACGGGCGGTTCCTGCCCTTCTGGTACCTCGGCGCCTTTCTCGGGACCGCCTACGTGGTGGGGACGGTCATCCCGACGGTGGCGCGGTTCGCGTGGAGGCGCCGCGCCGGCCTGACGGCCGTGGCCATGGTGGTGGGCATCAGCGCCGCGACGTTGGGGGGGATCCTGCGCGACAAGGGCACGAGCTACATCGACGACTGGATCCGGCACAACTACTCGGGCTACGAGGCTATGGCCGCCTACCCCACGTTCGAGGCGTTGACGGAGCGGATCTCACGACTTCCCTACGGACGCATGATGTGGGAGCCCTCACCCGACCTGGTCGAGTTCGGCACCCCGGTCGCGCCGATGTCCATCCCCTACTGGTCAGGGCGTCCCGTGATGGAGGGCATCTACTTCGAGTCGAGCATGACGACACCGTTCCATTTCCTCATGGCCGCGGCGGTGGCCGAGCGCCCATCCAACCCCATCCCGCTGCTGCCGTACGGGGAGTTCGACATGGAGCGGGGGTTGCGGCACATGCAGATCTTCGACGTCGACTACTTCCTTTCGTACAGCGAGCAGGCGCGTGAAGCGGCGTCCCGGACGGTCGGCCTCGACAGGATCGCTGACGTCGACAGGTTCTCCATCTTCACGGTCGACTCGCCTGGACAGGTCGTCATCCCCGAGTACGAGCCGCTCGTACTCGAAGACGGCGACTGGACGGAAGCCAACCTGTCCTGGTTCTCGACCATGAGCGAGCTCGAGGTGCCCCTCGTGCGCGACGGCCCGGAGGACTGGGAGCGCGTCGCCGCGTTCCGCAGCCCCCTTCCGCGTCGCACCATCGACGGCGGCGGGAGGTCGTTGCCCGCCCGAGTGGCGAACGACGAAATCACCTTCACGACCGACGCGATCGGCCGACCGCACTGGGTGAAGACGTCGTACTTCCCGAACTGGCGGGTCGACGGCGCGCTCGGCCCCTACCTCGCGTCGCCCTCGATGATGATGGTCGTACCGACCCAGCGGGACGTCCGCCTGCACTACGAACGGACGTGGGCGGAATGGCTCGGGCTTGCCGGCACCTTCCTCGCACTGACGTTCCTCACGGTGCCACCCCTGCGGCGGTGGACACGCGAGAGGATACGGGTCTGAGAATGACGGCTCGGACCCTCCTGAGCGTTCGGCTCAGGCGGGTGGCGACGTTCGGCGCCGTGAGCGTCATCACCACCTTGCTCGACTTCGGGCTCTTCAACCTGCTCGTCTTCTCGAGAGCCCTGCCGGTGGTCGCGGCCAACACCGTCTCGTACGGCGCCGGCGTGCTCGCGAGCTACGCCCTCAACAAGCGGTTGACCTTCGCGGGAGGCGGCCGAGACAGGCGCAGCCAAGAGGTCGCGCTGTTCGTCGCGTTCAACGTCGCGGGTCTGGTCCTCAACAACACCGCGGTCGCGCTGGCAGCCTGGGCCGCAGTCGACTCGCCGCTGTTCCTCAACCTCGCCAAGCTCGGCGCCGGCGTGGCCACCTGGCTGTTCAAGTTCCTGGCCTTCGGACGGTGGGTCTACCCGGCTCGACCCCCGGAGTAGGCGGATCCGTCACCGACCCCCGTACATCCGCTCCCTGGGGTGGTTGGTGGGCCGCTCAACTACCCGCCGCGGCGATGGGTGACGAGACGGACGACCAATGACGCAAACTGGTCGCGCCGGATGTCTGCGCCCGGGCGATAGGTGCCATCGGCGAAGCCCCCGCTACCTGGTCACGGCGCAGCGGTAGACCGGTCCCGTCGCTGCTGACCGGCAGTCCGGCAGCTCCACGTTGCACGATGCCGGCCGCGCCAGTTGGTGAATGGCGGAGTCGTGCGCCGAACTGCCGGCACGTCGCCAAACCGCTCCTCACCCGGTAGGTGCCGTCGGCGAAGCCTCGGACGATGCCGAGGACGCCGTGACCTCGGCGTGGTCGGCGCGCCGAGGTCACGGGGAGCGCCAAGACGAGGACGCTCAGCGCCATGGCCAACGGCGACAGCCAACGCCGTCGCACGGCCCATTGCCCGCCCCTACTCGCATAGCGCCAAAGGGGTTCATATCAGGCTACTACGGCGAGGCGGGAGGGACTGCCGACGGTCAGAGGCGCCTGGGAACCCCACGCCCAAGCGCCCGCCCGACTTCCCTTATGGGCGGCTGTCCTTACCGGTGTTGACGAAGCGGATGCACTGTCCCTGGTTCCGGAACCCGTACTCGCGCCACTCGCCGTCCTTGCAGTCCTGCTTGGTCTGGGGGTCGTCGTCCGGATCGGTCGGGACCGTGGTCGTGGTGGTGGGGACCGTGGTGGTAGTGGTCGGCACCGTGGTGGTGGTGGGGACCGTGGTCGTGGTGGTCGGCACCGTCGTGGTGGTGGGGACCGTGGTGGTGGTGGTCGGCACCGTCGTGGTGGTGGGGACCGTAGTGGTAGTGGTCGGCACCGTCGTGGTGGTGGGGACCGTAGTGGTAGTGGTCGGGATTGTCGTCGTGGTGGGGACCGTGGTGGTAGTTGTCGGGATTGTCGTGGTGGTCGGGACCGTGGTGGTAGTGGTCGGGATTGTCGTGGTGGTCGGGACTGTAGTCGTGGTGGTCGGAACTGTAGTCGTGGTGGTGGTTGTCGTGGTCGTGGTGGTGACCGTGGCCGTGACGCCGCAGACGACCTGGCCGATGATCAGCTCACCCCTGGCGAAGGGCCCGAGGAAGTGGGCGTGCACGGCATTGACGGTCAGGGACCCGTCGGGGTTCAGGACCTGCTCGTTGAAGACGTAGCGGAACCTCTCCACTGTTTGGCCGATGTAGAGATTGCCCGTAACCGTGTAGCCGGGCGGCGGGTTTTCCGGTATCGTCACGACCCCCTCGTTGCCGCTCGGGTGCTGCGCTTCCGTGCGCACCGTCCCGTTGGTGATCGTCGTCGTGCCGGTCACGCCGGTCTCCCTGGCGGTGCAGGTGCTCTGCACGCGGTCGGCGTCGAAGACCTCACTGCCACCCCGGTTGACGTCCTCGACGTCGGCGGTACTCGTCACGAATCCCGCCGGACCCAGGGCGCCCGCGGTCGTGACGGTGATGGGCCCCGAGGTGAACAGGGTCGCCGGACCGGCGAAGGCAGCTCCCTGTTGCTGCGTGGCGGTCTGGGGGCTGTTGGAGGCGTCGGGCGCCAGCGTCACCGTCGGCGTCGGCCCCACCTCGGGCTGCGGCGAGGTGCCGAGCATGAGATCGAAGGCGTGGTAGCCGAAGGCGCTGCCCCGCACCGCCGTGACCTCGGCGTGGTCGGCGCGCGAGCTCGTGGGGAGCGCCAAGACGAGGACGCTCAGCGCCATGGCCAACGCTACAGCCAAGGCCACCGCACGCGACCCATGGAGATTCGATTGACCCTTGTCCACCACGTGCGTCCCCTTTTTGCGGCCCCCGTGCTGATTGCACCTGGCGAGGCGTGCAGACTGCAGGGGGCACTATCTCATAAAGAAGCGCCACCGCGCAAGTGCGCCACGGCCGACCGCCACGAGAAGGGCTGGTGTTCGAGCACCGTGGAAATACACCAATGAGGTTCGCGCTGCCAAGCGGGCCTACGCGCCGGTGACGCGGCCCTTGCCTGCGCAAAGAACATCTTCGCACCCGCCGCTAACGGGCCGTCCACAGGCCGCGAGGCAGGGGTGGCGATTGGACGGTATTATCTCGCGGGCAGAAGCCGACGGGTCCGACAGGGCATTCGTCTCGTCTTGCCTGTCGAGCCAATTTTCAGTGGTCCGATGTGACAGCCTCGCGGCTACTGTGGAGAAGCGCACAGTGTTCGACGCACATAGTGACGGAACGTTGTCCACCCCCTAGGATGCCCGGCGACGTGTGTCCAGCGGGACCCCTGTAGGTATGGTCATGCATCGCTCGTACGGAGGAACGCCACATGGCAGTCGTCTCGGTCCGGACATCCCGGACGCCCGTCGTTCTCGCGGTCGCCCTGCTGGTGGTGGCCGGAAGCCTGTTCGGGGTCGGCCTCGTGCCTGCCGCGGCCGACGTGAGCACCGTGACGGGCAGCGCCTACGGGTACCACGCCTACAACCTCGTGCTCTTCGACAGCCCTCAGGCTCCACAGGGGCCACGACCGACGGTCACCCTGGCTGCGGACGCTGCCAACAGTCCTCAGGAAGCCACGGCAGCGCAAGGAGACGTGGCCATCGGCCCCGCCACGCTCTTCAGCTCCGGGGCGATCACCGTACGCACCGCAGGCAGTGTAGGGGCCAACGGGTCCGTGACGAGCTCGAGTGACGTCGCCAACGTCAACCGGGGTGGCAGCGAGGTCTTCGACGCCGACCGCGTCCAGAGCACCTGCACCGCGTCGGAGCAGAGCGTGACCGGCGGGACCACCATCACGAACGGCACGTTGCTCACGCACGCCCAGGCCACCGACCACGACGAGGGCGCCGTGCAGATTCCCGCCAGCCCTCCGGCGAACCATACCGTCGAGGGTCACCTCCACTTGCCCAACAACCTACGAGACAACTTCCGATTCGTGTTCAACGAGCAGGTTCGCAACCCCGACGGGTCGCTCACGGTCAACGCAGTCCACGCCTACTACCTGGGACCGACCCTGACCGGTGAGCTCATCATCGGCCAGTCCGTGTGTGGCGCGGGGGCGACAACCGCCCCCACCACGACGACGGTGCCCGGAGCGACGACCACGACGACCGTGCCACGCACCACGACCACCACGGTGCCGGGGGCAACGACCACGACGACGGTGCCGGGGGCGACGACCACGACGGTGCCGGGCACCACCACGGTGCCGACAACACCGACCACGCCGACGGACACAACGCCGACTGATCCTACCGTTCCCCCTGAAGGGGGCGGTGTGCTTCCGGACGACTTGACGGGAGGCGCGGAAGAGACGGTGGAGTTGGCGGGACGGGCGTTCGGCTTCTTCTCCGAAGTGGGCCTGTTCGGCGGACCCGCCGTCGCGCGGGGACCCGAACCGCTCGTCGAGCTGGCCGCCGACGCCTCCAACAGTCCGCAGAACGCCTCAGTGGCGTCGGGGGAGGCGGTCTACGGACCCGCGGTGCTGTTCCGGTCAGGACGGATAGAACTGCACACCGAGGGCGCCACCGGCGGCGCCGAAGCCAGCAGTCGAGGCATGCGGGCGCAGCAGGCATCGTCGGACACGTCAGGCTACGTGACGAGTTCGTCGAACATCCAGGGTGCCGCCGCGGACCAGCGGCCGGGGCCGTTCCTCTACGACGGCGTGGGCAGCACCTGCACCGTCGACGCGGACGGCGTCACCGCCGCAACGACGATCACGGGTGGCGTCGTTGAGACCCGCTACGACCCGAGCACGCAGGCAGCGGTCGACACGCAGCAGGTGCCGGCCAACCCGCCCCCCGGGCACACCGTCGAGGGCACCATCGACCATGTGGGCGACAGCTTCCGGATCGTGTTCAACGAACAGATCCGGAACGGCGACGGCTCGATAACGGTCAACGCCGTCCACATGCACCTCCTCGGACCGACGGCCGTCGGTGAGCTCGTCATCGGCCAGTCGCATTGCGCGATGGGTGCCGCAGCCCGCGACGGCTCCGGCACCGTCTCACGCGGCGACGCCGGCACTGGCCGGGGCGCCGCCGCGGCGGGCGCCGGCGCGGGGGGCAGGGGCCAGCTGGCGCGCACCGGCAGCGACCCTCTGCCGCTTGCGGTGCTCGGGCTGGGCCTGTTGCTCATGGGCACGCTGGCGCTGCGGTCGGGACGCCGCCGTGGCGCAGTCGACGCTCGACGCCGGTAGGTCGGAGGTGCTGACCACGCACCTCCGGCTCGTTCATGTCAGGGCGGCCCGGGCTGTCACGGCACGGGCCGCAGCCTGACGGTGGGCGAGGGGGCGAACACGGGGCACCTGTTGGAGCAACCCGGGGATACGGGCACGATGGGGAAGCCTCGCCGGGAGGAGGCGAGCGGCGCGGCCGCCGTCGAGGACGCCGGCGTGACCCTGTCGGTGGTGATCCCCGTCTACAACGAGGAGGCCATCCTCGCCGAGACGGTCGCTGCGGTCGTGCAGGCACTGCGACAAGACGACAACGTCCCCTCCTTCGAGGTGATCGTCTCGGAGAACGGCAGCAGCGACGGCACGCGCGCGGTCGCCCGGGAGCTCGCCGACCGCTACGGCGAGGTGGTCGTCCTCGAGTCTGACGTCGCCGACTACGGGGCAGCGATGCGTGAGGGCTTCCGGGCGGCCAGCGGGGCCTTCATCGTCAACTTCGACGCCGACTACTACGACATGGAGTTCGTCCGGCGGGCGCTCGTGGCCGACGGCGACATCGTCATCGCCGCCAAGGGCATCACCGGTTCGGACGACACCCGCACGCTGGTGCGCCGGGTGGCGTCTCGGGTGTTCGGGTTTCTCGTCCGTGGCCTGCTTAGCCTGCAGGTCTCCGAGACGCACGGGATGAAGGTGTTTCGGCGCGGGGCCGTCGAGCCCCTGATACCCGACGTCCAGGCGACAAAGGACCTGTTCGACACCGAGCTCGTCGCACTGGCCGAGAAGCGCGGCCTTGAGATCGTCGAGCTCCCGATCCGAACCGCCGAGATGCGCCACTCCCGGTCCGCGATGCTCACGCGCGTTCCCCGGACGGTCTGGGGGCTCGTGATGATGCGCCGGCGCCTGCGCGCGTCGCAGCGGCTGGGACCGCCAGACGAGCCCGACGAGGATGAGCGGCGTGAACGGCGCTGCGAGGCATCCGGCATGTTGAGCGACGACGTCCTCCCCGGCCGGCGCCTGTTCGTGCTCCGCCACGGGGCGGTGGCCGTCACCGGCAGCGAGGACAGCTTCGTGGCGCTCGACGAGGCCGGCGTGACCGTCGTTGCGGTGCTGCTCGACCGTGCGAGCGTCGGCACCGGCTCGGAGATCGCCGACGAGCTCGACCGCTTGGCGCAGCTGAGCCCGGCGCAGCTCGTTGGTACGGCGAGACCCTCCTCATCCGCGGAATCGACAGTCGCCGACGGACACGCCGCGTTCTTCGACCTCGCCGGCACGAAGCGGCCCGCGCTCAACCGGCGCCTGGAGGCGGTCGTGCTCCTTCGCACCCCGCCCGACCCAGCGACCTGGGAGGAGCTCATCGTCGAGCTCGGAGGCCAGCTCGCGGGCGTCTACAGGCTCGACGGGGACGGGACCGTGCCCCTGGAAGTCCCCGACGAGCTGCGATCGCGGGACCGGCCCGGCTGGCTGAAGCCCGCCACCCGCGTCGCGGGGGTGGTGATGCTCCTCGCAGGCATAGCCGTGCTCGCGGTGGTCGTCCGCGACCAGGTCGACAGGACCGCTGACGCGCCCCCCACCCAAACCGCGGTGCGCGACGTCGCCATGGGAGTCCCCGCAGCGGCCACCCACAACCAGTGGATCGGCCAGGACCGTGTCCTTCGCACCTCAGACGGGAGGTTGCTCGCGGTCTATGGCACTGACCAGGGCCTTTCCGTGGTGGAGGACCACCGCAACTACGGACGGGCCTGGCACGAACCCGAGGTGCTCCCCGGCATTCCCGCCGTCTCGACCAGCGCCGCCCTCGACGACGCCGACCGCCTGCACGTCGCGTTCAGCGACGGCTCAGGAGTCCACTACGCGGTTGTCGAGGAGCATGACGGGCAGTGGACGCCGAACGCCTCCGTCGAGCTCGATGCTGCGACGCAGACCCCCTACGTCGACATCGCCTACGACGAGGCGGCGGACCTCGCCCACGTCGTCTGGGTCGAGGAGGCTCCGACAGGTCAGTCCCCGCGCTGGGCCGCGGTCGGTGAAGCCGACGGCAGCATGCAGGTAGTCGCCGCGGACCGCCTGGCCCCGCGGGGCACGGACATGCCCGTCCTCGTCAACGTTGCCGCCGGCCCCGGCTCGCCGGTCGTGGCGACCTACCGGCGAGGCGACGCCCCCATCGGCTGGTTCGCGCGCGGTCTGCCCGCCGCTGGTGACGGCACGCTGACGTGGGGACAAGAAGAGCGCGTCCCCACCGAGGCCGGCATCGGCGCCGCCGCGGTGGCGCTCGACGCCGGCGGGACCGCGCATCTGGTCCTCCGCGACAGCACGTCCTTCGCGCTCACCTACTTCACCCGCAGCCCCGCGGGGCAATGGAGCGGGGGCGAGACCGCCGTCGATGCCGAAACCATCGAGGAGATCGACTTCCCCTCGCTCACCGTCGATCGCTCCTCCCGAGTCGTGTACCTGTTCTTCCAGACGGACCGCGTCCGGCCCGCGCCCGGTGTGCAGATCGCGGTGCGTGACCCTGTGCACGGATGGCAGCCGCCCCTGACCGCGGCGTCCCCCGCCGCCATCCCGCACGGTGCCGCCTTCCCCACGGCCTTGAGCACCACGGCAGGAGCGCCGGTCGTGCTGTGGACGAGCGGGGGGGCAAGCCCGGTCGTGCAGGCTGCGGTGGTCGCCCCGTGAGCCGGACCGCACACCGAACCACCGGACCGCTGCCCGACGCGTCCGAGGAGGAGGCAGGCCAAACCGAGGTGGTGCAGGAGGCGTTCGAGGGCCGAAGGACACGTTGGGCCCCGATCCTGTCCTACGCCCTCACGGTGCTCGTGCTCGTCACGCTGAACTTCGCGGTGCCCCGGCTCATGCCCGGGGACCCCATCGACGCGCTGCTCGCTCAAGGCTCGCCGAACTACGTCGCCGACGACGCTGTGAGGGAGGAGCTCGCCCGCTACTACAACCTCGACGCACCGCTTCCCCGCCAGTACCTGAGCTACCTCGCGAACCTCGCCACCGGCGACCTCGGCCACTCCATCCACTTCAACCGTCCGGTGAGCCACGACCTTCGTGAGCGCCTGCCCTGGACACTGCTGCTGATCACGCTCGCGATGATCCTGTCGATCGCCATCGGACTACCCGCAGGCATCCACTCGGCGTGGAAACGCGGCCGGCGAGTCGACCGCGGCCTCCTCGGGTTCTTCCTGTCGGTGCAGAACCTGCCGATCTACTTCGTCGGCGCGATGGTGCTCCTGGTTTTCGCCGCCAGGCTCAGGCTGTTCCCTCTCGGCGGCGCGAGCACCCCGTTCGCCGACTACGGGCCCCTCGCCACCGTCCTCGACGTCGGGCACCATCTCGCGCTGCCCGTTCTGCTCATGGCCCTGCAGTTCGCCGCGTTCCAGTATCTCGTGATGCGTTCGGCCATGGTCAGCGAGCTCGGGGCCGACTACCTGCTCGGCGGTCGGGCGAAGGGACTGCGGAAACGCCGGCTGCAGTACGCCTATGCCGGCCGCAACGCGCTCCTGCCGGTGATCACCGTCATCGGTATGCAGTTCAGCCTCGCCGTCACGAGCGCCATCTTCATCGAGCAGATCTTCGCCTACCCGGGCCTCGGCCTCTACATGTTCAACGCCGTGTTCGTCCGTGACTACCCGGCCATGCAGGGGGCCTTCCTCGTCCTGACCGTCATGGTCGTCACCGCCAACCTCGTCGTGGACCTCCTCTACCGGCGTCTCGACCCGAGGACGGCAGCATGAGCCGCTTGCTGACCGAGGTGCGGCGCTCGCCGCTGCTCGCCGTGGGCGTGGTCGTCGTGACGGTGCTGGCGACCGTCGCGGTCCTTGCGCCCTACATCGCTCCGTTCGACCCGAAGGCGATCGTCGGCAACGCCCTCGAGGAACCGTCGTCCCGCCACCTGCTCGGCACGAACGACGCGGGCGCCGACATCTTCTCCGAGCTCGTCTGGGGTGCGCGCTCCACCCTGGTGGTGGCAGCGAGCGCCACCGCGCTCGTCCTGGCCATCGGTGTCCTGCTGGGCCTCGTCGCCGGACTGCGGGGCGGGGTTGTGGAAACCCTCGTCATGCGCTCGGCCGACGTCGTGCTCGCCATCCCGGCCATCCCGCTGCTCATCTTCATCGCCTCGATGGCCGGCCCCAGCCGCACGGTCGCGATCGTGAGCATCGGCCTCCTCGGCTGGCCGCAGGTCGCTCGGGTCGTCCGCAGCCAGACACTGAGCCTGCGCAACCGGGGCTTCGTGCACGCCGCCCGAGGGTACGGCGCTGACCCGCTGTTCGTCATGCGCCGCCATCTGCTGCCCGCGCTCGGACCGATCATCGCGGCCAACCTCGCGTTCATGGCCGGGCTCGCGGTCACGATCGAGGCCGGGCTCGCCTTCATCGGCCTGGGCGACCCGACCACCGCCAGCTGGGGAGCCATCCTCGAGCGGGCACTCCGCCACCAGGCGATCTACGTCACCTCGATGTGGGTGTGGTGGCTGCTGCCCGCAGGGCTGGCGATCACGGTGGCCGTGCTGGGATTCACCTTCATCGGCGTCGGGCTCGAGCCCCGGTTCAACCCCCGCTGGACGAGGTTCGCGTGAGCGCCCTCCTCGACGTGTCGGACCTCAGGGTGGCCTATGGGGGCGACGTCCACGCCCTCCGCGGTGTGAGCTTCAGCCTCGACCGGGGGGAGTCCCTCGCCGTCGTCGGCGAGAGCGGGTCGGGCAAGTCGACCCTGGCCATGAGCCTCGCAGGACTCATCCAGCCCCCCGACGCCGGTGGCAGCGTGCGCGTCGACGGCCAGGAGCTCCTCGGCGCCACGGGCGACCTGCTGCGGACGCTGCGGTGGGACCGCGTCGCTCTCTGCCTCCAGAACGCCCCGTTCAACCCCGTCGCGACCGTCGGGGACCAGGTCGCCGAACCGCTGCGCGACCGGCGCGGCATGTCGCGCTCCGCCGCACGGCGCCGGGTCGAGGCGCTGGCCGAGCAGGTGTCGCTCGACCCGGCGCTCATGGGCCGCTACCCGCACCAGCTGTCGGGTGGTGAGCGCCGCCGCGCCTACCTCGCGATGGCGCTCGTGCTGGAGCCGGACCTCGTGGTGCTCGACGAGCCCACGGCGGGCCTCGACCCCGCGACGCGCCACGACCTCGTCGCGCACATCGCCGGGCTGACCTCCTCCCACGGCTTCGCCCTCGTCGTCGTGTCGCACGACCTGCCCGACGCCACCCGTATGGCGGACCGCACCATGGTGCTCTACGCCGGTGAGGCGATGGAGTACGGGGCGACGCGTCGGGTGCTCCAGTCGCCGGCGCACCCCTACAGCTGGGCGCTTGTCAACACCTTCCCCGTCATGAGCACCACGAAGGACCTCCGCCCCATCCGCGGCCACGGTCCCGATCCCCGCGCGGTCCCCCCCGGCTGCCCGTTCCACCCCCGATGCACGCAGGTTGAGCCGATCTGCTGGGAGGAGCACGCCGACCTCCGTGAATCGCGGGGCCGGCAGGTCGCCTGCCACTTCGGCGGCGTGAAGACGCTGCTGGCCGCGGTCGGCGTGCACAAGACGTTCGTCGACGGCCGCCGCCGGGTCCGCGCCGTTCGCGGCGTCTCGTTCACCCTGCAGGAAGGAGAGTCCATCGGTCTCGTCGGGCCGTCGGGCAGCGGCAAATCGACCCTCGCCCGCATGGTCACCGGTCACCTCGACCCCGACGGCGGCGAGGTGTGGCTCGAGGAGGAGGTGGTGACGGCGTCGTGGCGCAAGGACGCCCGCCGGCTGCGCCGGAGAATCCAGCTCGTCATGCAGGACCCGTGGGATGCGCTCTCCCCCCGGCTGCCGGTTGCCGAGCTCGTCGCCGAGCCGTTGCTGTTCGCCGACGACCCTCCGGGGCCCAAAGAGCGCCTGGTCGCCGTGGAGGAGGCGCTCGACGGCGTCGGCCTGCCCACCTCGGGGGAATTCCTCGGGGCGCGCACGCACGAGCTGTCGGGGGGCCAGCTGCAGCGGGTCGCCCTGGCGCGCGCCCTCGTCATCAAGCCGAAGGTGCTCGTGGCCGACGAGCCGACCGCCATGCTCGACGCCTCCGAGCAGGCGCGGCTGCTCGTCGTGCTTCGCGAGCGGCAGACGGAGATGGGCCTCGGCCTCGTCATCATCTCCCATGACCTCGCCGTGGTCCGCAAGGTCACCGACCGCATGGTCATCCTCGACGCCGGCAGGGTGGTCGAGGAGGGACCGTCCAACGTCGTATCGACCGTACCGGCCAGCGCGACGGGCATGTCCCTGCTGAAGTGGGCGCCGACCTTCTCCATAGGGGCGGACGCCAGCGGGCAGGAGCAAGCGGTCGGCGAAAGGGTGGCCGAGTGGCCGAGCGACAGCAGGTGAAGCTCCTCGGCAGGCGGGCGTTCCTGCGTGGGGCGGCGGGGGCGCTCGGTGCGGCGGTGCTGAGCGCATGCACCCGCAACGGCACGGGCGGCGCCCGGGGGGGCGCTGCAGGCGGGCCGACCATCCGCATGCAGGGCGGGCAGTTCGGCTTGCCTACCCCCTTCGCGTACATCGCCGCGCCCGGCTACTGGCGGATGAGCTACCTGTTCGACACCCTGCTGTGGGCAGACTCGACGGGTGAACAGTTGCCCTGGCTGGCCTCGGGCCACGAGAGGTCGGAGGACGGGCTCGTGCACACGCTCCAGCTGCGTGACGCCACCTGGCACGACGGCAGGCCGCTGACGCCCCGCGACGTCGTCTTCACCTTCGACTACTTCGGCTCGCAGGTTCTCTCCCCCCTGGCGATCGCCGCCCCTCACGGCGTCGCCGAGGTGACCCAGGCGGGGGAGCGCACGGTGCAGATCCGCCTGGAGCAGCCGGACGTCACCTTCGAGAAGGCGGTGCTCGGCTCGGTTCCCATCATCCCCGAACACGTGTGGTCACAGATCGACAACCCGCAAGCCGCCTCCGGCGACGACACGCTCGTGGGCACCGGCCCCTACCGGCTCGTGGCCCGAGACCTGCCGCAGGGCCGCCTCGCCTTCGACGCCAACGACGACTACTTCCTCGGCCCACCGTTCGTGCGGCGCATCGAGATGATCACGGTCGACGACGAGCTCGTGGCCGTGCGCGCCGGGCAGCTCGACGGCGGCCAGGCGCCGGTGGAAGGCGTGCGGAACGACGTCATCGACCCGTTCCGGAGCGATCCAGCCTTCGGTGTCCTCGAGCACGAGACCGCGTTCGCCTTCCCGCTGTTCTGGAACCTCGAACGGGGGGGCGCGCTGGCCGACGTCCGCTTCCGCCAGGCGTGCCTCATGGCCATCGATCGCGAGGACATCGTCCGTCGGCTGCTGACGGGCAACGGCACGGTCGGCAACCCTGGATTCCTTCCTCCCGGCCACCCCTACCACGTTGAGGTCGACCAGTACGCCTACGATCGGGAAGCGGCCAACGCGCTCCTCGACGAAGCGGGTTACGCGCGAACGAGCCCGAGCGGGCTGCGCCAATCCCCGGACGGAGCGCCCCTGCGGTTCACCCTGTTCGTGCACGACAGCGTCCCGCCCGCACTACCGGAGCTCATCGCCGCCAACCTCGCCGAGGTCGGCGTGGAGCTCGACCAGCAGATGGTCGACCTCGTGCGGCTGTTCGGCATCAAGACCCAGGGCACCTACGACCTGCTCATCTCGCTGTATCCCGGCCCCGTGGGGACGACGCCGAACTCCGACCCCGACATCCTGCGTCCCGTCTACCACTCGAACCCACCCAACCAGCTCTACGCCGCCGCCGGGTACGACAACTCCGAGCTCGACGAGCTCCTCGACCGGCAGCGCACGATCCTCGACGACTCCGAGCGCCGCGAGGTCGTCGGCGACATCCAGCGGACCGTCGCGCGGGACCTACCGCTGACCATCCTCTATTACACGACGATGTTCTTCGTCTTCCGTCAGGACGTCTTCGACGGGTGGTACTACACCGAAGGCGGGTTCGGTCCCGGGATCCCCGACGCCTACAACAAGCACGCCTTCGTCACCGGCAAGAAGACCGGGCTGGAAACGCCCCGTCGGGCGGGAAGCTGATCACCGCGGTGGGAGGAAACGTCATGGCACATGTAGCGAGGGCATCACGTCGCGTCTTCGTCGGCCTGGTCGCCGCCTTCCTCGCCGTCGCTGCGACCTGGTTCTCCTTCGGCACGACGCGCGCCGTGGCCCAGGTCACGGCCGTCACGGGCAGCGCCTACGGCTACTACTCGAACGTCAGCCTCTTCGGCGGGCCGCCGAGCGAGCGGGGACCGGAACCCACGGTGACGCTCGCCGGCGACGCCGCCAACAGCCCGCAGGTCGCGTCGATCGACGCCGCTCAGGCGGTCTATGGCCCTGCGGTGCTCCTCCGCTCAGGACGGATCGAGGTGCACACCGAAGGGGCGCTCGGCGAGGTGGGGTCGGTGCGCAGCTCGGCCACCGTGCAGGCCGCCCCCGACCCGGCGCAGCGGCCGGGCCCCCTGCTGTACGACACGGTCACCAGCAGCTGCACGCTTGACGAGGGGGGCTTGGCCGGCACGACGACCGTCACCGGCGGCGTCGTCGAGACCCGCTACGACCCTCAGACGCAGGAGCCGGTGGAAACCCAGGCGGTCCCCGACAACCCCGACCCGGGGTTCACCGTCGAGGGCACCATCGACCATGTCGGCGACCGCTTCCGCATCGTCTTCAACGAGCAGGTCACCAATCCCGACGGCTCTCTGACCGTCAACGCCGTGCACGTGTACCTGCTCGGCGACATCGCGGTGGGCGACCTCATCATCGGCCAGTCCGTCTGCGGCGCGGAAGGCACGCCCACGGGGACGACGACCACCGACACGACCACCACGACCACGACGACCACGACGACCACGGTGCCTCCGACCACGACCACGACGGCCCCCGACGAGGTCGCGACGTCGCCAACCGCTGACGAGGGCGGCGGTGCGCCGACCGGCGTGCTCGTCGCGGGCGCCCTCATCGTGATCGCGATCGTTGTGGCGTTCGTGCTCGCGCGGAGGAGGCGCGCAGCTCCGGGAGCCGAATGAGCGACAGTTATTTCTCGGACGGTCCCACGGCAGCGTGCGAAGGCGCCTGCACGGCCGAGGGGGACGCCTGAGGATGCCGGAGTGGGACGCCAGATATAGGTAGATCCTACGGATGCCTGGCTGCGGGTTCTTGCGCGATGCTGGCGACCATGGACGGTGGCGGGTACGCGCCTGTGGGCGGCGAGTTGCTCGATGGGCAGAGCAGCTCCGTGATCCCCTGCGTGCTCCTGATGTTGCAGGCCGGCCCGCGGGGTACCGAGGAGCTGCGGGAGCTCGTCGCCGCCTTCGGCTTCCGCGGCCAGGCGGTCGGCATGGACAGCACGCTGCAGCGCCTCCTCGACGGTGACCTGGTGTCCCGCACGAACGAGCCGGACGGAAGGCCCGCCGCCCGGTTCGCGCTGTCGGCGGCAGGCCGGCAGTGGCTCGCGGTGCGCTCCCAGGCCCTCGCCGAGCCTGCCCGCCTGGTCACCCGTTTCCTCGACCGCTACACCGCCTCGGCGCTCATCGCGCCGGCTGGAGGAATCGAGGGAAGCCCCTGAGGCAATCGGCGGGGGAGGCGGGAGCGGTTCATGAGCAGGGCCGGGTCACTGGCACGAGTCGGACTTCCGCGCGCGGGCGTCGGGGAGCCCGCGCGTCCGGGTCGCCGAACAGCGACACCATTGACGAGGAGGAATAGTGATGACGGGTCACGGGGGAGGGGCGAGCGGGCGCGTCTCACGGCGCGACCTGCTTCGCGCCTTGGGGGTCGGGGCCGCGGGACTGGCCGCAACCACCTCGGGTGCGACGGTTGGAGGGACGGGGACGCGCGCGGCGTACGCCGCCTCCCCGGCGGCGCAAAGCCCGCCGAGCGGGCGGTTCGGGCGCATGTTCCGGCTGCCGTCCTTCGCCTCCCCGTCGCCTCGGCTCACCGAGGCGCTCACCGACATAGGGAAGCCGGGCGGGCTGCTCGACGCGCGTGACCACCTCGCGGCCGGGCCGGTCGCGCTCATCGTCGACCCGGCGCAGTCGATCAACAACAGGGACAACCTCTCGGCCACCGCAGGCACCACGTTCGTCGGGCAGTTCATCGACCACGACATCACCTTCGACGTGCAGTCCCGCCTCGGGCGGCCGACCGCGCCGGAGAGTGTGGCGAACGCCCGGGCCGCGCGGCTCGACCTAGAGTCGGTGTACGGCGGCGGGCCGGTGACGTCACCGCACCTCTACGACGCGGCTGACCGGGCCAAGCTGCGCGTCGAGGGCGGCGGCCGGTTCGAGGATCTGCCCCGCACCGCCGAGGGAGCGGCGATCATCGCCGACCCCCGCAACGACCAGAGCATCATGCTCGCCGGCCTGCACTGCGCGGTGATGCTGTTCCACAACCGCTGCGTCGATCGCATCCGTGACGAGGGCACTGCCGACACCGCCGAGGTGTTCGCGGCCGCCCGTCAGCTCACGACCTGGCACTTCCAGTGGCTGGTCCTCCACGAGATTGTCCCGACGTTCATCGGTCAGGCGATGACGAAGGAGATCCTTTCCGGGGGCCGGTCCTACTACCGCCCGTCCGCCGGAGCGTTCATCCCCGTGGAGTTCCAGGCCGGCGCCTACCGGATGGGACACAGCCTGGTCCGCCCCTCCTACCGGGCCAACCTCGGCGGCGCGCACGGGCCCGCGTTCTTCGGCTTCATCTTCGATCCGACACTGGCGCCCTCTCCCGACCCCGACGACCTCATCGGGGGGTGTCGGGCCCCTCGGCGCTTCGTCGGCTGGCAGACCTTCTTCGACTTCGGCGACGGCGAAGTCCGGCGGAGCAAGCGCATCGACATGAAGCTGTCGACACCGCTGTTCAACCTCCCGCTGTTCGCCATCGCGTCCGGCGACGCCCCCACCGTGCTGCCGCAGCGGACGCTCCTACGGCACGTGACCTGGATGCTGCCCTCCGGGCAGGCGGTCGCACGGGCGATGGGTGCGCCGGTCCTGCCGTCCTCGGCCTTCTCCGAGCTGCGCCTCTACGGGCTGGGCCTCGAGTCGAGCACGCCCCTCTTCTACTACGTGCTGCGGGAGGCGGAGGTCATGGAGGACGGGGTGCACCTCGGCCCGGTGGGTGGCCGTATCGTCGGCGAGGTCCTCATCGGGCTGCTCGAGCTCGACCCGGACGGCTTTCTTGCCCGGCCTGGCTGGCGCCCGACGCTGCCGCAGCGCAGCGGCGCGGTGACCGGGCAGTTCACCATGACGGACTTCCTCGCGTTCGCCGGAGTGGACCCGGCGTCGCGGGGGGAGTAGCGGGCTTGATGGCCGGCCGCAGCATGCGCATGCTCACCCGTCGACCGTAGGTCCGTCGAGGCACTGCCCGCCGCCCTCCTGCGCGGAGCCAGGGACGATGTGATGCGAGAGCCAGCCGACATCGACGTCTTGGTGCTGCCTGACGGTCGCAGGGTTGGGCTGGGCACATTTCGTTGCCCCGGTGGGCAACTAGTTGCCGCGCTGCGCGGAGCCCCGACTCCCATGTTCAGCGTGATCGGGCCGCTGGATGTGCCGGGGGCTACTCGTGGCGTGAACCATGAACCGTACAGTCGGGCGCATCCTGACGGGCTGACCCGTCCCTGACCGGGGAAGCGATGCGACGGCTCCGGGCAGCGGGTCAGAGCGGTCGAGCCCAGCGCACCGGTACGTCATAGGCGGCGAAGGCGTGATCGGCGGTCATGATCTCCAGCCCCTCAAGGCGCGCCTGCGCGACGAGCAGCCGGTCGAAGGGGTCGCGGTGGTGCGGCGGCAGGTCGGCGACGCCCAGGGCGTGCTCGTGGGTGACCGGCAGGCCGGCGGTCCCGCTCACCCCCATGCGGCTCGGCACGTACCCTGCGGGCGGCTCGGGGAGGGGCAGCCGGCCGACCGTATACTTGATGGCGATCTCCCAGGCGCTGGCAGCCGACAGGAGCACGTCGTTGCCGGCGTCGGCGAGCAGGTCGAGCATCCCCTCGTCGATGCGTCCCGGCTCCGCCTGCAGCCAGAGCCACACATGCGTGTCGACGAGCAACCTCACGACTCGAACGCGCGCAGCAGCTCCTCGGGCAGGGGCACGTCGAAGTCGTCAGGGACGCGGAAGACGCCTTCGTCGTGGACGTCCTGCCGCCCGCGACCAGCTGGCCGACGCGCCGGCCGCACCAGGGGCGTGAGCGCGCCCTGGCCGCCCTGCTCGCCCTCGATGCCGTGTGCGCGGTGACGGCCAGCGGGTCGTCGCGAGCGTCGGGCCGCGCCTGGTCGCCGAGAGGACGCCCTTGCGCACCTTGACGAACCGGCGCTGCGGGCCAGCCGGTAGGCGGAGTCGACCCCGCGCAGCTCGACGGTGGTCTTCGTCTCGAAGACCCGCTCGCCAATGCGCGGGCCGACGCGGTCGCCGGTGCCGAGCAGGTGACGAGCTGCTTGCCGTCGGCCAGGGTGAGCTTGCCGGTGGTTGTCAGCCTGCGGCCGTCGCCGGCCGAGGTGGTGAACGGGGCGAGCCGGGCCAGGAGTGCGCTGGCGGCCGCCGCGGCGGCGAACTCGTCGGCGGGCGGGCCCTCGTCGTCGGTCAGGGCGTCGGCGGGGCGGCCGCGCGAAGCGGCGCGGGCTGTAAGGGGAGGCACGCACGACGGCGCGTCGAGGCGGTCGAATACCGCGCGGGTGGCGGCGGCGTCGAAGCGCTCAGGGTCCCAGTCGCCCATCCAGGTGCGCAGCTGGTCGACGTCGACCCACTCCTCCTCGGGCTGCTGTCCACGGGCGACCGCGACGCACTGCTCGTAGCCGGGATGCCCCCGCAGTCCTCAGGTGGGAACGCCCGGGCGCCGCCGACCAAGCCGCGGTGGAACCGCTCATCGAGCTCGACAACGGCCTCCCGGCGCACCCGGTGATGTCAGTCGTCGCCGAAGTCGTAGACGTACCGCCGCCCTGCCCGCACGAAGACCCCGAGTACGACTCGGCTTCCTTCGCGCGTGGCGGACCTGCTCGTCGGTCAGCGCTGTACGTGGCCGCCCGTGTCCGTGAGCGCATCGACCATTTGCTCATCGGATCCGGGCTGGGACTGCTGACAAGTCCAGAACATCTCGAAGGGGCGGGGCCGGCGACCAAGGCGTTGACGATTGCTGCTCGCCGCGGTCCCTTTGCCGCACGACTCGTCCTGTCGGTGCCCTACCAGCTGTCGCAGCTGGCGCCCACCCGGCCGGCCCGGACGGCGGTGAGGACCATGGCGTTCGACGTGTTCCGCATCTTCTGCCCCGGTTCCCACAGCTGGGTGGTCAGTCCGGCGACGTCGAGCACCTCCTCGATCCCGAGCTGCTCGACCGCAAGGGTCGCGGCGCTGCGCGCACACGCGAGCCAGATGCAGCCGCTGTTCGCGGCCTACGGCGAGGACTTCGTGCCCAGGCTCGCGGCCGTCGAGCGCTACCGGTCGCTCACCCCTGGCAGCAGGCCGTGGGTCGGACTGTCGGTGGGGATGCTCCAGCCAGTGCGGTTGCGGTCGCCTCGACAGGTGACAATCACCGCCATGGTCTCCGGCGACTCGACGACCCTGGCAGTCCTCGACCTTGCGCCGAACGAGGCGTCGGGGCTGCTGCGGATACATGATCCCGAGCTGCTCGCCGGGGCCGGTTGGGACCGCGGCTTCTGGTCCGTGCTCGACGAGGTCGACGTCGCCGAGTGCGTGGCCATGATCGGTCACCGCGCCGGCGCGCCGCTCGACCAGGGATGGCAGGCGCGGAAGGTGCGCCTCGAGCGGTACGGGAGCGGCGGTAAGGCCGACGACGCGGAGGCGCTCGCCTTCCACGAGGGCTCGGTGTACCTGTTCGGGTCCCATCACGGCGGCAAGGAGGGACCGATCCGAGCGCGCGAGCAGTGGGTGGCGCGGTTCCGGGAACGTGACGTCGACGTGCGCGGCAGGGGCGCGACGCGTGCGCCGGCCGAGGTGGTGAACAACGGCTTCCGGTTGCACCGTCTCCTCAACGACGCCCTGCGCTCCTGCGGGACGCAGCTCGTCGAGCTGCGGGACGCGTCGCGGCGCGCGTTCGTCGCCGCCACGGTCGCCGGCCTTGAAGGGACCGCCGAGCACGGCCGCGTGTGTGAAGGGGACTGGACGGTGAACATCGAAGGTGCCGAGGTCACCGGCGACGGGCTGCTCCTGCTCGGGCTGCGGTTCCCCGTCGCGGCGGACGGGCGCCCGCTGCTCGTCGCCCTCGAGGGATGGACGCGCATGTTCGACGGAGGGGGCTGGCCGGAGGTCGCCGGCGTGTGGCCGCTCGACGCCATCGGGCGGCAAGGATCCCTCGCCGGCGTTCGCGACCTGTGCCTGCTCGGTGACGAGCTCCACGTGGTGACCGGCAACCTCGACAGCGCCGGCAAGGGCAGCGTCATCCTCGACGACTACCCTGAAGGCAAGCAGACGGTCAACACGCACTTCGCCGGGTCGCTGGCGGCCGTGCGCAGCGGGGACGGCACCTGCTCCGCCATCCGGGAGTTCCCCGACCATCCCCGGATCGAGGGCATCGCCGCCGACGAGCAAGGCCGGTTCTTCTACGTCAGCGACGAGGACGACGCGGTCAACCTGCGCTCCACGCCGCTGATCGCCGGCGCCCGTCGTCGCCGCTGAACGTGCGTTCTGCCCCTCTTGCTTGCTTGGCCACCCACGACGGCTTGCGCCGCGCCGGCGCGACACCCTGCGCCGACGGGACAGACGGACGCTGGCCCGCTTGCGGCTGCGCGACGCCCGGCTGCCCTCCGAGGCGCTGAGCTGCTTCGCTCCGCCAACGGTGGGCAGATCCGTGCCTCGTCGGGCACAGCGACCCGCCGCGGCGGCGGGATCGCGGCGCCATGCGACGGGAGCCGACATGACGCAGGAACACACGACGACAGGGGCATCGACGCGGGGACCCATGCCGCCGTTGCGCGCGGGGTGGTCGCGTGCTCCTCTCCGGACCGCGGCCCATGGGACTTACGACGGGCGGCTGTCTTGCCCGGTGTTGACGTAGCGGATGCACTGGCCCTGGTTGCGGAAGCCGTACTGTTGCCAGCCGCCTCCCATGCAGTCCTGACGGGTCTGCGGATTTTGGGGTGGCGGCGGCGGGTCGCGCCGCAGCGCGAAGTCGGCGGTGGTGGCCTGGGCGTGTTGGACCTGGACAACCCGCGAGGCCTGCTGGAAGCCCTCGGCGTCGACCGTCACGGTGTAGCTGCCGGGCTGCAGGCCCTGCAGCCTGTAGGTGCCGT
>Ga0247713_1000348_pt1 | contig 30047 bp, 30 predicted proteins | sample 21E_NmetaG_FD_189936 | JGI IMG/M metagenome (GOLD analysis project Ga0247713, IMG submission 189936) | Soil microbial communities from hillslope of Landscape Evolution Observatory, University of Arizona, Oracle, AZ, United States - 2-1-E_N | ecosystem: Engineered > Artificial ecosystem >...
CGGTGGTGGCGCCGGGCGACGGGGTAGGGGTCGGCGCCGGGGTGGCCCGGGCCGATGTCGCGGTCGACGTGCACTCCGCACTGTTTTCGTTGTTGATGGTCACCTGAGCAATGCGGTACTCACCGGCAGCGCTGGTTGCGGTGCTGACGCAGGTGACCTCGTTGTTGTTGTTGATGATGATCTGCGGCTCCCGGTCCCGCACCACAGGGGTGCCGGGATCGGTGATCTTGATCGTCACGGCGTTGGAGACCGCCGTGACGGACCTTCCTCCGGCATCCACCGCAGTGACGGTGACCTTGTCGGTCTCAGTGGCACCGGAGTTGCCGGTGAACTGAACCGAGAAGGTGCAGGTGTAGGAGGCCCCGGCCGCCAGTGTGGCGCCGGTGTCACAGGTGCCCCTGTTGTCCAGGTTGCCGTGGACGTCGTCGGTGATCGAGGTGACAACCACCGGCACCGTTCCGGTGTTGGTCACCCTCACGGTGAACTGGAAGATGCCGCCGGGCTGAGGCCGGGAGGTGGGGTTGACGCTCTTTTCCACCCGGATGGTCGGCGCCGTCGGATCGGTGGTGGTGGTTCTCGTGTTGATGAACGTGACCGTCCTGGTGGTGCCGGCCGCTACCGCCGTGAAGGTCTGGTTGGGCTGGTTGACGAACCCGGCCACCGGAGTCTCCGCTGCGGTGCAGACGGTGCCGACCGGCAGGCCGGTTACCGCAGTGGTGGTTCCGCTGCCGGTCACCGTCCGGGTGAACGGCGAGCCGGCCACTCCCGGGCAGGTGATGGTGAAGGTGAACTGGACGTTCTGGGCGTCTGCCGGGGCCTGCTTGATTACCGCCACCTGGCCGGTGGCGACACCCGTGCGCTGGTTGAAGAACGTCACGGTCTGGGTGGTGTTGGCGGTGACCGCCGGGAGGGTCTGGTTGGGCTGGTTGACGAACCCGGCCACCGGAGTCTCAGCCACGGTGCAGACGGTCCCGACCGGCAGGCCGGTGACCGCGGTGGTGGTTCCGTCTCCGGTCACCGTCCGGGTGAACGGCGAGCCGGCCACTCCGGGGCAGGTGATGGTGAAGGTGAACTGGACGTTCTGAGCGTCGTCCGGAGCGTCCTTGATGACCGCCACCGATCCCGTCTGGGTGGGATCCGCGACCCTGGTGTTCACGAAGGTCACGGTGCTCGTGGCGCCGCTCGCCACCGCCGGAGCAGTCTGCGGCGGTTGTTCAACGAACCCGGCCACCGGTGTCTCCGTCACCGTACATTGGGTGCCGGTCGGCACGTTGATCACCGGGTCGGAGGTTCCGTCTCCGGTGACGGTGCGGGTGAACGGTGACCCGGCCATTCCCGGGCAGGTGATGGTGAAGGTGAACTGGACGTCCTGGGCGTCGGCCGGAGCGTCCTTGATGACGGCAACCTGGCCGGTGTTCACGTCGGGGCCGAAGGCGCCGCAGCGCGACTGGGCGAGGATGACCTCAAGTACGGCTCCGGTTACCGGGTCTGGTAGAAGGGTTATGCGGACTGCGTTCACCGTGATCGAAGTGGCGCCGGTCTGGTTCTGGATGATCTGCTCGTTCAGCCGGATTTCGGCGATTCCCGCCGGCAGGTCTGCCTGGGGCACCACCGAGTTGGGAGCGGGGAGCTCGGGGAAGCCGGCTGCTCCGGCCACGCCGACCAGCCGGGTGAGCCCGGACGAGCCGTCACCGTTGGACAGGCATTCGCTGTGTACCGCCTGAATCTGCAGGTTCGGGCCCAAAAGGCTACCCACCACCACGTCGGCGACGTCGGCTTCACTATGGGCGAAGCCCTCGTGCGCCCCGAGGTTGCCTCCTTCGGTCAGGACGTCGAGGACGCCGACCGACAAAACGCCCGGGATGACAATCGGAACGGCGGTGGCGGTGAATGGGCCTCCTCCGCCGGAGGGAAGCGTGACGGAGGGAGTGGGAGGCAGCACGGTCCCCAGCAACGAGCTGGTGATCGAGGCGCCGTAGGCTCCGCCGCTGACCGATGTGACGTCCGCCGAGGCCGGCAGGACGAACTGCGAAAGAAGAGCTGTTATGCAGGCGATGACTATTATCAGCCGCCGGCCGGTTGCTTTTTGGTGTGTCACGTTCTACCCCCTGGTCCGAACGGGAGGAGTCGCTTTTGGACCCACCCCGCCGATTAAATGGCAATCTTGGATGCTGACACTATTTAATGTCGAGCTCATAAACAAGTGTCTGATCACCCTGGGCGCGTGATCTTCCCTCCTTTGTGGCAAAAACAAACCGATAAAAGGCGATAAGGCCAGACGGGATGCCTCCGGCGCGGGCGCGCTGGGGGCCGCGGCGGTGTGCGGGCCTTCCAGCGACCCTTCGAAAACCGGGGTCGACGCTTAACAGCCAGCAGAATAGTTCGTAGCACAAACTATCGTTCGAACCTATAATGCGTAGTATGCGCAAAACATCCGATGCTTCCGCCCCGCTCCTGGGCCTGGGGGACGACCTCGGACTAATGCTGTCCCGGCTCGGCACGGTCACCCGGCTGCGTCTGGGAGAGGCTTTGGCTCCGCTCAACCTCACCATGAGGCAGTTCGCGGTATTGCGGTCGCTTTCGGCCGAGGAAGGACTGTCGCAGGCGGCCCTCGGGGAGCGGCTGCAGATAGACGCCAGCTCGATAGTGCTGGTGCTCGACGACTGCCAGAAGGCCGGCTGGCTGGAGCGCCGGCCCAGCCCGGCCGACCGCCGGCGGTACGCCATCCACCTCACCCCGGCCGGGCGGCGGGTGGTTGTCCGGGCCCGGGAAGCTGCTGCCCGCGCCGAGGACCGGCTGTTCGAGCCGCTGAGCGGCGAGCAGCGGTCGCAACTTCAGGATTTGCTCGGGGTGCTGGCCCGATCGGGCCAGACCGTCTCCTCGGCGGCCCCCGGCCGCCGGGCGGCCTCCGCTTAGGCCATGCAGCCGGCCATGACCCTCGAGCGGCCGCCCTCGCTCGCCCAGCGCACCGCGTGGCTCCTGCCGGCTTCCGCCGGGATCTTTATCGGGGCCGTGGTGTTCGACGCGCTGCCGGCGGCGCTCGGCGCGCTCGGAGGCTGGGGATGGGCCTGGGCCGCCGCCGGATTTGCCCTGATGGCTGCGACCGGCCTGGCCGCCGGAAGCGCCCGTCTCGGCCTGGCCGCCTGGATCGCCTGCGCCGGGGTGTGGTTCCACTCGCTGCTCGAGGGGGTGGCCGCCGGTGCCGGGATGGGACTGGGCTTGGGCGCAGGCCTGGTGGTGGCGATGGGACTGGTCATCCACCTGGTTCCCGAAAGCGCAGCTTTGTTCGCCCTGGCCACCGAGGCCGGGCTGACGGCAAGGCGGGCGCTCGGCCGGTGTGCCGTGACCTGGGGACTGGTGGTGGCCGGGTTCGCCGCAACCCAGCTGATGATGGCCGAGCTTCCCGGCCGCCCGGTGGGAGCGGCGATGGGCCTGGCGGCCGGAACCTTTACCTTCCTGGCCTGGGTCCTGTGGCAGCGCCGGGGAAGCACCGGCACCCCGGGGTTGGGCGCCCTCCTCGGGTTCGCCTGGGTCGCCGCCATCCACCTGCTCTAAGCCGCCCTGCTTTAAGCCGCCTCCCGCATCACGGGCCGCGCCCACTCAACCGTGGCCGGCGGCCGCAGCCGCAGGGCGGCGAAGGCAATCAGCAGCCCGATGGTTCCTCCGACTGCGAAGTCGCTCACATAGTGCTTGCCGGCTCGCACCAGTGACCAGTGGGCGAGGGCCGCAGCCGCTCCCAGCGGGCCGAACAGCAAAGGGGCCTCCTGGGAGGCACCAAAGACGTAGGCCACCTCGGCGGCGCCGTGGCCGGAGGGGAACGAACCCCGCAGGACCTGTGGGTTCTTCGGCTTGCGGTGGCGGGGCTGCTCCCGGTTGAACAACGGCTTGGGGAGGTTGCCGACCAGCGCCCCCGTCAGGTAGCACGCCGCCCCCCGGGCTGCCGCCCGCTGCATCTGGGGCCGCCCCGACCCGGCCATCAGCGCGGTGATCGATATCCAGGTCAGCGGCTGGCGGGTAACGATGCCTACGCGCCCCAGCTTCCGGGCAAAGCGGGCCTCCCGTTTTTTCGGTTTGATCCTGGCGCCGGACATTGCCGGTAGCTACCCCGCCCGTCGGGCGCCCAACCCAAGGATCTACCCCACCGGGTCGATGTTCAGGTCCCGGTAGGTCAAAAGCGGCTCGTAGGGCACCCCCCGCTTCTCGAAGGCGGCCCGGGCGGTGTCCCCCCGGTCTACCAGGGTAGTGGCCAGGACCACCTTTGCCTGCACCTCCTCCAGGGCGTCGAGCGCCTCCAGGATCGAGCGGCCGGACGTGATGACATCGTCCACCAGCAGCACCCGCGCGCCGGGGGCGAACTCTTTGCCCTCGATCCGCCGCTGGCGGCCGTGGCCCTTGGAGGCTTTGCGAACCGAAAACCACTCGGTGTCGGTGATCATCGCCACCGCCACGCCGATCGGGTCGGCCCCCATCGTCATGCCGCCGGCCGCGTCGAAGGTCACTCCGAGCGAGCCGGCCAGCGCCTGGATCGCCTCGGCCACCAGGCCGAACCGGCTGCCCCGGGCTATGGCCTTCTTGGCGTCGATGTAGTCGTGACTGGTGCCGCCGGACGACAGCTGGAACGGCTCCTCCCGGCGCTCGTACCCGAAATTGAGGATGACCTGGGCCAGCTCGGCCCGCAGTTCGGGCAGGGGACGGTGGGGGGCCGTGCGCGTGCCGGCGGTCATGGTGGTACCTCCTAAGGTGATCTGGGGCGGAAAGCCGGGGTCCGTACCCCGCCAAGATACCGCCTTCGGCAGCAGCGTTCTGCCGGGCCGGGCTCAGCCGCCGGCCAAAACCGAATCCTCGCGGTCCTTGTACGACGAGCCGTACCGCACCTCGAACTCCATCTCCCGGTCCAGGACCCCGCTCCACCTAAGGTGGTTGCCCACCAGCCGCAGCGACGGCGAGTAGCTGTAGACGAAGGCGCCCTTGGGCAGCGTGATGTCCAGCTCGAACTGGTCCGGGTTGAGGTTCGGCTGGTGCTGGACTATCAGCTTGTAGCGGCCCGGAGTTTCCAGCTCGGAGCGGGTGCGGACGCCGAAGCTGCTGCTGGTCTGGGGCGGGATCTCCAGGAACTTGGAGGCCACCGAATGCTCGAGCTCGGTGAAGCTCTCGGCGACGCTCGGGGAGCCGTTGATGAGTGCCTGGGTGACGAAGGTCCTCATCGGCAGGTAGACCGAGGTGAGGGTCCGGTTCAGCCCCGGGGGGTCGTTGGGCAGCACCGGCCCCATGATGTAGCCGGCCTCGGGCCCCTCGGGCACGCCGTTGGAGATCTCCACCTCAACCAGCCCGCCGATGCTGCTGCGGTCGGTCAGGTCCACCTGGTAGGAAACCCGGCGCTGGGCGTAGTAGTCGACCTTGTTGCCGGCTGCGTTTTGCCCGACCACCATCAGGTAGTCGGCGCCGTTCTCGGGCCTGCGAAGCTGCCCGGCCAGTCCCAGCCGCTCCAGCCGCTCCAGCTCGTCCGGGCTCCAGATCTGGATTCGTTTGGTGGCCACCAGGTCCCCCAGCGGGACCATGAGCGACCCGGGATGCGAGAAGTCCCCGGAGACCAGCCGGCTCCACACCTCCCGGCCCACCGGCAGCAGGAAGCTGGTCCGGTCGCTCTTGTCGGGGAATCGCAGGTAGGCCTCGTTCAGCGCCACCGACAGGAAGTTCTCCGAGTTGACCTGCCCGATGTCGGAGACCTCCACCGGGCCGACGACATCCAGGAGGCGGTTCAGGCCCACCGCGTCGATGGCTATCACCCCGTCTATCCGGCGGCCGGCTCCCTGCTCGTACATCTCGGCCTGGACCGCGGCGGCGGTGGGGAAATCCGGGGTCATGTTCGTGCTGGTCCAGTAGGTCCGGGAGTAGTACTTGTCGTAGTTGCGGGCGAACTCGGCGGGCGCAGCAACCGGCGAGCTCACCGGCGGCAGTTCGTGGTTGCCGGCAAAGCGCTCGAGCGTAAGCTTGCCGTTCTCGGCGCTGAGAATTCCGAACGCCCCCAAAAAGCCGCCGGTGGCGCGCAGCTCCACCGGGTTCTGCAGGGCGAGGAACCAGGTTCGCCTGGTCCCGTCGGCAAAGAAGTGGGGAAGCAGCGCCGCCGCGTCGCCGGCTTTCTCCAGCGCCCGGATCGACGCGTCGCCCTCGCGCAGGAAAACCTCCCGGGCCCCCTTGATCGGGGGCAGCAGGATCCCGTCGGCGGCCCGGACGTCGGCCATCGCCAGGTTGGCGGCCACCGCCGCGGTCTGCAACTCTTCGGCGGCCAGCGGCCAGGGCTCGGTGTTCAGCCGGCCCTCGCTGAAACCGATCTGGGGTCCGGCCGGTCCCACCGGGAACAGCTCGGCGGCGTTCAGCGCCTGTTCGGCGGCCTGCCCGATCAGCGCGCCGCTCCTGGCCAGGGCCTCGGCCGCCCGCAGGTTGTCACCCACCACCGGCAGGGCTCGCGCCGGCAGGGTCACCGGCCAGGACAGCTTTGCCTCGGCGCTGCGGGCGTGCTCGCCTCCGGCGACGAACGCCTGGCGGGCGGCGGCGGCATTGAACGAGGCCGCGTGGGCCTTCCCCTCGGTGAAGGCCCTCTGTGCTCCCCGAAGGTCCCAGGCGGCCGCTGCCGCAGCCGGCACCGAAAGCCCGACGATCGCCACGACCGCGAAGAACAGGTACCGAAGTACCGGCGCCCCTCGCCGGGCCCGGACCGGCTCCCGGCCCTCGATGGCCAGCAGGCCGATGCCTATCAACGCAAAGATACCGATCGTGATGAACAGGAACCGGGGGCCGGTGGCCAGAGCCACCGCGACCGAGCCGGTGGCGGCCAGTGCGGCCAGCCCGTGCAGCCGGGCGGCTCGGCGGGTGGAGAAGCCCATCCGGAACAACCGGTGGGAAATGTGGTCGATGTCTCCGGCAAACAGCGGGCGGCCGGTTGCCGCCCGGCCGAGGATAGCCAGGGCCGAGTCGGTGGCCGGGACCGCCAGCGCGGCCAGCGCCGCCAGCGGAGCCCAGCGGGGGCCGAAGTAAAGCCCTCCGTTCAGTGCGGCGGCGCCCAGCAGGAAGCCCATGAACTCCGGCGCTCCGGCGCCCAGGTAGACCCGGGCCCGCTTGTGGTTGTAGGGAACAAAGCCGACGGAGGCGCCGCACAGGGCAGCTACGGTCAGCCCGATCTCGGGTGAGCCTCCCATGAAGGCTACGACCACCAGGCCGCCGGCCGTGGCGGCTGCGGTGTAGCCGGCCACCCCGTTCATGTTGTCCAGCAGGTTGAGGGCGTTTGCGGCGCCGACCAACAGGAAAACGGTCATCAGCCACCCGGTAACCCCGGGCAGCGCGCTGCCGAACTCCTGCCACCACACCACGGTGGCGACAGTGACCTGAAGGGCGGCCACCAGCCCGGGGTGAAGCCTGCGGCGGTGGCGCCTGTTGTTCGGGTAGGTGATAGCCAGCATGCCGAAGGCGCCGCCCAGGAGGATGGCCGTCGAGCGGTCCAGCCCGGCCCCCATCAGCACCCCGGCGCCGGTGGCCAGGCAAACCGCGGGCCCACCCAGGTAGCTGATCTTGCGCGAGCTGCGGCTGCTGCGAAACAGCCGGGGCCGTACAACCAAATTGAGGTGGGCCCCCACCGACACCGCCAGCGGCATGAGAATGAGGCTAAGGGCCGCTGCGATTACAAATGCGAGTGCCGTCTGACCTGCTACGCCGCTCATTGCGGGCGACAATCTACCGAGGACGTCATCTCCGCGTCACAGGGTTGCAAGTCCTCACGTAATCATTCCTGATCGTGCCCTTGGTTAGGTTGCGAGGCTCCACCGCACCAATGTCCGCCGGCCGGGGTTACCCGCCGATCCAAAGTAACGCAGATCATGCGAGTAACGATCCCGGCCTCTATCCAAGTTGAATATGTCTGGTACATAATCCCAATGTGGCAGGACGGAAAGCGGAAGCCGCCGGGGACGTTTAATGAGCTTGGTCGACCACCGCCGGGCGCGACGAATCAACCGCCGCCTGAGGAGGCTCTTGCGCAGAGCCGACCGGAAACTGAGAAAGCTGGGAGTGGCTGGAGGGCTGCTCGTCTGCCTGGCCGTCGCCGCTGTGGCTCTGACGGCGGCGTATTACCTGGGTGCCCTGCTTATCGGCTGAGGCTCGTCGGGGCTATCGGAAGACCGGAATCACCGAGTAGCGATTCCGCCGAGTGAGCAAATGGCGTCGCCGGTCTCGTCAGGCCTCGGCCCGAAGCGGATCAACAGACATGTGCAGGCCGAACGGCACTGGGTCGGTCCCCGCCGCGGGCAGTCCGGGCAACGGTCGCCGCGACCACGCCAACCACACGAACATCAGACCTACACCAGCAAATACACAGAACGCTATGAGCAGCGGAGCCAGGCTCAGCATGAGAGCTGCGATTCCTGCAGCAGCTCCCGCCAACAGGCTCGCGATGCCGTGTAGCCGGGCGGCCTCGCCGGGACTGAATCCCACGTCGACCAGGCGGTGCGACAAGTGATCGGTCCCTCCCAGGATATTGAAGGGCGAACTGCCGGATACCCACCTCGAGAGCTGGCGGGTGGCTGTGTCGGTGAACGGCACGGCGAAGATGACTGCTGCCGCGAGGAGGTTGCCGGGGGGCTGAAATCCGGCATTTATAGTCAATGCCATACCACTCAGGACCAGGCCGAGGAAGAGGGATCCGGCGTCTCCCAGGTACACCCTGGGCCGCGCGAAGTTGAAGCAGAGAAAAGCAGCAGTGGCGCCGCCGATGCAGGCTGCCAAAACGGCAAACTGTGGCTGGTTCCCGGCCAAAGCCAATGCCATTATCCCGAAGGACACCGCGGCCGCCGTGCTTCCCGCGACGCCGTCCATGTTGTCCACGAGGTTGAAGGCGTTCATGCCGGCGACCAAAAACACTACGGTCAACAAGGCGTCGACCCACACGGGGCCGGTGCTGTAGGCGCTGACGCCCATCCTCCAGGCCGCCGCCGCGATAGCTACTTCTACGATCACCCTGAAACGTGGCGTTAGGCCGGCACTGGCCGACAGCCTGTCATCCACGAAGCCCAAAATCAGGACTGCAATGCCGGCAAGCAGGATCGTACGGACCAGGTCATTCGACCGGCCGAAGACAAGAAAGCCGGCTATGGACGTGACCGCCAGTGCCGGCCCGCCGAGATAGGTTATGGACGATTCACAACGGCCGTACAATCTGGGCTTGACGACAAAGCCGAGCCTGTACCCAACCGCTATGGAAAGGCGGGTGACCGCCAAACCGGCAACGAGCGTGCATAAAACCGCCGTACCGATGGTGAGGAATTGAAACTCACCCAAACTAAGTACCCCCGTTTACTGCCTATTGCCAAAAATAGGTCCTTGGTTGAGAGCTACCCTAACGGTCAGCGGCTCTCGTGCCAATGGTTAAAAAGGGTAAATGTGTTGCTTGTATAGCCAATTGTGTTGCCACGGGACCGTCGAATAGGTTCGCTGACTCCGGACTAAGACGGGGCTAAAGCCTCGATACGAAAGCAACATCGTGCCGGCGAAGGTCGTTCGCTTCTCCGGAAGCCTGCACGACCAACCGTTGGCGACTTGCCGGTGATCGGTTTAGGTTGATTGGCACAACGCTCAGGGGGGGCTATGAAAACGGCAGTAGTATGCGGGGCGGGTGGGTTCATCGGCGGCCATCTCGTGAAGAAGCTGAACTCAACCGGTCGCTACGTCCGCGGGGTGGATATCAAAGCGCACGAGTTCTCACCGTCGGCGGCCGACGAGTTTCTGATGCTGGATCTGCGCAACCAGCCCGACGCCGAGGCGGCGGTGATGATCGACGGCAAGCCGGCCGACGAGGTCTACATGCTGGCCGCCGACATGGGAGGAATGGGGTTCATCCACTCGGCGGAGTGCGAGATCATGCGCAACAGCGCGCTGATCAACATCCATATGATCCACGCCGCTGCCACTGCCGGGGTAGGGCGTTACTTCTTCAGTTCCTCGGTGTGCATCTACCGCGACATGCTGCCGGGCGAGTCTGAGTTGACCGAGGACGACGCGGTCCCCGCCAAGCCGGACAACGAGTACGGCTGGGAGAAGCTCTACGCCGAGCGCACCGCCCAGGCCTACGGGCGGCGTTTCGGCGTGCCGGTGCGGATCGCCCGGTTCCAGAACTGCTACGGCCCGGAGGGAACCTGGACCGGCGGCCGGGAAAAGGCGCCCGCGGCACTGTGCCGCAAGGTGGCCGAGGCCCCCGATGGCGGCCAGGTCGAGGTTTGGGGCAACGGCTCGGCGGTCCGCTCGTACACCTACGTCGACGACATGGTGGAGGGAATCCTTACCCTGATGCAGTCCGACCTGGAGGGCCCGGCCAACATCGGCAGTCCGGAGTATGTGACTGTGCAGGAGTTGTTCGACGCGGTGGTCGAGGCTTCCGGGAAATCGGTGACTCCCCGCTACGTCGACGGTCCGGTAGGGGTGCAGTCCCGTAACTTCAGCCACGCCCGGATCGAGTCCCTGGGCTGGTCGGCCCCGACCACGCTAAAGCAGGGGATCGGCCAGACCTATGCTTGGGTGGCAGAGCAGGTTCGAGAGGCCTCTGATCTGACCGTGACTACCTAAAGAACCATTTAGAGGCTGGCTCGACAATCAACCCCCTCATGATCAATGCCGAGGTCAGTCAATCGACTGGTTTGGTCGACAAGCATCTGCTCATCGCGGGCATCTACTACCGACCCGAGGCGACTGGCATAGCGACTTACACGACCGCTTTAGCGGAATATCTCGTCAAACGGGGTATGAAGGTGACCGTTTTAGCGGGCATGCCTCACTATCCCCGGTGGAGGGTGTTCGACGGATACGAAGGTCGACTAACTTCGTGGGAGACTCTAAATGGCGTAGACGTTCGGCGACTCAGGACCTTCATTCCCCAACGGCAGTCAGCAGTGCGGCGAGCAGTCTACGAATTCTCCTTCACGTTCCATATTCTTTGGTTGCGCAAGTCGCTTAACCCTGACGCGATCATGGGCGTTGTGCCCAGCTTGAGCGGGGGGCTGGTGGCGGCCGCCGCGAGTAATCGATTTAGACGGCCCTATGGCTTGTGGGTTCAGGATCTGACGGGTCCAGCTGCTGAACAGAGCGGTATAGCGGGCGGATCTGGAACCGTGGCCAAACTGACGGGTCGACTCGAGGGGCGCATCCTTCGGGCGGCTCGTCGAATCGCCATTGTCAGTGAAGGGTTTCGCCCGTACCTGAGACGTCATGGTATTGCCCCCGAACGCCTGGAGTATCTGCCGAACTGGTCGCACATTCCGGCACCGAACAAGGATCGATCCGTAGTGCGCGCCGAATTGGGCTGGGCTCCGGAGGAGCAGGTAGTTCTGCATGCCGGCAACATGGGACTCAAGCAGGGCCTGGAGAATGTTGTGGAGGCCGCAAAGCTGCTTTTGGATAAGCCTGCGACCAGGTTTGTATTTCTGGGCGACGGTAGTCAGCGAACCAAGCTGGAGACCCTAGCCAGGGACCTGACCAACCTTAGGTTCATGGATCCGGTGGCCGATCAGGACTTCGCGAACATTTTGAGTGCTGCCGACGTCCTTTTAGTGAATGAGAGAGAAAGCGTCGCCGATATGTCCCTGCCTAGCAAGCTAACGTCTTATTTTCTTGTCGGCCGCCCGGTGGTGGCGGCGGTGGCGTCCTCCGGTGCCACCGCCAGGTTCTTGAACGAGTCCGGCGCCGCCCTGGTTGTTCCCGCCGGCGACCCCAGGGCATTGGTGGACGCACTTAACCGTTTGGGAAGTGAGCCGACCCTCCGGGGTGAATTGACCGCTTCAGCCGCGCGATTCGCTTCGATCAACCTAGAGACCTCAAGCATCCTGCGCAGGTTCGAGGATTTAGTGACCGAGTTGGTCAATTCTGGCGACGAGGATCTCCAGTGAGACAAGGTCGAGGGCTGGTTACACAATCGGTCAGCGGATTTGTTCATGACGGCTGTTGGTAAAGAGGAAATCAGCCTGAACCGATTGGCCTACCTTGTTGCAAACCGGGTTGAACACCAGCGAGAGGTAGAGAAGCTCTATTCGGAATGTACCGCTCAGGCCATGGGAAGCGATTGGCGAAACGGGTTCCGGCCCAGCGAGGTGGCAAGCGTGCACGGCGCTGCCGGGCCGATTGCCTTGTCAGCCGCCGGTATCGCGGCGACCTACCTGCACTACTTGCACCACCTGCTTTTACTGCTGAGCCTCACCGCTTTGGAGCTTTTGGGCTCAGCTTCGTTTGGGCGGCCAAGAAGTCTACCCAGCCCGCCCGGACCTTCGACCCGCCGCTCAGGCCTCGCCGCTGAGGCTCGACCCCCGCCACAGCTCTCAAGCCAGTGCCGCTCGTCGGCCCCCCTTATAAGCCGGAGTGGTTTCAGCTAGAGCTGCAGCTCGTACTCGCCTCTTCGCTCGGCAAACCGCCGGTTGAGATCGGCGACCGCCTCTTCCGGATCCATCTGCAGCAGGTCGTCCATGTCCGAGTTCCACGGGAACCTAGAGGCCCGGTCAGGCTTGGTGACGTACCCGAGGCGGTAGGCTTCGATGGCCGTCAGTGCCGGGAACGTGCTGATCTCCTCGGGGATAAACAGGGCGTTGTTGTAGTAGAGCTCGACGAGCGAGTAGCCGTGGCGCCCGGCCAGTCCGGCCGCCTGCTCGATGCTCTGCCCGTAGAAGTGGTCCTGCCGCCAGGTATAGCCGGGGTGCCATCTCACGGTGAACTTGAGCGGGGGCGGAATCTTCTCGTTGACCTCGGTACAGATCAGCGACGGCCGGTAGTCAGCGAGAATCTGCTCTAGGACGAAGTGGTCGTAGCCGTCGATGTCGAGGGTAAGGAAGGCAAAGTCCTTCGGCACCTGATGCGACTGCAGCAGCGGCACGACCGTGGGCGGCGTCACCAGTTCCTTGCAAAGGTGCACCCGGTCCCGTTCGGAGTGAACTGACGTTAGCCGTTGGAATGCCGCCGGGTCGCATTCGACCGCCAGCCCGCTCCAGCCACGGGTAAACAGCCGCAGGCTGTTGGACATGGTCACGCCGTCGGAGGCGCCGATGTCGACGCAGAACTTGTTGGTGAGCGGCAGCGCCTCCAGGTAGCGGTCGATCACATCGGCGTGCTGGTTGTCGAGCCGCCTCGCGCCCGGCAGCCGAAGACCCGGAATCGCAGCCTTCAGGACCTTCTTCGCCAGGTTCAAGGAGTACACGCGCCGGCAGCCTGACGGGGAAGGACCTTAGGCTCCGTCTTGGCGTGCGTTCGGGCGCCTGGCGTCAGCATCACCGCCATAGAGCCATGCCCATTTAACTCGATGAGGAGTCCTTGGAGAGAGTCTCGATCTAGCACCGATGTCGCGCCCCTTAAGACCTCAGTTTCGTAGCCTTCTACATCCACTTTGATCAGAAAGGAACTAACCTCCGAGAGCCTCGTCGAGTGTGGTTAGTTGAACCTGTTTTAATCCACGGGACTTGATTGCTGTTCAGTAAGAAATGGTTTGTGGCATCCAATCGAGTAGTGAAATTGACCACTTGTTGTCACTGCCAAGCGCGGTATTAAACATAAGAGGAGTAAGCAGCGTTTTCACTGATTCAAAGCTTGACCGGCACAAATCAAAAGTTCAATAGAAGTGCGTTGTTTTTCAGATGGGCGCGCACTTTGATTAGCCGCACGATGAATGGGCCGTGGATCTCAAGCCGATTTCTAAGTACGGTTCCCATCCTGACTTCTAGAATGGCGGCAGCAAGACGGGATCCCTGAAAATGGTCCACTACACAAAATTGTCCCAAAGGCCGAATATTGGAAGGATGAGGTCAAGCGGCTCAAGGCACTCGAAAAGGAGAACGCCCGGTTCAAGAAGATTGTCGCGATCAGGTCCTGTACATCGACATGCTCAAGGAGTTTGGCGGAGGGGACTCTAACCCCGCAGCGCCACCGACGGGCGTGGAGGTCCTGAGGACGCGTTACCGGGTGACCGGGAGTAGGGCATGCAAGGTTGCCGGGCAGCACCGCTCCACCCAACGACCCATGCCACTCCCCCGGCCGGGGACGATGCCAAACTGAGATGGCCCGGAAATTGGAGACCTCAGATGCTCGGAGAGCCCCGAAGGCCCGGCAGTCTTGGTTTCGGTGTGAAGGAGGCGCAATAGCCCCGGCTTGAGGTAAACCGAGGGTGCGCAGAGAACTCAGGAGCTGATTTAATTCTGAGGAACTTTGGGACGAAGGTCTTGCGGCAAGCGGGCAGAAGCCAACTCGTACGAAATCGTCGATCTACAAAAGCTTGGAGAATTCGTAAGCAGTCTTATGTTGCCCAGAGTTACCAACGACTATGGGTTGGATCATTGTGACTCAAGGGGCCTTCTAAGTATAGAAACGTCGATAAAGCGCACTGGATTTGAAGACTTCTTGTGTTGTAACAAGCTGTGCCCCTGCATCCCTTAAGCTTTCGAGCAGTGGCGCCAGTCCCCTGTCGGCGGTGGCATGAATCCTGGGAAGCGGCAGATCCAGACCAAAAAGCACCTTTGTCATTGCGGGAAAGGCTGTTCCTAACTGCTCGTATCGAAGGAGCGCAACGGTTGCCGTTTGGGAATCAAACAAAGCGAATCCGTCGGCGTCTTGTGCAGGTGAGTCCCTGATCACGTCGACCCCAAAAAGGTCGCGGATCTCGTTGTCATACCAAGAAAGCCGGGCGTCATGTGGGAACCGGTGTTCGTATGCGTACAGCAGGACATCGAAGTCGATGGCTAGTGGGTCGTCCCAGAAAGGTCGAAAACCCTCAATATATCTATCCAGGTTATGAATGAAGTCGGATGGATGCCGGTCAAACGGATCCCGGATGACCGTGACGATTAGAGGTCGCTCTTGTTCCATTCTTCGGCCCAAGTTGCGGCTCAATAGCTCGCTGCGGCCCCAAAGAATCGAGGGAGCGCATGGTCCTTGGGTCTGCCCAATTCGATTGCCATCCCTGGAACTCGGAGCGAGACTGTGCGTTTGAAACACCCTGTAGTCGCGAGCGACGGGTGAGTCGTGTAAGGCTGCAACGATAGCCTTCGAGGCTACCTTGCCAGGTTGATGAACTAAGATTAATCGCCGGTCCCGGTCGCGAAGCGCCCACCACGTGGTTGGCCAGGTGACTCCGCAAATGACGGCTATCCTAAGTTTCAACTCTAGGCCGCTGGCTGGTTTTCTGTAAAGCGCCATGGCTCGTTGCATGAGAGCGGTACGCATTCGGTCGGTCCACACCATTGTTGGGTTCCCGTTGCAGTGGTGAGTGACATCCCCAGTCCGTTTAGGAATTGGAACTAAGCCGGAGGCTGGTTTGCTGTTAGATAATACCTTGGGATCAGCTGGCCACTAATGCTCAGATAGTGTGAGACAGAAATTCAATCGACCTTTGATTTCGCGTTATGGGGCAGGGTTGCATACCATAACGAGGTCCCTGGTCCCAAACTTGCTGATCAGGGAGACGGCGGGCAGTTCCGAGGCGGGGAGTGGAATCAACTCCGCGCGGGTCGGCACGAAGCATTGATACGGTAGTGTTTCGCAGAGATGGACCAGGAACCTACGGAGTTCGTGCGTGCCGTCCAGCACCTCTAGGAACATCGACGGTTTGTAGCACCGGAGTAGGTCCTCTGCTGACGAAAGCAAACTGTGTTCTTGCCCTTCAACGTCGATTTTGAGAAGGTCCACTCCTGGAAGGAGCGAACGCAATTCGAGGGCATGCACGGTGAGTGTCCGATACGAAGCCACCTCCTCGACTCCCGGATGGTGAAGCTCGTTGTCGCTTGCGAACCCGCTGCACGGAGCCTCCTCGTAATGGTCCCTCCCACCAGGAAGGTAAAGCTCGACGAAAGGAATGTGGGGGTCGCCAACAGCGGCCGCTTCCAGTACCGAAACATTCGTGATCCCGTTTAGTAGAAGGTTGCCCCGGCATGCGGCAGCGGCGCCAGGATGGGGTTCAACCGCCGTGTACCGGGCGGTGGGGTTTATACGACCTCCCTGGACTGCGTAGTAGCCGATGTTTGTCCCTAGCTCCAGGATGTTGGTAGAAGCAGCACAGAAGCGGCGCCACCAATGCAGTACTTCGGGCTCATAGCCCTTTGATTCACCAAACCAGTAAAGGCGCTCCGCGATAAACGAGTCAGTGTTGAGCACTGATAGGGACGGGTTGTCGGTCAGCGGAAATGATTTTAGGTGGCGGGGTATTCCGCGATAGCGCAGGATTTGGAGCAGAAAGTTCTGCCGGCGTTCCCTTGGCGATCCGGGCGTAGAGTTTGGATAGGCGCGCCGTAGCGGTTGAAGTGCCGCCAGGGGGATGAGGTTCAGGGCGGCAGAGAGGCATCGCCGAACACTGTTGCGTGCCTGGGGAGGAACCAGCCCGACCAACTTCGTCGGCGCAATATGAGTCACTGCTTAGGCCTGTCGGATTGTGAGGGCTGGGGGTCCCTCTGATGCTGATGTTCAAGGATATCCAACATCCGTTTCTCGAAAGTTGACGCCCATATCTGTGGACTGTACCGCTGAGCTAACAGGACGCTCATTTCACTCATATGGTCAAGTTCGTCCGGATCAAGGGAGGAGATCCGTCGGAAAGCCTTGGCTAGCGCTTCCACGTTTTCCGCCTCCACCAGATAGCCGCTTACCGAGTCTTCGACTAGATGAGGGGCGGCGCCGCAGACAGTAGTGCAAATGACCGGTAGACGGGCGGCGGCCGCCTCTTGGATCACCGCACCCCATGGCTCGAACCGGCTGGGCATCACGAAACATCCGGAAGTGGCGTAGGCAAGGGGAAGGTCACGGGGTTGGACGAATCCGTGAAGGGTTGCCCCATCTATGTCATCGAACAGACTGGACAATTGTCCAGTACCGTAGATCTCTAGGTCCCAGGGCTCGTCAACGCTCCTTCGATATTGGGAGTAAGCCTCTGCCAGAATGTCTAATCCTTTCGCGGGCACCAACCGCCCGACAAAAATAAAGCACCGCTTCCGCCCGCGTACCGGTACGCTTTCTCCGGCGTGTAGGAAGCGTGGGAGGTCGCAGGAGTATGCGCCTCGCCAGATCTGATGATCGTCGAAGCCAAGCTTTTTGGCAAAGACCTCCTGATTTCTTCCCGGCAAGAACGCTATGTCGAAGAGCGGATGGAGGTAAAAGCGTGAGGTGGCTACACCGAGTAACTGCTTTGGCGTCCCAAACCACTGGTTATCCATCAAAACCACTCTCAGGCACCGACCCGACAGCGCTTTGGCAACGTGACGGTAAGCCTTTATTTGCCACCCGCTGACTATGATGACGTCTGGGGCAAACTCGTTCACGGCGGCCAACGATTCTGCGGCGGTGGGTATAGAGGACCAGGTACGGACTACCGTGTTACGGGGTGTCACTTCCTCCATATCGAAAGGAGCCGCTTTTTGCGGTGCAACGCCTAGGAGGAGAACCTCGACTCCAGGAAGGTCCGCAAGGGCTTCGATGCAGGCGGAAAAGAATCCGGGAATGGTCCCAACTAGGAAGGCACACTTCATCCGCGGCAGAGTATAAGACCCGTTCGCGTCGCTATCGTGACTGGTACCCAAAAGATCCCCAGCCGGTGCGTAGCGCGGACCGGAATTGCCATAGAAGCGCCGAGGCGGTAACCGCATTGGCCGCGACCAGGCCCCAGGTGGCACCGTTGGCCTCGTCCACCAAGGCACCGCCGGAGGCTAATATGATTGTTACAGGCGCAAGGACCAAGCTCACCGCAAGGAGCCGACGTACGGAGCGAATTGCCCTAAGACCCACGGCTGGCCCCACTGCCACGCCGGCAGTGAAGGCCAGTGCTGTCATGGCCGGAAGCAGGTTCCGAGTTCCGTGCCAACTCTCGCCCAACAGTCCCCGGCCAACCGTGTCCGGCATAAGAAGGAGCACCATACCCAGCAACAGCCCGCTGGCTCCCAACACCAAGCTGAGAAAGAAGGTCGCCCGCTGCATCAACTCGGCCCTTGTTTCCCAAAGCCGAACGCATTCACTGACTGCAAACGGTACCGCTGCTTGATTTAATGCGTAAAGTGGACCGAATAGAAGCAGCCCGGCCCGAAGGTAGCCCACGGAAGTGAGGCCTGCCAGTGCTCCCACAGCAAACATCGCACCTTGCATCGAGGTGCTGCGAACCACCAAGTCTGCGCTCAGCACGCCGCCAAGCACCTTGTTCCCCCTTAACCATGCGCGCGCCCTTCCTGGCCTTGGCGCGCATCCGGCCTGAAAGGCTCCAGCTACAGCGGCGACGGTGGCAGCTATGCCCCAGGCGAGAATCGCCGTAGTGATTGAAATGGCGTCGCTAAGGACGGCAGCCAATAACAGTCCGCATTGGATAGCGGTCCATATGAAGTCGTTGGCGGCCGCCCGGGCCGGGCGGCCCTGTGCGAAAAAGGCGAAGCGCCAAGCGTCCTGGACGAGGAGGGCCGGGAGGATGATTGCTAACGTTATCAACGAGGAGCGCAGCGCCCCGGTGGTGAAGAGACCGACGACAATCATTCCCGCCGCCGCCAATACTCCTAATACAAGCGCAAAACCGGTCGAAGATCGCGAGGCTCGCCTCCAATCTTCATCGCTTGAGTTGCTGAATCTAATGACCATCGGTTCGGACACCTGCGTACGAGACAGACTCAAGACTGCTTGGAATGTCACGAGTGCAATACCGAACGCTCCGAAACTGTGCGGACTTATGGAGCGTACAAGGACGAAGGAAAGAAGAAAGTTAGATCCGCTCGATAGAGCCTGATCCAGTACAACCCACCGGCCCCTCACCAGAATCCCCAACATACTAGTCGAGGGGTTGCCGCACAGCTTGCACGGTCAGCTTGTTTCCGATCCGGCCGATCAAGCCATTCAACCCCCGCCAGGCCACCGTCGTGCCGAAAAAGATTCCGGGCACGCTTAACAGCTTCATGGCGAGACGGGGTTCGTGACGGTAAAGCATTGCGTAACGCTCGGCCGCTAGCACTCGAAACCTGTTTATTTCCAACGCGTTGGTGATGTCCTGAAGTCTTAGTCTCGCGACCCGGTTGCCGGCCTCCTCGATCTCCACTGACAACCCAACTTTGACCGCAATCGCCGTGGCTACGGCCTTGGCCGGTTCGGTGACCGATATGGCACGCGCTGCTACGCGAGTCATTTCATGCAAACCCGTGAGAGGGCTGCTTAGGTGATGCAGTCCGTCGTGGACGTAGACGAGGTCGATCGAAGAGTCGGCGAAGGGCAATTGCTCCACGTCGGCGACCACCGCTTCCAGATGGACATTGAAGCGACTTGCGCGCTCTAGAGCACGGCGTGCAGCTCCCAGAGATATGTCCGAAGCGATGACCGATAGGCCATTCTTGGAGAGAAACTCCGCATCCATTCCTGAGCCTCCGCAGACTGTTAGGGCACTTCTGCACTGCGTCTCTTTCAGGCCGTTCATGCTGCGCCGAAACTTCTCGTTGAGCATCCAGCGATAAAGTCGTGGCGTGCCCTGGGGCCGGCTTATCTCGAAATCGCTGTCTTCGTTCTCATCGAAGTACTCGGCCTGCTGGCGCTTATGATTCCGCTGCTTCTCTGCCACATCTTCGTGTTCGTCGGCTGGCAGCATGATCGGGATCCCGTCGACAATGTCGTAGGTCCGCCCGCACCTCGTGCATTCGATTTCCTTGGGGGACCACTCCAAACGGCCTAGACAACGCGGGCATACGAGCGTGGTTTTGAGCATGGATTCGGCCGCAGTTTGATTCGACATCGTTATACGGTACTCGTTGCTTTTAGATTTGGGGCCCTAAGTCGTCCCGCAAACGTGCCGCCTCGGCGGCTTTGACGAGAACGCTACGGGTTTGGAAAGCAGTTAATCGCCAGGTCCAACCCACGGCCCGTTTATAGGCCCTCGCTACTTGCGCATTCCGAAGTTCGTCCGTCCAGAGCAGCCTTTCCGCCAGCCTAGCAAAGCCATCCGGTGACGGATCGGCGTACGCCACGCAGTCCCCCGCCACCTCTACAATGGCCGGGTCGCGCCATGTGACTACCGGCACGCCCAGGCGCATGGCCTCCAGGACCGGTAAGCCGAACCCCTCGAAAAAGGAAGGGAAAAGAACGACGCCGGCCGACCCGAACAGTTCCCAGAACTGGTCCTCGGGCAGGAACGAGTGTATTACGATGAACTCCGCAATCCCAAGGTCGTGGGCCATGGCCTCAAGTATCAATTTCTCGTCGTCATCTACCCCTACCAAGTGGAGTCGGCGGTTAAGGTCTGAACGCAGCCCTTTCAATGCTGCCCAGGTTTGGATGGCGAAGTCCGGCCTTTTGTTAGCCCAACGTGCGAAGGCGATGCCGTGGCCGGTTTCTTCTCCCGGCCTAAGGGCAGGGACATGGTCCGATCCCAAATACACCGTTTGAACCTTCCGCTGGGTGAAGGGATAGTGTTCTTGAAGGTCCCGGCGAGTCCGTTCGCTGTCTGCGATCAACCGGTCAGCACGGCGAAGACCTGCCGCCCATGACTTTTCCCGATACCAGTTCTGGAAACCGCCGAAATCTTGTGGCCGAGCAAGGTGACGTAGGTCGTGCACGACGGCAACGACAGGTGTCGACAAGGTCAACATCGGAACCACGGGAGTTGTACATAACAGCACGTCGGGTTTTCGCATGAGCATTCTCATAGGGATGGTGGTCTGCTGCACTGCAATCTTTGCCCACGTGCTTGACGGACCGGTGAGGTGTACCTCTCCCAAATCGCCGAGGGAGTCCCTAATTTCAGCCGCCAATCCATGCGTGCCTTCCAGAATCCATTGGTCGTCGAATCCTGCGTCTCTCCAGCCCCGTACAAGACCCGCCACATAGGTCACTAGTCCGGCGCCACCTTGCGACGCAGCTGTGGCGTCGACGTGTATAAGCAATTCCGAAACCCCCAATCGCGTGCTGCTTGCGCCAGGACCTTTGTCCCCAAATCGCCTCAGAATTAGTCGGCATCTGAGGTCTCGGTGGACCCTCGGCTTACCTCAAACCGGTGCTGCTGCGCCTGCTTCATTCCGATCCTGCGGGTTTCGATGATCGCCTCCCAACTGCCGTCGTCTTCTCGGCGGCGGTGACGAATCCGATGCCCTAGTGCAACCGTTCGTTGTTGAAGAAAATCACAAACCCGTCGACGGCGTCGATCATCTGAATCGGGTCGTCGTAGCTCATCTTGTACAGCCGCTCACCCTTGAGCGTAGCGAAGAAGCTTTAGAGCTCGGCGTTGTCTGGCCGGGGTGTGAGGCCGGGCGAACAGCTGGGATCCCCAGGTCCACGAAGAACCTGCAAATCGACTTCGATCACATCTGGGTGCCCCGATCCGATAGCGATTTGGGCATCGGTGAACCCATTGCCAGCAGCCCCTCGTTGGCGAGCGCCTTGTCGAAGACATTCTGGACGTCGCCGGAGGTGGCCTGGGGCCGCACCGCGTAGCCGACCATCTTTCGTGAATACAGATCGATGATCGCGAGCAGGTACCAGAAGCTGCCCAAGACCTGATCCAGTTCAGGTCCCACCCCCAGATCTGATTGGATGCGGTGGCCACCTTCTCAGGCTTTTCGGGAGGGGTCTGGGCAGCCGGACGAAGACCGACACCAGGTTGATGGAGCGCAGTACCCGCAGCGCAGTAGAGGGGCTGACGTACTCATCACGCTGGACAGGGTGTGGGCGAGCTTTCGATGGCGAAGATGCGAGTGGTCGGGATCGCACGCCGCTCGGACTCGGTGATCTTGTTGGCAACTGTCTTAGTAATCGGCGCAGCATCCACCATGTCCTTGGCTTGCAGGTTGCCCAGATCCTAGCCCTGCACCCAGAAGTGAAACCACCGCGGCTAAGCATCAAAAGCTACAGGATTCGGCAGATGGCAAGGCCTTGCCTGTTGAAATCCACGACGCGCCCACCGCTCCAGCTTGACCTCCGGGTCGAGAGTGCCCCGGACGGCGCCCATCAAGCCAGCTTGCTTTCTCTCTCAGTAATGCGTTCTTGGTTGATTCCCCAACGGCGCAGCACCTCGCCCACATTGGCGCCTTTGGCTGCAGGCACCTCGTAGATAGTCCAATGGTCCTGGGCGCTCGGCCACTTGCGCCGCTTCGGAGTCGGTAGCTCCTCGGTCATTGAGACTCCCTTCCGGGTGTAGACCACCCGCATCCGGAGGTGGCAGAGCGATCAATGCTGATGGATTGCCGGGGAGACATTGGGTCGAAGGTCCTGATGCAGCTGCTGGAAGGTTTACAGCTTGTGTTTGTACGCTTAACACGGTGTCACCCGTTAAATGCCGAGACAGTTCTCCGGGCGGTAAAGGATGGATGTTTCCCAGGATTGACGGCTGATCGGACCCAACCCACGAAATTCGAGCCGCCGGAATCCCAGGTTCTCAAGACGGGCATAACTGTCGATAAACTCTGGCCAATCAGAATTGTCCCAAATGAGAACGCCTCGAGGATCAAGTCGGCTCAAGCCCTCACTAACTGATTCCGATCGGTGAAGGCCGTCGATGACAACTAGATCAAAGGGGTCGAACTCCCGAATGGCCCTGACGTACTCGACGGCGTCAGTACGTAAGAGAACGGAGCAGTTTTCCGGCGCCTGATTGACGACAGACCGCAGCCAATCGGGATCGTGCTCAACAGAGACAACTGATTCAACGCGCTGTGCGTACCACAGGGTCGACATTCCTGCTCCGTATTCGAAGACTCTCATGTCTCTGGCTAACCTTGGCTCCAGGAAGCTCGTGCAAGAGTATGTGTACCAAGGCTGGGCCTCCCCATCGCGGTCCACTGATCGCGACTCCCGAAAGCTCCTGTACCATCCTGCATCAGAGAGCGCTCCTCCAAAGTGCATGGCTACCAACGAACTCAATCCTGAGCGCCGTGCCAAGCGTCGCGCCCAAAGGGCAGACGGTGACAGTTTTGATTGCGTTTCTTGTTTCATTGGGTTCTCACGAATTCTCCCACCCAAATGACTCGGGCGTTGAGGCAGACCACTTTTCTATCGGTTTTTCCAAGGCCTATTGGTCGGCTTCGATTATGTTGATCTTCTGGCGAGTAAGGATGAGGTCCCTAGGTCGAAATGCATCTGTCAAGGAGATTGTCGGTATGTCGCTTAATGACAACGGCATTTGGCGAGTCTGACGCAGGACGAAACATCTATACGAGACCCCTTCTGCACAACTTGACGATAACAATCGAAGTTTAGGAGCGTCGTTCACGACCCGAAGAAGCATGGTGGCGCTGTTGCCTCAATTTCGGACCTGACGAGTTAAGGAATTGATATTACGGGCCCTCGACGTCTGGTTGGAGGAGATCAATATCCTTGAACAAGGCTATCAGTTCCACGGCGGCTACCGTGATTGATTTGTGGTCTGGAGTGTCGGCAGTCTTACTAACTCCCGCGAAGCCGCTTCGCCCCCCCCTCTTAAATACAGGCACGGCTTTCAGCCAGCCTCGCTATTGCGCCTCTGACGGTGGCCTGTACTGCGGAGAAAACTTGGCTACGGGGAGCAGCAGGAGGGGCGCAGGGTATGGCTGCGAGCAATGGATTGCTAGCAGCGATTCCCCGGTTCCAGTTCTCCAGACTCTCAAGAAACGTGGTGCCGAACTAGAGACGTTGGCGACTTGCGAGTTTGATCCTTGACCCAACGAAGCTGTACGCCTTGAGCTACCTTAGTCGTTCCTTCCCTCGCCTGAGCACAGCATTATCCATCGTCTTCCGCATTTGGGTTCACCCCGAGAACCAGGGAAGAAGACTTGAAAGGCTGGTCCTCTTCCTCATGTGGCAGGTATGGCAGCGGTCGGTAAAAAGACCTTGGGTGATCAAGCTATGCGAAGGGCGCCGACTATACCTGCACCCACACAGTGTCGCTTCCTCAGGGGTACTTTATTACGGTCTGCCGGAACGGAAGTCCATGCGGTTTGTCCTCGATTATCTTAAGACCGGGGACGGGTTCCTGGACGTTGGTGCCAATGTCGGGGTCTATTCATTGCTCGCTTCATCGATTCCAGGGGTTCAAGTAGTGGCATTTGAACCATCTTCATTAGCCTACGAACGTACTCTAGCTAATGTTCGACTCAACGAGGTGGCCTCTTCGGTCACCGTTCTTCCGTATGCCGTGGGCGCAAGAAGAGGAACGGTGCTTATGACAGTTGATCTGGACGCCATGAATCACATTGTCGAAGATTCTGAGCTCCTTGGGCCTACGCGTGTCGAGACTGTCGAACGCCGCGCGCTGGATGAACTCACATGTCCTCCGCTTCCCCGCCGGGTTCATCTTATTAAGGTTGATGTCGAGGGGCTCGAGGCCGATGTCCTGCGAGGGGCCGAGAAACTAATATCGCGCGATTCGCCGGCAATTATCGTGGAGGCTAATGCGCCAATCGAGATACGAGCAGCTTTGATGCGGCGGGGCTATCAATTCGTAGAGTATCTTCCTGAGGCGCGTGATTTTGTACCCACTGATCCCTTGAACCAAGTCCACCTAAACGTAATCGCTGTTCGGGACGTGAAACTGGCGCGGGCGCGTGTCCAGCCAGGAGCTTTCTAAGTGAGCGATGGGTGAATCACACTTTCCTCGAGACCTTTCAGCCATGCGCCTGAACCTAGGGTGCGGCCCCCACACGACAGATGGATGGGTCAACATCGACCGCTCTCCGAATGTCTTGATTGATCGGATTCCTTGCGTCAAGTCGTTGCTGTTCCGCATGAAGTTCCTGTCGAAAGCCCACATGGAGAGTTGGTCGAGAGACATCGTCCGCTTGGACGTTACGAAGGGTTTGCCCTATGCCGATTGCAGCGTGGAAGCGATCTATTCGTCCCACATGCTTGAACACTTGTTTTTCGAGGAGGCGCAGTGTCTCCTGAGAGAATGCCATAGAGTTCTGGCGAGATCAGGTGTGCTGCGTCTTGCGTTGCCAAACACCGAACAACTGGCGCGAGACCTTCTGAGTGGAGTAAGCCGGGAAGGCCGTGACCCGGGCATGGAGTTCAATGAGGGTCTGTATGCGCATCCTTTCCAGCGGCCAACTCGGCGTGAGCTTATCGTCAGTATGTTGGGTGGGAACATACACCGATGGCAGCCGACCCCCAGCTTGGTTGAGCACCTTCTTCGTCGTGCTGGTTTCTCCGATATAAGGCACTGCGCTTTTAGGCAGGGAAGCCTGCCAGATTTGGAATCCATAGAATTCAGAGCAGAAAGCCTCTTTGTCGAGGCCTTCAACCCCCTGGACCGGTGAATCGTCCTTAATATCGCTCTTGTCTCAGGATGGCTCAATGGGTGTTCGATTGAATGATGTCTCGGTTTTGTGGCCTGTCGATTGAATGGTGATCGGGTCCGACTGAGCCGGGGACGGAGGCCTGAACGAAGTCTTGCTTGCGAGAAGCATTGCGAGATGGAGCCAAACGTACCTGTCCCACAAAATATTGGAGAATGCCCCGGCTGCCAGATACCCGAGAAAGGACGAGGCGAGGCCGATCGCAAGGAAGTTGTCTTCCCGGCGAGCTTTAAGTAGGACACGGACGACCAAATAACCTAGGCCCCCGATAGCGACAATTCCCAAAACTCCCGCTGAGACCCACAGCTGAAGATAAATTGAGTGAGCGACCTTCGCTTGCTCGAATCCGGAGCCAATAATCGGATTGACCCAAATCATTTCAATGGCATCAGCCGCCAATCTTGTTCTCGCCCTATCGGAGGCGAGTGCTGAAGAGTCTCCAACAATCCTATTGAATGCGTTGAACTCCCCCAAATACAAGAAGCCAGCCTGAGCGACCGAAAGCACGACAGCCGTGGCGAGTAATCCCCAGGCCACGAGTTTCCACGGTTTCGAAGCTACGACGAACACCATTACAGAGACGACTGACCCAAGAAGAGCGGCCCGTGAGCCGCTGGCCAGTATCGCTGCCGATAGAAGGCAGACGCATACAAAGAGGACACCGCGCAGGCCCGATCTTCGTGTAGTAAATGCCAGTCCTAGAGCGGCCCCGATGCTAAGAGCACACGCCAGTCCCAAATGATTTGGGTGATTCGATAGCCCCATTGCCCGGCCGGCGAGCTTTTCCACGCCGAACGACAGGGCAGCATTGAGAGTGGTGCCCAAGACTATTGCCCAGGCCAGGCCCTGAATTCTCTTTGGCGTTGGAGCCCAAAGGGCCACAATGAACAGCAATAGCATGCTGGACGCCGCGAATCGACCGAGTTCCGCCAAACCGCCAACCTGGTCGGTGGACGAGAAACTTCCGCTAAGTCCGCCGAAGATCACCAAAGCGATCAAGAAAATCGCCGGTAGGAATGATTTGAGGTAATCCTTGTTAGACCTTCTGGTGGTAAGAACGAGCGCTAACAAGGCGGCAATTCCGAACATAGCGTCGGCCGCGGAAACCTCGGGCCCCGCTCTCAGGGCGTTCATTGAAACCAAAAACCCTCCGCAGAGCATGACGACATTTAGGGCGCCTGAAATGCCACGGATCCCAAGAATTACTAGTAACCCGGCGCCGGCAAGAGCGGCGAGGGAAGGGAGAAGACTGCTCCCACTGATGATGCTAGATAAGAATCCAAGCCCCACGCATAATCCGACCGCTGAACGAATTAACCATGTTCTTAGTGGCGAGTACATAGAGTGATGTTAAGGGAGGAACCGTTCGGCATGCCTATAACTGTCACTCTGCCACCGGTCCCCCAGGATGAATCCAGCGTCAGTTCGGCCGTGGTCAACAAGGTCGCGTGTTATTCGGCTCGGGCGGGTGTGAATGGAGTGTGAGAGCCCCCCGGTGCCCGTGACGGTCAATTCCCGTAGTTCGAGAGCATTGAGGCGCGCTCGCCTGTTCAGTTCCAGCGACAGCACTTCATTGGGGTTGAAGTTGGCGGTCACCGCCTTGGCCGCATCCTCCGTGACCGGCGTCGAAGCGGTCCCGCTGCAGGCCCCGCCCTACCCGGTGAAGCCGGAACCCCCCGAGGCAATGGCGGCCAGCGTGACTGTCCTGCCGGCCGGGTACTCGTGCGAGCAGTCCGACCCGCAAGTGATGCCCGAGGGTTGCGGCTCCGGTGCCGGACCGGTGTTCAAAAACACGTTTCACCGACTGCCCGGCCCTTGCGAGGCCGGAGCGCACCCCACATTCCGGCTTCGGCCCGCTCGAAAGGCGGTGTTGCAGACGGGAGCGAAGTCGATTCTTCTCGCGGGCAGCCCTTTCTATTAGGATGCACCCGATCATTGAAGAGTTTGCTGCAGACGCCCAACGTTTCCAATCCCATGAATCATTAGGAGCAGCACTAATCGACCATTCATTTGCCTCTACGCAGTTCGCCGCCGTGCGAGCCGATGAGATCCCGCTCATCAGTCCCGGTCAGCTGTCCCCCGAGCTGGGGTCGGCCGACTGCGGCGTCGCGATCTTTCCCCGGGTCGGCGAATGGCGGGGCAAGCGGGTGCTCGACCTGCTGGTCGCGTCGGTCCTGCTGGTAATCCTGGCGCCGGTCCTTTTGCTGGCCGCCTTCGCCATTTGGGTCAACGAGCCCCGCAGCCCGATCCTTTTCCGCCAGCGCCGGGTGGGCCGGGGAGACAAAGAGTTCGCCATGCTCAAGCTCCGGACCATGCATCCGGACGCCGAGCAGCGGTTGCGATCCGAGCATGCGCTGCTCGCACACTTCTACGCCGGCGACCACAAGATTCCGACCCACCTGGACCCCCGGATCACCCGGATCGGGCATTTCCTGCGCCGCTCGAGCATCGACGAGATCCCCCAGTTGCTGAACGTGCTGCGTGGGCACATGAGCCTGGTGGGCCCCCGCCCGGTCGAGCGAACCCAGCTCGGCCAGTACGAGCACCGCCGTCATTACTACCTGGCGATGCGCCCCGGCCTCACCGGCCAGTGGCAGGTATGCGGCCGCAGCCGGGTGACCTTCCCGGCCCGGGCCGAACTGGACGAGCACTACGCCCGTCACGCCTCGTTTTTCACCGACCTCAAGCTTTTGATCAAGACGCCGTACGCCGTTCTCCAAGGATTGAACGAAGACTGAAGGTAAGGCGGAGGGCGATCAACTCCGGCCTGTCAGAGCCCGACCCCATAGCCGGGGAACAGCTCCGGAAGTCTCGCAGCCTGGGCCAGAACTCGGCATTCCGCTTCGCCGCCGAGGGCTCGTCTTTCGTGCTCGGGCTGGCCGGCAGCGTGATAGCCGCCCGGGCGCTGGGCCCCAGCGGCAAGGGGCTATACAGCAGCATGGTGGTGCTCGGCCTGTTCATCGCCCACGCCAGCTTTCTCGGCCTGGGCGATGCCGCGATGGTGCTGACCGGACAAAAGCGGGCCTCCTACCAGCGGGCCCTCTCCGGGGGGATGGCGGCCGCGCTGGTTTCCGGGGTCGCCGGCCTGGGCCTGATGTGGGCGGCCGGCTCGCTGGCGTTTGCCGAGGACTGGGCCCAGGCCCGGCCGGCGGTCCTGCTGACCGCCCTGGGGGTCCCGGTGGTGATCTTCGGCTTCCACCTGATCTCGATTCTCAGCGCCCAGGAGCGCATCATCGCCGCCAGCGTGGTCTACGCGTCGGGCACCTGGGTCACTACCTTCGTGCTGGCGGCGGTGGCGCTGGGGGCAAACCTCACGCTCACCCGTACCGCCCTGGCCGGCCTAGTCGGAGCGCTGGCGACCGGCCTGCTGGGGGCCGGGTTCGTGATCCGGGGCTCCCGGCTGTCTTTGAAGCCCTCGTGGGACTGGGGGTACCTCAAGCCGGCGCTGAAGTACGGCCTGCCCGCGCAGGCTTCCTTTCTGCTGACCTTTGCCTTCCTGAGGGCCGACCTGCTCTTGGTGTACTTCCTGGCCGGGGCGCACCTGGCCGGCCTGTACAGCGTTGCCCTGACCGGGGCAATGGTGATCAGCCTGTTTCCCGCCGCGGTCTCCGCCACCACCTTCCCCCGGCTGGCGAATCTGGACGAGCAGGCCGCGTGCCACCTGCTTGCCCGCATCTTCCGGCTGTGCCTGATCGGCTCGTCGGCAGCCGCGCTGTTGTTCATGCCGGCGGCGGCGGTGGCGATCCGGCTGCTGTTCGGACAGGACTTCGCCCCCGCCGTCCCCGCCACCCTGGTCCTGGCGCTGGGGGGGGTGGTCTGGAGCTGCCAGTGGATTCTGTGCCGGGGTCAGGCGGCCCGGGGCCGCCCCGGGCTCCAGGTGCGCTCGTTCGCGCTCACTTTGATCATGATGGTAGGACTGGACCTGGCGCTGATCCCGCTATGGGGAATCGACGGGGCCGCCCTGGCCTCGGTCCTGGCCCCCGCCGCCGGGCTGGCTCACGCCCTCGCCGCCTACCGCCGGTCCGGCTGGTGGCCGCTCGGTCTTAAGGTGTTCGCTCCCCGCTCCCGTGACGTCGGGGAAGCCTACCGGCTGGTCGGGGGCCTGGTCCGCCGCCGGGGAACCGGAGGGATCGTTTGAGGCGATGAGCACTATCTCATCGCCCCAGTTGCCGAACCGCAGGGCGATACGTTCCAACAACCCGAACAGCGCCCCGCCCGCTTTGATCGTCAGCCGGCGGCCCCGGGTGGTGGGATATCCGCCGCCGGCTATCCGCAGGCTCTCCTCCCAGATGAAGCGGCCGATCAGGCTGCAGGTGGTCACCCGGTCCACCTTCAGGCCGGCCATCTCGGTAGCCCGAACCAGCAGGCGGGGGTTGAACAGCACCAGGTGGCGGGGGACTTCCCAGGCAACCCAGCTGTCCCCGAACAGATGGCGGCCAAGGCTCGAGGTGTTCGGGGTGGCCATGATCAGCAGACCGCCGGGCTTCAGCCAGCTCCGGCAGGTGGCCAGCATCTCAACCGGGTTGGGAACGTGTTCGATCACATGGATCATCGTCACCAGGTCCACCGACCCCGGCGCGATCCGGCCCTGGTCGGGAACGGTGTTTTGCACCTGGATCCAGTGCCGGGACCACGCCAGCCCCGCCGCCCGGGCGTCGGGCTCTATCCCCTCCACCTGCCAGCCCAGGCTGCGCATCAAAGCCAGGTAGTCGCCCGACCCGCACCCCACGTCGACCATCCGGCCCGGCGGCCCGACCGCCCACTTGATCT
>Ga0247713_1000349_pt1 | contig 30038 bp, 23 predicted proteins | sample 21E_NmetaG_FD_189936 | JGI IMG/M metagenome (GOLD analysis project Ga0247713, IMG submission 189936) | Soil microbial communities from hillslope of Landscape Evolution Observatory, University of Arizona, Oracle, AZ, United States - 2-1-E_N | ecosystem: Engineered > Artificial ecosystem >...
GGTCTGCAGAAGCCGCGTGTCGCCCCCCACCGATTGAAGCCTTAGGGGGAGGTTCGGCGGGCCACACGGGCCATCGCTAATGGGAGGACGTTCCGGGACTTCGGCTGCCAGTGCTCGAGCTCAGCTGGCGGCGCCGGTTCCCAGGACACCTCGTCGACCCAGATGGGGAGCCAGTTCACCGCGATCACGAAGGAGGTGACCGGGTCGGTGGCCGGATCGGCGCACGTTCGCAGCGGTTGCTCCGATGCGACGAAGAACGTGCCACCTGCATAGTGGTCAGACAACCGGCGCCATTCTTCGACGAAGGCGTGTGGCCCCTCGAGCACGCCGTTCTCCCACGCGAGGACGATCGGCTCAGTTCCCCTGTGGCTGGTGCCTCTCGTGCCGGTGAGCTGCCACCTCGTGGGCTTGACCGTCTCTTTCTCCTTGAGGAATCGCGGGGGGAGCCCGGCCGGAGCTCGCGGGATGACCCCGGCCGGGATGGGCGAGCCTTGGTTAAGCGCCGACCGGTTCGGGCACCGGCGCAGCCGCGGCCTCGGTGGAACGCGGCGCCCTGGTCAGCTGGGCCCTGTTCCACTGCAGCGAGGGCCCGGCGTCGTCGACGACGAGCTCGATCGTGGAACTCTTCTTGCCGCCCTCGGTCTCGTAGCTGCGGTGACGCAGCCTCCCCGAAACGACCACGCGGTCACCCTTGCCGACGCTCTCGGCCAGGTTTTCGGCGAGCTTGCCCCACGCGGTGCACGTGAAGAACCCCGAGTCGTCGCCGGAGTTACCCGCTCCGTCGACCGCGATCCGAAAGCTCAGCGCCGCGGTCCCCGAGTTGGTGAACCTCAGCTCCGGGTCTTTGGTGAGGTTGCCCGAGAGGAAGATCCCGTTGGGGGCCTTCCAGGTCTGATCCTTGCCGTTCGCCGCCACTTGCCGCTCCTTCCCGGCGCGACCTTCGCGCCTCGAGACAAGCAAGCCAGCTAAGGGCCGTGGCGTGAATGGAAGAACACTCTGAGAAGTCTCTAAGAAGTCTCGCGGCGACTACCGGGCCCGGCGGCGGCTGACCTTCAGGGTGATCTGCCAGACCGGGACTTCGGTATCGGGATCGAGGATCCGCTCGGCGTCTATGACCCTCGCCCACCTCGCGCCCGCTGTGATCGCTCGGCCGATAGCTCGGGATTCGGCCATCTGGCGGTCGAGGTGCTCGACCAAGATGACCCGACGCCGACTGTAGGGGGCCACGCTAGTAGCGCCGCCCTCCGGTCACGGCCCCTAGGGTCTTGAATGCCACAACCACCGCGAGGAACACGATCCCGAACAGCACCGCCATCACCCGGCGGAGCCCGAACACCTTGATCGCCGCCACCAGGAGCACTCCATAGCCGGCCAGGAAGACCAGCGCATCCAGCTCTTGAGAAGTCACTCGCCACCTCCAAGGAGACCTAACTCTGAAAGAACCTAAAGACCTCCTAGGTCACTTCTCTGTGAGACCCCTCACAGGACCGATTCCTCCTCGGATCAGGTACGGCCTTCGATGAAGCACACAGTTGCACCGGCCGGTGCCGCAGGTCCAAACCCTCGTAGAGGTTTCTTAGAGACTTCTTCGATTTAGTTGGTGCTCCCACGGTGCTTGAGTGGGTCCTCGACGACGGCCAGGACAGGACGGGGATCGTGCTCAACATCGGGAAGCTCCGCAGGGGTGGCGAGAACTACTACCTGAACTCGGTCGCCCGCGGGGTCGAGGATTACTACCTCGGCTCCGGTGAAGCGCCCGGCTACTGGCTCGCTACCGGGACTGCAGATCTCGGCCTTGAAGGCCAGGTCGGCGACGAGCAGTTGCGACAGGTCCTCAAGGGTGCTGCCCCTGGCTCGGGAAAACAGCTGGTCAAACCTCGCCGGGGCGAGCGGGTCCCGGGTTTCGACCTCACGTTCCTGGCGCCGAAGTCGGTGGCTCTCCTGCACGAGCTGGGTCCAAAGGAAGCCTCCAACGAGGTCGTGAACGCCCACGACGCTGCCGTCGCAGCAGCACTCGCATACCTCGAACGACACGCCTCAGGAGCCCGCCGCGGTAGGGCGGGGCGGATCTCAATCGCCTCTAAGGGATTCATCGCCGCGGCCTTCCGGCATCGCACCTCACGAGCGGGCGACCCCCTCCTGCACACCCACGTCCTAGTCGCCAACCTGATCCAGGGCGACGACGGCAAATGGGGGGCGCTCGATGCCAAGCATCTCTACCGGCACGCCAAGACCGCGGGTTACCTGTACCAATCACATCTCCGTCACGAGCTAACGCGCCGCCTGGGTGTGGAGTGGACCGCGATCCGTAAGGGCAGCGCTGACATCGAGGGCATCTCACGGGACGCAATCGTGGCCTTCTCCAAGCGCAGGGTGGAGGTCGAGGCTCTGCTCGAGGAACGCACCGGGGCGAGCCGGCGAGAGCGGGAGGTCGCTGCCCTTACGACGCGCCAGGCCAAGGACTACAGCGTCTCGCCCCAGCGGCTATTGCCGGAGTGGCGCGAACGTGCCGCCGGGGTCGGGCTCACAGACGACGTCTTCGAGGCATGTCTCGGCAAGGTCACCGAGCGCGGCATTGACGAAGCGCTGGTGCGCGAGATCGGCCGCGAACTGATCGCACCGACAGGGCTGACCGCCCAGGAGAGCTCGTTCTCACGACGCGAGGCATTGCAGGGTTTCGCCGCTCGTTTGGGGGCCGGAGCACCGGTCTCCGAGATCGAGGCGATCACGGACACATTCCTGGCGTCCGAGCAGGTACTCCCGCTGTCGGAAAGAGCGCTAGGCGACACCGCCTCGGCGAGCGCCGCGGTCGCGGCAGGTCGCTCCGCTCCTTCCAGCGTCGAACCCCGCTACACGACCGCGGAGATGGTGAAGGTCGAGCGCGAGGTCGTGGAGAGCGCAATCGAACGACGCTTCGATCACGCCGGTGTGGCCGACACTTCATCGTTGCAGGCAGCGCTGGAAGCGCGGCCTTCGCTTTTCGACGATCAACGCGCGATGGTGCAGAGCCTTACCAGCTCGGGGCTCGGCGTCGAGGTCGTGGTTGGTAAGGCCGGGGCCGGCAAGACGTTCGCTCTCGACGCAGCGAGGGACGCGTGGGAGCGGTCAGGTCACCACGTTGTCGGATGCACGCTGGCCGCACGCGCAGCGCGCGAGCTGGAGTCTGGTTCAGGGATCCGCAGCTTCACGATCGCCGGTGTCCTGAAAGACCTCGACGACCCTGCTTCGGGTGGACTGCCGGCGAACTCGGTGCTCGTTGTCGACGAAGCCGGGATGGTTGGAACCCGGGATCTGAAGCGTCTGCTCGACCACGCACAGCAAGCGGGTGTCAAAGCGGTTCTCGTAGGCGACGACCGTCAACTACCGGAGATATCCGCGGGCGGGGCCTTCCGTGGGATCAAGAACCGGCTTCCGGCCACCGAGCTCTCAGAGGTTCGTCGTCAACCGTTCGGCTGGGAGCGAGACACACTGGACCTGATCCGTGAGGGTCGTGCCAAAGAGGCAGTCGACGCATATCTCGAGCACGACCGGGTCGTGCTTACGACCTCGTCCGAGGAGACCCGGCGCCGACTCATCGCCGATTGGTGGCTGACCCAGGACGACTCCGAGCCAGCCGTGATGATCGCGGCTCACCGCTCCGATGTCGCGGACCTCAATTCCCGGGCTCGCACGATGATGTCGGTCTCGGGCAAGCTGGGCGACGAGGAGATCGAATTCCAAGGATCGCGGTTCGCTGTCGGTGACCGAGTGATGACGCTACAGAACTCCACCCGTCTCGGCGTCAATAATGGCGACAGAGGAACCGTCGTGGGGCTCGATGCGGACAGACGCACGGTCTCGGTGCAACGCGACGACGGCATCTCGATCAGGCTCCCGCGGTCATACCTGGAAGCTGGGAACCTCACTCACGCCTACGCCATGACGGGTCACAAGACCCAGGCGATGACCACCAACAAGGCCTTCGTGCTTGGCGATGAAACCCTTTATCGCGAGTGGACCTACGTCGCGATGTCGCGAGGGCGAAACGACAACCGTCTTTACGTAGTCGCCGGTGTGGACCCTGAGCGCGAGGAGGTTGGCGGTGAGGTTGCCTCGATAGATGACCCGCTGCGCGAGGTGGTCGATGCCGTCGGGCGCAGCCGCGCCAAGGACCTTGCGATCGATGTCTATGAGCAGGAGTCGATCCGTGGTGTCCCCACCCCAGAGCTGCGACGCGAATGGGAAGAGCTGAGCATCCAGCTTTCGAGCGTGCCGCCGAACGTCGAGAGGCAGAGGAACCACAACGAACGCGAGCTCGCTGAGATGAAACAAGCACTCGAAGCCGAACGTTCAATCATTCAAGACGCCCAGGCGCAGCTTCGCTCCATGGGGCCCTGGGGTCGCGTGCGTGAGGGATCTAGGAAGCGCGAGTTGTCGCACCGCATCGAGAACGCCACCAAAGCTCAAAGAAGGCTCGTCCGCGATACCGAATCCCTAGAGCAACGAGCCCGCGAGCTGGAGACAGAGACACGGCTGCGGGATCGATGGATCGCTGACAACGCGCCTCAGATCAGGCGTCGGTTCGCGGTGGAAAGAGAACTGTGGTGGCGTGAACAGCATGCGGCTCTTCGTGCCGAAGTGATGATGCCTTCCTATCTACGCGACCACGTCGGACCTAGGCCGGAGCGGCCTTCGGAACGGGGCGCGTGGCATGCCGCGGTGCGGGCAGTGGAGTCCTATCGAGAGCGCTGGGGCGTCACCGACCCTGACCACGCCTTCGGTCGCGGCGAGATGGAGCCTCTCCAGAAAGAGGAGCGCGAGGCCGTTGAAGTCGCCCTTACCAAGCCCGCGCCGGCGGATACCCAGGAACGTGATGCAGACGTCGTGCTCGAGAGGTCGAGAGAGCTCTAGTTGTCAGCGCTCGCAGGAGGTCTTGGGGCCCGAGCCCGCATCTTGGCGGCACAGGTCGCTCTCGCTTCCGCCGCTCAGCGTGTCGTTCCCGTCGCCTCCGCGCAGGGTGTCACGACCCGCATTCCCGTAGAGCTTGTCGGCATGGTCGCCGCCACGGAGGATGTCGGCGGCATCGCCTCCACGGAGGGTGTCCGTGCCTGCTTCGCCTTCAAGCGTGTCGGTACCACCGGCCCCGGACACAACGTCGTTGCCGCCGCCGCCGCGAAGGGTGTTGGCCGAGCCACCACCGACCAATGTGTCTGGTCGAGCCGAACCGATCACGTTCTCGAGCGCGATCAAACTGTCTGTTCCTTCGCCAGTCGCTGTTCGGTTCCCGATGTTGACGTTCACGGCCGCTACCGATCCAGAGAAATCACCCACGTCTGTCCCGGTTCCACCGTCGAGGGTGTCATCTCCTCCGCGGCCAGCCAACCGGTCATTCCCCGTACCGCCACGAAGGGTGTCCCCGGCAGCGCTTCCTCTGAGGATGTCGTTGAACTGCGAGCCCGCAACGGTCTCGATGCCGACAAAGCTGTCGGTCCCGTCGCCGGTTGCGCTCTTGGCCGTCAGGTCGACGGTCACCGCCCGAGGAGAGGTCGAGTAGTCGGCGGAGTCGTTGCCTTCTCCACCGTTGATCGAGTCATTCCCGGACGCTCCGATGATGGTGTCATTGCCCGCGCCTGCAACGAAGAAGTTGTTGCTCTGGTCGCCCACCAGGCGGTCGTCCTTGGAAGAACCGAAGACGCCCTCGATGCTCGACAGGGAGTCGGACCCTTCGCCCGTTGCAGTGAGAGCTGCGAGGTCGACCACTACCGCTGCAGGCGCAGTAGCGAATCGGGCGAAGTCGGTTCCCTCTCCACCGTAGATCTCGTCGTTGTTGGCACCTCCGGTCAAGGTGTCCCCGCTGTCTCCGCCGAACAGCTGATCGTCGCCGTCGTTCCCGAGGACGATGTCTTCTCCGGTATGGCCGGTGAGGGTGTCGTTACCGGCGCCTCCGAAGATGCGATCGGACCCGGCCCTGCCGCTGACGATGTCATTGCCGTCGCCGGCGCAGATCACGTCGTGGCCACCCTTGGCGTCGATCACGTCGTCGCCACCCCTTGCCACGATCACGTCATCGCCAGCCGTTCCGGAAAGCGTCTCGCCGTTTTCCGTCCCGGTGACATTCGCTGCGAGTCCCTGGCAGGTAGCTCCTGCCCAAGCCGGTGATGCCTGGGTTGCACTCAGGAGGGAGGTGACGAGCATGATCTTCAGGAAGCGCCTGTCAATTTTCATGTGGCTACGTACCCCGCGGTCGAGCGCGCCCATCCCTGGGCCTGCGCTTGGTTGGCTACCGATGAACTCGTTGTGTAGAAGAAGTCGTCCCCAGACGAGAGGCGGTAGAGAGCCGTCACCCTCACCTCGTCGGGTGCGGACGAAGGAGACGAGTAGACGTACGCGGTTCCGCTGTCGAGCGCGATCGCGACGGTTCCTTTCTCTTGCGACGTGAAGACGCCACCTGCTGGCGTGGACGCATAGCCGGCTGCCTGCTTCTGGTTCGCGACCGACGAGCTGGTCGTCATGATGTGGTCGCCGCTGTCTGGGTTGTGCAGGTGATACAGCTGGGCGTTGGGCTGGGGAGGTGGAGGAGGCGCGGGCTGGTCTTTCTTGGTCTCGGTGTTGGAGTCCCGTGGTGCCTCCGCGGTTTGGGAATCGGGGGTGTCGGAGGAGGTTGCGGGGGCGTACGAGGTGCTGCCACCCTGCGCGACTATGAGGCCGCCTGATCCCTGAGGACGCCGAGCCTTTCCTTTCCTCGGGTTACGTCGTGCGTCTTTCTTGGAGTCACGTCGGGGTTTCGGACGCCTCTGGCCGACGGTTTGGTCGTCAGCCTGAGGATCCGGTTGTGGGATCGCGGCCGATGATGGAGCTTCGTCCCGCGACCGTGAGATGGCATATCCGGCGGCCCACGATCCTCCGAGGGCTGCAACGGCAACCAAGCTAGCGAGGCCAACCACGCCGAGACGTAGCCGAGGCCGTCCGGTGGGCACATCGATGGAGGGCGCTACTTGGGGGGTCTCGGGCTCATCGTCGAGAGGCTCCAGCTTGACCACGTAATCGCGTCCCGCCGTGGGCGACACCCCTTCCAGGACCTCGACGGCGGTAGGTGGCATGTCCAAGACGTAGCCCTGGCCCCGCCGGTTCTCGATCATCTTGTGCTCGCGCTCGACATCGTCGAGGAGCTTTCGGACCCGGTAGATACGGTTGTGAAGCTCGTGGGGAGCCATAACGGGAGCGGCCTCACCGAAAGCCGCCGATGCAAGCTCTTTGTGGGACACGATCTCGCCCGGACGCGCCGCTAGGACGGCAAGGAGGGCGAACTCCGTCGGAGGAAGTTCGATCCGCACACCGTCGACGATTGCGGTTCGGGCAGCCAGTTCGATGACCAGCGACCCCGCCCGCTCGGGATCGGTACCTGTCTTCATGTGGTCCTGGCAACCTTCGGCACGGACTTGGGAATTCCTACCTAATCCGGCCCAGGGAAGCGGAAATCTGGCGCCTCAACTCGCCCGAGAGACTTCTTGGAGACTTCTGTGAGGGTTCTTCAATACACATATCGGGCGAAGTGCGCGCATATGAGGGCCCAAGCGAACCTGGAAAGGTGCTTCATGGAGACGAATCGAGACGCCCTCATCGGTCTGCGAAAGGCGAGAGCTGAGCTGTCGCGACTGGTCGACGACGTGAGCGGGGGGCAGCCGGTCTTGATCTCTCGGAGGGGTCGGCCGTTGGCTGCTCTCATCTCGGCAACCGATCTCGAGAGGTTCCGTGAGCTCGAACGCAGAGACGAGGGCCTCCGCGCCGTCTTCCGTGGCCGAGGGTTCCGCGTCGCGCCGTGGACCACGCCAAAGATCCTTGAAGTCCTCAGCCGAATGGCGGGCGAATCATGAGCGAAGTGCGCTGGTGGGACCACGATCCCGACGAGCGACCAATCCCGCTGGATGCGGTGGCAGCTCCGGTGGAGAGCGCGGCCAAGGACATCGTCGAACAGGAGCGCCGTGCCCTGATGCGAGAGGACACCGAACCGACGCTACAAACACTCGCCTCTCTCCAGGCGGCCGCCCGCAAGGGCGAGCGCAGGGTTGCTTCGGTGCCTGCGACCTCTCTCGGAGTCGCGCTTCTCATCGCGGGGTGCATCGTGATGTTTCTCTTGGGGTGGTCGGCAGGTTCCAAAGCGCCGGCCGCGGGCGACCGTTCTGTGGCCGAAGCCACCTCGATGAAGCAGGTTCTCGATTCCTATGACAGGTCGATCCCAGGCATTGCGAGCGACGAGCACAAGGAGGTATCTGAGAAGTGAACGGGATGACGCAACTGGCGCAGAAGGTGAACCTGAACCCGGATCCTGGGAAGCTCCCTGGGGGTGAAGTCCTTCAGAGTCTGACTAACGGCCTCGCGGGTTTCGCCCTGATCTTCTGCCTTATCGGCCTAGTCGCTTCCGCGGGCCTATGGGCACTCGGTTCGAACTCGAACAACTATCAACAGACCTTCGTCGGCAAGCGCGGACTGGCAGTCTGCGCGGTCGCGGCCCTGTTGATCGGAGCAGCTGCAGCGATCATCAATTTCTTCTACGGCGCTGGGCAGGGCGTGTGAACTCGTCTTTGAACACGTCTGCCCCTGGCCGAGGGAGGGCATGGACGATCGTGATTGCTGTGATTGCCCTCCTTGTCGGGATCCTTATCGGCTGGCTCTTGGCTCCCAGTGATGAGGGTGGCGGCGCGGCACCGCCGGCAACAGAGCCAAGCGCAACAAACGAATCCTCGCAGTCCGAACAGGGAGCGATCCAGGCCGCTACCGAATATGCACGAATCATGGCCAGCCCGGGGGGCGGAGGCTATGTGTCGGCCATGGAGTCTTTGGCCGCGCCAGATTGGCAAGACAGGGCGCGTGAGCTGGCGAACAACACCACTGATTTTGTGTCGGAGCGCTATGGCGCGGACGGTCGTGTGGTCTTCCAGCCAACGCGTTACCGAGTGAGTTCGTTTGCCCCAGATAGTGCTGTCATTGACATTTGGGGGGTCGTCCTAGCGACGGGTTCGAAGATCGGCGGTATCGAAGAGTCGTGGGTCACGGCCACAGTCGAACTGTCATGGGTAGGGAGCGAGTGGAAGGTCTCCGGTCAATCCTCCCGTGGTGGTCCTACTCCGGAGCTCCTCCGGACGGATGAGGGCAACACCCTTCAAGAGATCCTCGACGATTTCTCTGGTTACCAAAATGCGTCGGAGTCGTAAGCACCTAGCGGCGCTAGTGCCGCTTGGGTTCCTGCTTCTTAGTACAGATACCGCCGCTGCGGCACCAGGCAAGTGCGATGTTGTTGTAATCGATCCGCTCTGCGAAGTAGGCAAGACAGTCGCAGGCAAGGCAGGCGAGGTTCTCACCGCGCCGGTTCGTTACGCCGCTAACTCTGCAGTTGACGCGGTCACGTCATGGGTTGCCGACACAGCGCAGTGGATCCTCAAGCGTGTCATCAACTTCATCGAGGACTCCACGACTCCCTCGCTGGATGCAGACTGGTTCACCGAGCGTTACGAGTTCATGATCGGCTTGGCGGCGCTCATTCTCGTACCCATGCTCATCATGGCCACGCTCCGAGCCGTGGTAACGCAAGACCTCGGGCAGCTTGTTCGTTCCTTCTTCGTTTTCCTCCCGGTCGCGATCCTGGGGACGTTCGCGGCGGTGACCATCACGCAAGCACTGCTGTCGATTACGGACGCGATGAGTGCCGCCGTCGCCCGAAACATCGCTGGCGACGTCAGCGGCATCTTCGATTCCGTCGGTTCGACCCTTTCCAACTCTGTAGGAGTGGCCAACCCCGCTCTTCCTTCGTTCGCCGTCTTCTTCGGTGCGCTACTGCTGATCGTCGGGTCCTTCTTCGTATGGCTCGAGCTGCTGGTCCGCTCGGCAGCGGTGACGGTCGCCGTGTTCTTCCTCCCGATGATCCTTGCTGGGCTCGTGTGGCCGGCCGCGATGAGATGGACGAGGAGGCTCATAGAGATCCTGGTGGCGCTCATCCTCTCCAAGTTCGTTGTGGTCGCGGTTATCAGTCTCGCTACGGCGGCCTTAGCCGAACCCGGGCAAGGCGGGTTCGCGTCGGTGATGGGGGGCGCGGCGCTGATGTTGATGGCTGCGTTCTCGCCGTTCGCGCTCTTGAAGCTCATGCCGATGGTTGAAGGCGCCGCGATCGACCATCTACGGGGAACGGGAAGGGGGCCGATCCAGACCGTCCGCCCAGATGGAGGTGTCAACCAGGCGATCTCGATCATGCGGTCTAAGACGAGGTCACGATCCGGCGGGCTCGCGGCTGGAGGCGCTGGCGCGGGAGGAGCGGTCGCTGCTGGCGTGGGTGCCGCCACGGTCGCTATGGGGGGCGCCAAGGCGGCCGCGACATCGCCCGGAAAGCGGGCGGATCGTCAGGCCGACGCGGCAAAGACACCTGAACCGCCCGGGGCCAGGGACGCGAAACCGGACGCCGGTGGTGGCATCTCTTCCTCAGCCACTGGTCCTGCCAATAGGAAGCGCGGCAAGAAATGAGTAAGGCGGAAACCCCGCGCTACCGCTTCGGACCGCTTGAGCGCCGAGGGGTGCTGGCCGGGTTGCGTGGTTCGCAACTGGCAACCGCTCTTGTGACCGGCGTTGCAGTAGTCGTCTCTCTGCGCTCCAGTCCTTCTATGAGCGGCATCGGCATCGCAATGGCAGTGGCCTGTGTGGGTGCGGCCTTCGCGTTTATCCCCATCTCGGGTAGGACCGGAGACGAATGGCTCCCGGTGTTGGCGTCCTGGCTTGTCCGAACCACCACCCGAGGTCGCCGCTTCGTTTCGCCCGCTCCGATCTCAGGAGCTACGGCCAGGCTCGACACGGCACCCTTCTTCCCGCCAGCTCTGCGCGACGTTCAGGTCTTAGCGCACGCCGTCCCTGGGGCGGGACACGCCCTGGGTGTCGTAAAGGACAAGCGTCACGGGACCTACACGGGCGTCTTAGCGGTGCAGGGCCGATCGTTCGCGCTACTCGATGCTCCTGAGAAGTCGCGCCGCCTATCGGCATGGGCGGGGGTGCTGGCTGGTATGGCCCGCGAAGGCGCAGCGATACACCGCGTCCAGTGGATTGAGCGCACGGTTCCGGATTCGGGAGACGAGATCGGTGAGTACCTGAAAAGGAACATCGCGGTTCCCCTCGATTCACGTCTCGCTCGCTCCTATCTAGAGATTGTCGATGAGGCTGGGCCTGTCACCCAGGAACATGAGCTCTTTGTCGCGCTGCAGATCCACGCGGGTCGTTGCGGACGCGCGATCAAAGCGGCCGGCGGCGGGGATACCGGAGCCTGCGAGGTCCTGAGGCGCGAGCTTGCCGCTCTGGCGACCACTCTCTCGGGGATCGAGGTGATGGTCGAAGGCGCTCTCACGCCCAGGCTGTTGGCGCACGCGATCCGTACCTCGTTCGATCCATCGTCGCGAGCGGACCTGGCCGCGGTCGCGACCCGCGACTCTGAGCGTGCCGGTACAGAAGTTGGTGCGGCAGGGCCGATGGCGACCGAGGAATCTTGGTCGTCTTATCGCAGCGACGGTGCTTGGCACGCGACCTATTGGATTGCGGAGTGGCCGCGGGTCGACACCGACGCGGACTTCTTGGCACCGCTCCTCTTGCGTACAGAAGCCATGCGGACGGTGTCTCTTGTGATGGAGCCCATCAGTCCCTTGAAGGCGATCCGAACCGTCGAGGCCGCCCGCACCTCAGCGGCGGCCGACGAGGAGTTGCGACTGAGGGCGGGGTTCGTCCTCACGACGCGCCGCAAGAAGGAGCACGACTCGCTTGCCGACCATGAGCGAGACCTGTCCGACGGACATGCCTTCTACAGGTTCTCGGGCTACATCACAGTCACTGCCTCGACACCCGATGAGCTTGTATCCGCATGCGGCGAGATCGAAGAGGCCGCAGGTCGCTGTTTTCTCGACATCCGCCGTCTCGTCGGCTCGCAGGCAGAGGCGTTTACCTACAGCCTCCCGCTGTGCCGGGGGTTGCGTTGACCCCGCCCCGTCCACATCGGCTCACCACCGCGCATCTCCAAGCCGCCTATCCGTTCGTGGCCGAGGGGGGTCTCGGAGGGCGCGGTCCCTACATCGGACGCGACCTGTTCGGGGGGTCGTTCACCTATGACGCCTTCGAGCTCTACGAGCAGGGAGTCATCACTTCTCCCAACATGGTGGTCGCAGGTCAGCTCGGACGCGGGAAGTCTGCTCTGGTCAAGACGCTCTGTCTGCGCGAGCGCGTGTTCGGGCGACGCATCGTCGTGATGGACCCCAAGGGCGAATACGGGACCCTCGCCGCCTTCTGCGACACCAAGGTGATCGCACTTCGTCCGGGAGGAAGGGTCAAGCTCAACCCGCTCGACAAGCGCATCGCACAGCACGATCGTTTGCGTCTGCTCAACGCGATTAGCGCCGCGGCGCTGGACCGACCACTGAAGCCGCAGGAGAAGACCGCGCTGGAGCGTGCTCTGGAATCGGCGGCGGTGATCGCGCGAGGTGAGGCAACGCTTCCAGGTGTCGTCGAGTGCTTACTCAACCCCTCGGAGGACGCGGGGAAGTTGCTCGCTGCGGACCAAGCCTCTCTGATTGAGTGGGGGCGAGAGGTGGCGTTCGAGCTCCGTCGACTCGTCACTGGCGACCTCAAGGGGATGTTCGATGGCAAGACGTCGCGAACGGTCGATCTCGGTGCAGAGGTCGTTGTGCTTGACCTCTCCGCGGTCTATGACTCGGACGCTCTCGGCATCCTGATGACCTGCGCCGCAGCCTGGCTCCAGGGCGTGCTAGCTGAATCGACGGATCGCAAGACCATCTTTGTGCTCGACGAGGCGTGGGCCATCCTGTCAAACCTCGGCATCGCGAAGTGGTTGCAAGCGAGCTTCAAGCTCTCGCGTGCGCGGGGGCTGCAGAACATCGCGGTCATGCATCGTTTCTCGGACCTGGCCGCGACAGGCGCGCAAGGAAGCCAGCAGGAGCGGGTTGCGCGCGGGCTGCTGTCGGACACCGAGACCAAGGTCGTGTACGCGCAGCCGCACGGTGAGGTTGCCGCGACGAGAGAGCTACTGGGTCTTACCGATACCGAAGCAGAGCTACTTCCACACCTTGATCGCGGCGTAGGGCTGTGGAAGGTGGGCGAACGGTCGTTCCTGGTCTGGCACCTGGTGGGCCGTACCGAGCGTGAGTTGATCGACACCGACGCCAGGATGGTGCGCCCGCTGGTGCACAACCTTGCCTCATGAGCATCGCGGCGCGAACCGCCCGACCTCAAGTCCGGGAGCAAGGGTGGGAGAACCTGGCCTTCGCCGCGTTCCTCGCGCTGATCGGGCTGGGAGCGTTGTTATGGACGACTGGTGAGATCAGTGGGTGGATAGCAACGGGCCATCGTCCGGGTGCTGACTTCGTCACCATGGGCAAGGCGCTGACGCGGTTGTTCGGGACCTGGCAGGAGCCGAAGATGGCCTGGCCCCGGGAAGTTCGAGTGAACATGTCCGGCCCGTGGCTCTTCTATGCAACCTTCGTGGTGTTGTTGGTGCTGGTCGCGGCGGTCGCGATGGCGCTGCGCCGGGTGTTCAGTGGCGTGTTCGGCTCCGTCCGGAGCTCGGCGTGGGCGACGCTGTCGGATCTTCGTCACTTGATTGTGAACGGCGTCCAACCGGCGCGGCTGATTCTCGGGCGGGTCCGTGGGCGTCTCATCGCCGCCGAGGAGCGCCAGAGTGTGATCGTCCTTGGTCCCACCCAGTCGATGAAGACGAGCGGCTTCGCGATCCCTGCGATCTTGGAGTGGGAAGGGCCAGTGGTGGCTACCAGCGTCAAGTCCGATCTCCTGCGCCACACAATCGAGATCCGTCGCCAGAAGGGCGACGTGTGGGTCTACGACCCCACCCGATCGGTCCAGGAGGAACCGGCTACTTGGACCCCTTTGGCGACCTGTCACACATGGCACGGCGCGCAGAAGACAGCGTCATGGTTGACGGGAGCGACGACGAGCGCGTCTACCGGGTTGTCCGATGCTGACTTCTGGTACGCCGCCGCGGCCAAGTTGTTGGCACCGCTGCTTTACGCAGCTGCGCGCGCCGACCTCACGATCGCAGACGTGGTGCGGTGGGTGAACCTCCAAGAACAGAAGGAGGTGCTGGCCGCGCTCAAGGGGGCGGAGCAAGCTGCCATCGACGCGGCCTCAGCGTCTTTCGCGCGCGAGGGGAGGCAGAAGAGCTCCGTCTACACCACGGCCGAGACGGTACTCGCTGCGTACGAGGACCCGATCGTGTCTGTCTCGGCCGAGGGCTGCGATATCTCGCCTCGACGATTGCTCGCCGGGAGCGGAACAACGCTCTACGTGGTGGCGCCATCGCACGAACAGCGTCGGTTGCGACCCCTGTTCGAGACCTTGTTGCACACCGTTATCTCTTACGCCTTCGAGCGAGCCAACGAGCAGGGTGGTCCGCTCGACCCACCGCTTCTCCTGGTGCTCGACGAAGCCGCCAACATCGCTCCGTTGCGCGACCTCGATGCGCTGGCGTCCACGGCCGCGAGCCATGGCATCCAGCTGGTGAGCGTGTTCCAGGATCTCGCGCAGGTCCGGACCCGGTATGGCGACCGGGGCTTGACGGTCGCTAACAACCATCGCGGCAAGGTGATCCTGTCGGGGATCTCCGATACGCAGACGCTTGAGTACGCGTCACGTCTTCTAGGTGATGAGGAGGTGCTCCAAGCCTCCGTTACCAGAGGGGTCCACGGCGATCGATCCACGACAGAGTCCACGGCCTTGCGGACGGTCGCCCCGGCGAACGTGCTACGAGCGATCCGTCCGGGCGAGGGCATCCTCGTGTACGGCCACCTCCCGCCGGCACGGTTGACGCTGCGACCCTGGTTCAAAGAGAAGCGGTCGCTGTCTCGGAGGTCCTAACCAGATGCGCCGCGTTCCGATACTTGTCGGTCTCCTTCTCTTCGCACTCCTGTTGCCGATCCTTCTCCTCGGTGTGCTTGTTGGCGCAGGTGACGAACTCGCACCCTCGGACCAAGCGCTTGCTGAGATACCTGACGGGCTGATCCCGATCTACGAGTCGGCAGCGCGTTCCTGCGAGGGGCTCGACTGGACGGTGCTCGCGGCGATCCACAAGGTCGAGACGAGCTTTGGGAAAGGGCATGCAACCTCCAGTGCCGGAGCGCAAGGGCCGATGCAGTTCATGCCGGCAACCTTCGACGCGTATGGCGTCGACGGCGATGGAGATGGTCGTGTCGACATCAATGATGTAGATGACGCGATCTTCAGCGCGGCGAATCTGCTCTGTGCGAACGGAGCTGGCGACCCAGCCCGCCTCGCTTCGGCTATCTGGAACTACAACCACAGCGACGCGTACGTGGCGGAGGTACTGACGCTCGCCTCGAACTACGGAGTCTGGGTCGTCCCTGATGGTGTCGCCCTTGCGTCGTCGCGAGACCTACTGCGGAATCCTCGGGTCATCCTGACGCCTCATGCGCGCGCTGATCTCGACGCTGGTGCAGTCGACCCTCGACTGGTCTCGCTGCTGTCTTGGATTGCCGAACGGCACACGATCAGCATCACTGTGTTCAAGGCCGGTCACAGCAAGTACACGAGATCGGGGAATGTCTCGCTCCACTACTACGGTGCAGCCGCCGACATTTTCTTCGTCGATGGAGAACCAGTCAGTGTGGCAAGTGACGCCGCTCAGGCAGTAGTGCTTGACCTCACTCAAGTTAACGGATCTCTGCGACCCGATGAGTTAGGTCACCCATTTGGAGCAATTGGTTTCCCCGGTGGATTCACCGACGTCGATCATCGTGACCACTTACACATTGGCTTCGATTAGCCCGACTTGGCAAGGAAGTTCGACTTGTAGGAGAGTCCTTGAGATGCAGCCTAGGAAGCAAGCCAAGGAAAACAGACGCCTGCTGCCCACCGGGGAGTGCTGGTGCGGCTGTGGGACCGAGACTCCGATCGGGTCGTTTTTCGCGGCTGGCCACGACAAAGTCGCCGAATCAGCGGTGATCCTCACCTATTACGGGGGCGTCCCTGAGCTCCTTGTCGCCCACGGCTTCGGACCCGACGGCAAGAACCCTAGGGAGACGCTCGAGCGCTGGCGGCGAGACGGAGGGCGGTCGAGGTGAGGTGGAAGGTCGCGGCGCCGTTTGTGTCTCACCCCTCTCGTAGCGTCGGAGCGGTCCTGCTGCATACAAGTGGGGAGACGCTATGAACTCGGCATTGGCTCGCCGAGGCGGGCCTCGGTGAGTTCGATAGCCACAGTCTCGGGGCTTCCGCAACGGGTTCCGCAAGCAGGCGAACTCGTCCAGCTTCGCTCACGTCGGTGGGTGGTCGAGGAGGTGATTGCGGCATCCGAGCCCGGCCATTCAGCTCGGGTGCGGCTCGCATGCGCGGAGGATGATGCGCAGGGCGAAATGCTCGAGGTCTATTGGGAATACGAGCTCGACCGCAGAATCCTGCAGGACGAAGGATGGGCCGATCTCGCAACCAAGGGATTCGACCCCCCCGCCCAATTCGCCGCCTTCCTGCACACGCTCCAGTGGAACTGCGTGACTGCGACCGATCCGAACCTCTTCCAGGCGCCGTTCCGCGCCGGAATCAAGATCGACGCCTACCAGATGGAGCCGCTCCGCAAAGCTCTAAGGCTGCCCCGCGTGAACCTCTTCATCGCGGACGACACGGGTCTTGGGAAGACCATCGAGGCAGGTCTCATAGCCCGGGAGCTTCTGCTTCGTAAGAAGGCAAAGACGATAGTCGTTGCGACTCCGCCCTCGGTACTTGAGCAGTGGAAGGCGGAGCTAGAGGAGCGCTTCGGACTCGTCTTCGAGATTCTCGACCGCGCTTACCTCTCTCGTGTTCGGCGCGAGCGAGGTTTCGGCGTGAACCCATGGCTCACGCATAGCCGATTCCTGATCTCACACAGCCTTCTGATCGATCCTCTCTATGCCGATCCCATGCGCGCGTGGCTTGGCTCGCTTCTTCCGGGGAGCCTGCTTATCCTCGATGAAGCTCATCATGCGGCTCCAGCGAGCGGCGCCCGGTACGGGATCGAGACAAAGTTCACCCGGGCGATGCGCGACCTTGGCCATCGGTTCGAACACCGGCTTTTCCTATCCGCCACTCCCCACAATGGCCATTCCAACAGCTTCTCAACTCTGCTCGAGCTGCTCGATCCCTACCGGTTCACGCGTGGCGTCAAGGTTCGTCCCAAGGCGCTCGACGAGGTGATGGTCCGACGTTTGAAGGAGGACATCCGAGCCATCCAGGGGGGGTTCCCGGTACGCAACGTGGTGCGCGTCCCGCTCGAGGGTCTTCCGGAAGATGCACCCGAGCTCGTCCTCTCCAAGCTTCTCGACGAGTACCGAAGCCTCCGAGAGCAGCGCTTCGCGCAAACGACGCGAAGGGCACGGGCAGCAGCCGGCCTGCTCGTGGTCGGATTGCAGCAGCAGTTGCTTTCCTCGATCGAAGCGTTCTCGCGCACTCTCGCTGTGCACAGGGAGACGGTTCGTCGCCAGTGGAAGAAAGCCAAGGACGCGCCCCTGCAGCAAGAGCTACCGGACGAAGAAGAGCAACTGTCCTTGGCGCCCGATGCCGATGACGAGCGTGCGACCTTGTCGTCAGAGGAAGCGGAGAACGCCGAACGAGTCGAGGTCGAAACGGTGACCGCCGCTGCAGAAGCTGAGTCGCCACGGGATGACAAGTCCGAGCAACTCTGGCGACAGGAACAGGAATTGCTCGACCAAATGGAACAGATAGCCAACGATTTCCGCCATCTCCCTGACGCGAAGGTCCGCTACCTGCTGGATTGGATCCGAGAAAACCTCTGTCCGGCGATGCCTCCATACGGAAAGTCCGCCGCGGGCGAACCGGCGAAATGGGCCGAGCGCCGGGTACTGATATTCACGGAGAGCCGGGAGGGAACGAAGCGTTATCTCAAGGCTGTTCTCGAGCAGGCGATCGCGGATACCGACCGGGCCGACGAGCGCATTGAAGTCATCGACGGCCTCACAAGCAGCGCTCGACGCAAGGAAATCCAACGCCGGTTCAATACTGATCCCTCCAGGGATCCTCTTCGCATCCTGCTAGCGACGGACGCCGCGCGTGAGGGTCTGAACTTCCAGGCCCACTGCAGCGACCTGTTCCATTTCGATCTTCCATGGAACCCGGGGCGCATCGAGCAGCGGAACGGCCGCATCGATCGGAAACTGCAGCTCGCTCCCGAAGTGCGCTGCCACTACTTCGTTCTGCCTCAACGCACCGAAGACCATGTGCTCGAGGTGCTTGTGCGCAAGACGGAGACCATCAAACGGGAACTGGGGAGTTTGTCCAAGGTAATAGACGATGACATCGAACGTCTCCTGAAGAACGGGATCCGGCACAGCGACGCCGAACGGCTGGCGGAAGAGATCGAATCTGCCGACCTCGAAGAAGAGCGCAAGCGAGTCACGGAGGAAGAGCTCGAAGCCACGCGCTCCCGACAAGACGACTTGACTGCCCAGATCGAGCGTTGCCGCGATCTGATCGAAGCATCGAGGTCCTGGACGCGTTTCGAGGAAACGGCATTCCGTGACGCGCTGTCCTGCGCGCTTGAGCTCCTGGATGCAGAGCCCCTAGAGGAAGTTGCGGTATCCAACGGCCAGGACGCTTGGCGCTTTCCCGCTCTCGATCATCGTGCGGGGGCCGATCCCACCTGGGCCTCCACTCTTGACACCCTGCGCGAGCCGCGCGGGCCCAACCAGAAGCTCGCAGACTGGCGGCGAGAGGCACCTATCCGACCCGTCGTCTTTGAAGACGCAGGGATGTTGACCGAAGAGACGGTCCATCTCCACCTCGAGCAGCGAGTCGCGCATCGACTGCTGGCTCGATTCCGTTCACAAGGCTTCATCCACCATGACCTAGCCCGCGCGTGTCTCGCGCAGGCTGACGACGCGATCCCTCGGGTGATTCTCCTCGGTCGCCTTTCGCTCTACGGAAAAGGCGCAGAGCGGCTGCATGAGGAAGTGGTACCAGTAACGGCCCGCTGGGTGGAGCCGTCCCAACGAAAGGGGCACCTAAAGGCCTACGCGAGAGAAGCTGAAACGAAGACGTTGGAGCTTCTGGAAGATGCATTGAACGCGCCGGCAAAAGCGATCCCAGATGTCGTGCAGAAGAAGCTGCTGACGACAGCTCCGAAAGACATTACTGACCTACTCCCACAGCTTGAGCCGCGGGCGCAGGAGGTGGCTGCATTCGCGATCGAAAAGCTCGCAGCCCGTGGCGAGCGGGAGGGAGCCGCCCTTAAGGCAACCCTGGAAAGCCAACGAAAGCGCGTAGAGGACTCCCTTGCGAAGACAGATCGCAACCAGATGAGGTTGTTCGAGGATGACCATAGACGCCAGCTGGAGGCAGATCTGAAGGCTTGGGAGGTCCGGTTGAGGCAGTTCGACAACGACCTCAAGCGCGAACCGCCGCGCATACGCGAGTTCTATGAAGTAAAAGCACAGCGCATCGAGCCGATCGGCCTGGTCTATCTATGGCCAGAGACCAACTAGATCGATGGCAAAGTTAGATCCTTCCGTTCTCGCGCATCTCGAGTGGATCGGCTTCGTCCGTCCGACCGGACTGGTTGTATCCGCCCCCGCCCTCACGCGCGCCGGAGCCATCCTGGACCGGAGCGATGTACACGGGCAACGGCTCCTCGTTTCTTGCGTCGAGGAGCGGGTCTTTGACCCGGACGAGGGACCCGTCGACTTCATCCCCGATTTCTTCGCCTTCGCGCGGGAGGTACTGGGGTGGAGCTTCTCGCCAAAGGGTTACGTGGGGATGGACGGTGCTGTGATCCCGTCCGAGCTGGAGGTGCCGCTGCCCGATTATGGCGAGACGCTGCGCCCGGATCTCGCCGTGAAGGAGCGAGACCCCAGCGATGACGCCCCTGAGTGGCAGCTGCTGGTGACGCTTCTTGATGCAGGCGAGAGCTTCGACGATGTGAATGTCAAACATGGATTCCTGGAGGCTTCGCCGCATGGTCGGATGGAGCGACTCCTGCGCGAGACCCGCGTTCCAGCGGGTCTGTTGTTCAACGGCCGAACGCTACGGGTGATCTCCGCTCCGCGCGGGGAGAGCTCGGGGTGGATCGACTTCAAGGTAACCGACATGCTCCAAACCGCCGGTCGTCCCATCTCTAGTGCGATGCGGCTCTTGTTGAGTGAGCAGCGGCTCTTGGCCCTCCCGAGTGGCCAGCGGCTTGCGGCTCTCTTGCGCGACAGCCGCAAGTTCCAAAACGAGGTATCTGAGCGACTCGCGGAGCAAGTTCTGCACGCGCTCTACGAACTACTGCGCGGGTTCCAAGCGGCCCACGATCGGTCGGGCGGCAAGCTGTTGAGCGTGCCATTGTCCGATGCGCCCGATCTTGTCTACCGCGCGCTCCTCACGGTGATCCTCCGGCTCGTATTCGTGCTTTACGCGGAGGAACGCGACATGCTGCCACGGGACGAGGCGTTCTTGAACTCCTACTCGATCGCTGGACTGTACGACCGTCTTCGTGAAGACGCTGCGCTGCACCCTGACACCATGGACCATCGGTATGGAGCATGGGCGCAACTGCTTGTGCTGTTCCGGATGATGCATGACGGCGCGGTCAGCGACGAGATGAAGCTACCCGCTCGTCATGGAAGCCTGTTCGATCCGAACCGCTACCCCTTCCTTGAAGGTTGGAGGGGCAATGTTCAGATGCACGAACGGACAGACCCGCCACTGGTCCCAGACGGCACCGTTCATCGAGTTCTCGAAGATCTATTGATCCTCGACGGGGAACGCATCTCCTACCGGGCATTGGACGTTGAACAGATCGGGTCTGTCTACGAAACCATGATGGGTTTCAAGCTCGAGACGGCGACCGGTCAATCCATCGCAATCCGTCCACAGAAGAGGTATGGAGCACCAGTAGCGATTGACCTTGAAGAAACCTTGGCGCAGCCACCAACCAAGCGGGCCAAATGGATCGGAGATCGAGTCGACAGGAAGCTAACTGCCAAAGTCAGCGCTGTAGTGGGAAAGGCCACCTCCCTCGACGATCTACATGCCGCGCTGATGCCGGTAATCGACCACGCCGCAACACCAGACCTCGTCCCTAAGGGAGCAATGGTGCTCCAGCCGAGCGAAGAACGGCGCCGATCTGGATCCCACTACACGCCGCGCTCGCTCACTGAACCGATCGTTCGAAGCACCCTGGAGCCGATCTTGGCGCGCATGCGTCAAGAGGCCAAAGGTGTGCCCAAGCCCGAACAGATCCTCGAGCTCAAGGTCTGTGACCCCGCCAAGGGATCAGGAGCATTTCTGGTGGAGACATGCCGTCAACTTGCCGAGGCTCTCGTGGAGGCGTGGAGAGCGCATGACGAGGTGCCTGAAATCCCGCCAGACGAAGACGAAGTGATCTATGCGCGGCGGCTCATCGCACAACGCTGTCTCTACGGCATAGACCGCAATCCCGTAGCGGTCGATCTCGCGAAGATGTCCCTTTGGCTCGCCACGCTCGCGCGTGATCATGCTTTTACATTTCTCGACCACGCTTTTCGGCACGGCGACTCCCTAGTCGGTTTGACCCGCCGGCAGATCGAGGCATTCCACTGGGAGGGCAATGCTCCGATATTCGCAGCCGGCTTCGAAGCCATCCGAATGGAAAAGCACCTGAAGAGAGTCACCGAACTCCGCGAGCGCATCCGTGTGTCAGACGAAGAGCTAACAGATTCGGAACTTCACGATTTATGGGATCAAGTCGAGTACGAGCTGAGCAAATTGAGCCTATTTGGCGATCTCGTCGTCGCCGCGTTCTTTGATGGCAAGAACGCTAAGGAAAGGGAGAAACAACGTCTCGCTTATGCAAGAGTGGTCCAGGAAGGAACTGCAGACGAATACAGGGGTTGGCTTCACGAACGGCGACTCGAGGGGGACCTTGTGCCTTTCCACTGGGAACTCGAGTTTCCCGAAGTATTCCACCGAGATAACCCCGGCTTCGACGCAATCGTGGGTAACCCGCCCTTCCTCGGTGGGACGAACATATCTGAGCGATTCGGCATGGCCTACTTCCAGTGGCTCACAAACAACTTTCACTCAACGCGGCACCACTGCGACCTCGTCGCGTACTTCTTTAGGCGCGCCTACGCATGCCTTGGGGACTCAGGGTGTCTCGGATTTATTGCAACCAACACTATTGCTCAGGGGGACACTCGCGAAGGGGGTCTGCGAGTGATCCTCGAGGAAGGCGGACAGATCTATGAAGCAACGCGGCGTCTGAAGTGGCCGGGCTTGGCCGCGGTCGTCGTGAGCGTGCTTCACATTTCGAAGAACCACACTAAGGGCCAGGCGATCCTCGATGGAATTCAGGTCGACCGGGTCAGCGCATATTTGGTCAAGGGGACGGTCGATACATCTCCATCGCGCCTAGCCGAGAACCCCTATTTCTCACTGGGGAGCAAAATCTACGGGCAGGGGTTCCTCTTTGCGGACGGAGATCCTGCATGCACTCCAATCAGTGAAAGAGACCGAATCCTTGCGTCGCATCCCGATTGGGAGAATCGAATGCCTCCCTACCTCACGGGCGAGGAAGTGAACTCCGACCCGCTCCAGAAGCCCCGGAGGTACGTCATCTTCCTCAGCGATGTATCCGACGAGTCGCAGCTAGCCGCTTGGCCTGACCTGCGAGAGATCGTCGAAGAAAAGGTCAAGCCAGAAAGAATGGGCCTTGGAAGCAATCCAAACAACGTGCCGCTGAAAAAAAGGTGGTGGGCCTATCAGGCGCATCGCCCGCAGCTCTACTCGACGATCGCCCCCCTCGAACGGGTCTTGGTTATCTCCAGGGTGACATCTCATGTCCAGTTCACGTTCGTTCCGAGTCAGGTTGTTTTTTCAGAATCCATAGTCGTGCTGCCGCTGGACAACTATGCGGCGTTTTGTGCATTGCAGGCGCGGCCGCATGAGACGTGGGCGCGCTTCTTCGGCTCGTCGATGAAGGATGACCTTCGCTACACACCCTCTGACATCTTCGAGACGTTCGCATTCCCGGAGGAATGGGAAACTCGCACGACATTGGAACAGGCCGGAAAGGAGTACTACGACTTCCGTGCCGAGTTGATGGTGCACAACGACCAAGGACTGACCAAAACCTACAACCGCTTCCACAACCCGTATGAAAACGACACGGGGATCGCGACGTTACGCGATCTGCACGCCGCAATGGATCGAGCGGTACTCGAAGCTTACGGATGGGCAGATATCGCTACCGACTGCGATTTCTATCTGGATTACGAAGTCGATGAGGAGGAATTGGGCAACAAGAAAAAGCCCTGGCGCTACCGCTGGCCGGACGACGTTCGGGATGAGGTCTTGGCACGCCTGCTAACTCTCAACGAAGAGCGAGCGGCCGAGGAGCGACGGTCAGGTGCTGACACGGCGAAGGGAAAGGCCGGCAATGCCCTCTCAGCGACGCAGGAGGAAAGACTGTTCACATGACAACCAGGAGCCTCGGAGCTCGCAAACACTTTTTTCAAGAGCGAAGTGGCCGTGCAACTGAAAGGAAGTCACGGTGGCGGTAGCCGCTGCCCCAACCTCTTCGGAAGAGGTGCGCAGCCGACTCGTCGACGCCCTTCGGCTCGATCTCGTCGGACCATGGGCGGGGCATGATCTCGGCGATGAAGTTCTCCCCGGCAGGGAGCGGCCCTCTAACCGCTATCTCACTGGATTCTTGATCCCTCGCGGAACACCTCAAGAGCATCGGGGCGACGCGGATGAGGATGATGATCTCGACACGGTCCCCGAGGATGCGGGCCTGATCGAGGAGACCAACGAAGAGCGGAAAGCTGCCAGAAAAGCCTACTTCCCATCATCCATGGGCCTCAGCTTCTTGCTTCCCGCAGAGGTTGGCGAACTCGAAGTTGTGCTGCGATGGGGCGATTACACGCGGTCGCAGATCGAGGATGAAGACGGGAAAAAGGATTCCGTCTGGCAGCGACATCCGAAAGAGGTCAAGGTCCCGCTAACCCTCGGCGGGGACGAGGAGAAGTCGCAGCCCGTCCCGGGTTCCAACGGCCTGCAACTGCACCTTGTTGAGCGAGCCGTGACCGGGCCGGAGATAGAACACCATCTCCCAGCGGGGACACGCTCGATCTCCCTTTTCTTAGTGAACGACCGCCCACCAGACACAGATCAACCGGACCTGGCCTACGCCTTCCAGGCGGAGGTCGAGGTTCATTCTGAAGGGGGCTTCGTGCCTCGCCCAGACCCCCGGGGCATGCTCGCTGAGGACTGGGACGAACAGGTCGCCGACCTTCACTACGCCGATGCACCCGAGTTCGCGGTCGGGCACGGAGTGTCGGCCGAATGGGAGCTCGCCGAGGGATTTTGCCAAGTGGTTCGGACGGCATGGATCCCTTCGGCGGAGGTGGAAAAGACGACGCCCGAAGATGTTCCCGGCCTTGTTCCTTCGATGGGGGAGCTAGGTGCTCTCGAGGACGGGGACGCAGCCCGTCGGTCATTGTCGGCTTTGGTGGATCACTACGGAGAGTGGATAAAGGAGCAAGGGTCCGACCTCGCGAGCCTCTCCTCGAATAGACAGTCGGTTGCCAGACAGGTTCTCTCATCCGCCAGTCTTGCTCGCGAGAGGATCGCGAAAGGGATCGAGCTCTTGGCGACCGATGATCAAGCTCTCGAAGCCTTCCGTGTTGCGAATCGGGCGGTTGGAAGGGCCCTGCGCCAGCGCTTGGGGATTGACGATCCCGCGTGGCGACCGTTCCAGCTCGCCTTCATCCTGTTGAACCTCCCCGCCCTCGCAGACCCACATGAGGGACACCGTGAAACGGTCGATCTCTTGTTCTTTCCCACGGGTGGAGGCAAGACCGAGGCCTATTTCGGTCTCGCTGCATTCGCGATCATCCTTCGTCGGCTAAGGAATCAGACATGGGACGACCCCATGGGTGCGGGGGTGAGCGTGATGATGCGTTACACGCTCAGGTTGCTGACTCTGGATCAACTCATGCGGGCCGGCGGATTGGTGTGCGCCCTGGACCTAGAACGCTCTGACGACACGAAGAAGTTCGGAACCTGGCCGATCGAGATCGGACTGTGGGTCGGAAAAGCAGCGACACCCAACGTAATGGGACACAAGGGTGAAAAGAGATCAGACTCGGCCCGGGCGAAGGTTCGTCGATTCAAGGCCAACCCCAATGGGAATCCTTCGCCGATCCCGCTTGAGGAATGCCCTTGGTGCCGTACCCGCTTCGAGCCCTCATCTTTCTCCCTGCTTCCCAACGACGATCACCCGACAGAACTCCGGATCGTGTGCACCAATTTCGAATGCGAATTCAGTGGTGACAGACCCCTGCCCATCCTCGCCATCGATGACGTCATCTACCGGAGGTTGCCGGCGTTCCTGATCGCGACGGTGGACAAGTTCGCTGCACTGCCTTGGGTAGGCCAAGCGGGCCTCATGCTGGGCGGGGCCAGCAGGTATGACACCGGCGGCTTCTATGGCGCTGCCGAACCCTCCATAGGGAAACCACTCTCAGAGTCGCTCGCGCCTCCCGACCTCATCATCCAGGATGAGTTACATCTCATCTCTGGGCCACTGGGAACGATGGCCGGGTTGTATGAGACAGCGATCGAAGCTCTCTGTATCCGGAATGTGGGAGACCGTCAGGTTCGTCCCAAGATCGTGGCCTCTACGGCTACCGTGCGGCGCGCTCAGGACCAAATTCAGGCATTGTTCGGTCGGCCGCTCACTCAGGTCTTTCCTCCACCAGGACCGGATCGAAGGGACTCGTTCTTCGCCCGAACGGTCCCGAGCCATCAGGTTCCCGCACGTGCCTATCTGGGTGTCGCAGCTCAGGGCCGCAACCCCAAAGTCGTGATGCGCAAGGTATGGCTAGCGCTCATGGGGGCTGCGGAACTCTCCTATCACGGCGGCGGAGGACGAGGGAATCCTGATAACCCGGCCGATCCCTACATGACGGTAATCGGCTATTTCATTTCCTTGAGGGAGTTGGGAGGCGCGCGCCGGATTCTTGAGGAGGAGGTTCAGAACACCCTCAAGAGCTATGGGGGGAGGAAGCGAGTCGGGTTCGACCCAGGTTTGTTCCGCGACCGCAAGTCGTTCACCGAGGTACTCGAGCTCACATCGCGGGTTCCAACGGACAAGGTCGCAGAAGCCCGGCGGAGAATGGAGCAGAGCTTCGATCGTCCTGACAGGGTCGACTGCGTGCTAGCGACAAACATGATTTCCGTCGGGCTCGATGTTCCCCGCCTCGGGCTAATGGTGGTCCACGGTCAGCCTAAGACGCACGCGGAATACATCCAGGCGACGAGTCGAGTAGGACGTGATGACGACAAGCCCGGTCTTGTCGTGACCGTCCTTAATATCCACAAACCGCGGGACCGCTCGCACTACGAACGCTTCCGGCACTACCACGACACCTTTTATCGGTCAGTTGAAGCTGGCAGCGTGACTCCCTTTTCAGCCCGTGCGCTGGACCGAGGGATGGCGGGTGCCCTCGTCACCCTGGCTCGACACTCGCTCTCACCGATGACGCCCCCGGCTGGTGCGCAGGCGATTTCCGCTAATCGCGCAGAGTTGGAGCGTCGCCTGCTCGCCGCGTTCCGAGATCGGGTGCAGCAGCAACCGTTCTCCGACGCAGATGAGCGTGACGAACGGATGCGGAGCGTTCAGAACAGAGTGGTGGATCTCCTCGACTCGTGGCGCAAAATCTTCGAGGATTACGCCGCCGCTGGTGTTGCGCTTCAGTACCAGAAGTACGAGCTGTCGCAGCCGCGACCACTGCTGCGCGAGATGCTGGACGAGGATTTCCAAACCGAACATCATCGCAAGTTCAGGGTTAGCCGCTCCCTTCGTGACGTTGAGCCCGAGGTGGAGTTGTTCCTAAAGGAGATGTCCTGATGGCAAGGGGCCACGGGCAGATCCGCCGCACTCAGGTCATCACGACCTACGGACCTGGTGCTTTGATCGATCTACCTCGCGATTCCGCGATCGTGGCGGGCTTGGAGACGTGGCCCAACCCAAGCCAGCTTGAGGAGATCATCGAGCCTCGTCTTGTTCACAAGTTGCAATCGTTGACCGGCGTATCCACTCCTCGGCTGTTCGCCCCTCCTCCGCCCGGCACCGAGCTAGGCAAGTCCCCCTTGGGGATCGGAGCATTTCGGTTCCCAGAATGGTTCGTCGTCCAGGACGAGGCCGGCGGAGCGGACCGCGAACGATCCCGACGTCTAGTGAACCGAAGAGCCCTCGACGAAAAGAAACACTTCGACGGACGCAGGGTGGTTGCCACTAGGTTCGTGCGCGCGTGCCCGCGCGGCCATGTGGATGACCTTGACTGGTACGGCTTTATCCACGGTCGAGATAACAACTGTCGGCGTCAGCTGTGGCTCGACGAACGCGGAACGGGTGGCGACCTTGGAGACCTAACCGCCCGCTGCGAGTGCGAGAAGTCACGTCCTTTGTCAGACGCATCCAAGATAGAGCTGAACCCACTCGGTTTCTGTCGAGGCTCACGACCATGGCTGGGCAAGCATTCCGACGAAGACTGCACGCATCCAAGTCGTTTGCTCATCCGCACCGCATCCAACGCATATTTCCCTCAGGTTCTTAGTGCTTTATCCCTCCCCAACAGCGGTGACGCCCTTGCGACCGTGGTGGCCGAGCTATGGGACGACCTTCAGATCGTTGAAAACTCAGCTCACTTGAAGCTTCTCAAGAAGAAGCCCACGGTCACCCAGAAGCTGAGTCCCTACAGTGACGCTGACGTTCTGAAGGCGATCGAGAAGCATCGCCACGGAGGGGTGGAGGAGCGTCCCGTCAAGCAGGTAGAGCTCGATGCTCTCTTAGACGTTCCTGAAGGATTCGGTGATGACGTACCGATCGACCCAGATTTTCATGCCCGGCGGTTGCCGGAGAAGGTGTGGCGACGATCGGAGTTGTCGTTGGGCGTTGGGTCGGTCACGCAGGCACACCGTTTGCGAGAAGTGATGACTCTCGTGGGGTTCACGAGGTTGGAGGCCGTCACGCCTGACATCGACGGTGAGTACGAAACGGATGTTGAGCGCGCAGACCTCGCCCTAGATCCCGAATGGTTCCCTGCGGTTGAGAACCGGGGAGAAGGTGTATTCATTGAGCTCCGCGCGACCGCTTTAGCTGGGTGGCTTAAGCGCCCTCAAGTGTCAGGGCGAGTAGATGCTTTGAGTGAGGGGTACGACCGATGGGCCGAGGATCGCAAGCTGACGAAGCCCTTCCCGGGGGGCCCTTATGTGCTATTGCACACCCTTTCGCACCTGCTTCTTCAATCGCTCGCAATGCAGTGTGGCTACCCCGCGAGTTCGATCCGAGAGCGGATTTATGTCGATTACGCAGGTTCCCGGTTCGGCCTACTGCTCTACACAGGGAGCTCCGATGCTGAAGGAACCTTGGGCGGGCTCGTTCAGCAGGGTCGTCATTTCGAGGATCACCTCACCTATGCGCTGAGGATGAGTTCGCTTTGCTCGAATGACCCTATCTGCGCGCAGCATGTCCCGGGGAAGGACATGGAGGGTCGCTGGCTGCACGGTGCAGCCTGCCACGGCTGTGCCTTGGTGGCAGAAACATCATGCGAGATGCGTAACGACTTTCTTGACCGTGCTCTTGTCGTCCCAACCCTGGGAACGCCGAGAGAGACCGCTTTCTTCGACTTCAAATGAACCAGGCGCTTGTCGACCTTCCGGCGCATGAGAGGCAACGTCTCTGCACGGCCCTAGAAACCGGTGTCCTAAGTGCTCCATACACGGCTGCCTCTCTCCAATCAGCAGGCGTGATCGCTTCTGAAGAGATCTGCGCCGCGCTGACCGAATTGGCGGATCTGGGGATAGGCGACCGCGGCGCGGCGGTCTGGCTCCGGACGATCGATCAGGTCACTAGACGAACTGTGGCACCCGATGTCGTTTGGTCTGGTCCCGAGGTGCCTGGGCTCCATGCGCGCGATACGCGGCGAGTCTATGAGGAGTTGCTCAGCGAGGCGCAGGATTCCGTATGGGTGAGCACCTACGCTTTCTTTGACGGACCGCGCGCTTTCTCGACCCTCGCTCATCGCATGGATGAGAAACCTGATCTCGATGTCAGGTTGTTGCTGAATATCCAGCGTAAGCGCGGCGACACCACCACCTCTGATCACCTGGTCCGGAAGTTCGCAGATCGCTTCTGGGAAATCGATTGGCCTGGGGATACACGTCCTGCTGTCTTCTATGACCCTCGTTCTTTAGCTGAAGGTCCGGGTGGGGTCTTGCATGCGAAGGCGGTGGTGTCGGACGACGAAGCGTTGTTTGTCACCTCGGCGAACCTGACCGAAGCTGCCCTGGATCGGAACATCGAGTTGGGCCTGCTGGTTCGAGACCGGACTCTTGCCTTGACTGTGGTGACTCACTTTCGGGGCCTGATAGACCGAAACCTGCTCCATCCCCTGCCGGGGTTATAGAGGGCTCTGCCGATGCGGATCGTTTATCGCATGGCCGTCCGAAACATGCTCCCCGAGGTGATGAACAAGGCCGCACGAATGGCCGATCGATCCCTCTCGGCGGATGAGTACCGAAATATGCGATTCCGGAAGGTCGTCGAACTAGATGCGCTGCCTAATGAAGGTCAGGCCTTTACCGTGCTCCCCGACGCGGACCCAATCGGGATCAAGGCGATACGGACACCTCCCAACGGACCCCCGGAGGTCTGGCTCGAGGACTTCGACACCGATGAGATCGCCGACGATGAGGCGGTCGCCGTCGAGGCGCTATTGGCTTCGGGTTGGGAGGTTGACCTGGACTGAACTTCGGGCCATATTCGGGCCATCTGCGAGGCTCAAATGAATGCAAAGACCTGCAGAGCGTGTTGATAGAAACCGCCTCCGACCAGGGAAAACGTGTTTCCGCCGAGGTCGCTGCATCACATTGGATACTTTGCCAAGGTGAGGGTCGCCAGTTCGAATCTGGTCGCCCGCTCCAAACTCCCTGGCACGGGGAGTTCTTCTTGAGCGTACAAGTCGCGTGACTTGTACCGG
>Ga0247713_1000351_pt1 | contig 29928 bp, 36 predicted proteins | sample 21E_NmetaG_FD_189936 | JGI IMG/M metagenome (GOLD analysis project Ga0247713, IMG submission 189936) | Soil microbial communities from hillslope of Landscape Evolution Observatory, University of Arizona, Oracle, AZ, United States - 2-1-E_N | ecosystem: Engineered > Artificial ecosystem >...
CATCGAAGATGGAGTTCAAGGCTTCCGTACTGGGAGCCTACGAGCGGGGCGAGCGCAGCATTTCCGTGCCCCGGCTCGAGCGGCTGGCGCGCCTTTACCAGGTTCCGGTGGACCACCTGTTGCCCCGTAGCGGGGACAAGTCGGAAGTTCCCCTGGAGATGAGCCTGGAGAAGTTGCGCATCGACCTGCGCCAGCTCGAGCAGAGTGAGGACCCCGACGGCCAGGTGCTGCAGCGTTACCTGAACCTGGTGCAGATCCGGCGCAACGACTTCAACGGCAAGGTGCTGACCATTCGCAGCGACGACCTAAGGGTACTGGCCAGCGTGCTGGATCTGTCGCTGGACGAACTGGCCCAGCGCATAGAGGAGTTAGGCGTCAAGGCCAGCTAGCGAACGCCTGGTTTCGGCCTCCGAAGAACCTGCTTTTTCTGTTGCGTTGTTCGCCTCAAAACGCGTCGGATTGGCCGCCCTGCTGGTATCACTTCAAACGACATCGCCCGGCTCGGGCCGCTGCTGGTAGATCAGTCGTGATTCGCCGACCTCCGCCGGGACGGCCTGCGGATGTCTGGGCTCTCGCGTTGAGTTGCATTGAGGATCAAGGACCTGAAGCGCCCACGACCCAAATACCCAGGGAGGTTGGGATGGACAAGAATTCGTTGACCGCTCTTGTGGAGGAGCACGTGCAGCGTGCGGTGGGCAATACGTTGAACGGCCGGAGCGCCCACACAGTCTACGGCGGCCGGGGGACCACCCTGCGCCAGACCCTGATCGCCCTAGTCGCCGGCGAGAAGCTGGCGGATCACCCGAACCCGGGGGAGGCAACCGTCCAGGTGCTTCGTGGACGTGTCAGGTTGGCGACGACGGCCGGGTTCGTCGACGGTTCCGAGGGCGACCTGGTGGTGGTGCCGCAGGAGCGCCACTCCCTCGAGGCTCTCGAGACCTCGGCGGTGCTGCTGACGGTGGGAGAGCACCACTGATGGTGCTGAGTGAGATGGCCGGATTCGCCGGCGCCGTCCTCGCCGGGACCGCCTATATGCCGCAGATCGCACATCTGGTTCCGCGCCCGCTGCTCGGCGGGTATCAGCCGGGTCGCGTTCGGGATCTGGCTGGTTTCGTCGGTGCTGGTCATGGCCCACGCGTTGGCGATACGCTCCGGGGTGTTCATCTTCCTGGGAGCGGTGCAAATATCGGCCATCGGGGTGATTCTGTTCTACTCGACGGTTTACGCCGGCTCCTCCTGCGCATCGGACCGGCAGGCGGCCCACGGGATCTCGGGGCTCGTCCGCTGATACCCGGCTAACCGGGGGTATGTCCCAGTGAGGACCACCCGGGTATCCTGGTATTGATACATCCGCTCGAAGGAGGGTAGCTTCTAAGTAGTGCAGGAAATGACGCAGGTAAAGATTCTCGTACCCGGAGACAGTGAGATGGTCTCCCTGTTCGGGACCAGGGATGAGCTGTTGAAGGTCATCGAGAAGGGTTTCGAGTCCACCCGGATCGTGGTCCGTGGAAACGAGATCACAGTGTCCGGCGAGTCCAACGAGGCGGAGCTGGTCGCCCGCCTGTTCGAAGAGTTGATAGAGCTGATGAGCCGCGGGCACGTACTCACCGCAGACTCGGTAGGCCGCTCGATAGATATGGTGCGGGTCGGTGAACACCGCCCCTCCCAGGTCCTGACCGACGCCATCCTCACCACCCGTACCCGCTCTATCCGGCCGAAGACGGTAGGACAGAAGCGCTATATCGACGCAATCCGGGACAATACAATCACCTTCGGCATCGGCCCCGCCGGCACCGGCAAGACCTACCTGGCGGTGGCGGCCGCCGTCCAGTCGCTGCAAGCAAAAGAGGTCCAGCGGATCATCCTGACCCGCCCGGCGGTGGAGGCGGGAGAGCGGCTGGGATTCCTCCCCGGCGACATCGCGGCCAAGGTCGACCCGTACCTGAAGCCGCTTTACGATGCGTTGTACGAGATGCTGGAGCCGGATGCCTACGCCAAGGCGATGGAGCGGGGCATGATCGAGGTGGCTCCGCTGGCCTTCATGCGAGGCCGCACTCTCAACGACTCGTTCATCATCCTGGACGAGGCCCAGAACACCACTGCCGAGCAGATGAAGATGTTCCTCACCCGGTTGGGCTTCGGCTCCCGGGCAGTGGTCACCGGTGACGTGACCCAGATAGACCTGCCAAGGATGCAAACTTCGGGGCTGACGTTGGTGCAGAAGATCCTGACCGGGATCAACAACGTTGCCTTTTGCTACCTGGACGCCAACGATGTGGTTCGCCACAAGCTGGTCCAGGAGATCGTTGAGGCCTACCGGCTTTTCAACGAGGCAAAGGACTCCGAGCGAGAGCTGGAAACAGGCCAGCGCCCTGCGTGACGGCGGAACCTCCTAGTAGCAGCCCCATCGCCGTAGAGTTTTCGGACGAGCAGGCGATGGGCGTGGACATGGGCCGGATTCTCGACGTTGCGGTGCGCACCGCGGAATCCGAAGGAGCCTCCGGGGAGATTTCGATCACCCTGGTGACCCCCGAGCGGATGGCGGAGCTCAATGCCGAGCACATGGGCAAGCCGGGCGCCACCGACGTTCTCTCGTTCCCTATTGACGGTCTGCGGCCCCCCGCCGGTCCCTCCGGTAGCCATATCCACCCGGGCGACGGTCCTCCGTGGCTGATCGGCGAGGTGGTACTGTGCCCCGAAGTGGCGGCCCAGCAAGCGACCGCCGGCGTGGAGGAGGAGCTGGACCTGCTGGTGGCGCACGGGGTGCTGCACCTGCTGGGATACGACCACGAGACCGAGTCCGGAGCACAGCAGATGCGGATCAGGGAACACCACCTGACCGGCCGGTCCGGAGCACAGGCGTGACCGCTACCCAGTACCAGGTCGCCTTTGCCGTCCTCTCGGTCATGCTGGCCTTCATCACCTCTGCCTGGGTCAACGCGATTACCCGTCTTACCGTCGCCCGGGGAGCGCTGCTCTCCCAGGACCATCCGAAAAAAGGTGCGCTGCTGGTCAAGATCGCCGGCAACAGCTCCACCTACCTGACCAGCATCCTGCTGGTAATGCTGCTGCTCAGGGTGACCGCCACTGTCCTGGTTACCTCCATCGTGATCCGGGCCGGCTGGGCCATGCCCGAGCTGGTGGCCGTGGCGATCATGGGCATCGTTTTGTTCGAACTGGCCGAGCTTGCCCCGCGGACCTGGGTCCTGGAACGACTGGACAAGGTGCTGCTCTCGGCAGCCGGGCCGGTCTTTCTGATCGGCAAGGTCCTGGGGACCCTTTCCGCAGTCCTCGTCAAGCTCAATCGGGTCCTGCTGCTGATACTCCCCGGCCGGGGCTTGCCGAAGGGCCCGCTGGTTTCCGAGGAGGAGATCAAGTCGATTCTGGATGTCGCCCAGTTCGAGGAGGTGATCGAGGCCGACGAACGCGAGATGATCCACTCGATCTTCGAGTTCACCGACACGGTGGTGCGCGAGGTGATGGTTCCCCGGCCGGACATGGTCTGCGTCAACGCAACGGCCACACTGGAGGAGATCCTGGAGATCACGCTTAAAAGCGGTCATTCCAGGGTCCCGGTGATCTCGGGCACCATCGACAACGTGGTAGGCATCGTTTACCAGAAGGACGTCATCAAGCGGCTGCACAACGGCCGGGCGAAAGCCACCAAAAAAGCCTCGGACCTCAAGCGGGAAGCGGTCTTCGTTCCCGAGTCCAAGAAGGTGGCCGAACTGCTGCGTGACATGCAGCAGGCGAAAACCCACATGGTGGTGGTAGTCGACGAGTACGGGGGAGTCGCAGGGCTGGCGACGATGGAGGATCTGCTGGAGGAGATCGTCGGCGAGATTTCCGACGAGTACGACCGGGACGAGCCAAATGTCTCGGTGGTCGGCGAGGACGCCATCAGCGTGAGAGCCCGCCTCAGCATCGAGGAGCTGAGCGAGTTGCTGGACGTGGAGCTGCCGCACTCGGAGTGGGATTCGGTGGGAGGACTGGTCGGCGGCCTTCTTGGACGGCTGGCGTGCCAGGGCGACACCGTGCGGCACGACGGGATCGAGTTCGAGGTCCATAAGATGAAGGGCCGGCGTATCGCAAGCGTCCTGGTGAGGGGGGCGCCGGTAGCGGCCAGCCCGGCAGTCAAGGAGTCAAAATAGACTGCGTTGAGCGCACGACGGTTGTCACGCTAAAGGGGAGGTCTTATGCCGCAAGGGTCAGTCAAGGAGTACCACGTCAACGAAAAGGTGGGCATCATCGCCAGCGACGACGGCGAAACCGAATGGGAGATCGATCCCATCGCAATGGAGACCGGGATGTTCCGCTTCTTCCGGGTCGGTCAGCGGGTTACCTTCGACCTGGTGAAAGAAGGCGGCGTCGAGCGGCCGAGAAACCTGAGGATCGGCATAGCTTGACCACCGGCCGCTTGTCCTAATGGAATCAGCGGTCATAGGCGCGCCTTGTGACGGGATGGAGGAGTAGTCGGTGGCAGATCGGGTCTACCAGGGAATCCGGGATCGCAGAGGCCTGGCCGAGGTCTACGTAATAGAGAACAACCGCCGGCGCACCTTGAAGGAACAGATACTGCTGTTCTACGAGCCCTTCGACCTGGACTGGGGATTTCCCGGCAAGGAGTCCAAGAACCTGGCCCTCACCCTTCTGGCCGATGCCCTGGAGGGCGGAGACGACCCACTGGTGGACGGCCTGCTCGCCCGCCTGCACGACGAGGTGGTCAGCACCCTGCCCCAGGAGGGGTGGCAGATCAACCAGTGGCAGCTGCTCGACTGGATCTACGGCAGGAGCCCGAAGATTCCGGTTCATAAGCTGCCCCTGGACGCCCTGGGTGGGGGAGTGGTGCCGGGCCTCAACTGACGCCCGAACGTGCCTGAAAATTGACGGCGCCGGGCCGTTTTATATCCACCCCGCAGGCCGTTCCCGAACCTATAGTTGGTCGGATGCTCTACAAAGACGAAGCGGTGGTTCTTCGAACCATGCGTTTGGGCGAAGCAGACCGGATCGTGACCCTGATCGGCCGCAACAACGGCAAGATCCGGGCGGTGGTCAAAGGGGTCAGGCGTACCAAGAGCCGGTTCGGCGGACGCCTGGAACCCTTCTGCTATGTGTCGCTGGTCCTGTGGAAGGGCAAGTCGGACCTGCACACCGTCACCCAGGCCGAGGTGCTGGAGCCATTCCGCCGGGTCAAAGAGGATCTGGACCTGCTGTCGTTGGGGGCGGTAATGCTCGAGGCTTGCGACCGGGTCACCCAGGAGTCGGAGGCTTCGTCGCGGGTGCTTAATCTCCTGGTGGAGTCCCTGCACCGGCTGTCCCGAGACGACTCGCCGCTGGTGCTGGCCGGGTTCCTGCTCCAACTATCCTCTATCGCGGGATTTGCCCCGTCCATGGATCGCTGCGCCGAGTGCGGCCGGCCGGCATCCTGGTTCTCGCCCGGACAGGGAGGGGCGGTATGCCCCGGTTGCCGCAGCTTCGATGCCGAGGAGGTGGGTACCGCAGTCCTGGAACTAATGAGCGACCTGGTGGCGGCGCCGGCCTCCACCCTGGCCCCGGCTTCCAGCCTGGGGCCACCCTCCGCCGAAACCGCGGTCACCGCCGGCCGGCTGGCCCGCTTCTACACCGAATATCACCTGGAGCGGCGCCTGAAGTCGGCGGCTGCCGCGGAGGCCATGGCCCGCTTCTAGCAGCCGGCGTTGGAGGGCCCCGTAGGTGGGGATCGACCGTCGTGGGCCCGGGTCCTCGGCGTAAGCCGAATTCCGACGCCTACCGGACCCACCGAAGAGGCCGGTGACCAGGCCGGCAGCAGTGCAGCTTTCAATTGCCAGCCTCAGCTCCCGAGCCGCTTTCACCCGGCGGGGGTGGGATCGGCACTATGTCTATCGACATGATTCGGCGCCGGCTGACGTTCGCCACCCGTATGCGCCACCCCTGGTAGGTGATCTCGTCGCCCCGTTTGGCCAGCCGGCCGAGCCGCTGGAGGATGAACCCGGCCACCGTTTCGTAGTCGCCCTCGGGGAGTTGCAGTCCGGTGGCTTCGTGCAGCTCGTCGGGACGCAACCGCCCCGGGATGCGCCAACCCCCTTCAATCTGGCGAATGTCCTTCTCCCGGATGTCGTACTCGTCGCGGATCTCACCCAGCAGCTCCTCGATGATGTCTTCGAGGGTGAGGATTCCGGCCGTGGAGCCGAACTCGTCGAGCACGATCGCCATGTGGTTGCGCTCCCGGCGCATCCGCACCAAAACCCTGTCCAGCGGCAGCGATTCGGGAACCACGAGGGCATCCCGCATGGCGTCTCTGACCGTGATCCGGGGATCCTTGCGGAGCTGTTTCAGCATGTCCTTGATGTGAACTACGCCGACGAACTCGTCGGGTCTTTCCCGCCAAACCGGGAACCGGGAGTAGCCGGTCACCTCAGACTGGTCGAGCAGGTCGTCCAGCGTGGCGTTTACCGGGACGGCCACGCAGGCGACCCGGGGCACCATTGCCTCCACCGCCCGCTTTTCGGGAAACTCCAGCGTGCGGGCCAAAATGCGGCTCTGTGCCGACAGGATCGTTCCGCCCAGCCGGGCCTCCTCCACGATGATCGCGATCTCGTCGGGAGTGTGGACCTCCACCAACTCCGGCCTGACCTCAATTCCCGAGCGCCGGAGCAAGAAGTTGGCCGCTTCGTTGAAGAACCAGATCAGCGGACGGAAAACGAAGGTGAACCAACGCATGGGCGCGCTGACCCACAAGGCGATCTCCTCCGGTTTGGCCAGCGCCAGGGTCTTGGGAACCAGCTCTCCCAGCACCACGTGCAGGAACGTGATGAAGGTAAATGCGATCGCGGTGGCCACGGCATGCGTTGCGAACGTGGCCAGCGGATCCGGAAGGTTGTCGAAGCCCGAAGAGATCAGCTGGGCCAACACCGGCTCTCCCACCGCCCCCAGGCCAAGGCTGGCAAAGGTGATTCCCAGCTGGCAGCCCGACAGCATGAGGTTGATCTCGCCGAGGACTTTCAGGGTGACGGAAGCGCGCCGGGTTCCCTGGGCCACCAGCTCCTCGATGCGTGTCCGACGGACGGCCACCAGCCCGAACTCCGCAGCCACGAAAAAGGCATTTGCGGCGACCAGAAGCAAAATAGAGGAGAGCTTCCAGCCGGTCATGTGGCCCTCGAGGTCACCGGTGCGTACATCCGGCTAAAGACTACTTGGTTGGGGCTCCCGCCCCGCAGGAGCGGCGGCGGTGGACCGCCCGGCCGGCCGGTCGGTAATCTGGCCGGGTGAGCAGGGAGCTGTCGATCGGAACCAGAACGCTCGCCCTGATGCAGGGCGACCTCACGGCCGTGGCTGCCGACGCGATAGTCAACGCCGCCAATGAGTCGTTGTCGGGGGGCGGGGGTGTCGACGGCGCCATCCATCTGACCGGCGGTCCGGTGATCATGCAGGACCTCGAGCGCCGGTACGGAAAGCGCCGTCGTTGTGAAACCGGCAGCGCGGTGGTGACCATCGCCGGGGACCTGCCGGCGCAGTGGGTCATCCACGCGGTCGGGCCGCGCTGGAGGGGCGGGCAGTTCGGCGAGTCCGATTTGCTGTGGTCCGCCTGCCGCAGCTCGCTTCACATTGCCGACGAGCTGGGGGCCAGGACGGTCACATTTCCCGCAATCTCCACCGGCATCTACGGCTACCCGGTGGAAGCCGCCGCCCCGGTGATCCTGGAGGCGCTCGCCGGCGGCCTGAAGGACGCCGCGTCGGTGGAGCGAGCGACGGTGGTCCTGTTTTCCGAGGCACTTTTGAAGCAGTTCGAGGCCGGTCTTGACCAGTTGAACGGCAGCCGGCCCGTCTGACCACAGGACGGCCGCAGGCCTGCCATTTCACCGGTCCGGCGTTTCGATGTGTAGCATGGAGTTCAATGAGCACCCCTTCTTTGGAAACAATCGTCGACCTCTCCAAGCGCAGAGGCATCGTTTTTCAGTCCGGTGAGATCTACGGAGGCCTGCGCTCCGGCTGGGACTACGGACCCCTCGGCGTGGAGCTGAAAGAGAACATCAAGCGCGCCTGGTGGCGCTCGATGGTGCAGCTGCGCGAGGACATCGTGGGCCTGGATTCCTCGGTGATTCTCAACCCGACGACCTGGGAGGCATCGGGTCACCTGGAGGTCTTTACCGACCCGCTGGTGGAGTGCGCGAAGTGCAACACCCGTCACCGGGCCGACCAGATCGGCGACAAGTGCCCGAACTGCGGCAGCGACGAGCTCGGGGACCCCCGCAACTTCAACCTGATGTTCAAAACCCACATCGGCCCGATCGAGGACGAAAAGAACGTCGTGTGGCTGCGTCCCGAGACCGCCCAGGGCATCTTCGTCAACTTCATGCAGGTCCAGGCGTCGATGCGCCGCAAGCTCCCGTTCGGCATCGCCCAGACCGGCAAGTCGTTCCGCAACGAGATCACCCCCGGCAACTTCATCTTCCGCACCCGCGAGTTCGAGCAGATGGAGATGGAGTACTTCGTGAAGCCGGGGACCGACGAAGAGCACCACCAGACCTGGATCGACGACCGGTACCGGTGGTATTTGGATCTCGGTATGAGGGAGGAGAACCTTCGCCTGCGCGAGCACGAACCCGACGAGTTGTCGCACTACTCCAAGCGCACCGTGGACATCGAGTACAAGTACCCGTGGGGATGGGGGGAGCTGGAGGGGATTGCCAACCGGGGCAATTTCGACCTTACCCAGCACGCCAAGTTCTCCGGCGAAGACCTGTCCTACTTCGATGCCGAGACCAGCGAGCGCTACGTGCCTTACGTCATCGAGCCGGCTGCCGGCGCCACCAGGGCGCTGCTGGCCTTCCTGATCGATGCCTACCGGGAGGAGGAGGCGCCCAATGCGAAGGGCGGGGTCGACAAGCGCACCGTACTTCGCCTGCACAAGCAACTGGCTCCCATCAAGGTGGCGGTGCTTCCGCTGTCCAAGCACGAAAAGCTGGTGCCCCTGGCCAAGCAGGTGGCGCAGACTCTTCGCGCCGAGTACCGAATCGATTACGATGATGCCGGTTCGATCGGAAAACGCTATCGACGTCACGATGAGATCGGAACGCCCTACGCCGTGACCGTCGACTTTGACTCATTGGAGGACAACGCCGTGACCATCAGGGACCGTGATTCAATGCAGCAGGAGCGTATCTCCATTGACGGGCTGACCGGCTGGCTGCGTCCGAGGCTTAGCTGGTGACCCTCCGCCTGACCGGCGAGGTCACCGTGGACGGCGCCCCCACCGAGGGTGCCTACATCCGTATCAATGGCCCGTCCGGCGATTTTGTCTGGGAGGCCAGGACCGACGGCGACGGCCGGTTCGGGTTCAACCTGCCCGCGGGACAGTGGACCGTGGTGGCGTTTGCCCCCGGAACCGAAAGGGAGACGCTGGAGTACACCCTGAACCCCGACGCTCCACCCCTGAGCATCGACCTGAAGTCGTCGTGACGCCGGGAACCACAGCCGCAACGCGGTACGTTTACGACTTCGAAGAGGGCGACCGGGACAAAAAGGACCTGCTGGGCGGCAAAGGCGCCAACCTTTCCGAGATGACCAACCTGGGACTGCCCGTGCCCCCCGGGTTCACCGTCACCACCGAGGCCTGCCGGATCTACATGGAGACCGGCGACTTCCCAGAAGGCCTGATGGACGAGGTGGCGGAGCACGTCGCCAAGCTCGAAGCGAAAATGGGCAAGAAGCTGGGCGACCCCACCAACCCGCTTCTGGTCTCGGTGCGCTCCGGCGCCAAGTTCTCCATGCCGGGAATGATGGACACCGTCCTCAACCTGGGCATGAATGACGAGTCCCTGAAGGGCCTGACCGCCCAGTCCGGCAACGAGCGGTTTGCCTACGACGCCTACCGCCGCTTCATCCAGATGTTCGGCAAGATCGTCATGGGCGTGCCCGGCGAGGAGTTTGAGCACGAGATCGAGCGGCTGAAGGAAGAGACCGGCGTGACCGAGGACACCGACCTGGGGGCCGGAGATCTGAAGGAGCTGACCGAGCGCTTCAAGCAGGTGGTCCAGGACCAGACCGGCAAAGGCTTTCCCGACACGCCGATGGAGCAGTTGAAGCTGGCCATCGAGGCGGTATTCAAGTCGTGGAGCGGCGAGCGGGCCAAGATCTACCGCCGCCAGAACAGGATCTCCGACTCGCTGGGCACCGGGGTGAACATCCAGACCATCGTCTTCGGCAACCTGGGAGAGGACTCCGGGACCGGGGTTGCCTTTACCCGTGACGCCGGAAGTGGCGCCAAGTCCTACCTGGCCGAGTACCTGCCCAACGCCCAGGGCGAGGACGTCGTCTCCGGCGCCCGTACGCCGCTGCATCTGGACGCTCTGAAAGAGTCCGACCGGGCAAGCTACGACAAGCTGACCGGCATCATGGCCCAGCTGGAAGACCACTACCGGGACATGTGCGACATCGAGTTCACGGTCGAGAAGGGCAAGCTGTGGATGCTGCAGACCCGCATCGGCAAGCGCACCGCCGGCGCGGCGGTCAAGATCGCCGTCGACCTGGTGTCCGAGGGCAAGATTTCCGAGCAGGAGGCCGTCCTGCGGGTCGACCCGGCGTCGCTGGACCAGCTTCTGCACCCGCAGTTCGACCCCTCGGCCGACATCACGATCGTCGCCAAGGGCCTGAACGCCTCGCCGGGCGCGGCAGTCGGGAAGGCGGTTTTCGACGCCAAGGAAGCCGTCCGCATGGCCGAGGCCGGCGAGAAGGTCATCCTGGTCCGGCCGATGACCGAGCCGGAGGACGTCGGCGGCATGTACGCCGCCCAGGGAATCCTGACCTCCCGCGGGGGCAAGACCTCCCACGCCGCCGTCGTTGCCCGGGGGGCCGGCAAGCCCTGCGTGTGCGGCGCCGAGTCGCTGAAGATCGACATCGACAAGCGTGAGTTCACCGTGGGCGAGCACCGGGTGGCCGAGGGTGACATCGTCGCCATCAACGGCAACACCGGCGAGATTGCCCTGGGCGAGGTCCCGCTGGTCGAGCCCGAGTTGTCTGCCGACCTAGTTCAGATCCTGGGCTGGGCCGACGGCATCCGGCGCCTCAAGGTGCGGGCCAACGCCGACACTCCCGAGGACGCAGCCAAAGGCCGGGAGTTCGGCGCCGAGGGCATCGGCCTGGCCAGAACCGAGCACATGTTCCTGGGGGATCGGCTGCCGGTCGTCCGCCGGATGATCCTGGCGCAAACCCCCGACGAGGAGCAGGCGGCTCTGGACGAGCTGCTGGAGCTGCAACGTGAGGACTTCATCGGCATCTTCACCGCGATGAGCGGGCTGCCGGTGACCATCCGCCTGCTGGACCCGCCGCTGCACGAGTTCCTGCCCTCTTCCAAGGAGCTGGAGCTGCAGATCCAGGGGCTGGAGATCTACCGGTCGGTGGCGACGAGCGCCTCAAAGCACTTCCACTGGGAAAACACTGATGTGCCGCTGGACTCTCCGACCACCGTGCAGTCGGTGGAGAAGGACATCGCCGAGCACCGCAATCTCCTGGAGAACGTCACCCGGCTGGAGGAGTCCAACCCGATGCTGGGCATGCGGGGGGTGCGGCTGGGCATCGTGAAGCCGGGCCTGTACGCCATGCAGGTGCGGGCGATCATCGAGGCTGCGGTGCAGGTGAAGGCCGCGGGCTCCGAACCGGTGATCGAGATCATGATCCCGCTGATTGCAGTCCGTGAGGAGTTCGACATGATCCGCCGGGAAGCGCTGTCCATCATCGACGAGGTGTTTGCCCGCAGCGGCCAGAAGATCGACTACCTCATCGGGACGATGATCGAGCTGCCCCGGGCGGCCCTGACGGCCGGCGACATCGCCGAGACGGCGGAGTTCTTCTCTTTCGGCACCAACGACCTTACCCAGACCGCCTTCGGCTTCAGCCGGGACGACATCGAGGGCAAGTTCCTGCCCAGGTACCTGGAGCGGGGCATCCTGAAGGTGAACCCGTTCGAGTCGATCGACCAGGCCGGCGTTGGCCGCCTGATCGACATCGCCTGCAAGGAAGGCCGGCAGACCCGGCCGAACCTGAAGCTGGGCATCTGCGGCGAGCACGGCGGCGACCCCAGTTCGGTGGAGTTCTGCCACGATGCCGGCCTGGATTATGTCTCGTGCAGCCCGTTCAGGGTCCCGGTGGCCCGCCTGGCGGCCGCTCAGGCGGTCCTGAAGGAAAGCGACACCGCCGGCTCAGATAGCCGGTAGGCAAGGCGCCTGGACTCAGGCCCAGCCGTCTTCAGGGAGCAGGTGGAAGGCGCTTGCGCCGGATAGCGGGCGAACAGCCCGGAAATGACGCTCATCCAGCGTGGCGATCCGGACCGTTCCGAGCCGGTCGGCAAGTGCGACTAGCGAGGCATCCGCGAGCCCCAGCGCCATATCTGCGTAGCGGTCGGCGACTTTCACTGCGGCGCCCATCGCCTGAGGCCACCAATCGACCAGGTAGGCGCCAGAAACAAGGTCTCTACGAAGGGCGCTGAGGGCCTGCGGACCTCCGCGAGCGGCAACCAGGTGGTCGGTCTCGGCAACGATAAATGGCGTGGTCGCAAGGTCCTGCGTCTCCTCCGCCATCCACCTGCTTACCGCTACGTGGTGGGAATCGCCGGAGTTCATGAAAGCCAGAATTACCGACGTGTCGACAACGACCATTAGTCGCCGAAGCCGGTGGCCGTGAGTTGCTCATCGACCGTTTCGGAGAGGTTCCCAGGTCCTGAGAACGTCCCCTGGGCTTTGGGCTTGATGTTGAGCGCGTTGCCGGCGGCGGCCCGCAAAGCCAGGCGAATCAGTTCGGCTTTGGTCGTTCCCTCAGCAGCCGCGCGCCGGGTTAGTGCAGCATCGACATCTGGCTCGATGTAGATGCTCGTCTTCTTCATTCCGCAAGTTTACTACCTGCCACCTACCACCTGCCACCTATCAGTCAGGGCGGCGCCGTCCGGGCCAGGGTTTCCGATGGTTTGCGAGTCGTTCATCCAGGGCGGCGAAGAGGTCCGGGTCGGTGACCGGTTCGGGTCCGCCGCCGTCACGCTTAGACGCTGCTAAAGGCCGAACAACGCGCAAAACCGCCGATGCAATTTCAGCAAAGGCTGCCGGAACTCCTTTAGCACTAGACTCTTCTGAGGCCCTACGCTGCCGTCGGTATAGCGAAGATCAACCATTCTCTGTGCGACTCGATTTTTGTTCAACCGTTCAATCGCCGTCTGGCTTCGAACGGCGCTGTTCCTCAGCCACATCCATCGGCCAGTCGGGGGAAGGTTTTCCGCTTCAACTCGGTAGGGACCTAATCCCCACGCTTCAATTTCGGTGTTCACGGCGTAAGCGAACGCGTCCGCCGACACTAGGTCTTCTAACGTGCAACCGGCTCGGATCCTCTCGAGACTAAACAAGCATTTCGAATCGAACTTCGTGCTCCGGATTCGTTCGATGATTCTGACTCCTTGTTCATCTCCGTCAGCAAGGCAAAGGACCTTCCCGGCATGGGTATCGAGGGTAGCTAGGTGATGATCAGCGAGTTCGGAGAGCCCGGGCACGAAACGATAGGGCAACATCTCTACCTTGGATACTTCTCGCATTAACGTTGGCAGCAAGATGGCATCGGATGGCCCCTCCGTTATGACGGCATATCTGGGCACCGTCAGTGGCAGCAAGGTTGCTCCCATTGCGAATAGGAGTGGCGTGTAACCGATTCGGTCGTGTGCCTGCTGCGGTACCGTCCAATAGCTATTTCTTATCTCGCTGCGTTCCGCGTCGGCTTGCCCGAGCACCGCGCGGATGCCTCTTCCAAGGTCGGGAGGCAGGCATCCTGGAGAGTGGGTGGTGTAGACGACTTTGGCGACAAGTTTCTGGCGCATAAGGCCGTCAATAAGATCGGCCTGGGCGTCGTAGTGTAGGTGGGTTTCCGCTTCGTCAACAAGGAGAATCGGCAGCGTCGCTGCCTGTGTCACAAGGAACGTGTGAAGCGCTAAGAACCAGCGAAGCCCGTCACTACGTTCTTGGGGCGTTGAATACCCCGCATCGCCCTCGGTAGCCACCCAAATCCTAAGGACGCCATCGTGCGGCGGGCTGAACCTTGGGTAGACCCTTGATTGGGTCCAGGTATCTTGGAATTCTGCGCGTAGAATGGCGTTCCCGTCCTCGAACACTTTCTCCACATATGCCCTTTGGCCAGCAGCTAAGGCTTTCTGAATCTCTGTTAGGTCAATCTTGGCGAGCGAGCACAAGTTTTCTAGAGCGACGGGAGGTTCATCGATCACTTCCTCCAAGAGATACTCACTTCGCAAGTCCCGATGCTTGTCAGTGAAGGCAGTTGCGGCGGGAATTCGTTTATTGAGAATGTCGACAATTTCACGCCAAGGTGTTGGCTGGTTTTCGAACTTACTCAATGCCCGTAAACATTCGATAGCCTCTGTGCAGAGTGTCCTGAAGCGACCGACCAGAGCCTTCTGGTTATAGTCAGGCGACTCGCCAAGCTCGACACGCAGTGCTCCGATGTTCTCGGCCAGCGCACCCAGAGACTCCAGAATCTCATCCCCTAGGTGGTCCCCTTCGGAAGAAAGGCTCGCATATACGATGTCGAACATCTCCGCGTTCCAAGGCGGTTCACCGCTTACCGATAAGGCTTTAGTAAATCCGGGGTGCCTCTCGAGCATCGTCAGCTGCTTAAGGCACTTCTTGCGGGCACTTAAATCTCTGGAAGGGTGAGATTCGAGGGTCCAACTTGAAGAATCTGCTCCACTTCTCAGTCCGACCCAAGCACGCTGCACGGCCGAGGCGTTATGGATGTGCTTAATCGCCTCCTTGTCATGAGGTTCGAGCAAATATAGTCCGGCTACCGAAGCTGGCCCTGACCGGCCACGCGTTATGTCTTTTTCGGTGAGACGCTTCGCCCTACCTAGGACCGAGATTGCATCAAGCAGGGAGCTTTTGCCGGCTTCATTTGGCCCCACCAGCGCGATGAGGTCTTCGTTTAGATCTAACGATTGTTGTGTCTCGAATCGACGGAAGTTCGAAAGCCGCAGCTTGAGGAGCTTCATCCTAAGAGCCTAGCGGCTACTAAAGGATCTGACAGTATTTGCGACACAGTGACCCCGCGGGGATCCGCCTCGAAGCTTAACTTAGTATTCTGAGCCTGCCCTAAGCTCTTCAGGCCCGAGCCTGCGGCGATTAGCGAGTCTGACCGCTGTTGGGGGAATCAATCTTAGAGAGTGGGGTCACGGCCAGCGGAAATCAGATGGCCCGTTCACTAGGAAGAGTGGCCCCCGGCAAGGGCGGAAGGGTACTTGTCCGGGAGCCACTGTCCCTAGTACGATGCGGTCGGAGGTAGTAGACCAGCACCGTTTAGGAATTCCATCGTAGCACCCCTGCCGGGGTTAAAATCCATGCCCTAAAGCATTCTCATCAGGTTTTCAGGCAATCCTAATTGTCGGCTGCGGCGGCTAATATCTGGACGTGACAAGCATCCGCCAAAGCATTGAGAGCAACGAACTCAAGTTCCTTGCGCCCCAGGCAGCCCGGGCGGCCGAGTCCCGGGGCCGGCGCTTTCCCGAGGACCCCCACCCGCTGCGCACCGCCTACCAGCGGGACCGGGACCGCATCCTGCACAGCAAGGCCTTCCGCCGGCTGGCGCACAAGACACAAGTCTTCCCGGCCCCCCTGGACGACCACTACCGGGTCCGGCTGACCCACACCCTCGAGGTCACCCAGGTCGCCCGCATCATCGCCCGGGCGCTACGCCTGAACGAGGACCTGGCGGAGGCCATCTGCCTCGGCCACGACCTGGGCCACACGCCTTTCGGGCACCTGGGGGAGCAGGTGCTCTCGGACTTTTTGGGCCGGCCGTTCCGCCATAACGAGCAGTCCCGCCGCCAGGTCGATCACCTGCAGTGGAGAGGTGAGTCCCCAACCAGCAAGCCGGGCGGCCTCAACCTAACCTGGGAGGTCCGCGACGGGATCCTGAACCACACCTGGTCAATGCCAATGCCCGACACCCTGGAGGCTCAGGTCGCCCGCTACGCCGATCGGATCGCCTACCTCAGCCACGACATCGAGGACGCCATCCGGGCCGGCGTGCTCACCGTGGCCGATCTGCCGGACCTCACCAACAAGGTACTGGGCAAGACCACCTCCGCACGGATCGACGCCATGGTCGGCTCACTGGTCGAGGCGAGCGCCCCGCTGGAGCAGATCGGGGTGACCCCGGAGGTCTTCGATGCCATGGCGGTCACCCGCAAGTTCATGTTCGAGCGGGTTTACAACCGGCCGGAGTCCAAACCCGAGCACGGGCGCATCGTCGGCCTCCTCAAGGAGCTGGTCGAGCACTACCGCGACCATCCGGAGGACCTGCCGGTGGTCGACTCCAGCACCGACGACTTCGAGACCCGTCTCATCGACTACGTTTCCGGGATGACCGACCGCTTCGCCCTGCGCGAGCACCAGAGACTTTGCCGTGGCTAAGGGCCGCATCGTTCCCGAGGACCTGCAGGAGCTGAGGGACCGGGCGGACATAGTAGAGGTCGTCTCCGGCTACATGAAGCTGCGCAAGGCCGGAAGGGTCTTCAAGGGACTGTGCTGCTTCCACCAGGAGAAGACCCCGTCGTTCACGGTGGACCCGGCCAAGGGGCTCTACTACTGCCACGGCTGCGGCAAGGGGGGTGACGTCTTCCGGTTCATCCAGGAGACGGACGGGCTGACCTTCTCCGAGGCGGCCCAAAAGGTCGCCGACCGCTTCGGGCTGAACCTGCGGTTCGAGGGTCCCACCGAGCCGGCGGGCCTTCGGGCGTCGTTGTTGCTGGCGAACAAGAAGGCGGCAGAGTACTTTGCCGGGCTGCTGGCGAAAGGCCCCGAAGCCGACGGCGCCCGCAAGTACATCGAAAGCCGGGGCTTCAGCCGGGCGGACGCCGCTCATTGGAACCTCGGCTTTGCGCCGCGGGGCAGGGACAACCTGTTCCGGCACCTCCTGGCGCAGGGTCTCGGCGCCAACTCGATAGTAGAGGCCGGCCTGGCTCTGGTCACCGAGGAAGGGGCCCACCGGGACCGGTTCCGGGGAAGGGTGATCTTTCCGGTTTCCAGCCTCACCGGCGAGGTGGTGGGGTTCGGCGCCCGCGCGATGGGAGACGATCATCCCAAGTACCTGAACTCCCCGGAGACCAGCCTCTACCAAAAGAGCAGGATCCTTTTCGGGCTGGACAAGGCCAAAGCCGAGATCGTCCGATCGGGTGTCGCCCTGGTCACCGAGGGCTACACCGACGTCATGGCTTTGCACAAGGTCGGCTATGCAAATGCCGTGGCCACCTGCGGAACGGCCCTCGGTGAGGAGCACTTCGCTCTGCTCAAGCGGTTCTGTGAGAAGGTGGTACTGGCGTTCGACGCTGACGCCGCAGGATCGGTAGCTTCAGAGCGAGGCTTCGGAATCCACTCCAAGGTAGGACTGGAGGTTCTGGTGGCTCCTTTGCCGGCCGGCAAGGACCCTGCCGACGTTGCACTGGAGGGCGGCCGGGAAGCAGTGCTTCCGCTGCTGGAAAGCGCAACCCCACTCATGCGTTTCGTCCTGGAAAAGGAGATATCCCGTCACAACCTCGATTCGGCTGAAGGCAAGTCCAAGGCCGTGCGTGCCGCGGTGGACCGGCTGTCGTGGGAGCCGAACGCGGTGACGCGGGGGCAGAATGCCCAGTGGGTGGCGGAGCGAATTGGTGTCGGCCATTACCAGGTGGACACCGTGCTGCGGGAGGTGGCTCAATCGGGCAACTCCTCGCCGTTTGCCCCCAGCCGGCGGGCCGGCCTCAAGCGCTCTCCGGGCCACGTCAAGGTCGAGCGGGAGGCGCTTGGGATCCTGCTGGACTCGCCCGAGAGGCTTTCGCAGGCGATGGCGATTATCGGCATCGACCACTTCACCCAGCCCGAGCACCGGGTGTTGTTTTCGGCATTGTCCGAGCTTGCATTGCATCCCGGCTCGGGAACGGTGATGGACGGGCTGCCCGACGACGATGCTCGCCGGTTCGCCGCGGAGCTAGCGATGGCCCCCGCGATCACCCGCGATCCGGAGGAGGTATTTCTCCGTTTGGAGGAGTTCAGAATCGTCAGGCAGATTGAAGAACTAAAGGCTAAACTCGACGGGTTTGACCCCGAGGGTGACGCAGATTCCTACGATCAGACGTTCCGGGAATTGATGCGTTTGGATGTCGAACGTCGAAAGTTCGACGACAAATGAGAGGACCCTATGGCGAAAGACGCTGAGATCGACGACGTGAAAGAGCTTGTCTCCCGAGGCAAGGAAAAGGGCTGGCTCACCGCCGACGAGATTGCGGATGCGCTGGGCAGCCTGGCACTCACCGCGGAGCAGGTAGATGGTGTTTACGCCCTGATAGTCGAAGAGGGAGTGGAGGTTGTCGAGCACGAGCCCGGTGCCGGCGACGATCAGGTGGAGGACTTCCGGCGTGACTCCGAACTGCTGAAGGCTCCCACCAACGACCCGGTGCGGATGTACCTGAAGGAGATCGGCAAAGTTTCCCTGCTGACCGCCGACCAGGAGGTCGACCTGGCCGAGAGGATAGAAGCGGGCCTGTGGGCGGAAGAAATGTTGTGCGATCCCTCCAAGTTCGACCTGGAGCGCATCGAGACGCTGGCTCGCCGGTCGTCGCTGGACGTAGGTACCGCCACCCTCAGCCAGGACAAGGCCCGGGAGATCTGCCGGCGCATCGAGCGGGACGGAGTTCTGGCCAAGCGCAAGCTGGTGGAAGCCAACCTGAGGCTTGTCGTCTCAATCGCCAAGCGGTACGTGGGCCGGGGAATGCTGTTCCTGGATCTCATCCAGGAGGGAAATCTGGGCCTCATTCGGGCGGTGGAGAAGTTCGACTACAACAAGGGCTTCAAGTTCTCGACCTACGCGACCTGGTGGATTCGCCAGGCCATCACCCGGGCCATCGCCGACCAGGCCCGCACCATCCGCATCCCGGTCCACATGGTCGAGACCATCAACAAGCTGCTACGGATTCAGCGCCAGTTGATGCAGGATCTCAACCGGGAGCCGCTGGCCGAGGAGATTGCCGAGCAGATGGAGCTGAGTGCCGACAAGGTGCGGGAGATCATGAAGGTCTCGCAGGAGCCGGTTTCACTCGAGACCCCTATCGGCGAGGAAGAGGACACCCACCTGGGCGACTTCATTGAAGACTCCGACGCGGTCGTACCTCTCGACGCCGCATCGTTCATTCTTCTGCAAGAGCAACTGGAGAGCGTGCTCCACACGCTCTCGCAGCGCGAAAAAAAGGTGATCCAGCTTAGGTTCGGGCTCCACGACGGGACCCCGAGAACCCTGGAGGAAGTGGGTAAGGAATTTGGCGTCACCCGAGAACGGATACGCCAGATCGAGTCAAAGACCCTGTCTAAGTTGCGGCACCCCTCGCGGTCGCAGAAGCTGCGCGACTACCTGGAATAGACAGGTTGCGGGGGCGGACCCCCGCAACTGCTGTCTTTAAGCGGTAGGGATCGAGCCGCCCGGACGAACTGCGCCGCCGTTGGCGCCGCTTGATCCGGAGCTTGTGCTGCCCGACTTCACGCCCGCTGCCTTGCTCATTACCGAGCCCATAAGCTCTTTGCCCGACTCGAGCTTGGCGTTCACCATCGGCTTGACCGGCTCGATGGCCTTCTTGACGGTGGGCGACTCGCTGACCTTCTTCATCTTCTGCTGGATCTGCTCGTAACGTTGACGCCCAGCTTTGGCACCCTGCATGTATCCGAGACCGAAACCGATGATCGCGCCTGTCTTGAAAGCTCCCATGCAACCTCCTTGTGATTGTCCTGACTCTTTATTCCTCTCAATCGCAGCTCATAAACGGGCCGTCGGTCCGGGGGACTACTGCAGCAGGAGGCCGTGCGGCCCACAAAGAGAGGTCCATTCGGCACTGTCGGGCCGTCCGGGCGCGGCGTAATCTTCTTGAAGACGGACTTCTACGGTCCGGGGCAGGGGTTCGGGACGGCAGCCTGAATTTCCCACCTTGAAGCGGCTGGAGCGGCAGCTCAGGCCAATATGGGTGAGAGGCTTTCCCTGTGCGCTCAGGGGCCTCGTCGGGGGCCGCGCAGTACGGCGGCCCCCTTCCACCCCCTCGCAATCCTCAGTAATGCCCTAAGACTTCGCCTTGGCCGCCTCTGCCGCCAGGACGGCCGAGACCTCGACCAGCTCCCGTTCGACTCCAGCGGCCGGCTCGTCTTCCAGGATGCCTTGCTCGGCCAGCTCCTCTAGCTGACGGCACAAGTCGGCCAGGCGCCCGGCCCCCACGTAGTAGGAGCTTCCTTTCAAGGTATGGGCCGCTATTGCTACGGCCTCGTGATCCCGCTCCTGCGCCGCTCGACGAATCCGCTCAACCTGCTTCTCGGCATCGTCCAGGAATACCCCGAGGATCTTGGCGAAGAACCCTTCCTTGCCCGGCCGCTCCAGCGCCCTTAGTTCCGCCAGCTTGGCCTGGTCGACGGGACCGGATGCCTGGTCGCTGCTCAATCGTCGTGTCCCGGCTGTCTTGCCTGTGCCCGGCTGAGGTAGGCAGCAGCTTCCGAACGCCGAGCAACCTCCAGCTTGCGGAGGATCACCGAGACGTAGTTTTTAACGGTCTTGTCCGAGATCTTGAGCTCTGTCCCGATCTGCCGATTCGTCAAGCCCTTGGCGACCAAAGCCAGTACCCGGTCCTCCTGCGCGTTCAGCCGTCGCAGCTTGGGGTCTCCTGAGTCGAAGCGGGCAGTCCTCAGGCGCTCGAGGACCCTTTGGGTGACCTCGGGGTCGAGGAGGGCCTTGCCCTCTCCCAGGCTTTGGAGAGACTTCACCAGCTCGGCGGACTGCACGCCCTTCAACAGGTAGCCGGAAGCCCCGGCCATGATCGAGTTGAACAGCGCCTCGTCGTCGGAGAACGAGGTAAGCATGAGGATCTTGATGCTCGGATCCAGGTCGCGGATCTCCCTGCACGCCTCCACGCCGCCGCCCTCGGGCATGCGCACATCCATGATCACGATGTCCGGATGGTACAAAGTCGCCTTTTGAACCGCTTCCGGCCCGTTGGTGGCCTCGGCGACGCACTCCATGTCGTCCTGGCTTTCGACCAGAGCACGAAGGCCCATCCTCACGACATCGTGGTCGTCCACCACCATCAGCCGGAGTTTCGTCATCACACCCCCCGCGAATGCCGGGAGTCTAAAGTTCACCCGGCGATGCTAAAGTCTAAGCGTTCACCTCATTCGGGGGTGGCGCAATTGGCAGCGCGGTTGACTGTTAATCATCAGGTCACCTCGCAAGCCGCCGCCTAAGCGGATGCCGAACAGCGCTGCCAGCCGGCCCCTGCTAATCAAAGTACAGTGCCCTTGGTGCGACTCCTGGGTCAGGTTGCCCGACCCCGGGCAACCTGCGGTGGCGTGTCAGTGGTGCGGGCCCGAGGTTATGTTCGAGGCACCGATTGGTCTAGTGCCCTGCCCGCCCGGGCCGGAAGCTTAGTGCGGGTGGGCATGCAGGCCCCCGGTCCCCTCCAGCTTTTGTCACCCTGCCTGCCTAACATTTAGGCTCTTTTCGACCTCGAACATTGCCAAGGAGGGCGGGGCGGTTTGATTGCAGTACAGGAGTTAGAAGCTGATCCCTTCGCCGGATTCCAGCGGTGGGCTATCCACCGCAAGCAGCTGGCTCCTAAGACCGTTCGGGATTACTCGCAGTGGATCCGCTGCGCCGACGCTTGGCTTCTCGACCACAAGGGAAAGCCCCTGGACCGAGCCTCGCTGCGCAACCTACTGGAGTTTCTCGACACCCGACGTCCCAGTCCGAGCTCTCGCAACAACTGCCGATCAGCGCTCATTGCCTACGGCCGCTACCTGATCGACGTCGGCGCCCGTAAGAAGAATCCGGCCCTGCGCATTGAGCGAGTCAAGCCAAAGCGGGGCGTACCAAAACCCTTGCCCGCCGGGCGGATCCCTACCCTGATTGAGGTCGCTGCCCGGCGAGGCCCCATGGTGGAGTGCCTGGTGGTTCTGGCGTTGAATACAGGCCTCAGGCCGTCCGAGGTCCGGCTGCTTCAATGGGCCGACATCACCGGGGACAGCGCCTCCCTCGTGCAGAAGGGGGGTCATCAGCGTCTGGTGTATCTCAACGCGCGGTGCCGAGAGATCCTCGAACGATGGCAGCCCCTATGTCCGGGCAGCTGGGTGTTCCCTTCGGGTCGGAAAAAGGGCGAAGCGCTGGGCTATGAGTGGGTGCGCCGGCATATGCACGCCATAGGCCTGGAGGCCGGCATCCCGGCGTGCCGGCCCCATCGCCTCCGGCATACCTTTGGAACGGCCCACTATCGTCAAAACCGAGACCTTCTACTGCTCCAGGAGGCCCTCGGGCATGCCGAGCTCGCGAACACTCGGGTCTATGCCGGCGTGGACAACGCCGCCCTAAAGGACAGCCTGGAGCAGTTGAGCTTCAGCCTTGACCGATGACGGCCCGGGCAACCTCGATGTAGGGTCCGGGATCGGGCACCGGCGCGGTGTAGTCACCAATAACGAGCGTGTAGTTTTCTATGGCCTGGTGACACTGACCCTCGGTCCCCGGACAGGGAGCGAAGGGCGTGAAGGCAGCGGCCGTGTCGGCATCCTTCCACTCGTAGACGCTGATCTCGTCGGCGATCGCCACGGTCACGCAATCCAGCTCCCCCTCGCAAAGGTCGGTCCTATCCTCAGGGTTGTTGGCCGGCAACCCTTCGCTTTTGATCGCCTCCACGATCGCCTCTGCCGACGGTCCGGTTGTTCGCCGACCGGCCTCGCTTTGCGCCTCCTCCATGCTGGGCTCCCCACCTTCCCCGCAGGCGGTGAGAAGTCCGACGAATAACCCTAATCCTGCCATCCAGAGCTTCATGCGGGGCGACCTCCTTGGCGTTGGGATCCAGGCTATCGCGATTGAATCGGATCTGGGAACCTCTCGGCGTGCCCGGCCTGGGCTGTTGACCTAACCGCTACGCCTGGGATACAACCGACTCATGTGCAAGATCCTGGTAACCGTGGTGGTCCTGCTGGCGCTCGTCGGTTGCGGCGAACCGACGCCGGAGGACGAGTCGGAGACTGCCCAGCGCAGCTCCCGGCTCTCCTGTAACCATTTTCGGAACGTCATGCGCGACATCGGCAACGGTGTGCTGACGCCGGGCGAGGTACGGGAGAAGCTGAAGGAGGTAGAAAGCGACGCCCTCATCGCGACTCCTGAGGTTCAGGTGGCCGCCACGGACATGCTGAGGGCATCGACCCAGGATGACGGGGAAGCGTTCTTGGGGGCCGCGCAACAGATGAGCGAGGCCTGCGCGGCAGCTGGACACTAAGAGCTATTTCGGCTCGGCCAGGCCCTTGGCGTAAGTGTCCAGCCGGAGGGTGATGAGCATGGCGATGACGTTGCTTCCGACCAGTGCCAGTAGGACGACAGCCCGGTCCACGCTGGTGTAGTTCGGACTCGCTGCGATCACTCCAGCCAGCGTCACCATGGCAGCTCTGGCAAGCAGAGAGCGGGCCAGAAACCAGTGCAGGGCCACCGACCCCACGAACCGTTCCTTGCGAATCGGCCGGATGCGCCAAAAGTAGCGGGCGGCATGCCACCCAGACCACACCGACGAGATCAGCCAAGCGGCCATTGTAGCGGAGCGCAGTGTCACGACGATCCCTTCATGCGTCGCACCTCTTGCAGCAGGCCGGAGAGCTTTTGCTCTTCCTCAAACAGGGACTGCCACAGTTGGCGAACCTCAGCCGGTTGTTCGGTCGGAGGCTCGATCTGAGGAGGCTCCGGCGGGCTCAGGCGCTTCTGCCAGGGCCAGCGCATCAGAACTGCTCCTTCGCCAGTGCGGTGGCCTCCGAAGCCACCCCCACCGCACGCGGGATAACCCGGCCCTGCTGCAGCGCTAACTCTCTCCACCATTGCTCCCTAGCCTCCGCAGCCACTGCCCGCGCTGTCTCCGCCGCGAGCCGCTCCTGCGCGGCCAGCTTGAACTCCTCCAACCTCTTGGGCGAGACCAACCACCCCCGCAGCAGGGCGACGATGAACAGCAGGGAGAAGCCGACGATCCCCCCGCGCTCGACCAGTACCCATGCCTCGGGCAGGCCCACTTGAGCGAAGACGACTAGCGCCTGTATCAACACCGGTCAGCCAGCCGCTCAGAATGCCGCTCAAAGTTCAGTGCTCACTCCCACGGGGGTCTTTACCGGTGCTCGGCGGCCGAGGCCCAGTTGTTCAGCAGGCTAATGACCGCGGCGAACCCTCCGGTGGCCGCAGCATGCCAAAGCTCGGCGTCGAAGAATCCCGCCCCGGTGGCCATCAGGACAGCCGTCGCGCCCTGGATAAAGGTTTTGAACGCCCGCACGGCGATCGGGTGCTTCGTAAGGCGGCCGACCAGCGGGAACTCGACCGGGGGGCTGTAGGGCTTGACCTGCTGGCTGTAGGCGGCGCTCCCGGGTTCCGGTGGCATGATCCAGTCATCGCCCATCAGATGTTCCCCACGTGCGGGATCCGGTCGAAGTTGGCCGGCTCCATGACGACGGTCTCGCCGCGCGCCTGGTCGGAGTTCAGTAGGGCCTGCAGCAGGTGCCCGTTGGTGATCCCCACCTTGGCGGCCATCCCCGGCTTGACCGTGACCTTGTGCTCTTTGCCGTCGACCACGATCACCCCGTCCACCTCAACCGGCGTCAGGTAGACCCCGAAGGTGGGGCGCCCCGGACCGGGCGTAACCAGTCCATATCGAATCATCTCGTCCTCCTCTTCCGTACCCGGCGACTGGATCCCGACTCCGCCGTATTCAATGAGCCCAAACCCTCCCGTTTTGCCGATGCTGGCGGCGCTACGGTGCTGCAGCAGAACCCGCCCGCCGGTCCGTCCTCCCCGGACGTCGGTGTTGCCTTCCCATGACCAGAAGGAGCCATCCGGGTTCACGCGCTCTACCCATCCGACGTGCGCTATCCGGCCCATCGATGCCCAGTGGAAGAACACCAGCGAGCCGACCGCCGGGGTGCGGGTCCACCGGCCACGCTTCTGGAACCACTGCGCGCCGGCCACGGTGGAGACGAATCCCTTCGACGTGGTGGCGGGGATTGGCATCCCGGCGTGGTACAGCGCGTACGAAACATAAGCGGCGCACCAGGGATAAGCGGCGCCGAAGACCTTGCGACCGTAATACCAGTCGTTGAAGACCACCTCGTTGTTGCGCGGTCCTTCGGCGGTGCCATCCCAACGGGCGAACTGGTGACGCACTGCTTCGAACGTCGGCAGGCCGGGCGCGCCGGGCGAAGCTGCCGGGGTACTCGAGCGGAACCATGCCGCCTCTTCTCGCCGGCGGTTGATGAGTCCTTGCGACACCTTGCCGCCCGCCTTGTTGTGATGGCTGAAACTGGCGGCCGCCGCTCCGTAGTCCCCACCCCGAAGCGCCTGGAGGACCGGCGAGTACTTCCAACCGGTGCGCTTGGCGTCGTTGCCCGGGCCGATGTTGTAAACAAGGGAAGTGACCGCGCCCTCCTGGTTGGCCGTGAGGGGAACCGGCCCCAACTGGGCCCGCATGTGGCGGTTGAATTCGAGAATGCGCTGGCGCAGCTGTATCCATGCCACCGGCTGGGTGACCCCGCTTTCGCGGTAGCGGGCGATGAACGCCTTATCGGTCTCGCCGTAGCCGATGGTCAGCGTTCCCTTGACCGCCCCCCCGGTGTATCGACGGGGCGGGTAATACCCGTCGTCGTAGACGAAGCCGACGAAGGTTTCCCACTTGGCGATGAACCGGGCGGTGGCCTCCAGGTCGAGCGCCATCAGTCGGGATCCGCTTCGGTCGGCCGGTTGTCCGACGGTGCGATTAGCTTGAGTTCAATCGCCCGCCGCTCCTCGTCGGAGGTGGCGTGCTCCAGCTGATCCAACAGCTCGGCGATGCGCTCGTCCTCAGGGCTGTTGCTCATGCACCTCGGCCCCCGGAAACAGCCGGGAGAGCAGCTCGAGCATCTCGCCCTTGTTGCGGTAGCCCTCAGGGACCAGGTTCTTGCCGTTGTGGACCGAGATGATCCGCCACGACCAGTCGCCGTCCCGGCGCTTGTAGACCTGCAGCCGGAAGTCGACGTTCCAGTTCTTGCGCTCAGGCTCTGGGGCGGCCTCGCTCGGCTGTGAGTTCATCTTGCATCCGAGTATTCGGCCCCCGTCACCGCGCAGGGGCCGGGTGATACCGGCGGCATCACCCCTTAGGGGGCGGCCAGTCCTCGGGGGAACTCACCGGGTGGATGGTCTTGCCGTCCGCCAGCCGGACGTAGATGACGTAGGAGTCTCGGCCGGCGTCGAGGGCGGTAAGACTCTGAAGAAAGACCCGCGTGTTCTTGCCGATCCGCTCCGCAGTCTCCAGTGCCGGCTGAAGCTTCACTTCTTGGCCGCCTGGCCCTCGGGTTCGACTGCGGCCAGCTTGCGCTTCGGAGCCGGCTTGCCGCCGTCGGGCGGCTTGGGCTGCAAGATGGACTGCAGCTGTGCCGCGTGCTGCTCCTCGACCTGGTCGAGCGCCTCAGCGTTCATCTCAGCCTGGACGGCGAAGCGTACGGCTTCGGAAGAGCTCTGCTGTAGGCGCTTGAGCACGTTGCCCCAACGGCGGGGGTCGATCTGTACGGTTCCCATGGATCTCTCCTCTCTCAGAACGGCAGACGTTTGGAAATCTGCCAGCCAAAGCCCCAGCCCGCCGCCATCGCGGCGAGCACATCCGGGTGGGTCAAGAACTCGATGATGCTCATCCACAGCCTCCTTCTCAGGTGTTGGGAACGTAGACGGCGCGCCTACCGGCGCCGCCGGAGTCCGGGACGCCGACCCACAGGCGGCGAAAGCCCAGCCCGGTGACATTGACCAAGAAAGATATGGTGCCTATCTGTCCAGGAACTCCACCATCCACTAGGACTTGCTGGAAGCCAGCCATCGACAGAGCAACTTTGTCGTTGAGATCTATACGGCCGCTCGCGTTGGCAACGATGGTCACGTCGCTGGCGACTGCAATCGATCCGCCTCCATAGCTGCTCATTACCGCGCGCTGTGCTTCGAGGACGGCCGAGGAGAGGATGGCTCCACTGTTGCTGTTGGAACTCAGATGCAGGAAGGCGGCGTATCCGCCACCGGCGCCTGCACTTTGCAGGGTGGTCCTGCCTTGACGAGCTGTGCCCGTGCCGTCCTGAACGGTGTATAGATAACCGGCCTCAGTCAGCGTGCTTGGGCCATAGACGGCCACTTGATGGGCGTCCGGACCAGTCGTTGTCAGCGCGACGCGCGGCCCTGAGGTTGCCGTCTGGAAAACGGTTCCGGTGATGGCGCCTCCGGTGATGACCGGGGAGGTGATCGACACCCCGGCCGACAGGCTGCCACCGAAGAACGCATTGCCTGTCTGGATGTTGAGGTCCATGACCAGCGTGCCGCCGGTGAAGGGTGCTGAGCCCCCGCTGTAGAACCGCAGGCCGGAGGCGTCCTCGATCAAGTAGTTGAACGGCGCCGACGTGCGGCCCATCCGGAGCATGCCGGCGCCCTCGATCGTCAGGATCGCCGTGGTGATGGAGTCGGAGGTCAGCTTGCCGGCGGCGACGTTGTTGATCTTGGCGTTGTTCACGGCCAGATCGGCGATCTTGGCAGTGGTAACCGCAAAGTTGGCCAGGTCGGGCTCCTGGACCTGGTTGGGGATCGTCCACAGGGTGGCGGAGAAGGGACCGAAATTGCCTGAGCTGTCGATGGCCCGCACATGGACGTAGCGCGGGGGGGTCGGGGTCAGGCCGGAAAAGTCCTGGACCAGGGCGGCGGTGCGCTTTGAGTCCTCCACGACCGCAAAGCGGCCGTCGGAGCCCAGAAGGGGCGACTGCGAGATCTCCACCTCGTACATGCCCCGGCCGAGCCTGACGTCCTCCTCGGGGTTCTCCGCCCAGGTGGCCAGGATGGCGCCGATACCGGTGCGCAGGGCGAAGCCGGTGGGGGCGGACGGCGCGGTTGAATCTGTCCCCGTGGTGATCAACTCGGGGCCCAGCGGCGTCGAGGGCCGGCCTAGGCGGTTGTAGCTCCAGACCCGGACCGAGTACTCGGTGTTGGGCTTGATCCCGGTGAACCGGAAGGAGTTGCCTCCGAGGCCCCCCTGCGCCTGGACCACGCCCACCCCGGTCTCGGTGAGCTCGGCCAGGTAGGTGGCCACCTGGTCGGCGTTGTCTCCCCCCGGAGGCGACCAGGTGGCATCGATGAAGATCCGGTCGAAATCGGACCCCCAGCTAAGCAATAGATCCGTCGGCGGCGGGACCGGGTCCCAGACGAAGGTCTCGCCGATTGTGATCCCTCCGGGAAAGGTCCGGCCTCCGTTCGGGTCGAAGATGATTCCGCCCCGGCCCTGCTGCAGCTCGCGCACCGCGCGCCGCAGGTCGGCAATGTCCTTGAGCGGATCCGGCTCCAGGATGGCGATGCTCACTCCGGCACCTCGTTAAGGGTCAGCGTCTGCTCATCCCGTTCCGGGTCGTAGGAGATCGAGACCACCCGGTGCAGGCCCGATAGTTGAGCAGCCCCCCGGTCGATCTTGACCGGCACCATGTCCCCGGTCTTTATGACGCCGATCGTCGGCACCGGGTCGTCCCCGACGGTGATCGTCGGCAGGACCACCGTCTTGTGACGGGCCGCTACCTGGGCCTTGGCCTTCTCGAGCAGCGTGGGGAGCTCGGTCACCGACTCGTCGGAGGTCACATCCATCATCAGGACGCTGGAGTCGATCGACGGCTGGTCGAACCACGTCTGCTGCAGCTTGTCCGGGCCCTCGCCGGCGCCCTTGGAGATCACGTAGTTTGCCTTGCGGGTCCCGTCGCGAGGCAGGCTGAACGAGCGGATGTTGCGCCCCCACTCCAGGGTCAGGTTCGAGCGGACCGTTCCCTTCATCGGGTAGTAGGGCGTCCACTCCCGCCGGCCGTCGGGGAAGACCTCGATCGAGTAGTCGAAGCCCTGAATCAGGCCCGTGAACAGCTCCAGCTTGTGCAGGATGTTGCCGCCCTCGTCCCTGGAGTAGGAGCGGTCTCGGAGCACTCCCGATCCGATGAAGCCGGAGGGGCTGATATTGAGGCCGGCGCCGGGGTGGAAGGTCTGCGCGTAGTGCAGCAGGTTCCATCCGATCGTGAACTGGTCGAGGCCGTTGTAGGTGAGGTCGGCGTCGACGAAGCGGAAGTCGAAGTAGCCGAGCAGGCCCATGCAGCCGACCGAGAGCTGGCCGGCATCGGGGATCGGCCGGAACGGGGCGAACCAGTCCAGCAGCTGCTCGTGCCGCCAGACCTGTATTTCGTAGGTCAGCGGCTCCACCAGCAGACCGGCTTTGAGGTCCAGCACGTCGATCTCGAACTCGCATCCCCCCGGGGCGTTCAGGATCTGATCGAAGCTTTTCAGCCGGGCGTTCTCGAGCTCCTCGATCACGTCTCCGGTCTGGTCGACGAGTTTGATGACGTCTTTGGGCTCGGGCAACGTCTACACCAGGATCGGGACGACGAGCTGCTCGGATATCCCGACGCCCGGCAGCGGCTCGGCCCCCGATCCGGAAGGAGCGCCGACGGTGGAGAAGGCGTCGCGGTGCCGCACGGTGAGGGTGGAGATGCCGGTGGTGCCTTGCCGGGTGAAGGTGAGCCGGTTGAGACCGGGGACCAGGTCGAACCACTGGCTGTCGTTGCGCAGCGCTCCGTAGCTGCTGGCGCCGGCCATGGTGATCGTGCGGCGCGCCTGGTCGACGACCAGGGTCTGGCCGGCCGTCAAGGTGATGTCGAGCTTGAGCTGGCGGTTGAGGTCGTGCTGGTTGGCGATCCGGGGGTTGATCGCCGGACCCAGGATCTCGAACACGCCTTCGGTCTCGGTGTCGCCGTCGTTGGTGACGTCGAGGATCACCTGGCTCTGGCCAACCGCGATCTGGGCGGAGGCCGAGAGCTCGCTCGACGAGTAGAACAG
>Ga0247713_1000352_pt1 | contig 29850 bp, 23 predicted proteins | sample 21E_NmetaG_FD_189936 | JGI IMG/M metagenome (GOLD analysis project Ga0247713, IMG submission 189936) | Soil microbial communities from hillslope of Landscape Evolution Observatory, University of Arizona, Oracle, AZ, United States - 2-1-E_N | ecosystem: Engineered > Artificial ecosystem >...
GCGGGGGGCCGCGCCGCCGCCTGACGCCTCGACCTTGCCGCGCAGCTCGTAGGTGCCGACGGTGATCTCGTCGCTGGACCGCAGCTCGATGCGGACGGGGCCCTGCAGCCGCCAGCCACGGTCGGCGGCCGTCCGTTTGACGACGCCGGACAGCTCGGCCTTGAGCGACTCGGAGAATCCGGAGAAGCGCTCGAAGTCGTCGGGGGACAGCTCGAAGCGGTACACGTTGGGGACGAACACGCCGTCGACGCCGACCTGCTGGTAGTTGCCGGCGTAGCGCTGCACCGCCTTGGCCAGCTCGACCGGCTGGAGCCCGGAGCGGAACGTGCGCGCGAAGAAGCCCTCGACGGCCCCTTCGAGGCGCCGTTCGAAGTCCCGCAAGATGCCCATTGAGGCGCTGCCGACCCTTCCTTGTTCGTCGCGTGCGGATGCATCAGAGTCTAAGGGGCCACCGGCCCCTGTCTGATTGTCCCGCCCGACCGCCACGGCTACACTCGGCCGCTCCACCTCGGGCGAGTGGCGGAATAGGCAGACGCGCAGGCTTCAGGTGCCTGTGTCCTTCGGGACGTGGGGGTTCAAGTCCCCCCTCGCCCACCAGCGGGTATCGGGTCGTCGCCCGACCCACCCGACACGACGCGCGTGGCTAGGCTCGGACGTCGACGCGACGACCGGAGAGCTGTGACCACGCCGACGAGCCAGCAGGCGGTCGACGACCTGCTGCGCGCCGACATCCGCCGCCTGGGAAACGAGCTGGGCGAGTGCCTGGTCCGCCAGGAAGGCGACGGCCTGCTCGACACCGTGGAGCGGGTCCGCAAGCTGTCGGCCGAGGCCGGTGGTGACGAGGCGGCGTCGCAGCAGCTGCAGGCGCTGCTGGCGCAGCAGGATCCGGTCACGGTCATCAAGCTGGTGCGCGCCTACACCGCGTACTTCCACCTCGCCAACGTCGCGGAGCAGGTGCACCGCATCGATGAGCTGCGGGGCGAGGAACACGACGGGCCGACCGCAGCGACGCTGCGCAGGATCGGCGAGGCCGGGGTGGACGCGGACACGCTGAACGCGACGGTGTCCGAGCTGGACGTTCGGCCGGTGTTCACCGCCCACCCCACCGAGGCGTCGCGCCGGTCGATCACCACCAAGCTCACTGCGATCGCCCGGCTGCTCGGTGAGCGCATGGATCCGCGGCTGTCGGCCGCGGACGTCCGGCGGATCGACCGGCGGACCGCCGAGCTGATCGACGTGATGTGGCAGACCGACGAGCTGCGGTTGGCGCCGCCACGGCCCGTCGACGAGGCGCAGGCCCAGATGGCGTACCTGGAGTCCATGGTCGCCGACGTGCTGCCCGACGTCCTCGACGACCTGGACGCGGAGCTGCGACGGGCGGGCGCCGGTCTCGCGCCCGCCGCCCGGCCGGTGCGGTTCGGCACGTGGGTCGGGGGCGACCGGGACGGCAACCCCAATGTGACCGCCGACGTGACCATGGCGGTGTTGCAGCGCCTGCACCGGCGCGCCATCAGGATCCTTGTGGCGGCGATGGAGGAGACGTCGAGCCGGCTCAGCGTGTCCGCGCGGATCGTGCCGGCGTCACCGCAGCTGACCGAAAGCCTGGCGCGCGACCGTGAAGCCCTGCCGGTCGTCTGGGAGACGCTGTCGGCGTTGAACGCCGAGGAGCCCTACCGGCTCAAGTGCGGCTACATCCACCGCCGGCTGCGCTCGACCGCCGAGCGGGTGCGCACTGGGACGCCGCACGAGCCGGGCCTGGACTACGTCAGTGCCGACGAGCTGCTGGCGGAGCTGCAGGTCATGCACGACTCGCTGGTCGCCAACCGCGGGGGGCTGGCCGCCGTCGGGACGATGGCCAGGTTGCTGCGGTTGGCTGCGGCGTGCCGCTTCAACCTCGCCACCATGGACGTTCGCGAGCACGCGTCCCGGCACCACACCGCGGCCGCCGAGCTGTTCGACCGGGTCGGGACGGCCTACCCCGACGAGCGTGAGCAGCGGCGTGCGCTGCTGTCGCAGGAGCTCGCCAACCCTCGGCCGTTGGCGGCGCCGACGTCACGGCTGTCCGACGACAGCGACCGCACGCTGGGGGTGTTCCGCACGATCCGCGGGGCGCAGGACCGGTTCGGTGACGAGTCGGTCGAGAGCTACATCATCTCGATGACGCGGGGCGCCGACGACGTGCTCGCCGCGGCGCTGCTCGCCCGCGAGGCCGGACTGGTCGACTTGCACACCCACACGGCCCGGGTCGGGTTCGTGCCGCTGTTGGAGACGGTCGAGGAGCTGCGCGCCGCCGGAGACATCGTCGACACGCTGCTGTCGGACCCGCAGTACCGGCGCCTGGTCGAGCTGCGCGGGGACACCCAGGAGGTCATGGTCGGCTACTCCGACTCCAGCAAGCAGGGAGGCATCACCACATCGCAGTGGCTGATCCACAAGTCGCTGCGAACGCTGCGCGACGTGGCGGCGCGCCACGGCGTGCGCCTGCGCGTCTTTCACGGCCGCGGCGGCACGATCGGCCGCGGCGGCGGGCCGACGCACACCTCGATCCTCGCCCAGCCCCATGGTGTGGTCGCCGGCGGCGTGAAGCTGACCGAGCAGGGAGAGGTCATCTCGGACAAGTACGGCCTGCCCGAGCTCGGCAGGATCAACCTCGAGCTGCTCACCTCCTCGGTGCTGGAGGCCCACGTCCTCAACCGGTCATCCCGCGTGTCCCCGGAGGTGCTGGCGCGCTGGGACAGCGTGTGGGACCGCGTCTCGGAGGCGGCGTTCGGGTGCTACCGGCAGCTGGTCGACGCCGACGGGTTCATCGAGTACTTCACGTCGTCCACGCCGGTCAACGAGCTCGGTGCGATGAACATGGGCTCCCGACCGGCTCGGCGCCCGGACCAGGCGCAGGGCCTTGAGGGCCTGCGCGCGATCCCGTGGGTCTTCGGGTGGACGCAGTCGCGCCAGATCGTGCCGGGCTGGTTCGGGGTCGGCAGCGGCCTGGCAGCGGCGCGCGCCGCCGACGACGACGACGGGTTGGCGGACATGGTTGCGGGCTGGCCGTTCCTGCGGATGTTCCTGTCCAACGTGGAGATGACCCTGGTCAAGACCGACCTGGACGTCGCCGGCATGTACGTCGACCGACTGGTGCCCGCCGAGCACCACGGGCTGTTCGACGTCGTCACCGCCGAGTTCGAGCGCACCCGAGCCGAGGTGCTGCGCTTGCTCGATCGCCGCGAGCTGATCGAGGACATCCCCGTCCTGCGCCGAACCCTGGACGTGCGCAACCGGTACCTGCGGCCGCTGCACGCCCTGCAGGTTGAGCTGCTCGAGCGCACTCGGCGGGGCGACACCGGGCGCACGGTGGGCCGGGCGCTGCTGCTGACCGTCAACGGCATCGCCGCCGGCATGCGCAACACCGGCTGACCGCCCCGTCGCCCCCCACCCGCGGCAAAGGATTCTCCAGATTCCGTCCCTGGGCGAGGAATCTGGAGATTCCTTACGCGGACAGTGGCGCCCCTACAGTGGGCGCATGCCGCCTGCCGTCCCCTACACCGTCGACGACCCCGTCAATGCGCAGATCCTGGCGATCTCCGAGGACAAGGTGCAGGGCTTCTCGCGCCACCCGCTGCACGACATCGCCGACGCCTCGGGGGTGGACCTGGACACCGTGATCGCGCGGATCCGGGCGATGCTCGAAGCCGGCACGATCCGACGCGTTCGGCAGACGCTGCTGGCGACGTCGCTGGCGCCGGGTGCGCTGGTGGCGTGGAAGGTGCCGGCCGAGCGCATCAAGGGTGCGTTCGAGTGGATGTTCACGCAGGACCCGTTCTCAGGGCACGTCGTCACCCGCACGACAGACCGGGAGACCCCCGGCAGCGCGTACAAGCTGTGGACCACGTTGAAGGTGCCGCGGCCGTTCGACATGGATGCGCACTGCCGCTACCTGATGGCACAGACGGGCGCGGAGGCCTACAAGCTGTTGCCGGCGCGCAAGCTGTTCACCCTCGGCGTCGGCCACGTTCGCCGGCGCACCATCGAGCCCGGCGACAAGACCGACGAGCCAGGTCAGGTACAGGACACCAAGATCGTCGAACTGTCCGACCACGAGTGGCGGGTGCTCATGGCGCTCAAGCGGGAGTTCGCCCCGGCCGAGCTGCAGCCCGACCTGTGGGCCCCGCGCGCCGCCGAGGCCGGCGAGACCGTCGAGGACTTCTGTGCCGTCGCCGAGTCGCTGAACGACCGTCGCGTCATCGGCCGCTTCTCCACGTTCCTCGAGCACGTCAAGAAGCACCGTGACGGCAAGCAGGTCACCCGCTACAACGCGTTGTTCCACTGGCGGGTGCCCGAGGGCATGCAGCTGCGCGCCGGCCAGGAGGTCGGCCGGTTCCACTGCATGACCCACGCCTACTGGCGCGAGGGCGGTCCCGAGTTCTCCAACGTCAACATCATGGGCGTGTCGCACGGCACCGAGAAGGAGCGGGTCCTCGCGCACAAGGCCGCGATCGACGCGCACCTGGAGTCCGTCGGGATCCCGGTCGAGTACACCAACGTCTTCTGGGGCGGGCGTAGCGAGATCAAGCCCAGCGAGATCAGCCCCATCGCCTACCGACAGTGGTGCGTCGAGCAGGGCGTTGACCCGGAGGCGATGACCGCCTGACCGTCAGGCCGGGCGCAGCTGCTCGGCGATGAGGTCGACCATCTCGAGGTCGTCGGGAAGCAGGTCCTGCAGCATCACGCACTCCACCCCTGCGTCGGCCAGCTCGTCCAGGCGCTGCAGCGCCTGGTCCGGAGTGCCTTGCACCCACGCCCCCGAGCGCTCCCGTATCACCTCGGCGACGGGCCGGTTGTCGCCCTGGACCTCCTGGAGCCGGCGGATGCGGGCATGGAACTCGTCCTCCGTCGCGCCGACCAGGCACCCGGTCATCAGCGAATAGCGCACCGTTGACGGGTCCCGCCCGATGTCCTCGCAGGCCTGGGTGAGCGCCGCGCGCTGCTCGCGGCACTGCTCGGGCGTCATCACCACGCCGTTGAGCTCGTCGGCGAAGCGGGCGACCAGCCCGGGGGTGCGGCGCATGCCCTTACCCCCGATCGCCAGCCGGGGACGCGGGTCGGGCACAGGGCTGAACACCGCCTCGCGCAGCTGGACGAAGTCGCCGACGAAGTCGAACGGCTGGGCGGTGCGGTCGTGCAGGCGAGTCACCACCTCCAGGTGCTCCTCGAGCCGCCGGAAGCGGGTGTCGAGGTCCTCGAACGGAAAACCGTGACGGGTGTGCTCGGTCTCGTACCAACCGGTGCCCATGCCCAGCGTCACCCGGCTGGCGCCGTCGGACCCAGGGCCCGCCATCTCCGACACCGTGGCGGCCATCTTCGCCACCACCGCGGGCGGTCGGAAGGTCGCCGGTGACACGAGGGTGCCGATGCGGATGTCCTTGGTCTCACGCGCCAGCCCGGCCAGCGTCGCCCAGGCGTCGGTGGCCACGAGGTCGGCACTTCCGCCGATCGGGCTGTAGTGGTCGCTGCGGTACAGCCCCGCCAGCCGGTGGTGCTCAACGCGACGCGCAACGGCCAGGATGGTCTCGTAGGTCGGGCCTTCCTGACCCTCGAGCATGATCGCCAGGTCCATGGTCGACCCTTATCCGCGAACGCAGCCCGCCAACCCGACGCGGACAAATCAGCAGATCCACTGATTCGCCTCGGGGCTCGAATCAGTCGTCGTCGAGGATGGTGCCGGTCAGCTCGAGCGGACCCTTGTAGCGAGCGCCGAACACCGACACCGCGGCCGGCGCGAGCCCGTCGGCGATGTTCAGCCGTACCGTCAGCGTCTCGGTCGGCTCGGCGATGTCGTCGTCGATCAGCGGCAGTCGCATCCGCCCCTGCAGCCGGCCGGGGCGGACCTCACCGCCGATCGCGTACACGTCGTGGTAGTCCTCGCCCGCGACGGCGGTCCCATCGAGGATGGTTGCCGAGGCGATCACCGGCACGCCGCTGGGCTCGGACAGCGTCATCACGAAGGGCAGGAACGGCCGGCTCTCGCGCGCCGTCCCTTCGGCGATCGTCAGCAGCGGCAGCGGGTCGTCGTCGCGGATGAACCCGCGCCCCGCCAGCTTGCCGATGACGCCGTTGCGCGTTGCCGTCAGCGAGACGAGCAGATGCAGGTCCCAGTCGTTCATCGTGTTGCCGCGCAACGGAACGTCGAAGGTCGCGGTTCGCGCGCCGGCAGGGATCGTGACGCGCCGGCGCGGGCGGTGCGGCAGGAACTCCTGCCACCCGGCCTCGGGGAAGACCCTGGTCGCCTGCACGAACGCCGAGACCGGCCGCCGGAAGCGCTTCGAGGCGGTGACCGTGAACCGGGCCACGCTCGGCTCGTCGCCTTCACGAACACGGAGGCTGTCGACACTGAGCACCGGCGCCCCGGCGAGGCCGGCGCGGCCCGCAGCCGGCCGGGACGCGCCGATGTCGGTCACCCATGCGTGACCGCGACGCGACGCCGGCAGCAGGGTGACCGCCGCGACGCGGCTCAGGTCCAAACCGGAGAACCGCCGCAGGGGCACGGTGACCTGCTGGGGCAGCAGCCGCGGCAAAGGCATGAACCGGCCGGGCCGGGGCGCCAGCGCATCGCTGACCTCGGACACGGACACCACCGCACGCCGACCGCGGCGGTCCGTCAGCTGGACGCGCAGATCGGTGGGCACGCGCGGATGCGCGACGGCACGGAAGGTCAGCGACTCCATCCGCGACAGGTCGCGCTTGCCCCGCGGCAGCCGGAGCACGACCCGGCCGTCGCGGTCGCTCCATCGCAGCTCCAACATCGGCAGGGTGGGTGTCGACGGAGCGATGACCGACGCCTCCCACTGCGGCACCTGGGTCCCGGCGAGCTCGTCGGTGCACCACGGCAGCCGTCCGCCCGTCGGCCGGACCAGCCGCGCGCCGGCGCATCGCCGGGCATCGACGCCGGGGGATCGCAGCAGCCGACCGAGGGGCCTGCGGAACGTCGCCAGGTCGATCCGTGCCGGTGACTGCGCGACGACACGGACACGCGCGCGCCCCGCCGACGCCGCCCGCGCCGATCCGTCGAACATGCGCAGCAGCGCCTGCTCTCCGCCGAGGTGGAGCCGGAAGAACCCCGCGATGTACGCCGTACCCACGTCGAGCTGCTCCTCGACGGTGAGGCGGTGCCGCTTGCCGGCGTGGCACGCGGGGTCGTTGGACGCACCCCACCAGTCGTCGTTGGTCGGCGCGACCGCCGTCCCGGGGCTCCACTGGCTGTTGAAGTAGTTGTGGTTGGCCCCAAGGACCGTCACGACCGACCGGTGTGCGCGGTCACCCGCCATGGCGTACCGCGCGTCGTCGAAGTACCGCTGCCCCTGCAGGTCGAACACGTCCCCGTCGCAGTACGGCAGCACCACGCTCATGGCGACGCCGGGCAGCGTGTAACGCCCGAAGTTCGTAGGAGCGACCGGCATCACCGCCCTGATGTCGAAGCGGCTGCCGCGCGCGGTGTTGAGCAGCGCGGCGCGGACCACACCCTCGCCGCCTCGCGAGTGCCCCATGAGCCCGACGTTGCGGAAGTCGATCGTGCCGACGAACCGCTTGCCGAACGGAGCCCCGCCGTCGGTCGCCCACCGGCGCCACTGCCGCAGGTGAGCCAGGACCAGCTGCGCGCGGGCCAGCGCCCCGAAGTCCATCTCCTCGTCGTCGACGGTGGTGATGGCGTTGGCCGACGCCGAGACCACGACGTAGCCATGGCTCGCCAGCGCACGGGCGGCCCGGCGGTACCCCGTGTGGTTCGGCAGCGCGGTGAACCCCTTGGGGCACGGCCACATCCCGGTGACCTGCCGACCGCGGTAGCACGGCGCGTGGCGGCCGTGCAGGAACACGACGAGCGGCCGACGGCCGGGGGCGTCCTCCGGCCACAACACCTCGCCGGCCATCTCCACGGGCTCGTCCAGTGCCGACAACCTCAGCGCGCGGTCGCCGAGGTCGTAGCCGGCGTGGCCGACGCGGTACGGGCCGCGGACTCCGGGGTCGACGTCGAGCACGGCGCCGACCTGCGGGAGCGTGGCTGGGCCGTCGAAGTGCGGCGCGCGGGCAGCGGCCTCGTCACCGGCCTCCACGCCGCCGTAGGTCAGCGCAAAACGCGGTGTGCCGAGCACGAGCGTCGGGTCGGCCGTCTCGGCCGAGATGGAACGCAGGTCGGCGGACGTCACCGCCCGGCCCACCGGTCGTCCGTCGGCGGTGATGACACCCGCCTGCGCGCGGATCACGACCCCACCGGCCGGGGTCCACGTGACCCGCCAACGCGGTTGTCCGGTCGCGTCGTCGGTGAAGGACTCCACCGACCAGTCAGGCTGCGCCGCCTCGACGTCGGCGGACGCAGTGGCCGGCGGCGCCGACCGGGCCGGCGCGGCTGCGGCCGGGGGAAGCGCCGCCGCCACGGCGGTGACCGCCGCCAGCACCGCAACGCGCACGCGTGGACGTGCCGACCCGACTGCCATCGCCGCCCCCTCCCGCGCGCCGCCCGCACGACGCTGCGGTCAGTGTGCGTTCGCCGGCCCGTCGTGGCAACGCGGATCTATCCGGCGAACCCGCCTCAACCGGCCGTGACGCGGAACGCCTCGACCGTCCCGTCGATGCCTTTCAGCGGTCCCACGGCCCGAGCCGCCAGGGTCAGGCCCGCGTCGCGCCACACGCTGGTGTCCGGTTCGGCGTCGCCGAGGTGCACCAGCACCTCGCCGGCCTCGGCGGCCGAGCACAGTCGTGAGGCGACGTTGACGGTGCGCCCGAAGTAGTCCGCGTACGCGGGATAGACCGGCCCGTGGCTGCAGCCCACCCGCACCGGCGGCAGCGTGTCGTCGCGTTCGACCGCGTCGACGATGCGCAACGCCACCTGCCCGCACGCCACGGGGTCTGCGGTCGTGAACATGACCGCATCGCCGATGCCCTTGACGATCCGGCCATTGCCGTCGGTGACGGCGGACTCCGCGATCTTGAGCAGGGTGGTGGCAACGTGCCGCACCTCGGCCGGTGCCCGCCGTTCGGCGTCCGCGGTGAAGTCGACCAGGTCGGCGAACGCCACGGACAGGACGCGGTGCCCGCTTTCGGTCCCCAGCAGCTGCTCCATGCGGGCGCCGACCTCGGCGCGGATGGCGGCCTCGATGTGGCGCTGCAGTGCCACCTCGACCAGGGGCGCGGCGGTGGGCAGCAGCAGGTCGCGCACCGCCGCGAGCGTCACGACGACGTCCGCTTCGCTGGCGCCGGCTTCCAGCAGCGGGTCGGCCATGCGCCTGCGGACCACCTCGGTGAGCATCGTCGCCAGCTCAGACATCGCGCGCCCGACCACCGTGGCGGTCTCGGCGATGTCGTCGTCGGTGAACACGGTGCTCAGCGCGTCGAGGGTGCGCAGCACCTGCACGTCGCGGCGACTGAAGATCTCCGACCCGAGCTGCGCGGGGGGCAGCCCCAGACCGCGCCAGACGACCTCGAGCAGCTCAGGCTCGACGCCTGCAGCCCGTGCGGCCTTGTCACCGGCCATCGTGCCGCGCGGTGCCAGCACGCTGTCCAGGGTCACCCACAGCAGGTTGCCGTCCCGTCCCGCCTGTGCCAGGCGGGAGGGGTTGGCCCCGGCAGCCAGGGCCATGTCGACCAGGGTTGCCCGGTCGACGGTCTCCCGACCCCACCGGTCGCTGTCCACGTCGGGGCCGAGCAGGCCCTGACGCTGCCAGGAGCGCAGCTCCTCGACCGAGCGGTCCAGCCGGTCGGCGACGTCATCGACGGAGAACGGCCCGGAGCGCGACCGCAGCGGCCGGCGTGGCCGAGCCAGCACCTGCAGTCCCCGCGACAGCGCGGCACTGCCCACCGACGTGTGGCCGGACAGCCGCGCGACCGGCGCGCTCTTGGATGCCGCCCACCGAACGACAGAACGCGGTAGCGCATCGGCTACCGCGTCCGTCAGCTGCTTCGCGCGGCTCGGTCGGTCAGACCCCACCGCAAGCCACCGCTTCCCTCAGGCGTACAGCTCTTCGATCTTCTCCTGGTACCGGTCGTGGACGACGTTGCGCTTGACCTTCAGCGTGGGGGTCAGCTCGCCGCCCTCGATGGTGAAGTCGGTCGGCAGGATCTCGTACTTGCGGATCGACTCGGCGCGGGAGACCGCCTTGTTGGCGTGCTCGACGGCCTTGTTGATCTCCGCGACCAGGTCCGGGTCGTCGATCAGGTCGGCGACCTTGTGGCCTGCCTTGCCGTTGTTCTCGGCCCAGGTCGGGAACTGCTCCTCGTCGATGGTGATCAACGCCCCGATGAACGGCCGGTTGTCACCGACGACGATCGCCTGGCTGATCAGCACGTGCGAGCGCAGCCGGTCCTCGAGCACCGCAGGCGCGACGTTCTTGCCGGCCGCCGTGACGATCAGCTCCTTCTTGCGGCCGGTGATCTTCAGGTAGCCCTCGGAGTCGAGCTCGCCGATGTCGCCGGTGTGGAACCAGCCGTCGTCGTCGATCGCTTCCTTCGTCGCCTGCTCGTTCTTGTAGTAGCCGGGGAAGATCTGACCGCCCTTGGCCAGGATCTCGCCGTCGTCCGCGATCCGGATGGTCGTGCCCGGCAGCGGCTTGCCGACGGAGCCGATCCGCCACGCCCCCGGGTGGTTGGTGGTCAGGATGGGGCTGGTCTCGGTCAGGCCGTAGCCCTCGTAGACCTTCAGCCCGACGCCGTTGAAGAAGTGCGTCAGCCGGGCGCCCAGCGGACCGCCGCCTGACGACGCGGCGACCAGCTGGCCGCCGAACAGGTCACGGATCTTGCCGTAGACCAGCTTGTCGAACAGCGCGTGACGGATCTTCAGGCCCAGACCCACGCTGCCCTTCTCGTTGGCCTCGGACCAGGCGATCGCGGTGTCGGCGGCCTTGTCGAAGATGCTGCCCTTGCCTGCCGCGTGCGCCTTCTGCTGGGCGCCGTTGAACACCTTCTCGAAGATCCGCGGCACCGCCGCGATGTAGGTCGGCTTGAACATCGGCATCTCCTCGACCACGTTCTGCGGGCCGGTGGAGAAGCCGATCTGCACACCCTGCTCGATCGAGGCGAGCACGAGGATCTTGGCGAACGAGTGGGCCAGCGGCAGGAACAGCAGCTGCTTGTCGTCACCGCCCATGACGTTCTGCAGCACGTCCTTGGCCTGGAAGATGTCCCAGCGCAGGTTGCGGTGGGTCAGGACACAGCCCTTGGGCCGGCCGGTCGTGCCCGACGTGTAGATGATGGTGGCGGTGTCGTCGAGCGAGATCCCGTCGATCCGCTTGGCGACCTCGTCGACCGCCACGTCCGCGCCGGCCTGCTCGAGGTCGTCCAGACCCTTGTCGACGACGAAGATGTGCTTGCAGTTCGGCAGCGCGTCGGCGACCTCGTCGTAGACCGCCTTGAGGTCGTCATCGGCGAAGAAGGCCGCGACCGCGCCGCTGTCGGAGATGATCCACTCGACCTGCTCGGCCGAGGAGGTGTCGTAGATCGGCACCGTCACCGCGCCGCACGACAGGATCGCGTAGTCGAGGTAGATCCACTCGATCCGCGTGGGCGACATGATTGCGACCCGGTCCCCTGCCTGGACGCCCAGACCGATCAACCCCCGCGCGTAGCGCTCGACCGTGTCGGCGAACTCCTTCGCACTGACATCGACGAAGCGATCGCCTTGTCGGTAGGCAAGCAGCGGCTTGTTGGGCGTCTTGCGAGCGTGCTCGAGCAGCGGTTGCACCAGGTGCGCGTTCTCGGGAAGCGTCTTCTCACCCGGGGCTGTGTACTCACGCATCAAGTCCTCCTGAAACGCTGGGGGAACATCAGCCTAACCGTGTGGACAAGTCCGTGTGACACGGAAAACCGTCCAATCGCATGCCAGCCCGCCGCCCCGGCGCAGGTCAGGGCAGCGGCCGGCGCCAGGCGTCGGCCAGCGCCTCGGCGATGGCGCGGTGGCCCGCCGGGCTCGGGTGGATCCCGTCGGCGGCGATCAGCTCCGCGCCGCCCTCGCGAAACGCCCGGGTGACGCGGCCGACCTCGAAACCTGCCCGTGCGCCGGTGGCGCGGATCGTGCGGTTGACGGCCTGCAGCGCACGCCGACCGCCCCGCGGGACCGGCGGTGCAGCCGGCGCGACGAACGGCTCGTACAGATCGAAGGTGAGCATGCGGGTGTCCGGCCCGGAGCGCAGCGCGATCAGCTCCGCGACGATCGCCTCCCAGTTCGACTCGAAGTCGTGGACCGCTCGGTGCAGGCACATCCCGGGTGCGCATCGGTCCGCGCGCTCGTTGGCCGCCGCGATCAGCAGGTCGTTGCCGCCGATGTCCCACGTCACGACATTGGCCTGTGCCACGGCGTCTCGGAAGGTGTCGTCGGTCGTCAGCGCCGCGAGCAGCTGGCCGCTGGTCCACCCCGCGCGGCCGAGGTTGGTCGTATCGACCTGCTGTCCGGTCACACGGCCCAGGTGGCGGGCGAACACGTCGACATAGGTGGTCTCCTCGCCGACGCCGGTCGCGAGCGAATCGCCCAGGGCGACGTACCGCAGCGGGCCGGCCTGCTGGTGCGGCGTGGGGTCGCCGGCCGCCGGCGAGACGTCGGCCGGCGTGCACGCCGCGGCAGCGACGGCGATCGCCGCCACGGCGACGACCAGCCACCGCGCCGGCGCGGTCACGACGAGTCGGCCACCAGCCGCAACCAGCGGTGCCCGTAGCCGGGCAGCTCGAAGCGCAGGGTGTCCCCATCGTGGTCGTGTTCCGCGGGCTGCTCGGCGAGCAGGTCGACGACCGACCGCACGCGTCCCACGGGCACCCGGACCTGGCGCGGCTGCGCGGACAGGTTGTGCAGCGCGAGCACTGCACGACCCTCCCAGTCGCAGCGGTGCGCCATCACCGCGTCGTCGTCGGTATCGAGGATCTGCAGCACACCCCAGCCCAGCTCGGGGGTCTCGCGACGCCGGCGGATCAACCGCTCGAACCAGTGCAGCAGCGAGCCCGGATCGCGCTGTTGATCGGCGACGTTGACCTCGCGTGGCCCGAACGAGCCTTCGGTGACGGGGCGCCGCAGCCGCTGGGGCTCGGCGTCGGAGAACCCGCCGTTGGGACCGTCGTCCCACTGCATGGGCGTGCGGACGCTCTCGCGGCCATCGATCGACAAGTTCTCGCCCATGCCGATCTCCTCGCCGTAGAACAGCACCGGTGTGCCGGGCAGCGAGAACACCAGGCTGTACACCATGCGCAGCCGGTCCTCGTCACCGTCGAGCATCGGCGGCAGCCGCCGACGCAGGCCGCGGCCGAACAGCTGCATGTCCTCGTCGGGGCCGAAGGCGGCGAAGACCTCCTGGCGCTCGTCGTCGGTCAGCTGGTCCAGCGTCAGCTCGTCGTGGTTGCGGGCGAAGATGGCCCACTGTGACTCGTCGGTGCCGTCCGCTCCTCGCTGCACCGCCTCACGCAGGGCCGTCGCGTCCTCCCGCGCCAGGGCGAGGTACATCGCCTGCATGACCGGGAAGTCGAACAGCAGCTGGATCTGGTCGCCCCGGTCCCCGAAGTAGTGACGCAGGCGGGGGGTCGGAAGGTTCACCTCCCCGAGCAGCGCGGCGTCGCCCTTTCGCCGGGTGATGAACGCGCGCAGGTCCTTGAGCAGCCCGTGTGGGTCGAGCGGGATGTCGTCGCCGAAGTCGCGCGACTCGAACAGGTACGGCACCGCGTCGACTCTGAACCCGTCCACCCCCAGCTCCAGCCAGAAGCCGGCCACTTTGGCGATCTCCTCGCGCACCGCCGGGTTGGCGATGTTCACGTCGGGCTGATGGGAGTAGAAGTGATGCAGGTAGTACTGACCCGCCTGGTCGTCGTAGTTCCAGATGCTGTCCTCGGCGTCGGGGAACACGATGTCGGCGCCGGGTTCGTCGGGCGGTTGGTCGCGCCAGACGTAGAAGTCCCGGTACGGCGAGGTGGGGTCGGAGCGGGCGGACTGGAACCACGGGTGCTGGTCGGACGTGTGGTTGACCACCAGGTCGACGATGACCCGCAGCCCACGGTCCTTGGCGGTGCGCATGAACACCACGAAGTCGCCGAGGCTGCCCAGGGCCGTGTCGACGTTGTAGTAGTGGACGATGTCGTACCCGTCGTCCCGATTGGGCGAGGGGTAAAACGGCATGAGCCACAGGCACGTCACGCCCAGACCGGCGAGGTAGTCCAGCCGCTCGGTCAGGCCGGTGAAATCGCCGCAGCCGTCACCGTTGCTGTCGCGGAACGTCTCGACGTCCAGGCAGTACACGATCGCGTTCTTCCACCACAGGTCGGCGGTCCGCGCGGTGCTCATGCCAGCTCCGGCAGGACCTTCTCGGCGAACGCGTCGATGAAGGGCTGCTGCTGCTGACCGACGTGGTGCAGGTACAGCTCGTCGACGCCGAGGTCGGCGATGGCCCGCAGCTGCTCGACGTGCCACCCGAGGTCGGCCGACACCAGGACCGGCCCGCGCACGTCGTCGGGCCGCACCGTCTCCGCAGCGGCATCGAACTGCGACACCAGCTCGAGGTTCCAGGCCAGCTCGGAGGAGAAGACGTTGCTGCGCCACTGGTCGTGGGCGATGGCAAGCGCGGTCTCATCGTCCGCGGCCCACGACAGGTGCACCTGCACGCAGACGCGTTTGCCGTCGCCGCCGTGGTCGCGGAACGCGCCGATCACTCGGCGCAGGGCCTCCAGCGGCTGGTTGATCGTGATCAAGCCGTCCGCCCAGCCTCCGACGACGGCGGCGGTCGCCTCACTGACCGCGGCGCCGATCAGCGCCGGCGGCCGCTCGGGGAGGCTCCACAGCCGCGCCCGGTCGACCCGCACGAGACCGTCGTGGGTGACCTCCTCGCCGTCCAGCAGCGCACGGATCACCGCGACGGCTTCGAGCAGCCGTGCGTCGCGCGTCGGCTTGTCCGGCCACCGGTCGCCGGTGATGTGCTCGTTGATCGCCTCGCCCGACCCCAGCGCCGCCCAGAACCGCCCCGGGTACATCTGCGCCAACGTGGCGATGGCCTGGGCTACCACCGCCGGGTGATACCGCTGCACCGGCGCCGTGACGACACCCATCGGCAGGTCGGTGGCCTGCAGTGCCGCACCCAACCAGCTCCACGCGAAGCCGCTGTGTCCCTGACGGTGGCTCCACGGCGCAATGTGGTCCGAACACATCGCTGCGCCGAAACCCGCAGCGGCGGCCTGGCGTACCGACGTCAGCAGCGCGGCGGGCGACAGCTGCTCGTGCGACGCGTGAAAGCCGACGGTCACCATGCCCTCACCCTGCCCCGCCGGCCGGTCGTTACGCCTGGCCCGCCGACCGGGTTTCGAACGCCTGGCGTGGGCGCACGCTCCGGCAGGACCGCCGCGACGATCGGGGCACCACTGTGAGGTTCAACCGCGGAGCTCGCCTGAACACGGGCTCGATCAGGGACCGCCGCGGCGCGGGCGGGATGGCCGTCGGCGGCGGGCTCGGAGGGCTGGTGCTGCTCGTCGTGGCACTGCTCACCGGCGTGGACCCGGGAGCCCTGCTGGACCAGGCCGCACCGTCGCAGCCCGGCGGCGGTGGGGGACAGCTCGAGCAATGCCGCACCGGCGCCGACATCGAAACCAACCCCGAGTGCCGGTTCGTGGCGATCGAGAACTCCGTCCAGGGCTTCTGGTCCGACGAGTTCGAACGGCGCGGCGCGGACTACCGTCCCGCCACGTTCACGACCTTCTCCGGCGGTGTGCGCACCGGATGCGGGGCGGCCAGCAGCCAGGTCGGGCCCTTTTACTGCCCGGCCGACCGCGGCGTGTATCTCGACCTGACGTTCTTCGACACCATGCGCACGCAACTGGGGGCGAAGGGAGGGGACTTCGCCGAGGCCTACGTCGTCGCTCACGAGTACGGCCATCACGTCCAGAACCTGACCGGGCAGATGCAGCGCGTGCGCACCCGGGAGGGCGCCGACAGCGACGCGGTGCGCCTGGAGCTGCAGGCCGACTGCTACGCGGGGGTCTGGGCCGCCGCGGCGACGCAGACGCGTACGGCCGGCGGCGAACCCATCATCACGGAGATCACCCGCGCCGACGTCGCGGAGGCGATCGACGCCGCCGAGACCGTGGGCGACGACTACATCCAGGAGCGGATGCGCGGCACGGTCACGCCCGAGACCTGGACCCACGGGTCCAGCGAGCAGCGGCGGGCGTGGTTTGAGCGCGGCATGAGCACCGGCGACCCGGCCAGCTGCGACACGTTCAGCGCTGGGCTGCGCTGACTGCCGCCGCGGCGGCGGCCCGGCGACGCTTGCTGGTCGCCACACGGCCCGTCACGACGACGGCGACCGCCGCAGGGACCGCACCGGTGGCCATCAGCAGCGCCTGCGCGCCGACGTCGTCGAGCAGCTGACCGGTGATGCTCTGACCCAGCCCCGCGCCGACCAGGATCGCGGCTGTGTACAGCGCGAACCCCTCACCAAGACGGCTGACCGGCAACACGTCCTGCAGGCGCAGCGCCCCGAGCGCGTTGAGCGGGGCGATCGGGATCCCGACCGCGAACAGCAGCACGGCGAGGACGAGCACCGACCCCGACGACGCCACGGCGGCCATGAGCACACCGAACGACGCCAGCAGCGCCACGGCGATGCGCACCTGGTGCCGGCGGTGGTCACGGCGCAACGCGGCGAACACCCCTCCCAGCGCGCTGCCGGCAGCCGTCAGCGCGAGCAGCGGGCCGGCCGACGCCGCCGTCAGCCCCAGCTCCTCCACCCGGGGGGCCAGCGCGGACTCCAGCAGACCGAACGTCACCCCGATGGTCATCGCGATCAGATAGACCGGCATTGCGCCCCGCGTGCGCCACGGCGCGGCGGTTTCGCCTGGGGCGCTGCCGGTCACCGGCGGCAGCGTCATGACCAGCACCGCCGCACCGCCGGCGGCGCCGGCCATGGCCAGGAGGACACCGACCGGACCCACGAGCATCGCGAGCACACCCGCCAGGCTGGGACCGGCCACGAAGGCGACCTCGATGAACACCGCCTCAAGGGTGTTGGCGCGCGGAAGGTCCTCGGCGGACACCACCGGGACCAGCAACGCACGGAACCCGCCAGACAGCGCCGCCAGTGCCGTGCCCTGGGCGGCGGCCAGGGCGAACAGCACCCACACGGGCAGGTCGAGGATCACGGCCCCAGCCATCGCGACGAGCACGACGGCCGTGAGCAGCGCCCCGTTGCGCAGCCCCTCACGCAGCCCCCCGCGGTCCAGCTGCCGGCCACGCAGCGGGGCCGTGATGCCGGCGGTGAAGGTGGCGACGCCGGCGAGCTGTGCGCCGATCGCCAGTGAGCCGGTGGCCTCCTCGCCGACGAGGATCAGTGCGAGCAGCGTCATCGTCATGGGGAGACGGCCCAGGAACGACGCAGCGGTCCAGCGGCGCCACAGCGGTTGACGCACGAGCGCGCCAAGCCCGGTGGTCATCGCATCAGCCCCTTCGTCCCGTCTCGTGTGCCGGCCAGCCGGCCAGTCTGTCGCGGCCGGACGCCGGCTGCCACCGACAGTCGGCCCAGGCGCGTCAGCCCAGGTTGGCCAGCAGGCGGCGGAACACGCCGCGCAGGGTTCGTGTGGCGTAGTCGTGACTTGGGCTGTTGGTGGTTGTCACCGCGAGGCCGTGGCGGCGCCCGTCACGGTGGCGCAGCTGCACGACCTGGTGGTCGACGGCCCCCGTGCCTGACCCCCAACCCCCCTTGAAGTGCGCGGTCCACCCCGGCGGCAGATCGATCTCGCCGACGCCCCACCGCTGGTCGTCGACGATCCTGGCGAGCAGGCGCATGGCATACGTGCGGTGACGGCGAGGGATGCGATGGTGCACGCGGCGCATGAACGCCGCCTCATCACGCGCGGAGGTACGGCTGGCCCCCCACGGGCGGGTGTAGGAGAAGTCGCGCATACCGGCGCGATCCGCCAGCCGGTCCATGCGGCGCGGCCCGACCCGGTCGGCGATCCGGGTGGCGGTGGCGTTGTCGGACCGGCGGATCATTGGCCGCAGCAGGTCGCGGTCGGCATCGCGCAGGTCACGATCCCGCACCTCGGGCAGCCGCAGATAGGCGACCATGAACATGACCTTCAAGACGCTGGCCGTCGGCACGGAAGTGGCAGCCCGGTACCGCCACGCGCGACCGTCGTCGCGGACGACCGCGAAGGCGACGTCGCCGGCGCGCGACTCGGCGTACTCGGCGGCCGCTCGCGCGTCAGGTGTCCAGGCGCGGGCCGGTGCGGCGGCGGTGGTCAGCACCACCGCGGCGGCGACCACGGCGACGGCGCCCCGCAACGTCACGCGCAGCACGTGTCTTCCAGCGACTCGGCGCGCCACGCCCGCACCCCCTCGACTCCCGCGACGCCGGCGATCGCGAGCGCCGCCAGCGGATCAGCCCACCACCACCCCAGTGCGGCGTTGGCGGCCAGTCCGATCAGCAGCACGCCCGACAGCAGCGCGCACAGCTCGGTCTGGCGCGCGTCGCTGACCACTGCCCGCGAGCCGATCGCCGGCGCGAGCCGGCGCTTTGCGCGGGCAAGCAGCGGCATCAGCACCACCGACACCGCCGCGACGACGATCCCGATGACACTGACCTCGGGGCCTTCCCGCCCGACGAGCTGGCGCACCGCTTCGATCCCGACCCATCCCGCCAGGGCGCCGAACGTCAGCGCGATCAGCCGCGTCGCCCGCCGGTCGTAGTCGCTCATGCACCCACCGCGCCGCTCTTGACGCAGACGCCACATCAGCACGAGTGCCGTGGACACCTCCACGGCCGAGTCGAGACCGAAGCCGATCAGGGAGGCCGAGCCTGCCGCCACGCCGGCGAGCACCGCGACAACCCCCTCGGCGAGGTTGTAGCCGATGGTGACGCGGTTGAGCAGCCGTGCCCGCCGCACAGCCGCCTCGCGGGGCGCCGGAGGCGCCAGGGTCGCCGCCATCGTGCGAACAGTACGCGCTCGACGGCCGCCGCGGCGGGTAGCAGTGCTACTGCGCAGTGGCGAGCACGAGGTTGTCGAAGCCGGCGGCGGCCAGCTCGCGTTGGACCCAGGTGACCAGCGGCCCGGTGTCGGTGCTCGGCGGCGTCGCGAAGACCCCGTAACGGCTGACGACACCCAACGCCTTCCCGGTGCGGTCGTGCACGACGGGCGCGCCGCTGTCGCCGTCGACGGCGGGCATGTCGGCGACGTACTCGCGGTTCGTCCAGCCGACCAGCACGCCGGTCCGGGTCCGGGTCTGCGCCTGCGCGCCGAGGACCAGCCCGTGCCCGTGGAAGCTCACGCGGTCGGCCAGCGCCAGCTCGTTGACGGCGGTGACACCCGCCGGACCGCCCACGCCCAGCACCGTCGGGTTGGTCTTGCCCACCAGGTCGGCGTCGATGCGGATCAGGGAGAAGTCGACCCCGCTGCCCACGAGGTCGGCGTCGTACACCACCGTGCCGATGACGGTCCCGGCAGCGCCGAGCCGCGTGCGCTCGCCGAGCCGCTCGGTGCAGTGCGCTGCCGTGCCGATGTACACGCGCGGCACCTGGGGCGCGGGGATCCGCTCGTAGAACACGAAGTTGTAGGTGCAGTAGCCGTTCATGTTCGCCCCGGGGCGGATCGGGCTGCTGCGGTCGCCGAAGGCCGGGCGGCTGATCTCCGCCGGCGGTTCGGATCCCCAGCCGGGTTCCTCGGGCGAGGCGGTGGCGGTGGGCGGCGCGGCGACGGTGGCCGTCGCGATCAGCACCACCAGCGCCGCCATGATCAGCGCCCGCATGGTCAACGCCCGCCTTTCCCCGTGGTGACCGTCCCGTGACGGGGGTCTGCAGACAACTTCGCCGCCGCGGCTGCCAGTCCTGCCCGGCATGCACGGTGGCGTGCGCAGTGCGTGGCATCATCGCCCGCCCCCGCCGCCCCCTTGTGGGCCGCCGCAGTCGTCCCGCCGCTTCGAAGGATCCATGGTTCGTTCCATCCGCCTGCGTCCGTGGCAGAAGCGCGCCCTGGACGCCCTGACCGGTCACCCCCACCCCGACTTCCTCGCCGTGGCAACGCCCGGCGCGGGCAAGACGACGTTGGCGCTGACGGCGGCGCTGCACCACCTCGCCGCTCGTCCGACCGCTCCCCTGGTGGTGGTCACGCCGACCCAGCACCTCAAGGCGCAGTGGACGACCGCGGCGGCGGCGTTCGGGTTGCACCTGCACCCCGCCTGGTCGGCACGCGCCGGCCGGCTCCCGGCCGACATGCACGGTGTGGTCGTCACGTACCAGCAGGTCGCCGTGGCCGCCCACGACCTGCGGCGTCTGGCGGCCGAGGCGTTCGTCGTGTTCGACGAGATCCACCACGCCGGTGACGACCGCGCCTGGGGGGAGGCCGTGCGGGTGGCGTTCGAACCGGCGGCGCGGCGCGTGGCCCTGTCCGGCACCCCGTTCCGGTCGGACACCTCGGCCATCCCCTTCATCCGCTACACGAACGGGGAGGCCGAACCGGACTTCACCTACGGCTACGCCGACGCCCTCTCGGAGGGTCGGGTGGTGCGTCCTGTGCACTTTCCGCGGATCAACGGGCACATGGAGTGGTCTGCGCCTGACGGCTCGCTGCACGCGCACACCTTCGACGAACCTCTGGACCGCGTCCGCGCCGGCCAGCGGCTGCGCACCGCGTTGTCCCTCGACGGCGAGTGGCTGCCCACGGTCTTGACCCAGGCGCACGCCCACCTGCAGGCGCTGCGGGTGCGCCAGCCCGACGGCGGGGGGCTGGTCATCGCCACCGACCAGGACCACGCGAGGGGCATCGCCGGCATGATGCGGGCGCGATTGGACGTCGAGCCGGTCGTGGCGACATCGGACGACCCGATGGCGTCGGCGCGCATCGCGGCGTTCGCTGCGGGCAGCCAGCCGTGGATCGTCGCGGTGCGAATGGTCTCCGAGGGTGTGGACGTGCCGCGGCTGCGCGTCGGCGTCTACGCCACGAACACGACGACAGAGCTGTTCTTCCGCCAGGCCGTCGGCCGGTTGGTGCGGTGGCGTCGCGGCGGCGGTAGCGACCCGGCGACGATGTTCATCCCCGACGACGAGCGACTGCGACGGTTCGCTGCCACCCTGGCCGAGGCGCGCAACCACAGCCTGCGCCGGCGCTCAGCCGAGGACGAGCGGCCGTTCGCCGCGCCACCGCCCGCCGCCGGCGGCGACGAGCAGCTGTCGCTGTTCGCGGCGATCTCGGCGGTGGCGACCGACACCGAGCTCGCCGCCCACGAGACACCGCCGCCCGTCGACGACGACGACCGCGACGACGGTGTGGAGGTGGCGCTGCCCCCGCCGCCGGCGCGCTCGGACGGCGCCACGGCGGTGGACGGACCGGTCCGCCCGCGCCACGAGCAGGTGCGGGTGCTGCGGTCGCACAACGCCGAGCGCGCCAAGCTCATCGTCCAGCTGTCCGGTCTCGGCCACGCCAAGGTCAACAGCGAGCTGAACCGCCTCGCCGGCGTCCGACGCATCTCCGAGGCGACCGTCGGTCAGCTGCAGCGACGGTTGCACCATGCCGACCGGTGGCTCCAGCGGTTGTAGCCCCTCGGGAACTGCGCTGTGTGGGTCTGGGTGCACAACGGCTGCGGTGCGTAGGTCCGAGTGCACGGGCGTGCACCGAGGCCCACATACCCGGGGGCCGAGGGCTACGTCTCCCGGCGGCGAAGCAGCACAGTGCTGACCGCCAGCAGCGCCGCCGAGGCGAGCACGCTGACGATCGCGGCGCGCACGTAGTCGGCCGGCGCGTCGCCGGCGGCCAGGGCGACCTGCGCGCCGACCAGGCGGCTGGGCAGCCACGGCTCGACAGCGGGCAGCAGGCCGAGGATCGGCAGCGTGAGCAACGCGATGATCGCCACGGCGACTGCCGCCAGGCGACCGCGCATGACGGCGGTGGCCAACGCCACCACCGCCACCGCGAACGCCAGGTACAGCACCCCGTAAGCCATGCCGGCGATCATGCGGCCGGCCGGCAGGGGGCCGATCAGCACCGCGGTCTCGTACCAGGCCGCCAGCGTGCCGAGGACGAACGCGACACCGGCCGCCACGGTCGTCACGACGTAGCGGGGGGCCAGCAGCCTGGCCACCGACCGGACCCGGGTGCGCAGGAACAGTCCGATCTCCGGCCGCGCGTCGAACGCCAGCGCCCCGGCGGCGACGACCAGGACGACCAGCAGCCCGATCTGCTGGGCGTTCGATGCGAACTGCAGTATCCCGTCGGCGGGGGTCGGCGGTGGCACGTCGACGGCCATGCCGCCGCCGAACCGGGCGATGATCTGCTCCATGTATCGCGCCGTCAGGGGGCCGACGAACCCGAAGAACAGGTAGACAAAGCCCAACGCCACGATCCTGCGGGTTCGTAGCAGCCGTGCGATCTCCATGCGCCACAGCGTCATGACGTCAGCTCCAGGAACACGTGCTCGAGGCTGGACTGCACGGGGACCAGCGACACGACCGTCGCGCCGGCCTCCGCCAGCGCGCCCACCAGCTGCGCCTCGGCCGCGGCCACCGAGGTGACGGTCACCCGCAGCAGGTCCTGACTGGGGGTGTCGACGCTGCTGACCCAGTCGGCTGCACGGAGACGGACGGCGATCTGGGTCGCCCCGCCCCGCACCCGCACCGCATAGGCCGGCGCGGCCCTGCCGACGAGCAGCTCGTCCAAGGGGCCTTCGAACAGCAGGCGGCCGTCACGCAGGATCCCAACGGTGTCGCTGACCTCCTGAACGTCGCCGAGGATGTGGCTGGAGAACAGCACCGTGGCCTGGCCGCGACTGGCGGACACGAAGTCCAGCACGTCGCGCCGGCCGGCCGGGTCCAACGCGGAGGTCGGCTCGTCGAGGATCAGCAGGTCGGGGTCGCCGACCACGGCGGCAGCAAGGCCGAGACGCTGCAGCATGCCGCGCGAGTAACCACCGATGCGCCGGTCTGCCGCGTCGGCGATGCCGGCACGCTCCAGCGCCTGCACGACCCGTTCAGCGGGCAGCTCCGGGGCGGTCAGGTGCAACGAGAGCCCGACGACTTCCCGGCCGGTCATCCACGGCTCGAAGTTGGGCGTATCCGGCACGACCGCGATGCGGCGGGGGTCGACACCCAGGTCGACCTCGCCGGCGGTGGGCGACCGCAGTCCCGCGAGGATGGACAGCAACGTCGTCTTGCCCGCGCCGTTGGGCCCCACGAGTCCGTAGACCGAGCCGCGCGGGACCGTCACGTCGACCGCGTCCAGTGCGACGTTGCCGCCGTAGCGCTTGGTCAGCGCCGACGTGGTCAGCGCCGGCCCGGAGGGCGCCGGCGCGGTGGGTGCCGCCGGCGTCATCGCGACTCGCGACCCACGATGAGGTAGACGATCCCGCCGGCCGGAACCGACAGGAGGCAGATCAGCGCCCACGCCCACTTCGGCAGGTGCCGGACCTCGGAACGGGTGATGTCGAACAGGCAGTAGCCCACGAAGGCGACGGCGAGCACGATCAGCGGGGCGAGGGCTGCCCACGGGACGTGCTGTGCGGCGAGGTAGGTCATTGGTGGCTTCGAACTCAAAAGGTCAGCGGCGCTTGACGCGCGGCATGGGCCCCTTGGGCAGCGGCAGGTCACTGTCGGACAGCGCCCGCAGCTTCGTGTCCAGGCTCGACGCTGCGGCGGGCTTGAGCTTGCGCGGCAGCCGGGCCACGTGCGCCTGCAGGTTCTTCAGCGGCACCTGCCCGTTGCCGTTGCCCACGCTGACCTCGTGCACCGGCGCGTCGCCGACGACCCGCGCGATGCGGCGGTGCTCCTGCTTGAGCAACGACGACACCCGAGCGGGCGAACCTTCACCTACCAGGACGACGCCGGCGCGACCGACGGCGCGGTGCACGAAGTCCTGTTTGCGTGTGAAGGCCACCGCCGGTGTCACCCGCCACCCGCGCGCGCTCTGCAGCACCGCGGCGGCCGCCCCCGGCTTGCCCTCGATCGACGCCATCGCAGCAGTCGTCGTCCGGCGCCCGAAGATCACCAGCCCACCGAGCAGCGCCAGCAGCACGCCGGTCACGGCACCCAGCACGGGGCGGCCCAGCAGCAGGCCCACCACGATGCCGATGACCAGCAACGTCAGGCAGACCCCGAGCAGCAGCGGCACGAGCTTGGGATCGACTGCCTTGGTCTGCACGAACGCCATGCGCAGCTGCGACAGTCGCTGAAGGGCCTTGGGGCGCGGCTTGTCCATGGCCTCATCGTAGGGCGCGCCGCCAGGACGCCGCCCGGCGGGGCCGGCGGCAGACCAGTGGATCAGTCGCGGACGCCCGACAGCCGGTTGCGGCCGCGCTGCTTGCCCTCGTACAGCGCCTGGTCGGCGGCGTCGAACAGGGCCTGGCCGCTGCGGTGCTCGGCAGGGTCGAACTCGGCGACGCCGAAGGTGGCCGTCACCGACAGCTCCCGCCCGTCGGGCAGCAGCAGCGTCCGCTCCTCCAGCGCCTGGCGGATCCGCTCCACGGCCTGCGCCGCCTCCTCGGCGGTCACGTGGGGGAACATCAGGCAGAACTCGTCACCGCCGAAGCGCGCGACCGCGTCCTCGCGGCGCAGCTGCTGGGAGACGATGCCGGCAAAGGCGCGCAGCACGTCGTCGCCGGCCAGATGACCGTGCTCGTCGTTGACCTGCTTGAAGCGGTCGATGTCGCACACGCACACGGTGAGCGGGTGCCCGTGCCGGCGGGCGGCGCCCACAGCGGCGTCCAGCTGCTTCATCAGATACCGGCGGTTGTGCAGGCCCGTCAGCGGGTCCACATGCGCCATCCGCTGCAGCTCGCGCTCGAGGCGGTGGCGGTCCAACACGTAGCGGATGGCTCGCGGGAGGCAGTCGGGACGCAGCTCGTCGCGGGCGACCCAGTCCAGCGCCCCCTCCTCCATGGCACGCAGCTCGGCGTCCTGCGTGGACTCGTCGATGACGGCGAGCACGGGCACGTCCAGCCAGATCTGCCGGTCGCCGGCCGGTGACGCCGGCGGAACGGCGAGCACCACCAGGTCCACCTGGTCGGTGCGCAGGGGACCGGCGGCGGCATCGAGGTCGCGCGCGTGGGTCACCGTGATGTGCCGTCCGCCCACCGCCGAACGCACCGCTTCGGCGGCGCCAGGGGTGTCGTCGACGAGCAGCAGGTGGATCGGGCCCGTCGCGGCGGAGGACACGGACATGCCGTTCGTATACCCAGGATCACCGACAGTCACACACCGATTTCGGTGCGCAACGGAAAAACCGGACCAGCCGGTCAGGCGTGGGTCAGACGCCCGGCAGCGGACACGCGAACGGGTCGGCCTGCAACGCTCCGCGCGGCAGCTTCACCCGCGCCGGCGGCGCGACGTACCCGCGCGACGGGGACGCCTCGACGGTGCCCTCGGCCTCGGCATCGGTGAACCGCAGGATGTCGATACCGCGCTGGTAGTCCACGGCGTAGACGATCTCGTCGGTGATCCAGTACGCCGCCGAGGTGGAACCGCCCAGAGGGTAGAACCAACCCTTCTCGGCGATCTTCCCCTCGTCGGACACGCTCAGGAACCGGGTCCCGTGTTCGTACCAGCCCATGGCGACCAGGCCGCCGTCCGCGTAGGTGGGATGCGTGTCGAACCAGTGCGCGCAGAACTGGTTGTACGGAGAGTTGCCGGTCCCGTTCCCGCTGCTGTCGATCGGCAGACCGGTCGCGACCCGGTACTCGTCGATCATCGTCATGGTCGTGACCCCCGTGTCCGGGTTGGTCTCCGGACGCCAGGTCATGAACGCGCCCGAGGTGGTGCTGTTGCAGTTCAGCGACGTCTCGCCGCCGGCCAGGACGAAGGCGTCCGACGCCTCGTGCGGCCACAGGTTGCCGTGCATGAACCGGTTGTCGCGGGGCTTGCCCGTGCCGATGACCTTCGGGTTGGCCGGATCCTCGTTGGCGTCGAGCAGGACCATCGGGTTCGACGAGGTCAGCACGATGCCGGGCGCCACCTCGGTGACGTCGTGGGACCCGGTCACCGGGGTGCCCGTCGTCCAGCGAGTGCCGGTGAACTTGGGGTTGGCCGGGTCGGTCAGGTCGATGATCTGGCCATTGGAGTTGTACGCGTACGTGCAGTCGAGCACGCAGGAGACCGTGTGGCTGTCGGCGCCCTGCAGCTCGCCGATGACCTTCGGTGCGGTCTTGTCCTGCACGTCCACGACCAGCAGGCGGTTGAGCGGGCCGAGGTTGGGTGCGAGGTCGCCGTACGAGCCGATCAGCGCGATGCGCCCGTTGGTGTCCAGGTCCTCCTCGACGTAGTACGGACCCTGAGGAACCACCGCGAAGCCCACGCGCTGCGGGTTCTCGGGAGTCGACACGTCGTAGATGGTCAACCCGCGGTCGTCGGACACGTAGAAGTACCCGTCGAGCAGGCGCCCGCCGGCGCTGTCGGTGTTGACCGGGATGTTGCCCAGCCACTCGACGTTGTCCGTGGCGATGTAGCCGGGACCGATGGTGGACACCAGCGAGTCCGAGGCGGTGGCGGGGACGGCACCGGTCGCCAGAACGAGGGCGACCACGGCGGTGAGCAACCTACGCACGACAGCTCCTTGAAGATCGACGCGGTGCACTTCGCCGTCGACGGGCCGCAGTCCTGCCGCCACACGCAGGTATGCCAGACTCCCGCCCATGGCTCCCCCCGTGCTGACACCGCAGTCCCAGGACTTCCCACGCTGGTACCAGGACGTCGTCGCCAAGGCCGAGCTCGCCGAGAACGGGGCGGCCCGGGGGACGATGATCATCCGACCGTGGGGGTTCGCCCTGTGGGAGCGCGTGCAGTCCGAGCTGGACCAGCGCATCAAGGCGACCGGCCACGACAACGTGTACTTCCCGATGTTCATCCCGATGGAGTTCTTCCAGCGGGAGGCCGAGCACGTCGAAGGGTTCAGCCCCGAGCTGGCCGTCGTCACGCACGGCGGCGGCAAGGAGCTCGCCGAGCCGCTGGCCATCCGCCCGACGTCGGAGACCGTCATCGGTGACGCGATGTCGCGGTGGATCCAGGGATACCGCGACCTGCCGTTGATGCTCAACCAATGGGCCAACGTCGTGCGGTGGGAGCTGCGCCCGCGGCTGTTCCTGCGCACCACCGAGTTCCTGTGGCAGGAGGGTCACACCGCCCACGCCACGTGGGACGAGGCCCAGACCGAGACGCTGAAGATCCTCGTGGACGTCTACAACGAGGTCATCCGCGACGTGCTGGCGATCCCGGTCCTGCTCGGCCGCAAGACCGAGGCCGAGAAGTTCCCGGGCGCCGAGGCGACCTACACCCTCGAAGGCCTGATGCGCGACGGCAAGGCGCTGCAGATGGGCACCAGCCACCACCTCGGCCAGAACTTCGCCCGAGCCTTCGACATCACGTACTCCGACCCCAACGGCGAGACCCAGCACGCGTGGACCACGTCGTGGGGCGTGTCGACCCGCGTGGTGGGTGGCCTGGTCATGGCCCACGGCGACGACCGCGGCCTGCGGCTGCCGCCCCGCGTGGCGCCGGTCCAGGCGGTGGTGCTGGCGGTCAAGGACGAGACGATCGACGTCGCGCGCCGGCTGGTCGGTGAGCTGTCCGCCGCCGGCGTCCGCGCCCGCGTCGACGACCGCACCAACCTGGGCTTCGGTCGGCGCGCGGTCGACTGGGAGCTCAAGGGCGTCCCGGTCCGCTTGGAGGTCGGGCCGCGCGACCTCGAGGCGGGGAACGCGACGTTGGTGCGCCGGGACCGCGACGGCAAGCAGGCGGTGGCGCTGGACGGTCTCGCCGGGCACGTCGCCGGACTGCTCGAGCAGATCCAGACCGACATGCTCACCGACGCCCGCCGCCGGCGCGACGACGAGACCACCGACGTGTCGTCACCCGACGAGATCGACGGTCCCGGGTTCTTCCGGATGCCGTGGGATGACCTCGGCGTCGCCGGCGAGCAGCGCCTGGCTGAGCGCGGCTACACCGTCCGCTGCCTGCTGACCGCCGATGACGGCATCCCCGCCCCCGACGACACCGGCCTGGTCGCCTACATCGCCAAGGCCTACTGAGCGGGCTCAGCGGCGGCCGAGGAGGCAGTCGACCATCGCGGGGCGGTAGCCCTTGGCCGTCAGCACCCGTCCGGCGGCCTGGTCGAGGCGGGCGCGGGACACCCGCTCGGCGCGGACCGCGCGCACCAACCGGTCGGTCACCTTGGGGGTGCGCCACCAGTCGCCGACGAGCAGCACGTCGGCGCCGGCGCGCAGCGCCTGCTCGCCGGCCTGCGGGACCGTCCAGCGGCTGGTGATCGCGCCCATCTCCAGCGCGTCGGTGACCAGCAGGCCGTCGTAGCCGAGGTCGCGTCGCAGCAGCCGCGTCGCCGCCTTCGACAGGCTCGCGGGGCGCTTGCGGTCCAGCGCCGTGTAGCGCACGTGGGCGCTCATCACCGCGTCCAGCGAGGGCAGCGCCCTTACGAACGGTTTGAGGTCGCGCCGGCGCAGCTGGCGCAGCGACGCGTCGACGGTCGGCAGGGACTCGTGTGAGTCCACCGTCGTCCTGCCGTGGCCCGGGAAGTGCTTGCCGGTCGTCATGACGCCGCCCGCCTGCAGGCCCGCGGCGAACGCCGCACCGGCCGCCGCCGCCTCGGCGGGGTCGCCGCTGTAGGAGCGGTCACCGATGACGGTGTTGCGGTGGGCCGAGGCGACGTCGAGCACCGGGGCGAAGTTCCAGTCGATGCCCACCTCGGACATCTGCCGGCCCAGGCGCACGCCCGCGCGGCGGATCTGCCGAGGCGTGCGGGTGCGGGCCATGGTGCGCGCCGACGGCAAGCGCGTGACGATGCCCTTCTCGCCCAGGCGGCTCACCCGACCGCCTTCCTCGTCGACCGCGACGAGCATCCCCGCGCGGGCGTTGCGCCGCAGCGTGCGGGTCAGCCGGCGCAGCTGCTCGGCGTTGTCGACGTTGCGTCCCAGCAGCAGCACGGATCCGGCATGACGCTCGACCAGCCGCACGGTCGTGTCGTCCGCCCGCGTGCCGGGGATGCCGGTCATGACCGTCTGCGCCGCCGTCTCCCGCAGCGTCAGCCGCCTGCACGTCACCGTCGTTTCGGCGGTCGCGTCCTCGGTGCCCGTCGCTCGCGCCGGCGCCCCCATCCCGGACGCGAGCACCACGAGGGCGATCCCGATTCCCACCAGCTGTCGCACTGCCTGCCCCCATCACGCCACGCGCCGCGCCGGCCGGCGCTGCGGCACGAAAGGTACGCGCGGTCAGTCCGAGGCGCCGCCGGGTCGCCGTTCGGGGGTGGCCTTCTGACCGGGCTCGACCGTCGGCCCGCCGTGCACGCGCTGGCGCGCCCGAGCCTTGTTCACCACCGCCATGCCCTCGCCCGGGGCGAGCAGGCCGAGCTTCTCGGCGCACATGGGCCAGGCCTTCCACCCCTGGATGCGCTGCAGGTAGTCGGCACGGGCGATCTGCTCCATCGGGTGTGCCTCGTTGGGGTAGCCCGCCCCGCCGACCGCCCGCCATGACGACAGCGTGAACTGCAGACCGCCGTAGTAGCCGTTGCCGGTGTCGATGCCCCAGTTCCCGCTGGACTCGCACTGCGCCAGCTGCAACCAGATCCCGTCGACCATGACGTTGTTCGACGGTTCGCCGGTGTAGCCCGCCTGGCCCGGACGGGGCCTTGGCGGCGCTGACATCGAGGGGTGCGGGATGTACAGCCACGCCCCGACGGGCATGCGCTCGGGGTGCACGATGATGGGGTTGGCGTCGTAGACGACCCACTGGTCCCGGACCCCGTAGTCGGCCGCGATCGAGCCGGCGGTCTCGCCTTCTTCGACGCGGTGATAGCGGCCGCGCGGCACCTGGTCCGGGGGCAGGACCGGCAGGGCGGAGCCCTGCGCACCGTTGCCGGCGGCGGCCGCTA
>Ga0247713_1000353_pt1 | contig 29819 bp, 22 predicted proteins | sample 21E_NmetaG_FD_189936 | JGI IMG/M metagenome (GOLD analysis project Ga0247713, IMG submission 189936) | Soil microbial communities from hillslope of Landscape Evolution Observatory, University of Arizona, Oracle, AZ, United States - 2-1-E_N | ecosystem: Engineered > Artificial ecosystem >...
GGGCCAGGGTGCGGGCGGCGGTGGCGGCGGCACCACGGCCACCACCGCACGCGCCGGCACCGCCACCGCCACCGCCGCCCGCACCCTGGCCCTCACCGGCTCCTCCAACGCCGACCTGGCTGGCGCGGCCGCCGTCGCCATGGCCGCCGGCGGCGCCCTGGTGCTCATCTCCCGCCGGCGGCCGGCGGAGTCGTAGAACTGGCGAACTGGATGAGGCACGGCGGCGACGTGGCCGAGCCTTAAAGCAACCCTCCCCGTATGCCGATCAGCGGAAGGTGGTGAGGACCGAGCGCGACTCCAAGGCCCGCCAGGGTGGGTGGTTCTTCATCGCTGCAGGGATCCTGACCATCCTGAACAACTACGTCCCCGGCGGCGAATACCTGGACAAGGGGTTCATGTTCGGCCTCGGCGTCGTGATCGTCCTGCTCGGCGTGGTGGTGTTGAAGCTCCCGTGGGCCCGCTGGCCCCGGTGGACCGAGCTCAGCATGCCGGCGGTGTCCTTCGGGCTGATCGCGCTGGCCAACAACGCCGGCGGCGTCAGCGCGTACACCTTCGGCACCTTCTTCGTGTTCGTCTTCGTGTGGATCGGCATGGCCCAGCCGCCGGGGACGGCGATACGGGTGGCGCCGGTCGCCGCCCTCTTCTACGTGCTGCCCGGCGTCATCGGCGACGTCGCCACCCCCGGCGCCGTCTCGTCGGTCCCACTGGTCGTCCCCATCTGCGTCCTTGTCGGAGAGACGATCGCCCGCAGCCTTCGGGCGGTGGCCACCAAGCAGGCGCAGTACGAGCGCCTGGTGGAGATGTCGGACCAGGGCATCTGGGAGCTCGACGCCGGCGGGAACACGGTCTTCGTCAACGCCCAGATGGCCCAGATGCTCGGCCACACGCCCGGCGAACTGGTCGGCCGGCCGTTCCCGGGCGATATCGACCGGCTCATGGCCGAGCCCGGCACCGAGCTCACCCTTCGCCACGACGACGGCCACGCCGTCGTGACCACGGTCACCATGCGCCCCATCGGAGGCCAAGACGGGAGGGGCGCCGGCGCCGTCGCCACAATCACCGACGTCACCGAGGCTCACCAGCGGGAGGAGGCCCTGCGCGAGGCGCAGGAGCGGTTCCGCCTGGCGTTCGACAACGCCCCGATCGGCATCGGCCTGGCCGATCTCGACCGTCGCTGGATGACGGTCAACGCCACGTTCTGCGACATCCTCGGGTGCCGGCCCGAGCGGTTCACGACCATGACCGTGTCGGACGTCGCTCACCCCGACGACGTCGACGCCGCCGACCCACACCTCCGCCGGCTCCTCGCCGGCGAGCTCGCCTCGTACTCGACGGAGAGGCGCTACCTCCACGCCGACGGCCACGTGGTGTGGATCAACCAGTCGGAGTCGCTGGTGCGCGATAGCGCCGGCCGCCCCCTGTACTTCATCGTCCAGGTGGAGGACATCAGCCGGCGCAAGGCCGACGAGTTGGCCCTCCAGCGCAGCTACGACCTCCTCGACCGGTCCCAGGCCCTGGCCGGAGTCGGCAGCTGGGAGAGAAACCTGGCCTCCCCGCCCGGGTCGGCGCTCGAGTGGTCGCGCCAGACCTACCGCATCTTCGGCGTGCAGCCCGAGGAGTTCGAGACCACCATCGCCAACATCACCGAGTTGGTCCACCCCGAGGACCGGGACCGGTTCTTCCAGTGGGCGCGCCAGGCCCGAGATGCGGTGGTGCAGGACGGGCCGCTGGAGGGGTTCGACTTCCGCATCGTCCGGCCGGACGGCACCACGGGGTGGGTGTGGGTGCAGGCCGGGATCGACCCCGCCAGGCCCGACAGGATGGTCGGCTTCGCCCAGGACGTCACCGAGCGCAAGCGGGTGGAGGAGGAGCTCGGGCGGGCCAAGGACGAGGCCCTGCTGGCGTCCCGGATGAAGTCGGAGTTCCTGGCCACCATGAGCCACGAGATCCGCACGCCCATGAACGGGGTGATGGGGATGACCGCCATGCTCCTCGACACCGAACTCGATCCCGTGCAGCGCGACTACGCCGAGACGGTCGAGCGCTCCGCCGGCGCTCTGCTGCGCATCCTCAACGACATCCTCGACCTCTCGAAGATCGAGGCCGGCCGCCTCGAGCTGGAGAACGTGCGCTTCGACCTCGGCGCCGTCGTGGCCGACGTCGTTGAGCTCTACGGCCCGGACGCGGTCGCCAAAGGCATCGACTTCGTGGTCGACGTCGACCCTCGCCTTCCGGCTCCCCTCGAAGGCGACCCCGGCCGGGTGCGACAGGTACTGGCCAACCTGGTCAGCAACGCGGTGAAGTTCACCGCCCGCGGCGAGGTCGTGGTGTCGGTGCGCGTGGATGGGATCGACAGCGACGCCGTCGACGTGCGCGTCGACGTGAGCGACACCGGCTGCGGTATCGACCCGGACCAGCGTGAGCGACTGTTCGAGCCGTTCACCCAGGCCGACGCCTCGACCACCCGCCGCTTCGGCGGGACCGGCCTGGGCCTCACCATCGCCCAGCGGCTGGTGACGATGATGGGCGGGCGCATCGACGTCGACAGCGAGCTCGACCGGGGGAGCGACTTCACCGTGGCCATGCGCTTCGCCCGTACGGCCGGGGCACCGGATGCCCCCAAGGCCGTTCCTACGCCGCGGCCGGTGCCGGCGGCTTGGCGCGGCCGGGTGCTCGTCGTCGACGACAACGCCGTCAACCTGCGGGTGGCCACCCTCATGTTGCGGCGGATGGGTTACGACGTCGACGAGGCGGGCGACGGTGAGGCGGCCGTCGCCGCCGCCGGCCGCACCCGCTACCACGCCATCCTGTTGGACTGCGAGATGCCCGTGATGGACGGCTACACCGCGGCGGCGGCGATCCGTGGGCTCGGCGACGGCTTCGGCGACGTGCCGATCGTGGCCCTGACGGCCAGCGTGATGAAGACCGACGTGGACCGGGCGCTGGCCGCCGGCATGGACGCCCACGTGGCCAAGCCGATCGACCCGTCGAAACTCGAAGCGGTGATGGCCCACCTACCGGTACCGCCGGCGACCGTGAGCGGCAAGGCGTTTATAGGCTGAGCTCCGCCGGGTAGTACGCGGGCGAAATAGTTTCAAAGTGTCCTTCGAAACGCGAGTGCAGCCGCGCCGCTCGCCGCGAAAGGGCCCAGCTGGGAGGAAATCTCTTGCGTTTGACGAATCGCGTCCGTTTTGCCGCCGGCGTCGCCGGCGCCGCACTTCTCGCCACGGTGGCGCCGGCCGCCACCGCGCAACAACAGGAACCCCAGCAATCGAAGATCACGGTCGCGTACAAGTCGTGGGAGAACAACCTGACCCCCTTCACCCTCACCATGGGGGGGCTGCCCACGTCGCATGACCTCAACAACCTGGTCTACGACACGCTGTTCTGGTCCCAGGTGAAGGAGGACCCGGAGCCCTGGCTGGCCGAGCGGGCCGAGCCGTCGCCCGACCGGAAGAGCTGGACGGTCACGCTGCGCCCCGGCGTCACCTGGCACGACGGCCAGCCGTTCACCGCCGAGGACGTGAAGTTCACGTTCGAGAAGATGAAGGTCACCACGGGCGGGCGCTACAGCCACCACGTGTGGGAGTACCCGGTGTTCGAGTCGGCCGAGGTGATCGACCCGCTGAACATCAGGCTGAACTTCGCCGACGCCGCCCCCACGTTCAAGATCCTCCCCGGCGGCGACCTCCCCATGGTGCCCAAGCACATCTGGGAGCCGATCGGGAACCCGGTGACCGCCACCAACATCCCCTCGATCGGTACCGGCCCCTACAAGCTGGTCGACATGGTGCCGAACCAGATGTACCGCCTCGAGGCCAACGAGAACTACTTCAAGGGCCGGCCGAAGGTCGACGCCATCGACGTCCCGATCGTCACCGACGCCGCCGCCGCCTTCGCCGCCCTGCAGACCGGCCAGGTCGACACCGTCGACCGCACAGTCCCGCCCGAGCTGTACGACCAGCTCGTCAACCAGCCGGGAATCCGGGTGGTCGAGAGCACCCGTATGGAGTCGGTGCACCTGCACTTCAACAACCAGAAGGCGCCGCTGAGCGACCCGGTGCTGCGCAAGGGCATCACCCTGGCCATCGACAACCAGGCGCTGGTGGACACGGTGCTCCTCGGCCACGGCCGCCCCGGCCGGGACGGTTGGACCCACCCGGACTCGGCGTGGTCGGATCCCGACGGCAGGCACGAGTTCGACGTGGCCCGGGCCAACCGCCAGCTCGACGACGCCGGCTACCGGCGGGGCGACGACGGCATCCGGCGCTCGCCGGCGGGCCAGCCGCTGCAGTTCGGCATCACCGTGGCCGCCAACGAGCCCCAGCACACCAGGGCGGCGCAGCTGATCTCCCAGCAGGTCGAGGCCATCGGCGTGCGGATGACCGTCGAGTCCATCGACCCCGCCACGCTCCGCCAGCGCCGAGGCAACCTGAACTACGACTCGTTCATCACCAATCTCGAGTCCCACGCCCACGCCGACCCCGACGCCCTGTCGTTCTTCTTCCACTCGCCGGTCCCCGGCGCCCCGTCTGCGGGATCCTTCGGGGCGTACGCCAACCCCGAGTTCGACCGGCTGGTGGACACGGCGCGGCGCCAGATCGACAACGGCGAGCGGAAGCGCCTGCTGGTCGAGGCCCAGCGCATCTTCGCCCGTGAGGCGCCGACGCTGGTCCTCTTCTACCCGGACGGGAACTACGCCTTCCGCCCGTCGGCCTACAACGGCTGGGTCGCCGACCCCGGCCACGGCATCCTCACCAAGCGCTCGTTCATCCCCGGCTACGAGGAGGCCCAGGTCGACGCGGTGGGCGGCAGCGGTTCCGAGGGCGCGCCGCCGTGGGCCGCCATCGGCGTGGTGCTCGGTCTCGGCGTCATCGCCGGCGGGCTTCTGATCGCCTCCCAGAACCGCAAGCGGGAGACCTACGAGGCTGAGGAAGCCTGAGCCCGTGGGCAGTGAAGCGGGATCCGTCTCCGCGGCGGCGGAGACGGATCCCGAGCCGCCCGCCAACTACCACGTCCAGACCGACAACTCGTGGAGCGGCCTGCTCCCGGTCGGGCGCCAGCTCCTGCGGGCGCTGCCTCTCTCGTTGCTGGTCCTGGCTGTCGCCATCGTCCTTAACTTCGCCCTGCCCCGGCTGGCGCCCGGTGACCCGATCGACTTCCTGATCCCCGCCGAGCAGGCCAACAGGGTCACGGCCGAGCAGCGGGAGGCACTGGCTTCGGCGTACGGGCTGGACGGCTCGACGGGCCAGCAGTTCGTCCTCTACCTGAAGAACCTGGCCAAGGGCGACCTCGGCACCTCCACCCGGTACGGGGCGCCGGTGCGTGATCTCCTGGCCGACCGGCTGCCGTGGACGCTGCTGCTCGTCGGCACGTCAGTCGTGCTCTCCATGCTCATCGGCGCCGCGTTGGGCTTCCGCTCCGCCTGGCGGCGGGGGAGCGGCTCCGACGTGCGCACCCTCACCGGGGTGATGGTGCTCGACTCGTTCCCGCCGTTCTTCGTGGCCCTGCTGCTGGTGCTGGTGTTCTCGGTGCAGCTCCGGTTGCTGCCCGTGTTCGGCGCCCTACCCGGGAGTGACGCGCAGGGGCTCGAGTTCGCCCTCGAGGTGGCCCGCCGGGCCATCCTGCCGATCGCCGCCTTGACGCTCTCGGGGATCGGTTCGGCGTTCCTGGTGGCCCGATCGGCGGCGGTCACCGAGCTGGGGGAGGACTACGTGACCATGGCCGCGGCCAAGGGCCTCGACGGCGCCGGCGTGCGCCGCCACGCCCGCCGCAACGCGCTGGTGCCGGTGTGGACCGTCGGCATGCTCAACGTGGGGGCGCTGTTCGGCGGCGCCGCGCCGGTGGAGACCGTGTTCGCCTATCCCGGGCTCGGGCGGCTGATCTACGAGAGCGTGCTGTCGCGTGACTACCCGGTGCTCCAGGGGGCGTTCCTGCTCATCGCCGCCGGCGTGATCGCCGCCAACCTCATCGCCGAGCTGGTCTACCCGTACCTCGACCCGCGGGTGCGCCGGCCGGGCGCCGTCGGTTCTTGAGCCGCCGGCGCAGCCCCGGGCAGGTCCTCGGCCGCGTCGGGCTGGTCCTCCTGGCGTTGCCGGCGCTGGCCGCCATATTCGCCCCCCTTGTCGCCCGCCACTCGTCGCAGCGCCCCAGCGGCCGGCCGCTGCTCAAGCCCTCGTTGGGCCACCCGCTCGGCACCGACGATCTGGGCGTCGACATCTTCAGCCAGCTCGTCTACGGCTCCCGGATCTCCTTGGCCATCGGCCTGGGCGCCGCCGTCCTGGCCATCGTGGTCGGGGTGCTCGTCGCCGTGGTCGCCGGCTGGCGCCGGGGATGGGTGGAGACGGTGCTGATGCGCCTCACCGACGTCACCCTCGCCTTCCCGTTCCTCCCGCTGGTGCTGGTGCTGGCCGCCTTCTTCGGCCGGGGGCTGCTGGTGACGGCGATCGTGATCGGCGCCGTCTCGTGGGCCCGGCCCGCCCGGGTCCTGTGGGCCCAGGTGCTCAAGCTGCGGGAGTACCCCCACGTCCAGGCGGCCCGGGCCATGGGGGCCACCGGTAGCCGCTGCATCGTGCGGCACATCCTCACCCGGCTGATCCCGGTGACCTCCGCCCAGTTCGTGCGGGTGGCCAACGCGGCGATCATCTCCGAGGCCGCCCTGGCGTTCCTGGGCCTGGGCGACCCCAACCACGCCAGCTGGGGGATGATGCTGGCCAACGCCAGCTCCAACAACGCCCTGCTGACCGGCGCCTGGAAATGGTGGATGGTGCCCCCGGGCCTGGCTCTCACCGTCGTCGTCCTGGGCTTCGCCTTCACCGGGTACGCGTCCGAGGAGTGGGCCGACCCCCGGCTGGCCAGCCCGACCGGCCGCCTGCGCTTCCTGGGCCGCCGGCGGCGCCGGCCGGCGCCGGCTCCCCAGACGGCGGCCGACGCGCCGGTGACCGGCCCCATCCTGTCGGTGAAGGACCTCGTCGTTCACTACGACCGCCAGGAGCCGGCGGTGGTCAAGGGGGTCAGCTTCGATGCCCGGCGGGAGCGGGTCACCGCCCTGGTCGGCGAGTCGGGCTCGGGCAAGAGCACCATCGTCCTGGCCCTCCTCGGCCTGTTGCCCGGCGACCCGCTGGTGAAGGGCGACGCAACGTTCCAAGGGCGCAAGCTCCTCAGCGCGGCGGCGGGGGCCCGAGTGCGAGGGCGGAAGATCGGCTTCGTCACCCAGGCGGCCATGAACGCGCTGAACCCGGCCTACACCATCCACTTCCAGGTGGCGGAGGCGGCGGCGCTGACCATGCCCATGGGGGAGGCCCGCCGGCGGGCCACCGAGCTGCTGGAGAACGTCGGCCTGCCGGCGGAGGACCACGGCGCCTACCCGCACGAACTCTCCGGCGGGATGCGCCAGCGGGTCGTCATCGCCATGGCCCTGGCCAACCGGCCCGACCTCCTCATCGCCGACGAGCCGACGACCGGTCTAGACCTGGTGACCCAGGCGTCGATCCTCAAACTCCTCGGCGACCTCAAGGACCAGTTGGGGCTGACCGTGCTGCTCATCACCCACGACGTGCAGATGGTCCTGCGGGTGGCCGACGAGCTGGTCATCCTCCAGGACGGCTGCGTCGTGGAGCAGGGCGCCGTCGCCACCGTCGCCGCCGACCCCCAGCAGGAGTACACCCGCCGGCTCCTCAACACCCGGCTCTCGCCCCTGACGGTGAAGGTGTGAGCGGCCCGGGAGGCCGCTCCATCCGGCATTCGCTGGGGCACCACCGACAGGTGGTGCACCAGTGAGTGGCCTCCTGGAAGTGCAGCATGCGCACAAGACGTTCTGCTCCGGCGCCGGTCCCCGGCGCCGGCGGGTGGTGGCCCTCGACGACGTTTCCCTCAAGGTGGGGGAGGGCGAGATCGTCGCCCTCGTGGGTGAGAGCGGCTCGGGCAAGTCGACCCTCGGGCGAGCCGTCGTCGGCTTGGAGCGCCTCGACGCCGGCAAGGCCATGTTCCACGGTGTGGAGTACGCGCACATGTCCGAGCGGGCCATGCGCAAGCTCCGGCCGCAGATGCACCTGGTCCTGCAGGACCCGTACCAGTCGCTGCACCCCGGCATGAGGGTGGCCACCGCGGTGGCCGAGCCGCTGGAGATCGCCGGCACGGGCAACGCCAAGTCCCCCAAGGTGGCCGCCGCGCTCGAAGAGGTGGGGTTGACGCCGGCGGCGACGTTCCTCGACCGCTACCCGCACCAGCTCTCCGGTGGCCAGCGCCAGCGGGTGGTGCTCGCCCGCGCCCTCGTCGGCCGGCCCCGGCTGGTGGTGGCCGACGAGCCGACGTCGATGGTCGACGCCACCCTGCGGGCCGGCATCGTCGCCCTCATCCGCCGGCTGCGCGACCGCTTCGGGATCGCCTTCCTCGTGATCACCCACGACCTCGACATGGCCGCCGCGGTGGCCGAAGAGGTGGCGGTGATGCAGAAGGGCCGGCTGGTCGAGTGTGGCCCCACGCCCAAGGTGTTCTCCGCACCGTCGGACGACTACACCAAGACGCTCCTGAAGGCCGCCGCCGAGGTCGGCCGGCTGGACGTCGCCGACTGAAAGGACTGCCCGGCATGCCGACGATCACCGGCTTCCACCACGCCAGCTTCACCGTCAACGACCGGGAGAAGAGCGTGGCCTGGTACTCCGAGGTGCTGGGCTTCGAGCGCCACTCCGAGGTGGAGGGGGAGACGTTCCGCCGCACCCGGATGCGCCACCCCGACTCGGGCATCACCGTCACCCTGACCGAGCACCAGCGGGGTGGAGGCGGCCGGTTCGACGAGCGCCGGGTCGGCCTCGACCACCTGGCCCTCGGCGTGCCCGACCTTGACGACCTCAAGGCCTGGAAGCGCCGGTTCGAAGAGGGCGGCGTCGACCACTCCGAGATCAAGGAGACGGGGCCGGGCGCGTCGATGATCACCCTGCGCGACCCCGACACCATCCAGCTGGAGGTTTTCTCGACCCCCAAGCCGTAAGGGGCAAGCTGTAGCGATGGCGAGGGCGGCGATCGGTGGGCTGACGTTTCACCATCCCGCCGCGTTCTGGGGCGGGACGGCGGCGGTGACCGCCGGCGTCGTCCTGCACCTGCCCATGTACGCCGGCGCCGCCGACATGGGCTACCACCTCAACGGGATGGCCGTGGACCTGCCGATGAAGGTCGGCATGGCCCTGATCATGGTGGGGCTGGCGGCGACGCTCTACGGGCTCTTCCCGTCCTTGTCGTCCACGCCGCCGGCGACGGCCCGGGTGCGGGTCCGGGCGCTCGACGACGCCAAGCTGTCAGCGGCCCACGTGGGACTGCTGCTGGTGCTGGCCGCGGCGGTGACCATCGACGTCATGAAGCCGGTGACTCTGAGCTTTGTGGTCCCCGGCATGGCCCGGGAGTACGGGCTGCAGTCGGCCCTCAACCCTTCGGGCTCGGTCCCCGTCGCCTACCTGCCACTGTTCGGCATCACCGGGACGGTGCTGGGGTCGTTCCTGTGGGGCTGGCTGGGGGACCGCATCGGCCGGCGGGCGTCCATCCTTCTCGCCGGCGTGCTGTTCATCGCCACCGCGGTGTGCGGGTCCATGCCCGACTACCGGTGGAACTTCTTCATGTGCTTCGTCATGGGCCTCGGAGTCGGCGGCATGCTGCCGATCACCTTCGCCCTGCTGGCCGAGACCGTCCCCTCTCGCCACCGGGGGTGGCTCATGGTGCTGGTCGGCGGCGACGTGGCCGGCGCCTACATCATCACCAGCTGGCTGTCCGCCGAGCTCACGCCGACCTACGGGTGGCGCATGCTGTGGCTCCTCGGGCTGCCGACCGGGCTGTTGCTGATCGTCCTGAACCGCTGGATACCCGAATCACCGCGCTTTCTCATACAGAACGGCCGCGAGGCCGAGGCCCGTGCGGTCATGGAGCGCTACGGCGCCGCCATCACGGAGGGTGACTCCGAGCTCGAGGTGGAGGAAGGCGTCCGGGGCGGATGGCGGCAGGTGGTCGCCGGCCCGTTCCGTGGGCTCTCCGGCGTGGTCGCCCTCCTCGGCCTGGGGGTCGGCCTGGTGACGTTCGGGTTCCAGCTGTGGATCCCGTCGAACCTGCAGCGCCTGGGCTTCGACGAGGTCACGTCATCGACGATCCTGCGCGACTCGGCGTTGCTCGGCTTCCCGGCCACGTTCCTCATCGCCTTCCTCTACGGCTTCTGGAGCAGCAAGAAGACCATGATCGTCCTCAGCCTGATCACCGCGGCGTCGCTGCTGGGCTTCGTGTTCCTGGGCGACCGGGTGGCCGACGACCGGACCCGGCTGGACCTCCTCCTCATCCTCCCCATCACCGGGATCAGCTCGATCCTGGCCGTGCTCGTGGCCTACGCGTCCGAGACGTTCCCGACCCGCATCCGGTCGCGGGGCACGGGCCTGGCCGCCGGCGCCAGCAAGCTCGGAGGCGTGGTGGTCATCGCCCTGGTGGTGGCCGGCGCCACCCCGCCGTCCATCGCCACCACCGCCCTGATCGGCGCCCTGCCGCTGGTCCTCGGAGCGCTGGCGATGGCCGTCTTCGGGGTGGAGACCCGGCGCCGGCGCCTGGAGGACATCACCGCCGAGGAGCTGCAGCGTGCGTGAGTGTCCGCCGCCGCCTCGATGGGTATCCGGATCACTGAGGACCCCGCTGCCATGACCGACCTCGTCGTCCCGGGCCCGTCCACGCCGCGCAGCCAGCGTGTGCTCAGCCTGCTCGGCCTCGTCGCCGTCGTGGCCAGTGGCCTGGTCGGCGGCAACTTCCTCGGCTTGCGGGAGACCCTGTGGGGCTCGGAGAGCCCCGAGGCCCGGCCGGCGGCGTTGAGCCGAGACGCCGGGCAACCGGCCAGCGGGCCGGCGCCGACGACGGCACCGGCAGCCGGCGAGACCGTCCTGCGGTCCCAGCCCTGGTGGCAGGGCCTGACCAAGCTCGAAGGACGGGGCTCGACGACGACGAGCCCGTTCACGGTGAGCCAGGACGCCCTGCAGTGGCGGGCGAAGTGGACGTGTGACACCGGCCGCCTGCTGGTCCGGGCGCCGGGGCAGGCCCGGCCGGTCATCGACGCCGCCTGCCCCGGAGCGGAGACCGGCTACTCGATCCGCAAGGGGGCGGTGTCCCTGCAGGTGACCGCCGATGGCCCGTGGACCATGGCCATCGACCAGCAGCTCGAGCTCCCGCTGAACGAGCCCCCGCTGCCGGCCATGACCGCGCCGGACACCAAGATGGTGTTCACCGGTTCGCTGTACCGCATGGACCAGGTCGGCACCGGCACGTTGAACATCTACCAGACCGCCGACGGTCGCCACCTGCTACGCCTGGACTCGTTCTTCGTGACGGCCAACATCGACCTGGAGCTCCGCTTCAGCCCCCTCGAGGCACCTCGCACGACGCCGCAGTTCATGGCCTCGCCATCGGTCTGGGCCGCCCCGCTGGACATCACCGCCGGCTCGCTCAACTTCACCCTTCCCCCCGACGTCAACCCGGCCCAGTACCGGTCGGTGGTCGTGTGGTGCCCGATCATCGACAGCGCCTACGCAGCGGTGACGCTGCGCCAGCCATGACCGGCCCGGGAGGCCGGTCCAGCGAGCACTCACTGGGGCACCATCGAAGGATGGTGCACCAGTGACGGCTCCGACCAAAGCGCCGCCGGCGCCGTCCCGGCACGTGACGGTGCGCGGGGAGCAGATCCCCGTGGTCCTGCCCAACCGGCGCGACCCACGGCTCAAGCTCTCCACGGTCGTGATCAGCATCCACGTGCTGGGCCAGACGCTGCTCGACTTCAAGGTTTCCATCGCCCAGATCCTCATCTCGATGGCGGTGTGCGGGCTGATCGAAGGGGTGATCACCTTCCGCAACACCCGGGTGCTGGCGTGGCCGGCGAGCGGCGTCCTCACCGGCAGCAGCATCGCCCTCATCCTGCGGGCTTCGGGCACGGTGCACGGCGACTACTGGAGCCTCAACGGCATCGAGTTCTTCGTGCTGGCCGGAGTGGTGTCGCTGCTGTCCAAGCACCTGATCCGCCCGACCGGACGGCACCTGTTCAACCCGTCGAACATCGGCATCGTGTGGTGCCTGCTCGTGGTCGGGCCGAACCAGGTGTTCGCCCAGTACCTGTGGTGGGGGCCGTCGATCATCGGACAGGTGCTGGCGTACCTGGTCATTCTCTTCGGTGCCGTGTGGATCCTGCGGGCCGTGAAGATGATCCCGATGGCGGTGTCGTTCATGGTCACCTTCGCCGCCCTGATCGGGCTCTTCGCCCTCGGCGGGCGGGAGTTCATCGCCATCTGGCACGACGGGCCGATCGGGGGGATGGAGTACTGGGTGAACGTGGCCCTCTCCGCGGAGGTCCTGGTCTTCGTCTTCTTCATGATCTCTGACCCCCAGACTGCGCCCAAGGCGCCCGAGGCCCGGGTGCTCTACGGGGCGACCGTGGCCGCGGTGGCCGCCGCCCTCATCTACTTCCAGCAGACCGAGTTCGGGATCAAGGTGTCGATCCTGTCCAGCCTCACGGTGGTGTGCGCGGTGGTGCCGTTCCTGGAGGCCGCCGTGCGCCGGCGGCGTGAGGGAGCTGAGGCCGCGGCACCGGTTCCCGCCGCGCCGAGGGCGCCGGGGCCGGCCGTGCGCCCGGCGGGCCTGGCCGCCCTGCGCCGGCCGGCGGTGCTGGCCGCGCTCATCATCGCCGTGGCCACGCCCATCGACACCGCCCTGCTCCACGACAACAAGCAGGTGATCCTCATCGAGCAGGGACAGGTGGGGAAGGCCAACGCCCAATAGCGATCACGCCGGAGGGCGGCGATGAACCACTCGAAGGCGCCCGGCGTCGCGAAGGTCGTCGGATCCGCCAGAACACCTGGATGGTGACGTTACGCACGCTCGCGGCGGCGGGGTCTGGAGACCCTCGGGCGAACGCGTCGTCGACGTCTGGCGCAGATCCCGCCGGCTCGGCGATATCCTGTGACCGATGCCCAAGACATCCGTTGACGTCGATCAGGACATCGCCCGCCAGGCAGCCGAGATCCTCGGCACCCAGACGCTCCGGGAAACCATCGACGCCGCTTTGCGGGAGGTCGTGCATGCCCGGCGCCGGCTGGAACTTGTCGCCTTGCTCGGGGAGGAGGGCCGGTTCGACTTCGACGCGGCAGAAGGAGCGTGGGGCGGAGGGCGGTAGATGGCTCGGACGCTCTACCTTGCTGACACGAGCGTCTTCGCCCGACTGAGCAAGCCCGGAGTCTCGGCCGCCTTCGCGCCGATGGTGGCTAAGGCGCAGGTGGCGATCTGCTCGCCTGTGGCGTTCGAACTTGGTTACTCAGCGCGAAACGCTGAGGACCACCAAGCGCTGTCGGACCGGCTTCCGGCGTTCCCGATGGCTCAGGTCACCGAGGCCGACCTTCGACGAGCGCTCGACGTGCAAGCGCTGCTTGCCGCCCGCGCGCTGCATCGAGCGCTCTCGTTGGTGGATGGGCTGGTAGCGGCGATCGCCGAGGCCCGTGAGCTGACCGTTCTGCACTACGACGCCGACTTCGAGCTGGTGGCCGAGATCACCGGTCAGCGTCAACTGTGGATCGTCGCGCGGGGGACGGCGGACTGACAGGGACGGGACGCGACTGGCCGGGGCCGGCATGAAGCCGCGTCCCCGACGTGCCGCGGCGGTCGTCCCAACGGTCACCCAAACGTCTCCCGGCTGCTTTCTCCCCACAGCTGTTCACGCAGGCCCGACGCCCGGGTGATGGGGCGCTCGACGGCCCGGCGGACGGTCTCCTCGGTGCCGACCAGGATCAGGCGCCGGCGGGCTCTGGTGATGGCGGTGTACAGGAGCTCTCGGGTGAGGATCGGCGACGTGGGATCGGGGAGCAGGACGGCGACCTGGTCGAACTGGGAGCCCTGGGCTTTGTGGACGGTCATGGCGTACACGGTGTCCACGGAGGCGAGGCGTTGCGGGGTCAGTTCCAGTAGCTCGCCCCGCCGCTCGAAGACGGCGCGGACACCGCCGGCGCCGCCGTGGGCGACGACCACGCCGCTGTCACCGTTGTAGAGGCCGAGGCCGTAGTCGTTCTCGGTCACCAGCAGCGGGCGGCCGGCGTACCAACCGGCGGAACCGGCGCCGGCGCCGGCTAGGCCCAGCCAGCGTTCGACCTGCGCGGTCCAGGTCGACACGCCGTAGGGGCCGCGGCGATGGGCGCACAGGAGGCGGAAGGCGCCGAGCGCCGCCAGCGCCTCCCGCCCGCGGCCGGCGCCGGCCGCTTCGGATACCCGGGTGCCGGCCTCGACCACGGCGTCGTGCACGGGCTGCATGGCGCGGCGGCCGGCGGCGGCCACGTCGATCGGCAGCCACTGCACGTCGTCGTGGTCGTGCGACAGGACGGTCATGGCCGTGCCGGCGTCGCCCCGCTGGACCGCCTCCGCCAGCTCTGCGATGGCGCCACGGAAGCGATGGACCTTGCGCAACACCACGATGCCGTCGGCCACCGCCGCTCCCGGCGGCGGCGGCAATGCCTCGACCGGCTGGCCGGCCACCTCGGACAGCGCCTCGCCGGCGGAATCGCTCATCACCAGCCCCTTGGTGGCCGGGCCGACGATGTCGCCCAGCACGGCGCCGGCCTCGACCGATGCCAGCTGGTCGGGGTCGCCCACGAGCACGAGTCGAGCCGCGGGACGGACCGCCTCCAGCAGCCGGGCCATGAGCGTGAGAGCGACCATCGACGTCTCATCGACGACCACCACCGCATGCGGAAGGCGGTTGCCCCGGTTGTGGCGGAACCGGGCCCGGCTGCCGGGCTGCCAGCCGAGGAGGCGGTGCAGCGTCACCGCCGAGAGCCCTCGTAGCCAGCGCCTGGCGTCGTCGGAGACATCGAGCTTGGCCGCCTCCTCGTGCACGGCCTCCTCCAGACGGGCGGCGGCCTTGCCGGTCGGGGCGGCGAGGGCGACCAGCGGCGGGCGCCGGCCGGCGCCTGCCTCCTGCTCGTGCAGGAGGGCGAGGACCCGCGCCACCGTGGTGGTCTTGCCGGTGCCCGGCCCGCCGGCGACGACGGCGAAGCGGCGGATGACCGCGGTGGCGGCGGCCAGGCGCTGGTAGTCCGGCGCCTCCCCCGTGAACAGCCGGCTCAGGCCGGCGGAGAGAACGCCGCGATCAACCTCCCTTGCGACCAGGGCACCTCGCAGGTGCAGATCGGCGGCGACCTGGCGCTCCTCCCGCCAGTAGCGATCCAGGTACAGGCGACTGCCTTCCAAGCGCAGCGGTCCGCCGTCTGCGACGAGCGGGCTCCGCGAAACGTCCTCGAGCCACTGCTCGACCGCCGGCCACGGCAGGGCACCGACGTCCAAGGGCAAGTCGGAGTCGACGGCGACCCGTTCGCGCAGGGTCGCCAGGTCGGTGCAGACGTGGGCCAGCCGGGGGGCGCGGGCTGCGAACGCCGCCGCCAGCAGGACCGTCTCCGCCTCTTCGGAGCACAGACCACCGAGGCGCCGGGCCACGTGCACGTCGGCCGCGGACAGCACGCCGGCCTGGTTGAACGTGCGCAACACGCCCGTCGCACCGACCGCCAGCCCGACGTCGAACGGTTCCTCCACGACGATCACGGCGTGCCCCGGTCGAGTAGTTCGCTGAGGGCCTCGACCAGCGCGGGTGGCGGGCGCCAGCCGAAGACGCCGCACGGCACACCGTCGACCCTTGGCGTCCCGGTGCCGACCATTCCTCGCACGAACAGGTACAAGACGCCGGCCATGTCGCGCTCGACGTCGTACCCCCGCACCCGCCAGCGCAGGTACCGGTGCAGGGCCACCGTGTACAGCAGCGCCTGGAGGGGATAGTGGGCGGCGTACATGGCGTCGAGCATGGCCGCCGGGCGGTAGTGCCAGGCGCTGAGCGGCTCGTCGTCGACGCCCAGCCAGTTGGTCTTGTAGTCGACGACGGCATACCGGCGGTCGGGCGTCCGCAGGACCAGGTCGAGGCTGCCGGACAGGTACCCACGCAGACCCGTCTGCAGCACGGGGTCGGACAGCCGCGACGTGTACCCGAGGAAGGGGTCGCCCGCCGGCAGGTGCTGCGACAGGAGCGTGCTGACGGCCTCGATCGCCAGACTGCCCGCCGGCGTGTCGCCGCCGCACAGCGGCAGCTCGAAGCCGAGCTCGTCGACCCGGTCGCCCCGAGCGACGTCGCGCAGGCGCATGTCGCCCACCACCGGCCCCAGCGGCGTGTCGACGGCCGCGGCCAGCCCACCGACGATCAGCGACCGGTCGCCCACCTCGACCGCCTCGCGGGCCGCGGTGCGCTCCAGCGACGCCCACAGTTCGGCTTCCAGATCGACGGCGGTGAAGTCGGCGCCTTCCAGCACGCCGTGGACGAACGTGCCGACGTCGGCCCCGCCGGGCATGGTCGCCAGCAGCGAGGGCACCGCCCGCAGCGCCGGCTCCTCCGCCGGCTCGTCGGCGGTGGGGGCCACGGCCACCTCGTCGGGCTCCCGGCGCTCCTCCTCCTCGCTGCCCACCCGAGCCTCGTGCACGCCCGACGTGATGCCGCTGTACGACGTCCGCCGCCAGGTGGGGTCGAGGGTGCGGTCGAAGCGCCCGACCGAAAGGGCGAGGCCGTCCGGCTCGCGGTCGACCCAGACGGCACCCGCTCCGCCGTCGACTCGCTCGACGGGAATGCCGAGCTCCTCGAAACGGGCACCGGCCTGGTCGTCGGTCGGCGTGCGGTTCCCCTCGGGCGCCACGTTCCCATCGGCGTCTTTGAAGAACACGAGCCGGCACAGCGCCGAGTCCCTCATCGCATAGGTGCCGGCCCACCACAGGACTGCCTGATGGCGGGCCCGGGTGAGGGCGACGTAGGCCAGGCGCAGGTCCTCGCCCCGGCGCTCGACGATGTGGGCCCAGCCGGTGTCGGTGTCGGCCCCACCGTGGCCGCCGACGTCGATGGTGCGCCGGCCGGCGGCGTCGTGGAAGACCGGAGGGTCATCCTCGGGGATGTAGCCGGGATCCCACAGGTACGGGCAGTAGACGATCGGGAACTCGAGTCCCTTGCTGCGGTAGATGGTGAGGACCTGCACGGCCTCGGCGTCGGACTCGAGGCGGCGGCTGCGGTCCTCGGCGTCGTCCTCGTCACCCGCCTCGTCGATGCGCTCCCGCAGCCAGCCGGTGAGGGCGGTGACGCCGAGCTGCTCGGCGGTCGCCACCCCGTGGAGGAGCTGGCCGACGTGGCGGACGTCGGTCAGCTCCCGCTCGCCCTCGGTCTTCTTCAGCACCCGCCGGTCGAGGCGCTCGGCCCGGCTGATGGTCTCGAACAGGGCGGCCACACCCCTAAGGCGCAGGACGGCTGCCCACCGGTGGAGGCGGGCGTGCAGGTCCTCCCACTCGGCCTCGCCGGCCAGCGCCACCCGCTCGGCTGACCAGCCGATGAACGGGCTCAGCGCCGCCAGCCGCGCCGTGCCGGCCGTGGCCGGCCGCTCGAGGGCGGACAGCAGGCGCAGCCACGCCTGGGCGGAGGTGGTGGCGAACACGCTGCCGGCGCCGTTGACCACCGCAGGCACGCCGGCGTCGTCGAGGGCGTCGCGCACGGCCAGGGCGTCGCGGTTGCGGTGGACGAGCACGGCGATGTCACCCGGTCGGACCGGCCGGCCCGCGACCTCGGACCGGGAGGTGAGCAGGCGCACGACGTCGCCGGCCAGGTCGGTGGCGATGACCGTGCGACAGTCGCCGAGGCTGGCGTACCCGGCGGCGGTGAGCCCGACCCGGCCGTCGTCGCGGTGCAGAACCCGCACCCGTAGTGGCGGGCCCGCCATCCGCCGGCCGGCGTTGGCCGGCGCCGCCCGCACGTCGCGGTAGACGATCCCTTCGTGGCCGAGCCGGGCGCCGGCGAAGAGGGCGTCGAAGGCGTCGAGCAGGCTCTGGTCGCTGCGCCAGTTGACCTCCAGCGTCGCCTGCGTGCCGGCCATCTGCGCCGCCTCCAGGTAGGCGTAGACGTCGGCGCCCCGGAAGGCGTAGATCGCCTGCTTGGGGTCGCCGATGAGCACCAGGGTCGAGCCCGGCCCGGTGAAGGCCCGGCGCATGATCTCCCATTGGATCGGGTCGGTGTCCTGGAACTCGTCGACCAGCGCCACCTTGTACCGCTCCCGCAGGCGCCGGCACGCCGTCTCGCCGCGGACGGGATCGGCGAGGGTGTCCCGCAGGCGGGTCAGGAGGTCGTCGAAGGTGAGGGCGGCGGCCAGGCGCCGGCGGCGGTCGACCTCGGTGCGCACCCGGGTGGCCAGCCGGTAGCGCAGCTGCGGCGTGCTGTTGTGCGGGGCGTCGGCGGGCATGAGGGCGGCGTCGGGGTTGCCCACCGCCAGCTCGCCGATCTTCAGCGCCTGGGCCAGGGTGAACGTGGCCGGGTGGTCGGGGCGGTGGAAGAACCGCACGTAGAGGTCGGCGACCACCTCGTCGACCAGGTAGCGGGAGTCCTCGACGAAGGCCACGTCGCGCTCGACATCGCCGGCGACGCCCAGGCCGTTGAGCACGTGCTGGCAGAAGCCGTGGGTGGTGGCGATGGTTGCCGCGTCGAAGTCGGAGAGGGCGCGGGTGAGGCGGTCGCGGCGCCGGCGGACCTCGTCGTCAGGGCCGCCCGCCAGCAGGCACAGGATGTCGTCGGCCGGGTCGGGCTCCACGCCGCGCAGCGCCCGGGTGAGCCCCTGCTCGGCCGACACCATCCGCTCCCGCACCCGGTCCCGCAATTCGCTGGTGGCCATGCGGGTGAACGTCACGATGAGCAGCTGCTCCAACGGCAGACCGCCGGCGACGTAGCGGGTGGCGAGGGCGGCGATGGTGAACGTCTTCCCGGTGCCGGCGCTGGCTTCCAGGACGGTGACGCCCGAGGGGAGCGGCCCGCAGGCGTCGAAGGGGGCGACGGTCATCGGTCCTCGACCACCTCGGCGGCCCGCAGGCCGGTCCAGAGCCGGTAGGCGTACTCGCCGACCAGTGCTTCGTCGAGCTGGTCGAACGGCACCACCCGACCGAGGACGAGCTGATGCTCGGCGTCGGCGCACTCGCCTGGGTACTTCGCGCTGTCCCATGCCTTGCGGGCCGCCTTGGTGCCGCCGGCGGCGTAGGCCGCCGACGTGGCGCAGTAGATCGGCAGCGGCTCGCACAGGCCCCGGTCGTAGAGGGCGACGAGGTCGTGCAGGTGAGCGCTGGCCGCCGTCGGGTCGACGGTGCCTGCGGCCAGGCGGGCCACGCTGATCTGGGTACGCGGCGTGCCTTCGGAGCGCCGGCGCCCGACGGTGACGACGTCGTAGCGGGCTTCGAGGGCGAGGTAGCGGACCCATGCGGCCAGGCGGTGCCGGGGCTTGAGCCGGCTGTAGGTCACCGTGCGGGCGACGTTTCCCACCACGCCGGCCACCGTCCCGACGAGCAGGCGGCCGTCGTCGAGGCGGACGTTGACCTCCACGCTGTCCGTTTGGCCGGCGGGCGTGGCGCCGAGGAGCTGGTCGACGACCGGGCGCATCCTGGTGAGGGCGGACTCGGAGAGGGCGCCGGGGGGGAGGTGGCCACGGGCCAGCTCGGCGGCGACGCAGGCGTCCATGCCGGCGCCGGCGAGGCGGGCCTGGAGGATGCGGTCGCCGACCTGCCAGGATTCGAGGCCGTCGAGGTCGACGGGGAGGGCGTCGGCCAGGTCGACGGTCCAGTCGCCGAGGGAGATGCCGAGCCGCTGGCGGAGGAAGGCGCGCACCGGGTGCTCGACGAAGCGCACGACGTCGTCGAGGGCGAGGACCTCGCCGCGCTTGGGAGGGAGGGCGCCGGCCAGGAACGGCGCCGGCGGCGTGCGCTCGCCGGCCAGGGCCCGGGCGCCCTCCAGGGTCACAGGGTCGAAGCTCCACGGGCGCTCCGGGACCAGGCGGCCGGGGAGGAAGTTGCGGCCGTCGAAGGGCTGGAGGGGGTGGTGGACGACGACGCGGTCGCGGGCCCGACCGCCGTCGACCCGGACCGTCCGGTCGATCACGTCGAGCAGCTCGCCGACGGGCACCGCCGGCGGGCGCTCGGCGTTGGTGCGCTCGTCGCGGCCGGCGTAGGTGACGACGAGGCGCTCGGTGGCGGCCAGGACGGCGTCGAGCAGGAGCTGCACGTCCTCGTTGCGACCGTCGCGGTCGCCGACGTGGGGGTCGATGAGCACCAGGTCGTCACCGTCGCGCTCGGTCTTGCGGGGGAAGGCGCCGTCGTCGAGGCCGAGCAGGCAGACCACGCGGTGGGGCACCGAGCGCATCGGCACGAGGGTGCACACGGTCAGATGGCCGGTGCGGAAGTTGGCCCTGGTGGGCTGGCCCCGCAGGCGGTCGGCCAGCAGCGAGCGGAACTCGGCCAGCTCCAGGACGGCGGGGCTGCCGGCCGCCTCGTCGAGGACGTCGTCGAGGATGCGCTGCAGCTGCGTCCGCTGCCAGCCGTCGTCGTGGGTGGTGCCGGTGAGGGCGTCGGCGGCGCCGGCCACGGCGCCGACCCAGTCGCCGATCGACTGGGGCTTGGCGAGCGCGTCCACTGCCGCGGTCAGCCGGTCGACCAGTTCGGCGAAGCGGCCGGCCAGGTCGATGGAGCCGCTGTCCACGTCGTCGAGGGGGACGACGCCGCCCACCAGGCGCTGGTCCTCGTCGGCCATGGCCACGCCGAGGAGCACCCGGTCGACGCCGGCGCTCCAGGTGTTCTGGGCCAGCCCGTCGAGCTGGAACGGCGCCCGGTGGGCGGCGTCGAGCCCCCAGCGGATGCCGGTGGCGGCCACCCACTCGCTGATGCGGGACAGGTCGTCGTCGTCGAGGCGGAAGCGCCGGCGGACCGGCTCCCGGCCGGCGAAGTCGACCACCTGGGAGGCGGTCACCCGGCCGTCGGCGAGGGTGAGCAGGCTCCACACCGCGCCCAGCACCGGGTTGGTCTGGCGCAGCGAGCGGTCGGCCAGGCGGACCCGAAGGTCGACCGGCGCATCGTCGTCGGTGTCGGGATCGGCGCCGGCCCCGAAGGTGGCGTGGATCAGGGGGGCGAAGGCCTCGATGTCGGGGCACATCACGATGACGTCGCGCGCTTCCAGGGTCGGGTCGTCGAGCAGCAGGTGGAGGATGGCGTCGCGCAGCACCTCGACCTGGCGGGCCCGGCCGTGGCAGGCGTGAACCTCGACGCTGCGGTCGTCGGGGTCGACGGCCGGGCGTTCGTCGGGCTGGCCGGGGAGCGGCTCGCCGGGCGGGGGATGGTCGTTGCGGACCGCGTCCTGGATGCGGCGGAGGAGCGTCGCGGCATCGCCGGCGGCAACCGCGCGGTGGCGGTCGTTCACCGGGCGGTCCGACAGGACGAGCTGCATCTCACGGGCGTCTCGCCCCCACGACGCCAGCAGGGGATGGCGGGCGAGGGCGGCGGTGTCGTCGCCGGCCCGGCGCCGGCTCGGGACGCCGGCGCCGGCCACCCGATCCCACAGCACCGGCGACGGGTGGAGCAGGAACAGGTGGACGTCGCGGTGGGCAGCGAAGGACCGGAGCACCTGCAGGTAGCTGGCCGGGAGGCGGGTGAGGCCGAACAGCGACACCCGCTCGGGGATGTCCGCGATCGACGGGTCGGCTTCGAGGCGGGCGCACGCATGCTCCAGGCGCTCGGCGGGGCCGGGCGTGGCGATGCGGGCCCGGAGCCGGCGCCACAGCTCCGCCTGCCAGCGAGCATCCGCGGGCAGCGGTGCCCCGTCGTCGTCGACGTCGTCGCCGGCGGCCCACGCCGTCAGCATGTCCGGGCGGTGGACGGCGTAGCGGTCGTAGAGGTCGGTGATGTGGCGGGCGGTGCTGAAGCGCCGAGAGCGGGTGCTGGCGGCCAGGTGGCCGGCGACGGTCGCCAGCCACGGCTCCTCCATGCCGGCGTCGATGAGGTCGAGTAGGGGCCACACTGCCCGCTCGGGCAGCCACGGGTCCTCGTTGCGGTCGACGCCCGACGCCGCCGCCACCGCGCCGCCGATCAGCCGCCCGGGGAACGGGAAGTCGACGTTGGCGCACACCCCGTCGCCGCGACCGGGCGTCGTCCCCAGCCGGCCCGACAGCCGCTGGGTCAGCCAGCGCTCGACCCCCCGGGTGGGGACGGAGATGACCTCGGTGGTGAGGGGGTCGGCGAGGCCGACACTGAGGACGTCGCCCAGCGCTCCCACGAGCGCGTCGGCGCGCTCGGAGCGGTGGACGACGAGGCGTGGGTCCGGCAGCACCGTGAGCCTCGAACCTACCGGGTCGAGGCTCCGTGGCCGCTCACGCCGCCAACGGCGGCCTCGGCGGCTACGCGCAGGCCAAGGAGCACGATCAGTTCGACCGAATGGAGTGAGCGAAGCGAACGAATGAGGTCGAGGCGCTAACCAGCGCGCCGGCGCCGGCGCTCCCGCCGTGACGGCAGGGCCGACGGGCAGACGTCGAGGCCCATGTCGGCCAACACGCCGGCGCAGTGGCGGGCCTCGGCGAAGCCGACCTTCGCCGCCATCTCGGCCAGCAGCGCCGGCAGCGGGGGGCTGCCGTCCAGGACCCAGCGCGAGAAGCTGCCCTCGTCGAACCAGGCCGCATCCTCGGGGCTGACGGTCGAGTAGGGCCAGCGACCCTCGATGGCGAGCTGGCGGAGCCGGGCCCAGCCGAGCGAGTTCCATTCCAGGCCCGGCTCCAGCATCTCGATGGCCGAGAGGGGGTCGGAGGTGCGCAGCACCGCCTCCAGCCACGCCGTCGCCAGCAGGTGGACGGCAGGGACCTGTGGGGGCGCCGTCGGCAGACCGAGCGCCCGCTGGAGGCAGTCGAGGGTGACGCCGTACGCCGGTGGTTCGGCCACCACCTCGCCCCGGTCGCGCATCCGCCCGATCACCTCGCCCACCCGGGGTACGAGCACGACGACCTCGACCCTCGACGACGGCCGGTGGCCGGAGGGCGGCCCGGCGCGTCCGCGGGCGGCGACGCCGAGGGCCGACCACTCCGCCGGCGCCACCGTTCCCAGCAGGAATTCGGCCGGCGCCGCGCCGTCGAGGGGGAGGAGCCCGACATCCCCGCCGTCGGGCTGCTCGATGACGTGGACCAGGGTCGAGTCCCCGCCTTCGGCGAGGGACGTGAGGAGTGACTCCGCCAGCAGGCAGAGGAACGCATGGTGATCGGGCACGGCGCGCCGTCCTTCGAGGGAGGGTTCAACGGAGGCGCGTCGTGCCTCGACGGCGAAGGGCGGGCCCGGCGAACGGGCGTCCTCAGACTTTTACCCGCGGCCCTGCCGGCGTCAAGGGGTCAGGGCGCCCATCCCAGCGGCTGCAGCACGGTGCGGGTGCCGCCCGCCGGCGCCGGCGGGTCGAACCAGTCGTAGATCTCCTGGAACCGCCAGGGGATGTCGAGGGCGTGGGCCTGGGCCCGGGCGTAGGGCGGTCGGCGGTGGGGGATGCGTTGAGCCACTCCACGATGCGGACGTCACCCCGCCCGTCGGTGCCGATGAGGTCGACGAAGCCCCGGCCCCACCTCGACGGGCCGCCGTGCGGCCGCCACGCCGGCAGCTCCCACAGCGCCGGGCTCGGGCCGGCGCAGCCCCGCTCGCCTGGCCAGGTCGGCGGCCCAGTTGGCCCGGAACTCCTTGCGCGGGGCGGTCACCGCGCCAGCTCGTCGCGGATGCGCCGGAGCTCATCCGTCATCGGGCCGGGGAGCCGCTCGGTGAAGACCTCGACCACGGACGAGAGGTACCAGCGCTGCTCGTCGACGCCGGCGTTGAAACGGCTCCAGAAGGCGTCGCCGAGGGTTCGGTGGTCGAGGAGCATGGTCCGGGCGTTGTGGAGCTTGTCGGCCCGGGACACCACCAGCACCTCCGCCGGCGTGTCCGGTGAGCGCAGGTGGGCGAGGTAGCGCTCCTTGCGCCCTCGCCACGGCGGCTTCGGGGTCTCGTCGGTGTCGGTGCAGCCCTCGACGATGGCGGCCACCCGGGGGCCGAAGGCGGCCGCGATGTCGGCGGCCGTCGTGGCCGTGTCCTCGATGGTGTCGTGGAGCAGGCCGGCGATGGCCATGTCCTCGTCGCCGCCGGCCTCGAGCACGAGCGACGCCACCGCCAGCAGGTGGGAGATGTAAGGGATGTCGGTCCCCTTGCGGGTCTGTTCCCCGTGGGCGGCGAGGGCGAAGCTGACCGCATCGGCGAATCGGGGACTTAGCACGCCCCTAACCCTGGGCGGCGCCGATCAGCGCCTGCAGCTGGTCCAGGGTGAGCTGGCCGGTGGCTCGGGCGGCCACCGTCCCGTCGGCCTTCACGGCGACGAAGTAGGGGTAGGCGGTGAGGCCGTAGGCCGCGCCGGCGGTGGCGTCGGTGTCGTCGGTCATGGTGGGGATGGTCCAATCCTCGCGCTCGAGCCAGGCCGAGGGCGGGTAGTTGGGCCGGCTGGCGTCCACGCCGGTCGACACGGCCACGATGCCGGCGCCGGGGAGCCGGCCGGCGGCCAGCCAGTCGACGATGCTGGGCACCTCGGCCTGGCAGTGGGAGCACCAGTGGGCCACGAACACCACGATCTTCGGCTCGCCGCCGGCGGCGATGGTGATCGCCTCGCCGTCGAAGGTGCTTCCTCGCAGCTGGGGGATCGGCCGGCCGACCGAGGCGTCCTGCTGGCCGGGCACGTAGGGGGTCAGCGCGGCGCCGGCCACCCGCACCTCACCGGTCTGTGAGGTGACGGGAACCTTATCGGCCGAGCCGACGGCCAGCCCGATGACGACGGCCACGATCGCCATGGCACCGACCAACCCGATGACCGCAGGCAGGACCTTCCTGGATCGGGCCCGCCGCGAGGGGGGCCGGGTCACGTGGGCCGGGCGCGGTCGGGTGGTTGGCTTGGACATCAGGCGGCCTCCAGTTCGTCGGACTCGTTCTCGGCTTCCCGCGCCTCGGCGGCGGCGGCCCGCTCGTCGGCGCCGGCGGCCAGCAGCAGCACGGTGATGAGGGCGAAGGCGGAGAGGGCCATCGCCGGGATGGTGAGGTAGCCGAACCGGCGGACCCAGATGAGGGTGCAGGGATTGGCGACTTCGCACACCCCGCTCTCCAGGCTCGGGAACCGCTCCAGCACGACGTGGTAGGTCGAGATGGCGGCCCCGATGACGGCGAGGGGGATGGCGTAGTACCGCACGCCGGCGTCGCGCCGCCAGATGGCCACGGCCAGGATGGGCACCAGGGGGTACATGGCGATGCGCTGGTACCAGCACAGCCGGCACGGCGGGAAGTTGGCGACCTCGGAGAGGTAGAGGCTGCCGAGCGTGGCCACCTAGGCCACGCCCAGGGCCAGCTGCAGGGCGACGGGACCGAACATGTCGACGAGGGAGTCCCGCCAGCCGGCCAGGCGACCGGACCACCGGGCGCCCACGGCCACCACCACGCCGACCAGCACGGCCGCCTCTGCTACTACGGCCAGCATGGCGAACAGCAGGGTGACGTCGCGAGTTGTCATGCGGCGTTCCTCATACGGCCATGGTCGGCATTCCGACCTGCCGCCGGCCAGGGCCGATAGTCACTGCGTCGGGCCTACGCTGAGGTCGTGGCAGAGGCCCGGGAGGTCGCCGACGGGCTCCGGGGGAGCGGCGTCCGGGCGGTGGCGCTGACCTGGGTCGACAACGCCGGCATCACCCGGGTCAAGGCCGTCCCCGTCGACCGGCTGGAGGAGGCGTCGAGGTGGGGCGTGGGCATGTCGCCCGTCTTCGACGTCTACCTCAGCGACGACTCCATGACCTCGACCGCCCACACCGGCGGCCCGGTCGGCGACCTGCGCCTGTTCCCCGACCTGGACCGCCTGGTGCGGCTCCACCCCGAGCCCCGCTGGGCATGGGCGCCGGTCGACCGGCGGACCCAGGAGGACGACCCCTACGACGGCTGCCAGCGCACGTTCGCCCGCACCATGACCGCCCGGGCGGCCAGCGCCGGCCTTTCCCTCAAGACCGCCTTCGAGGTGGAGTGGTTCGTCGGCTATGACGAGGGCGACGGCACGACGCCGGCCTGCCGGGGGCCGGCGTACGGCATGACAAGGGTCGTGGAGCTGGCCGACTACCTGGCCGACGTGCTCGAAGCGCTCGAAGCCGAGGGCGTCCCGGTCGAGCAGCTCCACCCCGAGTACGCCCCCGGGCAGATGGAGCTGGCGGTGGCCGCCGCCGAGCCGGTGGAGGCGGCCGACCGCCTGGTGCTGGTCAAGCAGACCATCCGGGCCGTCTCCCAGGCCTACGGCCTTCGTCCGTCCTTCGCTCCAGTCGTGGTCGCCGGCCTGGTGGGCAACGGCGGGCATCTCCACTTCTCCGTGTGGTCGGGCGGGAGGAACCTCTTCGCCGGCGCCGGCGGTCCCCACGGGCTCTCACCGCAGGGGGAGTCGGTGCTGGCCGGCCTGCTCGAGCACCTGCCGGCGCTGTGCGCCGTCGGCGCGCCGAGCGTGGCCAGCTACCTGCGCCTGGTCCCGCAGCGGTGGGCCGGCGCCTACCGCTGCTGGGGGCGGGAGAACCGGGAGGCAGGGCTGCGCCTGGTCACCGGCACCCGGGGGTCCGAGGCGACCGCGGCCAACGCCGAGCTCAAGTGCTTCGACCTGAGCGCCAACCCGTACCTGGTCGTGGGGGCGGTGGTGGCCGTGGTGTGTGCGGCACGCGACCGGGACCTGCGGCTGCCGTCGGAGGTCACCGTCGATCCGGCGTCTCTGCCGGCGGGCGACCAGCCGCCCCGCCTGCCTCAGTCCCTGGCCCAGGCGGTCGAGGCGATGACCGGCGACGCGGTCCTGCGCGAAGCCATGGGCGAGGTGCTGTTCGAGGCTTTCCTTGCCGTGCGGCGGGCGGAGGTCGAGCGCTTCGCCGGCCGGAGCGACGAGGACGTGGCCGCCGCCACCCGCTGGATCCCCTGAGGATGGGGCCGGCGAGCGACCTCCTCCGCCACCTGCCGCTCGTCGACGGTCACTGCCACTTTCTGCTGGACGGGGCGCCGGAGGACCTCGGGCTCTACCTGACCGAGGCCCGCGCCCCGGGGTGGGACGCGCCCGCCGGCCTCGCCGTCCGTAGGTGGTGTGCGCCGGCGCTGGACCTGCCGGCGCTGGCGTCAGCGGAGGACTACCTCGCCCGCCGGGCGGAGCTGGGCCACGACCAGGTCACGTCACGGCTGCTGCGCGCCGCCGGCCTGTCGGACCTCCTGGTCGACACCGGGTTGCGGGGCCCCCGGCTGGTCCCGCCGGCGCCGGCCGGCGCCGCCGTCCATGAGGTGGTGCGGCTGGAGCGGGTGGCCGAGGATTTGGCTGCTACGGGCGTCACCCCGGCCGACTTCGCCTCGGCGTACGTCGAGCGGCTCGGCGTCGCCTGCGCCGGCGCGGTGGCCACCAAGTCCATCGCCGCCTACCGCCACGGCCTCGACCTCGACCCGGCCCGGCCGGCGCCGGCGGAGGTCGAAGCGGCAGCGGGGGAGTGGTTGGCGGCGCCGTCGCCCCGCCTTGACCACCCCGTCCTGCTGCGGTTCGTGCTGTGGGCCGGCGCCGACCAGGGCCTCCCTGTGCAGGTCCACGCCGGCTTCGGCGACCGCGACCTCACCCTGCGCGGCGCCGACCCCGCTCTCTTGCAGCCGTGGCTGGCCGCCGTCGACGTGCCCGTCGTCCTGCTCCACTGCTGGCCGTACCACCGCCAGGCCGGATGGCTGGCCTGCGTCTACCCGCACGTCTACGTCGACGTCGGCCTCACCGTGGCCCAAGTGGGCGCCGCCGCCGGCGCCGTCCTGGGGGAGTTCGTCGAGGTGGCACCGATGACCAAGGTGTTGTTCTCCACCGACGGGTACCGGCTGCCGGAGCTGTACCTGGCCGGCGCCGCCCAGTTCCGCCACAGCCTGGGACAGCTACTCGACGGCTGGGTCGCCGACGGGGCGTTCGCCGGCGACGACGCCGAGCGGGCGGCGGCGCTCATCGGTGGGGAGAACGCCCGCCGTGTGTACCGTCGCCTGCGTGGCCAGGGCTGACCGCCGGCCTGTGCGACCCGGTGGCGTGCGAGCGGCCCGAGGGCCACTGCCCATTCGTAGAAGGATGGCCCGGTGAGCGCGGATCCGATGCAGGCGGCGCCGGCCGTCCGGGACGGCATCACCCGGCTCGCGCAGTCTCTGTACCAGATCGACGCGTCGCCGGAGCTGGCCCTCGTCCGCGATCGCGACCAGCTCCGGGGCCGGTCGGCCAAGGTGGCCGAGGAGGCGGCGGGACTGGTCGACGGGCTGTGGACCCGCTACCCGCAGTTGAGCGAGTCGGGCGAGCAGATCGAGGCCGCGCTGGGCCGGGGTGACCGCAACGGCGTCGCCCAGCTCCTGCGCCAGGCGACCCCTCTGCTCCGGGGCCTGGAGGCCGACGCCGAGCGCGCCGGTGACCTCATCGGGCAGCTGGGGACGGCGTGGCGCAATGCAGTCCCCCGCCTCGACGCCCTGCGCGCCCGGCTGGCCAGCGCGGCGTCGATCGCCGACTCCCTCGGTATGCCGGGCGACCCCGAGCTGGCCGCGGCCCGCACGGTCGTCGACGACGCCACCGCCCAAGCCGCCGCCGATCCGCTCGGCGCCAAGATCGACGACGCCGACCGCCTCGTCGAGCGGGTCGAGCGCCGGCTCTCCGACCTGGCCCGGACCCGGGCGGGCATCGGGGCCGACCTCGACGACGCCGCCAAGCGCCTGGAGGAGATCGCCGGCCTGATCGCCGCCGGCGCCGGCGCCCGGGCCGCCTCGGAGGACCGGGTCGTCGAACCCGGTGGGCTGGTCCCGCCGATCGACCCGTCCGAGCTCGATACCGGCGACCGCGCCCTGCGGCCGTGGCTGTCCCGGATCCGGGCCCAGGCGGGCGCCGGCGCCTGGCCGGCGGCGGCCAAGGGGTTGGAGCAGTGGCGGGAGGAGGCCGGCGCCCTCCACGCCCGGGCCACCGCTGTCGCCGCCGCCAACCGGGCCCCGCTGGAGCGCCGCAACGACCTCCGCGGCCTGCTCGACGCCTACCGGGCCAAGGCCGCCGCCCAGGGGCTGGCCGAGGATCCGGGCCTCACCGAGCGGTACCGGTCAGCCAGGGAGGCCCTGTACGCCTACCGTTGCGACGTGCGTCGAGCGGAGACCCTGGTGCGTGACTACGGGCGGGCCATCGAGCAGCCGCCCTCCGGAGGCGGTGCCCGATGACCATGCAGCGCTGCACCGAGCCCGGCTGCACCGGCCGGATCCTCTCCGACGGCTACTGCGACACCTGCGGGACCAAGGCGCCCGACCCGGTCGCCGCCCCGGCGGCTCGGGCCGGCCACTCCGCTCAGGGGGCCGCTCGGGCCGGCCACTCCGCTCAGGGGGCCGCTCGGGCCACGGGCCAGGGGCTGTCGAACCCGGCCGTCACCGCCACGCCGTCCGCCCTCGTCGGAACACCCCGCAACCTCGAGACCGGCTCCACCCGCTCCGGCGGCTCCCGGCGCACGGTCAGCGGGCGGACGCGCACCACCAGCCGGCGGTCCACCATCGGCGCCGGCCTGGTGGAGGTGCCGCCGGCGCCGTCCATCGACCCGGCCACCATCGTCATGGCCAATCCCGAGGTCAGCGAGGAGAAGCGGTTCTGCTCGAACTGCGGGTCGCCGGTCGGCCGCGCCAAGGGCCGCCAGCCCGGCCGCCTCAAGGGGTTCTGCCCCAAGTGCCGCAACGCCTTCGACTTCGTGCCCAAGCTCAACCCCGGCGACCTGGTCGGCCGCCAGTACGAGATCGCCGGCGCCCTGGCCCACGGCGGCCTGGGCTGGATCTACCTGGCCCGGGACCAGGCGGTGAGCGGCCGCTGGTCGGTCCTCAAGGGCCTGCTGGACTCCGGCGACGAGGCGGCCATGGCCGTCGCCGGAGTCCAGCAGGCCCTTGAG
>Ga0247713_1000354_pt1 | contig 29757 bp, 32 predicted proteins | sample 21E_NmetaG_FD_189936 | JGI IMG/M metagenome (GOLD analysis project Ga0247713, IMG submission 189936) | Soil microbial communities from hillslope of Landscape Evolution Observatory, University of Arizona, Oracle, AZ, United States - 2-1-E_N | ecosystem: Engineered > Artificial ecosystem >...
TCGCGCGATGGGACACCCCCTTGGGGGACCGGGTCCTGCCGCGGCTGACCCGGGCGGCGAACCACTCACGGCTGTGGATGGTCATCGCGGTGGCGCTCGACCTGGCCGGAGGGAGGTTCGAGCGCCGGGCGGCCCTGCGGGGGATGGTCTCGGTGGGTCTCGCATCGGCGATAGCGAACGTCCCCGCTAAGCTGATCGCCCGCCGGGTGCGGCCCGACCAGACGGGGGTCCCGATGGTGAGGAGGCTGGCCCGGCTCCCGTCCTCGTCGTCGTTCCCGTCCGGACACTCCGCGTCCGCGTTCGCTTTCGCCACGGGAGCGTCGATCGAGAAGCCGGCGCTGGCTCCCGTGCTCCTCCCCCTCGCCGGCGCGGTCGCGTTCTCCCGCGTCTACACCGGGGTCCACTATCCCTCCGACGTCGCCGTGGGGTCGGCGCTGGGAGTCGGGGTGGCGTTCGCGACGCGCCGCTGGTGGCCGGTGGCGCCGGAGGAGCCGGCCGGGGCCCCCGCGCGCCTGACCCACCTGGCGGACCGACCCGGGTCGGACGGCGAGGGTCTGGTCGTCGTAGCCAACCCGGGGGCCGGCCCCACCTTCGGACCCGACACCGCCGAGGCGCTGCGGGCGGAGCTCCCGGCGGTCCAGGTCGTCGAGCGGGAGCCCGACGACGACCTCACGCACACCCTGGAGAAGGCGGCCGCCGGCGCGACCGTGCTCGGGGTCTGCGGCGGCGACGGGTCGGTCAACGCGGCCGCCGCCGTGGCGCGTCGACTGGGCGAGCCGCTGGTGGTGGTCCCCGGCGGCACCCTGAATCACTTCGCCCGCGACCTCGGCCTTCACGACGTCTCCGATGTGGTCGAGGCCGTGCGCGCCGGACATACGGTCGCGGTCGATGTGGGCGAGATCGACGGCCGGGTGTTCATGAACACGGCGTCGCTCGGGTCCTACGTCGACCTCGTGGACGCCCGCGAGGCGCTCGAGAGCAGGATCGGCAAGTGGCCGGCCGTCCTGGTGGCCCTCCTCCGCGTACTCCGGCGTGGCCGGCCGGTGGAGGTGGAGATCGACGGCCGCAGGATGAAGGTGTGGATGGTCTTCGTCGGCAACTGCGCGTACCACCCGCGCGGGCTCACGCCCAGCTGGAGGGAGCGGCTCGACGACGGGTTGCTCGACGTCCGCATCGTCGACGGGACCGAGCCGTACGGCCGTCTCCGGCTCATGTGGGCCCTGCTGACGGGCACCCTCGGGACGTCGCGGGTCTACCGCTGCTTCACGACCACGGGGCCCGTCCGGGTCCGGTCGTTGGACGGGCCCCTGCGTCTCGCGCGCGACGGAGAGACCTTCGACGCGTCCGCGACGGAGTTCACGATCGGCAAGTCCGACGAGCCGCTGACCGTCTTCGCTCCCCGCCGCGACTAATCGTCGGGTCGGTCCAGGTCGCGGATCGCGGGACCCTGCACCACGTGGCCTGACAGGTCGAACCTGGAGCCGTGGCAGGGACAGTCCCACGACTCCTCGGCCGGGTTGAAGGTCAGCTGACACCCCATGTGCGTGCACCAGGGGGAGACGAGATGGACCTCCCCGTCGGCGGACCGCGCGGCCGCGAGCACCTGGCCTTCGTGGCGCACGACCTTGCCCTCGCCGGGCGCGACGTCATCGAGGCTCGGCAGGGGACCGAGAGCCTTCACGCGTTCGGAGACCAGCTCCGTCACCGCCTCCACGTTGTGGGTGACGACCTCCGGCAGGGAGGCCTTCAGGTTCAGACGGACGGGGTCGAACGTCTCCGCCCACGGGTTCTCCCGGCCCAGGATGCGGTCGGTGAGCAGGATCGCGGCCGCCGTACCGTTGGTCATGCCCCACTTCTGGAAGCCGGTCGCGACCCACGTCCGTTCGCTGCGGGCCGTGGCCCGGCCGACGTACGGGAGCCGGTCCACGGGTTCGTAGTCCTGGGTCGACCACCGGTGGAGGACCTCGGTCGCGCCCACGGCTTCCCGCGCCCAGGCCTCGAGCGCCGCGTAGCGCTCCCGGGTCTCGGTCTCGTGGCCCACCTTGTGGCCCTCGCCGCCCACCACCAGGAGCCGCTCGCCGTCGACCGTCAGCGGACGCAGGGAGCGAGACGGCGACGCAGCGGACAGGTACATGCCGTCCGGGATGCTCGCCGCCCGGACCGTCATGGCGTAGGACCGCTCGGGCATCACCCGCGCGAACAGGAGGGTGCGGTCGAGGAACGGTATGTGCGTCGCCACGACCACGTGTCCAGCCCGGACCGTCCCCCGCGTGGTCGTGAGCTCGCAGGGCTCCCCCTCGTCCACGTCCAGGACCCTGGTCCCCTCGGCGATGAGTCCCCCCCGCGACGCCACCAGATCGGCCAGGGCCAGGCAGTACCGCCGCGGATGGAAGTGGGACTGGTCGTCGACGCGCACGGCGCCGGCGGAGGGGTAGGGGAGCCCGGTGTCCTCGGTGAAGTAGGCGTCGACCCCCGCCTCCCGCGCCGCTTCGACCTCGTCGTGGACGTCCTGCAGATCGTCCGAGGTCGGCGCGTACGTCATCGCCGGAGCCGTCTCGAGGGAGCAGTCGATCCCCTCCCGCTCGACGATCTCGCGCACGGCGCTCAGACCCGCCGCCTGGGCCTCGGCGTACGTGCGCGCGGCCTCGGCTCCCGCCTCGCGGGTGATCGCGCTGTAGGCGAGGCCGTGCAAGACGGTGACCTTCGCGGTCGTGTACCCGGTGGCGCCGGACACCAGCCGGTCGGCCTCGAGGACCGCCACGCTCAGACCCTCGCGCTGCAGGAGGTAGGCGGCGGTGAGCCCGGTGATCCCGCCGCCGCAGACGGCGACGTCGACCTCGACCCCATCGCCCACCGGGGCGTAGGCGGAGCCCGGGGCGGTATCGACCCAGACGGAGCGGTTCGGACCGTCGAGGGAGCCCATCAGAACCGCAGCAGCGCCGCCATGCCGCCGTGCTCCGCGAGCTCGTTGGGGGTGTGCCGCAGCAGGACGATATCGGCCGACTGCCCGAGCGCGAGCTCGACGGCCTTCTCGGTCATGTCCTCGTGCGGCTCGGTCGAGGTCCCGTCGATGGGACAGGTCGACCCGCCCGCGCCGACCCAGTCGCACGACGTACAGGCCACTCCGGGGACCTGGGTCCCGGGCTGCAGGATCAGGGAGCCGACCCGCCTCTCGAACAGAGCCGTGAGCACCCCGTCCGGACCCGCCGCCGCCCCCTCGTTGCGGCCGAGCCCCTCGTTGAGCCGCTCGAGCACCTCGTCCTCACGGCGACGCTCGTCCTGCTCGATGGCGGGACGGGCGGCCTCCAGGACCTCAGCCCAGGAGGTGTTCTCGATATCGACGTCGAAGCGGCCCACGTAGCGCTGAGCGAGGTAGTCGTGGAGGTTGCCCTCCACCTCGGGGAGCATCTCCTCCGCGCAGCCGATGAGCAGCCGGTCGAACGGCGACCGCTTGTACATCTCGAAGAGGACGTCGCAGGCGTGCTTCACGTGGTCGTCCACGATCTTCTCTATGTGCCGCTCGTACCGCTGCTGAGAGCGTCCTCCCGTGTCGTGCTGGCCGGGCACGTCGTCGGCCACCTCCGCGCGCTGCCGTAGCTCGTCGCGGGTGCCGCGCAGGATCCGGGCGGTCCTCCGGTTGACCAGGAAGACGCACCAGTCGTCGACCGGGAGCAGCCCGGTGAGCGGCTCGACGTAAGGGGACCGGTCGACGACGGCCGTCGACTCCACGCTGGCCGGGAGGGGGATCGCCTCGAAGAGGTCGGCGCTCGCCGAGGAGAAGACGGCCACGGCACGCACGCCTTTCGCGGAGAACTCGTTGTTGAAGAACGACCTGACCCTCTGGATGTCCTCCTCTAGGCCCTGGGCCGACTCCTTGTCGAGATCCCCGGCCTTCTTCCCGGCCTCGCTCAGCAGCGATTCGATCTCGGTCTGGCGTGCGCCCTCGTTCGGGAGCCGGCTCGGGTCCAGGTCTACGTAGACGCTCAGTACGTTGCCGCTCTCAACCTTCAGCTCCGCCAGGCGGCGGAGCGTCTCTATCCCTCGTGGCATCTCCGAGAGCCTCCTGTGGTCGTCGTGCCCAAGCCATTCCCCGGACGCGTGGGGTCAACCGTCGTCAGGGGACCCGGATCCGCCAGTAGGCGGTCCCGGGCACGGACCGGCTCATCCCGCTGGCGACACCGGTCAGGGTGAAGGTCTGGCCCTCCACGAACACCCCGTCGTGGCGCCAGCTGCAGGCGAGGGCGCTGAACGTCTGCTCGCACCTGATGGTGACGGAGCCGGTCGGGGTGGCGCCGCGGACGGTCACCCACCCGAAGTACCAGTACTCCACCCCCACCACGATGTCGAAGTTGCCCGTGAGCACCATGCTCCCCGCGCACTGGGCCTGCGTGGGGGCCCGTCCCTCGCAGTAGATGCGATCCTTCGTGGGAGTGGAGTCGGAGGCCGCCGCCTGCACCGGCAGCGTCACCCCGTCGACCACGAGCTCCGAGGCCGTCGCCACGGGCGCAGCGGCGGCCAGCGCGAGCGACAGGCAGAGCGCGATCATCCACCTCAAGGCGCCATCCTCCTGGGCGCCGGCGTACCCGATACGCCGGGGTCTCAAACGCGCCCGCGCGGGAGTACCCTCTTGACGCGCAGACGCACGACCCGGAGGTCCGCTGATGGTGGTCCAAGTGTGGATGTGGGTGGCTTTCACCGCCTTCGTCCTCGCCATGCTCTTCATAGACCTGTTCGTCTTCCATCGCGAGGCCAAGACGGTGCCGATGCGTGAGGCGGCGACCTGGAGCGTCGTGTGGATCGCGCTGGGCCTCAGCTTCGGGGCCTTCCTGTGGTGGTGGCAGGGCCCCCAGGTGGCGGGTGAGTACCTGGCCGGCTACCTGATCGAGAAGGCTCTGTCAGTCGACAACATCTTCGTCTTCGCGCTGCTGTTCGCCTACTTCGGGCTGCCCGACGAGTACCAGCACCGCGTCCTGTTCTGGGGGGTCCTGGGCGCCCTCGTCTTCCGCGCCGGTTTCATCGCCGCGGGAGCAGCGCTCCTCGAGGCCTTCCACTTCACCATCTACGTCTTCGGGGCGTTCCTGGTCTTCACCGGGATCAAGATGGCGCGGCACAAGGAGGTGGAGATCCACCCGGAGAACAACCCGGCTCTCCGCCTGTTCCGGAAGATCCTGCCGATCACGAACCAGTACCACGGACAGCGGTTCTTCATCCGTGAGGACGGCCGGCGGTGGGCGACGCCGCTATTCGCCGTCCTCGTGGTCGTCGAGACGACCGATGTGGTCTTCGCCGTGGACTCGATCCCGGCCATCTTCGCCGTCACGAGGGAGCCGTTCATCGTCTTCACATCGAACGCGTTCGCCATCCTCGGCCTGCGTGCCCTGTTCTTCGTCCTGGCCGGGATGATCCGCAAGTTCCAGTACCTCAAGCTGGGCCTCTCTGCCGTCCTGGTCTTCGTGGGAGCCAAGATGCTGGCGAGCGACCTCTACCACGTCCCGATCTGGCTCTCGCTCGGAGTGATCGGAGCCGTCCTGGCCGTCTCGGTCATCGCCTCGCTGCTGCGTCCGATGGAGGCCGAGGTCGAGGTCCCGCCGACGGGGCCTGCGTTCCGCCCCGAGGACGACGTCCCGTCCGGCTAGGCTGTCGAGATGCAGACGCCGTGCGTCGAGGTTCGAGGAGCGCGCATACCGGCCCTCGGCTTCGGGACGTGGCAGCTCGAGGGGGACGTGTGCACCGAAGCCGTCCGCCATGCCCTCGAGCTCGGGTACCGGCACATCGACACGGCCCGCATGTACGCCAACGAGCGGGCCGTCGGGAAGGGGCTGAGGGACTCGGGCGTCGACCGCGACGAGGTCTTCGTCGTCACGAAGCTCTGGACCGACGAGATGCGGGCGGACCAGGTCGCCAAGTGCGTCCCGGACAGCCTCCGCCGGCTGGGCCTCGACCACCTGGACATGCTCCTGATCCACTGGCCGAGCTCTGACGTCCCCCTCGCCGAGACGCTCGACGCGATGCGGGCCCAGCAGGAGAAGGGCCGCGTGCGTTTCCTCGGTGTGAGCAACTTCCCTCCCGGGCTACTGAAGGAGGCGCTCGACCTGGCCGATATCGTCTGCAACCAGGTCGAGTACCACCCCTACCTGGCCCAGGACGAGCTCCTGGCGATGGCCCGGGAGCACGAGCTGACCCTGACCGCCTACTCCCCGCTCGCCCGGGGACGGGTGCACCGGGACATGACGCTGCGCCGCATCGCGGACCGCCACGGGGTCACGCCCGCCGAGGTGGTGCTGAGGTGGCTCATCCAGCAGCCCTATGTGTCGGTGATCCCCCGGTCGGCCGACCCTGCGCACCGTCAGGCGAACCTGGCCGCGCTCCGCATCAGGCTGGACGCCGACGAGATGCGCCGGATCTCGGCCCTGGGCCGCGACCAACGCCTCATCGACCCGGAGTTCGCCCCGGATTGGACCTCCTAGCCCGGCCCGGGCCCGGATAGGCTCTAGGCCCGCGACCCAGAGGAGGAGCCATGCCCGCCTTCCTCTCCTTCCTCCAGTCCCAGCCGTGCGGACCTCCCGAGGAGGCTGCGGCCCTATGCGACTGGGTCTACGACGCCACCGGCAACGAGCTGCTCGCCCGCGCGAGCGATGTCCTCGTCCTCCGGCCCGTGCGCATCGTGATGATCCTCCTCGTGGCGTTCGTCCTGAACCGGCTGGCCAAGCGGGCCATCGCCAGGTTCGTCCGTAGCCTGCAGACGGACCGCATGCGCAGGGGGCTGGAGACGATCCGTGAGAAGCCGGCCGCCGGGGCGCTCTTCACCACCGACGAGCCCAGCCAGCGTGCCTCGTTGCGCGCGAGCACGACGGGAGCCGTCCTGTCCAGCGTGACGGGCTTCGTCATCTGGACCATCGCCTTCATCTACGTCCTGGCCGAGCTGCGGATCAACCTGGCTCCCCTGATCGCGGGTGCGGGCATCGCCGGTATCGCGATCGGCTTCGGGGCCCAGAACCTCGTGCGTGACTTCCTGTCCGGCCTGTTCATGCTCATCGAGGACCAGTACGGCGTCGGCGACGTGATCGACGTCGGGGGTGTATCGGGGGTGGTGGAGGGCGTGAGTCTGCGGACGACTAGGCTGCGCGACGTCCACGGCAACGTGTGGCACGTGCCCAACGGTACGATCGAGCGTGTGGGGAACCGGTCCCAGCTGTGGGCCCGATCGCTCCTGGACGTGTCGGTCGCCTACGACACCGACCTCGACCACGCCATGGAGGTCATCGGCAGGGTCGCTCGGGAGATGGCCGACGATCCAGCGTGGCGGGAGGCGATCCTGGAGGAGCCCGAGGTGTGGGGGGTCGAGAACCTCGGGGAGAGCGGCATCGACATCCGCCTGGTGGTCAAGACGAAGCCCCGCTCTCAGTGGGAGGTGTCACGCGAGCTGCGGCGTCGCCTGAAGCAGAGCTTCGACGCGGAGGGGATCCAGATACCGTTCCCGCAGCGCACCGTCTGGACCCGCACCGACGAGGGAGCTGAGCGCGACGTCAGAGGTCCTGGGTGACGAGGCGGCGGTCGATCGTCAGGCTCCCGGTCGTTGGGGACTGCTGGACGACGTCGTAGGCGACGAGCCGCGGCGTGGCCCCCGGCCGGAAGTACAGGATCTGCGCGGACAGCGGAACGCCCCCGGGCTCGGACAGCAGGTTCACGCCGGCGCCTCCCGTCGTGCCGGCCCGGAGGAACAGCGTCGAGTCGCGGGTCTCCTCCGACTGGGTGTGGTAGTGCCCGGACACGACCAGCGGGACGGAGCCGGCGAGCGCCCTGGCCATCCGGTCGTCGTGGACGGCCACGACGTCGGGTGACCGCGGCAGGGCTCGCAGGTCGGAGGCGATGCGCGCGGACGCCGACCGGGCGAGCTCGACGAACCGCTCGTGGTCGAGCTCCTGCTCCTTGTTCTCCGTGTAGGCGGGGTGTCCCAGCCCGTAGAGGAGCAGGCCGTCCAGCTCGGCCGTGTCCCCGTCGAGCACGATGCCGTTGGGGAGCTGGCGGATCGCATCCTGCACCGCGGGGGGATCGTGGTTCCCGCGCACGAAGACGTACGGGACCTCCAGTGACGGGATCGCCTGCACGACCGCCTCCTCCAGCGGGGTTCCGTACGAGGTGAGGTCCCCGGTATCGAGCACGAAGGCCACGTCGAAGCCGCGGGCGAGCTGTCGCATCATGCCGATCCCGAGGGGGGAGACGTGGATATCCGACACGTGCAGGACGCGTACCTCGTCAGGCTCCCTGATCGCGCTCGGCTCGAGAGCCGTGTAGGCGCGGACGGCGCTCGACACGACCCGATTCAGCTCACGCCGGAAGGCTTCCAGCCGGTCCGTGACCTCCTCCACCGAGCCGATCAGCTGCGGGGCGAGGACGAGGGAGCCCGAGAACCTCGGCTCCCGGAAGGCCTCCGGCCTCCAACCCGTCCACGCCGAGGCTCCGCTCCCACCGACGGCCAGGACCGCCGCCGCGGTGCACACGGCGACGGACGCCCACGCCCGACGGAACAGCAGGAGTCCCACGAGGAGCCCTCCCGCCAGCGCGATCAGCGTCATGCGCACGGCGTAGGGCCGCAGGCTGCGACGCGCGTCCGCCTCGACCCGTTCGGCGAGCGCGCGCGTGCTCCCTCCGCGCAGCTCCTCGCCCAACCCGTTCACATCGACCCCGCGCAGCGTCGCTGTCAGACGGAGCGGGGCGTCGTGCGTGTCGGCCGCCAAGGCTCCCAACGGCGGGAGCTCGATCGACGTGACGCCCCGTCCGAGCCGGGAGTGCAGCTCGACGGTGAACGGCCCCATCTCCTCCTGCTTCGCGCCGAACGCGAGCAGGGCGACGGCGGCGGCGAGCACTCCGGCCGCGACCGGGAGCAGCAGACGGACCAAACCGAGCGCCGTTCGACGGACCGTCTCCACGCGCGGACGATACATCGGCGCCGACGCAGGTGCAGCCGGATGCGTTAGAAACCCCCCGGAGGTGGCGATCTGTCGGTCCTAGCGGTCGTTGGCGGGCTCGCGCTGATGGCGTGGGCATCCGAGCACTTCGTGATGGGGGCGTCCAGGCTCGCCCTCGCTCTGCGGGTGTCACCGGTCCTGATCGGCGCCGTGGTGATCGGGTTCGGCACGAGCGCCCCCGAGATGGTCACCTCGGTCCTGGCCGTCGCGGCCGGCTCCCGGGACATCGCGCTCGGCAACGTGATCGGATCGAACGCGGCCAACGTCACGCTGGTCCTCGGGATCGCCACACTCATCAGGCCGGCGACCGTGGCGAGCGCGACGCTCCGTCGCGAGGCTCCCATGTCGACGCTCTCGGTCGGCCTGCTGACGATCCTCCTCCTGGCCGGGGTCAGCCGTCCGGAGGGGATCGCCTGTCTGCTCGCGCTGGTCGTCTTCATGGTCCTCATCGTCCGGGGCTCCCGGGACGGTGGGGAGCCGATCGCCCACGAGGTCGAGGAGCTGCTCGGCGAGGGCTCCCCGCCCGTCTATCGCACCTCGGCCGAAGCCCTACGGACCGGCCTCGGCCTCGCCGGGACGCTGGGCGGAGCCCAGCTGCTCGTCTGGGGAGCCGTCCGGATAGCGGAGGGGATCGGGGTATCGCAGGGGTTCGTGGGTTTCACGCTCGTCGCGGTCGGGACGTCGCTGCCCGAGCTCGTCACGGCCATCCAGGCCGCCCGCAAGGGGGAGACCGACCTCGTCGTCGGGAACGTCCTGGGCAGCAACGTGTTCAACAGCCTCGCGGTCGCCGGCACGGTGGCCGTCGTCTCTCCGGGCCCCCTCGTCGACCGCGGACTCGCCGGCCCCGGCGTCTTCATGATGGCGGCGGTCTGCGCGATCGCCTACCTGTTCATGGCGACGGGGGGGTGCATCACGCGCCGGGAGGGGGCGGTCCTGCTCGCGATGTGGGTGATGACGACGCCGCTGCTGGTGGTGCTCTGACCGCTAGGCCTGCCGGCCGTCGAAGTGGTCGATGCGCTCCGCACCCGCTTCGCGCAGGATCGTCTCGGCCCGCTCCAGCTCCTCGGCCGTCGGGGCGCTGACGCCGACCGGCGTCTGGCCCGCCGCATGCAGGGCCTCGTCCTTGTCCTCGGCGGCCTTCTTGCCGGCTCCGATGACCATCCCGGCGACGGCGCCGAAGAGCCCGGCGGCGAGGGTCGTGACACCGACCATGGCCGGGTCGTCCAGGACGCCCATGGCGACCAAGACGAACCCGATGACGAGTCCGGCGACCGCGAACAGCAGTCCGCCCGACACGATCCCCAGTCCGCCGCCCTTCACCATCGATTCGGTGGCCACGGGGACCGGACCCGGCGACATGACGATATGGTCACGCTCTTCCACCTGCTCGGCGGCGCCGACCTGCTTCGAGTCTGTGTCCCGACCGACGTCGATCCGGTCCGGTCCGAACCCGGCCTCCCTCAAGCGGTCCGCGGCGCGTTTGGCGGCGTGGGCGTCGGCGAACGTGGCGACGATCGTGTTCGGCTGCTGGGCGTCGTCGGTCCTCATGCTCTCCGGATACCCCGCCTCAGACCCCCCCAATCACGCCTGCCGTCCCTGGGTTGGCTCGGACGTCACCGACGATCACACTGGTCGGGTGGGGCGCAAGACATGGACGCTGGTGTCGGTGGTGCTCGCTTCGGGGTCGGTCTTCCTCGACACCACCGTCGTCAACGTGGCTCTCCCCGCCATGGGCGAGGATCTTCCCTCGGCCGTCTTCGGGCGGTACGAGGCCCAGAACTACGTCTACTACGGCTACCTCCTGGCTCTCTCCTCACTCCTGATGCTGGCCGGCGGTCTCTCCGACCACGCGGGGAGGAGAAGGACGTACCTCGTCGGACTCATCGGGTTCGGCGTCACGTCTCTGCTCTGCGGGCTGGCTCCAACGATGGACCTTCTCATCGTGTTCCGGCTCTTGCAGGGAGCGGCGGGAGCGCTCCTGGTTCCTGGGTCGCTCGCGATCATCACGGCCACCTTCGAGGGGGACGAGCAAGGACGCGCGTTCGGTATCTGGGCGGCCGCGTCGGCCGTCACGTCCATCCTGGGCCCCGTCGTCGGGGGGGTGCTGGTCGAGGGGGTCACGTGGAGGGCGGTGTTCCTCGTGCACCTCCCACTCATCGGGGTGGCCGTCTGGGGAGCCTGGCGCCACATCGAGGAGTCGAGCCCTGAGGAGGTGCCCTTCGACGGGGTCGGCGCGACCCTGGCGGCCGTCGCCGTGGGGGGCCTGGCGTTCGGTGCGATCCGCGGTCAGTCGTCGTCGTGGGAGGGGGCGGTGCCCTATGTCTCGCTCTCCGTCGGCGTGGGAGCCGCTGTGGCGCTGCCGTGGTGGATGCGGCGGGTTGCGAACCCCCTGGTCCCCCTCGAGGTCTTCCGGTCCCGCAACTTCGTCGTCACGAACGTGTCGACGCTCCTCATCTACGGAGCGCTGTACGTGATGCTGCAGGTGCTCGCCCTGTACACGGTCGGGATCCTGGGCTACACCGAGGTAGCCTTCGGGATCGGCGTCGTTCCCATGTCGCTGTTCCTCGCCGTCTCAGCCGGTCGCTTCGGCCAGATAGCTGCACGGGTGGGTCCTCGCCGGTTCATGGCCGCGGGCCCGGTCATGTCGGGGATCGGCCTGCTGTGGCTGGCCCGTCTCCCCGACGACAGCTCGCCGTGGAGGGCGACGGGGACCGAGCTCGCGTCCTACATACCGAGCCGGGGGTACGTGGTGGATCTGCTCCCTGGCCTCGTCCTGTTCGGCCTCGGACTCATGGTCATGGTCCCACCCCTCACCATGACCTTGATGCGCTCCCTGCCGGTCCGCCACGCAGGCATCGGGTCGGCATTCAACAACGCGGTCTCACGCGTGGGCCCCCAACTGGTCGGGGCCCTGCTCTTCGTGGCGATCACGGCTTCGTTCCAGAGCGCGATGTGGGCGCGGTTCCCCGACCTCGACATCACGTCGCCCGAGGCCCGGCAGCGGATCAGCCCATTGAACCGACCCGACCCCTCCGTACCGGAGCGGGTTGCCGGCGTGGCCCGCGAGGCGTCCGGAGACGCGTTCCGTCTCGCGATGGGCGTAGCCGGGTTCCTCGCGATCGTGGGGGGTGTGGTGAACGGCATCGGGATCAGCGACAGGGAGGCCCTCCATCCGCCCCACTCTGAAGCGTCAGCCTCGGGGGACGATTGACCTCGCTGCCCCCCTGCGTCCGGACCCCTCGTTCACCGATGACGCCGCGGGAAGGGAAAGCGACGTCGGCGGGTTCATGCGACGGAGGAACATGATGGAACGTTCGAGGCAGGAGTTCGGCTCCCACGAGCCGGGACGGGCGAGGCCGCGGCGCGCATGGATCGCGGTCGGGCTCTGCGCGCTGCTCCTGGTCTCCGGGACGGGGGCGGCGTGGGGTTTCGACCGGACCCGGAGCGCGGTCCTGCCCGCCGGGACCGTCGTCGGAGGGGTGGCCGTGGGAGGTCTCACGGAGCAGGAGGCGACCGACCGGGTCCATCGGGCGGTCGTCCCTCCGCTGCAGGTACCGGTCCTGCTGCGGGCGGGGGAGGTGCAGCGCAGCGTCAGCCCCTGGGAGCTGGGCTTGCGCGTCGACGGCCCCGGAGCGGTCCGGGCGGCCTTCGACGGGTACCGGTCCGCGCCGCTGCCCCGCCGCCTCTGGGACAGCCTGACGGGCAACGGGGGACGGGTAGATGCGCCACCGCAGCTCGACCGGGAGGTCCTGCGCCGAGCCCTGGCCGACCTGGCCGCCGAGGTGGACAGGCAACCGCAGGAGGCCCGGCTGGACGTGTCGGGGGGCTGGGTGCAGGTGGTCGGCGCGCAGGACGGACAGCGTCTCGAGCTCGACGCCGCCGTCGACGTCGTGTCGCGATCGCTCGGCCCCGGCGCGGCTCCCATCGACCTGCCGGTCTCGACGGTCGCCCCGGCGGTCCCCACCGATCGGTACAGGTCGGTCGTCCTCGTGAGGAGGGCGGAGCGGCGCCTCTACCACTACGTCGACGGTCAGGTCGCGCGGACGTACCCGGTGGCGGTCGGGAAGCTGGGTCACTCCACTCCCAGCGGCGTCTTCGAGATCACCGCGAAGCGGCGCAACCCCGCCTGGTACAACCCGGGCAGCGAGTGGGCGCGGGGGATGCCCCGGGTGATCGCCCCGGGGCCGGCCAACCCGCTGGGCACGCGAGCGCTGAACATCAACTCTCCCGGGATACGGATCCACGGCACCGCCGCGGCCGCGTCCATCGGCCAGGCGGCGTCCCACGGCTGCATCAGGATGCTGCGGGCCGACGTGGAGGAGCTCTTCGAGCGGGTCGAGACGGGTGACGCGGTGGTGATCGTCTAGACGTTCCCGGCGGCGCACTCGAGGATGAGCCACCCCAGCGCGGCCAGCCCCTGCGGCCCGCGGACGTAGATCGACAGGTACCCCGACTTCGCCGCCTCGCGCACCTCGACGTTCGGGAGCTGGGGTATCTGCCGGCGGGCGGCGTCGCTCGGGTGGAACAGCGTCGCCCGGATGTACTCGTCGTAGGCCCAGCACTCCATGACGCGCCTCCCCTCGCGCGTCAGGCGCACGCCCGGAGCCCCGTTGTTGCGACGGACCTCGGCATCGAGCCCGGCGGGCGGGTCCTGCAGCAGACGGCTCAGGTACCCCCTTATCCATCCGGCCCCGCGGTCGATGGCCGGGTCGAGCCGCGAAGACGTCTGGGTGATGGAGGACTCGACGCGTCCGGGGTGGGGTGCGCGCGGCTCGCCCTGTCCGATCTGCAAGCCCGACGGGGCGGGAGCCGCGCCGCGGCGGTGCACCAGCGCCCACACCGCCAGCGCGCTCCCCGCCGCGGCCGCCATGACGACGAGCGTCCGCTTCCGCATGGGTCCGACCATAACCGGAGGACACACGCACCCGCCGTCACGTAGCATCCGCACACGCATGGACGGAGCGAAACCCACGATGGTCACCGACGACACCGCCCTGCGCGCGGTCTGCGAGCGCCTCGCGGGGGCGGGCTCGTTCGGCATGGACATGGAGTTCCGCCGGGAGAAGACCTACCTGGCCCGGCTCGACCTCGTCCAGGTGGCGAGCGTGGACGAGGTGGCCCTGGTCGACCCGCATGCGGACGTCGACCTCCAGCCGCTGCTGGACCTGATCGCCGACCCGCGGGTCGAGGTGATCGTGCACTCCGGGCGTCAGGACCTCGAGATCGCGTACGAGCTCGGCGGCGTCATCCCAGCCAACGTCTTCGACACGCAGATCGCTGGCGCCCTCGTGGGGTTCGGTGAGCAGGTGCCCTACGACCGCCTGCTCAGCTCGCTCGTCGGGAAGCAGATCGGCAAGCTCGAGACGACCAGCGACTGGTCGCGGCGTCCCCTGACCGAGCGGCAGGTCTCCTATGCCGTCGACGACGTCCGCTACCTGCCCGAGCTCCGTCGGAAGCTGGGGGAGGAGCTAGAGTCGCGGGGGCGCACGGAATGGGCCGCCGAGGAGATGGCCTCTCTCCACGACGCCGCGACCTACGACCGGGACGGGTCCGAGCTGTGGCGGAGCGTGTCCGGGTCCGGACGGTTGAAGCGCCGCGAGCTGGCCGTCCTGCGCGAGCTCGCCATCTGGCGGGAGGAGCTCGCCCGCCGCCGGGACCTGCCCCGCCGGTGGGTGCTACCCGACGACGTCCTGCTCGACATAGCTCGCCGGGCTCCCGAACGCGTGGAGGACATCGAGACGATCAGCCGCCTCCCCGAGAAGGTCCTGAAGCGCGAGGGAGCCGAGATCGTCGCGAGGGTGAGGCAGGCGCTCGACACCCCCCAGGACACGTGGCCCAAGCCCGCGTCCGGACGTGAGGACCCCGACGTGGTCGCGGCCGCCGACCTGCTGGACATGTTCCTGCGCATCCGGGCCGCCGAGACGGGCGTCGCCCAGACCTACCTGGCCACCCGCAAGGACCTCTTGGCCGCCGTCCGGTCCGTGCGCAAGGGCTCCGGGGAGCAACCCCCGCTGCTGCGTGGATGGCGGCGGGAGCTCGTGGGCGAGGACTGCGTCCGCATCGTCCAGGGCGAGGTCTCCCTGCGTTACGACCCCGACTCGGGCCGAGTCGCCGTCTCCCGCGTGGGCGACTGACCACGCGCCTTCCATATCATCGAGCCCCAGGGAGGACCGAGTGGCGACGACGCAGACCAGCATCTTCACGCCTGAGCAGGAGGAGCTGCGCAGCTCCTCCAGACGCTTCTTCGAGGAGAGGTTCACGCCGGAGCGTGTCCGCGAGCTCATGGAGACGCGCGAGGGGTTCGACCCGGACACGTGGCAGCGTATGTGCGACCTCGGATGGTCGGGGATCGCCATCTCGGAACAGGACGGCGGCCTGGGCTTCGGGTTCGTCGAGCTCGGGGTCCTGCTCGAGGAGATGGGTCGCCGACTCGTCGCCTCCCCGTTCCTCTCGTCGGTCGTGCTCGGCGCCAACGCGATCGCGCTCGCCGGGACCCCCGGACAGCGGCAGGCCCTCCTGCCCTCGATCGCGGACGGCACATCGCGCGCCACGCTCGCCTTCACGGGCCCGTCCGGACGGTGGGGCGCCGACGGCATCGACGTCCGGACGAGCGACGGCTCCCGGCTCGACGGGATGGCGTCCTTCGTGCTGGACGGCGCCTCCGCCACCCTGCTCGTCGTCGCCGCCCGGACCCCGGACGGGGTAGGCCTCTTCCTCGTCGATCCCGACACCGCCGGGGTGACGCGCACCGCGATGCACACGCTGGACGCGACCCGCAAGCAGGCCCAGATCGCCTTCGAGGGGGCCGAGGCGGAGCGGCTCGGCGAGGGCGGCGACGCGTCGGACGCGCTGCAGCGGACGCTCGACCTGGGGGCCATCGCGCTCGCGTGCGAGTCGGTCGGGGGGACCCAGTGGTGCCTAGACGCCTCCTCTCGCTTCGCGAACGAGCGGTACCAGTTCGGCCGTCCCATCGGCGCTTTCCAGGCCATAAAGCACCGATGCGCGGACATGCTGATGCACCTCGAGACCGCGCGCTCCACGGCGTACTACGCCGCGTGGGCGGCCGCCGCAGACGATCCCGAGCTACCGCAGATCGCGAACATGGCGAAGGCGGCCTGCTCGGACACCTTCTTCGAGGCGGCGGCGGACACGATCCAGATACACGGCGGCATCGGGTTCACGTGGGAGCACGACGCCCACCTGTACCTGCGGCGCGCCAAGACGAACGAGATCTACCTGGGGGACGCCGAGTACCACCGGGCGCAGCTGGCGAACAGGCTGGGGGTGTAGGTATGCGCTGGACGCTCGAGGACACACCGGAGCAGGCCGCCTTCCGTGACGGGTTCAGGTCGTGGCTGCGCGACAACGCCCCCGACGAGTGGGTCGACGCCGTCGAGGCGGGAGACGAGGAGCGCTTCACCCAGATCCGCAAGGGGTTCGACGTCATGCGGTGGATGCGCACCATCGGCGAGAGCGGGTACGCGGCTCCCCTGTGGCCGCGCGAGTACGGGGGGATGAGCGGCGAGGTCTGGATGCAGCAGGTGGTCCGCGAGGAGCTCGCCAGCTACCGCCTACCGCTGATCGGCATCAACATCCTGGGCGTCGGACTCGCTGGTCCCACGCTGATCGCCCACGGCACCGACGAGCAGAAGCAGCGGTACCTCCGGAAGATCCTGACCGGCGAGGAGATCTGGTGCCAGCTCTTCTCGGAGCCCGGGTCGGGGTCCGACCTCGCCTCCCTCGGCACGAGGGCGGAGCGGGTGGGGGACGACTGGGTCATCAACGGACAGAAGGTCTGGACATCGATCGCCCAGTTCTCCAAGTACGGGATGCTCCTCGCGCGTCACGACCCGACGCTGCCCAAGCACGCGGGTCTCACCTACTTCATCGTCGAGATGCAGGCGCCGGGAGTGGAGGTCCGTCCGCTCCGTCAGATCACCGGCTCGGCCGAGTTCAGCGAGGTCTACTTCACCGACGTCCGGGTTCCCGACACGAACCGGGTTGGGGAGATCGGGCAGGGGTGGGAGGTCGCACGGACCACGCTCATGAACGAGCGCGTCGCGCTGTCCGGGATCTCCACCGGGATGGAGTCGTTCACCGGCGGCGCCCGGCGCGACCCCTGGCAGGCGTTCCTCGAGACGCTGCCCGACCGCGACGACCCCGTGGTGCGCCAGCGGATCGCCCAGGTGTGGATCGATCAGCAGGCGAAGGAGATCACCTCGTTCCGCGCGGCGGTCGCCCGCCGGGCCGGCACCCCGGGAGCCGAGGGCGGGGTGCTCAAGGTCTTCAACGCCGAGTTCAACCAGCGACGGACGAACCTGGCCATGAACGCAGCGGGAGCCCGCGCCATCGCCTGGCTCCCGGGCGACGACAAGGCCGAGAACCGGGCGCACGGTTTCCTCCGCGCGCGCGCGAACACCATCGAGGGCGGGACGTCGGAGGTGCTGCGCAACCAGATGGCCGAGCGCATCCTCGGCTTGCCGCGCGACGCGGCGGTGGACAAGGACCTCCCATGGAAGGACATCCGCCGCAGCTAGCGCCCTCCTCGCGCCGCCGATCCGGCTAGCGGTCAGGCGACGCTCGTCAGGTGTCGGCTCCAGGCATCGCCCCTGCGACGAGCGTCAGCTGGCTCCGCGCGGCGTAGTGCAGGACGACATCGTCGGTCCAGCACGCGACCATCCCTTCGACATCCCCTCTCGCCCCCGCATCGAAGAAGCGTCGGACGACGGCATCAGCCGAGCCCATCCCGTCCTCCCCCGGCATCACGTGCGGGAGTCCAGGTGGTGCTCAGGGGGGATCAGGCGCCCGGTTCGGTCGTCCGCCCCGCCTCCTGCCACGCCTTGATCCCGCCGTCGAGGTGAGCCACGTTCTCGTAACCCATCCTCTGCAGGGTCGCCGCGGCCAGGGCCGACCTGCCCCCGCTCGCGCAGTGGAGGATGATGCGGCGATCGTGGGTGAACTCGGGCTTGTGATAGGGGAGGTCGGGGTCGGCGTAGAACTCGAGCATCCCTCGTGGGGCGGCGATCGCCCTGGGGATGCTCGCCGCGGCCCTCTCCTCGGGTTCCCGGACGTCGACGAGGAGGGCGCCCTCCTCCAGTTCCTGGGCCACCTGATCCGGGGTGAGGTTCTGCACCTCGCGCTTGGCCTCTGCGACCAGATCGGTTGCTGACTTCTTCATCCCGTACCTCCCTTCGTCCAGCGACTACGCCCGCTCCTGGTGCGCCCGGCGATACCCGTACCGACGCGGTGATCACGATCGGAGCCCGTACGCGCGCACATGAGCGATGACCCATCGGCCGTCTCGCCGGACCAGCACGTCCGTGAAGCGATGCCTCACCGACCCTCCCCCGAGCGCGCTTCCCAATCGTGCCTCGCCGTCCACCACGGCTACATCCGGCGTCACGAACCAGATGCTCATCAGGTCGCTGAAGTGTAGCCACCCTCGGGCTTCGCCCTCTAGGAAGGCCCCGAGCTGCCGCTGGATCTCGGCGTGGCCGATCGCACGTTCCCCGCGGGGGTTCACCAGCACGGCGTCATCGGCGAAGCACGCGATCAGCGACGCAACATCACCGGCGTTCCACGCGGCGTCGTAGGCGTCCTCCACGGCTCGGATCTCGCGCTCCTGCCCCCTCATGGTTCATCGTGCTCATCCGTCCGGGGACGTCTCCTCGTGAGACGCGGCCGTGCGGCCGTACAGTCGGGTGAGCGGAGCCGCCGTCATCCCATGCGCGATGACCGAGGCGCAGATGGCCAGACTGGCGACGTGCCAGATCCGCGGTTCGTGCAACCGGTGCTCCATGAGAGCGGCGTAGTACGCCGCCGCGACCGCGATGGGTCCGAACCACCCCATGTAGAGCGCGTCTCTGGTGCTCCGGACGCTGGGTAACACCGGCCGAAGCAGCAGCAGCACGGGCGGACGACGGAGGAGCAGGAGCAGGACCGCCACCAGCGGACCCTTCCAGCCCATCTCGGCCCATCCGCGCCAGGGGAGGGCGGTGCCTATCAGCGCGAAGATCGGGATAGAGAAGAACCGGTTGACGGCCTCCTGGCCGTGTTCCTCGGCCTTGCGGTCGTCGGGGCCTACGACCTGAGCGAACGCGGCGCCGGCTGCGAAGACCAGCAGCACCTCGTCGCTACGTATGAGCCTTCCCGCCCCCACGGCGAGAAGGGCCATCGCTGCGACGTACACCATGCGCCAGTCCTCCTGGATCAGGTCCCGACGCTCGGCGGCCTGCAGCGACCGCCCTGCGGCCCAACCCAGAGCGATCCCGAACGCCGTCGCCGCCCCGACCTCCCACAGCAGCGTGTGAACCAGCCAGTGCGACACCGCCTCCTCCGCCGGGCGGGTCAGCAGCAGGAACGGGAGGAAGACGAAGAGGTATGCCAAACCGTCGTTGGCGCCCGATTCGAAGGAGATGGCCCGCCTCATGCGGTCGGGCAGGTTCTGCTCGGCCAGGCGTCCGGTCACGATGGGCGTTGCAGCGATCGGATCGGTCGCGGTGACCGCCGCTCCGATCACCGCCGCCAAGGCGAGGGGTAACCCAAGCACCAGATGGACCACGGCGGTGCTGAGGCCCCACATCAGGACCATGCCCAACGAGATCAGGGTGATCATCTCGCGCCAGTGTCGACGTGGGTACTCCTTCGGGATCCTCAGGGCCACGCTGACCAGACCGATGCCAAGGGTCAGCCGGGCTGCCCTCTCCAGGATCACGGGGCGCTCGCCGAGTGCCGCTGGGTCGACCCAATGCAGGACGGCCGGGCCAACCAAGACCCCGGCGAGCAGCGCCAGGAGCGTCGCGGGCACGGGTGTCCTCTCGAGCCACTTCGAGCCGAGTCCGAGCGCGAGGATGAGCGCTCCGATGACCGTGACGATCGTGTTGAACATGAGTCGGGTCCTGTCTCGGCTAGGTCGCTTCGACGGGAGGGGGTGGGGTGACGGACCCGTCGATCGCGATCGCTGACCAAGTGAGCAGCGTCGAGTCTCCGTCCGAGTGCAACCACGCGGAGGTGAAGCTGTACACACCGCTGAAGGGCTCTCCGCCTGGAGTCGTTCCGATACCTTCAGCGCGACCCATGACGATGGCTGCGTGGCCGTGATGGCGGACGTCCAGGTCCTCCACCCGATAGGAGTCGACAGCTACCGTCCGTTCCCTGAGCCCCCTTAGCACTTCGGATCGGGACACGACGACGCCGGCCGGTCTGGTGAAGACGTGATCCGGTCCCCTCATCCGCTGAAGACCTTCACCGCACTCGCGGTCATCATCGCATCGGACAGCTCGTCCAGTACCTCGATCAGTCGTCTGCTCTTCGTGTGTTTCGGCAGTAGCGGGGACGCCGGTTCCGCTCCTCGCGTCCACATCGTTGTGCTCCGTCGGCATGAGGCTTGGCGGTTGGTCGACCCTCACATGAACGGTTTGTCGATGATGAACTGCGCCGTCCCGATCGCGCCTCCCAGGAGCACCGTACCTGCCGCGGCCAGCGCGCTCCTCCGGACCCATCCCCGCGGGAAGAGGCCGAACTCAGCAGCGGCCCGGTTCGCGGCCCACACGAGAGCGCTACCCATCGCCACGGCTACCGTGACCAGCGCGAGCACGTTGAGGCCTCGTAGGATCCAGTCCCGTTGGGTCATGTCGAAGGCTTCGTGATCGCCCACGGGGAGGGTCGTTACGACGTAGGCCATCAGGGCGCCAACGAGGGATCCGACAGCCTCTACTCCCAGCAACAAGCTCGTTGCCATCGGGATCCGTCGTCCGTCCATCTCAGGTCTCTCCACCCGACCAGGGGCTACGTTCCCCACCGTGACGTTCAGGATGACACCTCAGGCCGCGAGGGAGGGCATCGGCTCGGCGGCGGGTCACCCCGCGCGATCGCGCGGTCCGCCTTGCGGCCTACCTCAAGACGTGAGGTCGGTGGCCCGCTGGTCTCCCGCGAGGAGTTCCAGGCGGTGTCGGACCCGTCTCCCGTTTCGTGGCTCGGACCGGGGGGGATCCTCCTGGAGAGAGAAGGAGGTCCCCATGGCCGGAGGCAAGCGTCCCAGCGTGAAGAACGAGAAGCAGTACGAGGCTCTCAAGGACAAGGGCATGTCCAAGGAGCGGGCGGCGAAGATCGCCAACACGCCCAACGCGTCGAGCAAGGGCGGCAAGAAGTCCGGGAAGAAAGGCAAGTGAGCCATCACGAGCACGCCTCGGATCAGCCCGGTGACGACCTTCCCGTACCGGAGGCGGTGAGCGTGAACGCCGAGTGTCCCTCCTGCGGGCGGGACGTACCCGTCACGTTGGGTGTCGAGGAGGCGTGTCCCGACTGTGGGACGGCGGTCTCCGTCGATGACATCCCGGCTCCCTGAGGAGGCAGCGATGGCGACCTGTGACAGCTGCGGGAACGACTACCACCGTTCGTTCGAGGTGCGCATCGACGGGGAGACCCACACGTTCGACAGCTTCGAGTGCGCGATCCACAAGCTGGCTCCCACCTGCGAGACCTGCGGGGTGAGGATCGTCGGCCACGGGATGGAAGACGGCGAGCGCGTCTTCTGCTGTGCCCACTGCGCGCACGCCTCCGGCGTCACCTCGGTAAGCGACAGCGCCTGACGCCTTTGCGCAGACCCACGCCGGACGAGCTGGCGTCAGCCGTCGGGCGCACGATCGTCGACGTGCTCGCTCCCGGGCTGGATGTCGTCTTCTGCGGGATCAACCCAGGCCTTTACTCGGGGGCCGTCGGCCACCACTTCGCCCGTCCAGGCAACCGGTTCTGGCCGGTGCTGCACCGGTCGGGGTTCACGCCGCGACAGCTGAGCCCGGACGAGGAGCGCGAGCTGCTCTCCTACGGCCTCGGCGTGACCAACATCTGCGCCCGGACGACCGCCAGGGCCGACGAGCTGACGACCGACGAGATCCGCGACGGCGCGCGCCGCCTACGGCGCAAGATCCGCAGGCACCGTCCTCGATGGCTCGCCGTCCTCGGCCTGACCGCCTACCGCGTCGCGTTCGACGCTCCCGACGCAGAGGTCGGCGAACAGCCGCTGATGGTCGCGGACACCCGCATCTGGCTGCTTCCCAACCCGAGCGGGCTCAATGCCCACTATCAGATGGACGCGCTGGTCTACGCGTTCACCGAGCTTCGCAGGTGCGCGTCGAACCAGGCCGCTACCCGCTCCGAGGCCGGACCCACGAAGCCTTCCTGGTCGTAGAGATCGATGTGGTTCGAGGTGTCGAGCCACACGAGCTCCTTCGGCTCCCCGAGACGGTCGTAGAGGGCCTGCGCGCCCGCGGGGGAGCAGTAGTCGTCGTTGCGACCGTGGACGATCAGCGCGGGGGTGGGGGAGAGGAAATCGGCCGCCGACATCGCATCGAGCGTGATCAGCTCCCGTATCGACAGCACGCTCACCCGGTTCTCCCAGTGCGGGCTCGCCGACCTGTCGGTCCCGTAGTAGTCGAACGGCTCCTGTCCGCCCATCGCCGCTTCGCCGCCGTCCGCGGCGACGGCTGCCATGTACTCGACCTCGCCGGTGGCGTGCTGGCGTTGCGAGACCTCGGCGAACCGCCTGAGCATCCCTCGGTAGTTCTCGGGGCCCATCCCCTCACGAATCACCCTCGGGTCGTTGAAGGCGGCCGCGACGAAGGCGACGGCGCCGATGCGAGGATCGAAGGCGGCGAACCTCAGCGCGTACGCGCCGCCCAGGCAGATCCCGACGCATCCGAGCCGCGACGCATCGACCTCGTCGAAGGAAGCCAGGTGGCTCGTCGCGTCCCGCAGGTCGGCCACCTTCCCGGCCGAGTCCTCGTGCTGACGCGGTTCGCCTTCGCTCTCCCCGAAGTTGCGGTGGTCGAAGGCGAGCGTGACGTACCCGGCCTCGGCGAGCCTCCGCGCGTACGAGCCGGTCACCTGATCCTTCACGCCCGTGAAGGGCCCCGTGAAGACGAGCCCGGGGGCCGGGGTGCGGTCCGGGATGTGCAGGTCGCCGACGAGCGTCAGGCCGTCACTGCGGAATGTGGTCCTGCGGTGCTGCATGCGACAAGCCTACTCGCCGCACTCCTCGCCCCCGTGCACGCTCGAGATCGTGTCCGTGTCGGCGGTACCGGTGACGTTGCCGAACAGCGCGCCGGAGGGCGTCTCGACCCGCCAGCGCGGACCGAAGGTTGGGTCGTCCTGCACCTCGGCCTCGGGGTGCGCGCCCCGCAGCGCGGAGACCGTCGATCCGACCCCGACCCCGGAGTCCGTCTTCAGCCCGGTCGGCTCCGTCTCACGACCCCGCTCGTCGTAGCGGGAGTCCATGTACGAGAAGAGATGGCGGGTCCCGGCTGCCGCGTACGAGGTCTCGCCGTTCCCGAGGTAGACGAACAGGCTCTTCCATCGCACGACCCGCAGCTCCGTCCCCGGACAGGTGCCGAAGGCCCCAGACGACGCCCCCCATCCGCTGTCGGAGGTCGGCTCCCCGAGCCTCTGCGTCACCGCGGCCACGACGACGTCCGGGTCCTCACCGAACCTCGCCACGCCGATACCGTCCGGCGCGAGCGTGAGCGTCTCCGGCTGTGGGGACCCGGCGACAGGAGTCGGGGACGGCCGCGTCGTCGGCGTCGCGGTGGGGGGCGGCTCGTCGGTCCGGCAGGCCCCCAGCAGCAACGCAGCGAGGAGGGCGAGCGCCGATCGCTTCAACGCGCTCATCCTGTCCGGCTCCCGAACCGTTCGACGATGCGCTCGGCGTAGCGGTCCTCCCAGCGCCTGCCCTCCGCGTCCTGGCCGCGTCCCAGCTCCACGAGCTCGTGTATCAGCTCCGACCGCACGGGCCGGGAGCCCAGGATCTCAGGGAGCTCCGAGAGCTCGATGAGCCAGGAGGCGTACCAGGACGCCCAGTCGGGGTCGTCCCCGTCCACCATCCGATAGACGGCGTGGTGGAGCTCCGACGCCTCGTGCAGGAGCTCGGCGACCCTCTCGGTCCTCTCGTTCACCTGTCGAGGTTGCCGCATACGCCGCGGATGCGTCCAGAGCCGGACACGCGACACCGTCACGGCCCCCGGGAATGGGACATCCTTGACCGGGTTTGCAACGCGACGGGCTGACACGGGAGGACCATGAGCGACGCGGCGATCGAGGTGCGCGACCTCGTCAAGACGTACGGCGGGGCGGTCAGGGCCCTGGACGGCGTCACGTTCAGCGTCGAGCGGGGAACGGTGTTCGGACTGCTCGGTCCGAACGGGGCCGGCAAGACGACGGCCGTCCGTGTACTCACGACCACGCTGCGCCCCGACTCGGGAACGGCGCGCGTGCTGGGGCATGACGTGGTGGATGACGCAGCGGTCGTCCGGGCACGCATCGGGCTGGCCGGCCAGTTCGCGGCCGTCGACGAGAACCTGACCGGCCGCGAGAACATGCGGCTGATCGGACGGCTGAACCACCTACCCCGCACGGAGTGGTCGAGGCGCGCGGACGAGCTCATCGAGAGGTTCGGCCTCGCGGAGGTCGCCTCGCGTCCGGCCCGCACCTACTCGGGCGGACAGCGCCGCCGCCTGGACCTCGCCGCCGCGCTCATCTCTCGCCCCACCGTCCTGTTCCTGGACGAACCGACCACCGGCCTGGACCCTCGCTCGCGCCAGGACCTGTGGGAGGTGATCGAGCAGCTCGTGCTCGAGGGGACCACCGTCCTGCTCACCACGCAGTACCTCGAGGAGGCCGACCGACTGGCCGATCAGATCGCGGTCGTCGACCACGGGACGGTGATCGCCCAAGGGACGCCCGCGGAGCTGAAGTCGAAGATGGGGGCGACCGTCCTGGAGCTCGAGCTGGCCGACGAGGCGGCGGCCGCGAAGGCGGCGACGGCGCTCGAGAAGGTCGCGTCGAAGCCGCCCACGCTCGACGGGGTCACGGTGGAGCTCACCGTCGACGACGGGCCCGACCTCCTCCTCACGGCCCTGCGCGCCCTCAGCCGGCGCAAGCTCACTCCCACGCGGGTCGCCCTGCGGGAGCCGAGCCTCGACGACGTGTTCCTCGCGCTGACCGGCCACCGGGCCGAAGGACCGCAGGAGCGCGACCGATGAGCGCCGCCACCCTCGCCCCAGGGGCACGCTTGCGCTGGAGCCTCGCCGATATCGCTGCGGTCACGCAGAGGAACCTGATCGCGTACCTGAGGATCCCTCAGGCTCTCTTCTTCGCGAGCGTCCAGCCGATCATGTTCGTCCTGCTGTTCCGGTACGTGTTCGGCGGCGCCATACGGGTGCCCGGCTTCGACTACGTGAACTTCATGATGCCGGGGATCTTCGTGCAGACGGTCCTGTTCGGGGGGATAGGGACGGCGATCGGGCTGTCCGAGGACCTGCACAAGGGGCTGATCGAGCGGTTCCGCGCCCTGCCGATGGCCCGGTCCGCGGTCCTCGCCGGACGCACGATCGCCGACCTCGTCCGCAACGCATTCGTGATCGGTCTCATCACCGGCGTCGGCTACCTCGTGGGGTTCCGCGTCCAGACGAGCGTGCTCGCCTATCTCGCGGGAGCCGCGGTGATGCTCCTGTTCGCCTACGCGGTCTCGTGGGGGTTCGCGATCGTGGGTCTCTCCGCTCCCAACAGCGAGGTCGCGCAGACGATGGCCTTCCCGCTGATCTTCCCGCTCATCTTCATCTCGTCGGCGTTCGTCCCCCTCCAGACGCTGCCCGCTCCCCTCGAGGTGTTCGCGAGGCACCAGCCGGTCAGCATCACCATCGAGGCGGCCCGCGCCCTGATGCTCGGGGGACCGACGGCCACCAACGTGGTGAAGTCCCTGGCCTGGTCGACCGGTATCCTGCTCGTCCTCGTTCCGCTCGCCGTCCGGCGTTACCGGCGGGTCGTCTAGGCCTCCCGGCGGACCTTCCAGATCTGTTCGGCCGGCCAGCGCCGCATCCACGAATACGGCGCGAGGTCGTAGGTGCTGGAACCGCCGTCCGGGGGCCTGAGCTCGATCAGGTCCTCCACGACCAGACCGTTGCGTCGGAACAGGCGGATCCACTCGCCGTACGGGAGCTGGAAATCGACGCTGCCGTCCGTGTCCTCGAACCGGTGCATGGAGAAGTAGTCGGCGTGCAGGATCGGCTCGGTCTGGCTCGCCTCCGGGTTCCAGCACACGTACAGCCAGGGCGACGTGTGGGAGAACGCGAGCAGCCCGCCCGGACGCAGGACGCGCGCGGCCTCCGGGACGGTCAGGTACGGGTCGGCGAAGCTCATCGCGCCGTGGTCACAGAAGACGACGTCGAAGGACGCGTCGCGGAACGGGATCTCCGTTCCGGACGCCCTCACGAGCGGGACCTTCGTCCCGATCTCGGACATCCTCCGCCGCGCGTGTCCCAGCTGCCGTGCAGAGGAGTCGAGCCCGACCACGCGCGCCCCCGCGCGGGCGAGCGCCACGGACCACTGCCCGGCCCCGCATCCGAGCTCGAGCACGTCGCGTCCGGACACGTCGCCCAGCACCCCCAGCTCGGCCTCGGGGGCGCTGTAGGTGCCCCAGGCCAGCGGGGCCGCCTCCAGCTGGGAGCCATGCAGCCGCTGGTACTCGTCGCTCGCTGACTCCCAGTAGCGGATGTTGGAACGGACGTCGTCGGTCACGGTCCTCGAGGCTAGCCGGTCGGCAGGACTCCGCGGGCCCCCCGTCGAACCGTCTCGAGGCTGGGGCGGCTGCGGCCGCCCGACCCTGGGGAGAACGAGGAGGAAGGATGCGCCGAAGGCATCTGCCTGGTCTGCTGGCCCTGTCCGTCGCCCTGACCGCGCTCGTGGGAGCCGGACCGTCCGCGTCGGCCGCGCCGCAGCACGTCTCCGTGAAGAGCTTCGACGGCACGGAGATCTGGATCTCGATCTACAAGCCGGCGGATGCGACCGCCGAGGAGCCCGTGCCGGTCATCCTGCAGTCGCACGGGTGGGGCGGCTCCCGCACGACGAGCCCGACCGCGTTCGGAGCATGGCTCGAGGAAGGGTTCGGGGTCGTGAGCATCGACCAGCGCGGCCACGGCCAGACCGGGGGCACCGCCCACGTCCAGAACCCCGACTACGAGGCGCGCGACATCATCGCCGTCATCGACCACGTGGCGACGCTCGACTGGGTGCAGCTCGACGGGCCCGGCGACCCGGTCATGGGCGCGATCGGGGGGTCGTACGGCGGCGGGTACCAGATGATCACCTCGCTCACCGAGGTCTTGACCAAGGGGAGCACGCGGTTCAACGCCCTCGCCCCTCAGATCACCTGGTACGACCTGCCGCGCAGCCTCGGCCCGAGCGACGTCCCGCGGACGCTGTGGAACACGCTGCTGTACGCCGCGGGCGCGTCGCGGCTCCCCGACTACGTGCACCGCTCGTACGCGCTGGGCGTGGCCACGGCGACCTTCCCCAACGGGGAGATCCCCGAGACGTACAACCTGAAGGAGCGCTTCTACAACAACAGCCCCGCCTGGTTCGTCGACCAGGAGGTGCAGCTCGACATCCCGCTCCTCGTCGGCCAGGGCACCTCGGACAACCTGTTCCCGCTCAACGAGGGTTGGGACATCTTCAGCCAGGCGCTGACCGACGACGCCCGGGAGCGCAGCCTCTTCATCGGCTACAACGGCGGACACGCGCTGCCGCAAGCCCTGCCGCTGGGTAGCTCGAGCGGTGCGGACGCCTGCTCTGGCGGGTTCGACGCGCTCAGCCGCGCCTTCTTCAAGAGGGCCTTCGCGGGTGAGGACACGAGGGAGCTCCTCCGCAAGCAGGTCGGCATCACGACCGCCACCGGTCAGTGCCTGTGGGTCGACACCCTCGAGCCGAGCGCCTCCGTGGAGCTCGGCACGCTGGCCGCCCCGACCGCGGTCGGAGCGCCGATCTCCTACGAGATCGCCAGCGGACCCATGACGATCGCGGGTGTGCCCGTGCTGCTCGCGAAGGTGACGTCAGCCGCGCCCGAGGCGCGGGCGTTCTTCGCCCTGTCGGTGGGCACCTCTCCCGCGAACGCCACGGTCCTCCAGAACAACGTGATGCCGATGAGGCTGCGGCTCCCGAAGCTCAGTGAGGCCTTCTCGCTGGAGCTCGCTGGTGTCGCCGCGACCCTGACGGAGGGACAGAAGCTGTACCTGACCGTCTCCCCGACCTCGGACATGTTCATCGGTACCAGCCGGGTCCCCAGCGTCGTCCTGCTCGAGGACGCGGTGGTGGACCTGCCGGTCCGTTAGTCGAAGTGGGGCGGGACCCGGCCGCGGTCCCGCCCCCTCCAACGCTGTCCTTGCAGGACCGTTGCCCCCAAACTAGGGGTGGCCGGTCAGTCGATATCTCGGGAGCGGTGGGTGTCCTCAGTGGGAGCCTCGGTCAGCGGGGAGTACTCCGGCCGGCTCGCCGCGAAGCTCTTCCTCGCCGCGGGCGTCCTGACCATCGTCAACAACCACATCCCGCCCTTCGAGCACCTCGATCGCCCCGTCCTGTACGGGGTGGGAGCCAGTGCCATCGCGTGGGGGGCCGCGTGCTGGTTCCTCCCGTGGCAGAGGTGGCCGCTGTCGGCGACGCTCGCCCTCGGCCCCGTCGCGTTGGGCCACATCGCGGTGGCGAACCTCTTCGGCGGCGTCTCCGCCTACAGCTACGCCGTGTACTTCGTCGTCGTGTTCGCCTACATAGGCTTGACCCAGCCACCCCGGACGAGCCTCTTCATGTCCCCGCTCGCGACGGCTGCGTACGTCGTGCCGCCGATGCTCAACCCCAGGCAGGGCGCCGCCGCCGCCCTGTCGGCGACGGTCGCCATCCCCGTGTGCGTCCTCGTCGGGGAGGTGATCGCCCGCAGCTCCTGGAGAGCCCAGGAGGAGAGGCTGCTCGCCGAGCGTCGCGCGCACCTCCTCTCGTCGCTGGCCCGGTCCTCGGAGGAGATCAACAGCCTCGACCCGCTGCGCGTCATCGAGACCGTGATCGACACGGCCGCCGACCAGGGAGCCGAGGCCGTCCAGGTGGCGCTCTACGACCCGGAGGCCGCGGTGACTCGAACATTCATGGCCCGCAACCTCCCGCAGGGGTACAGCGGAGAGGAGTACCCCATCGATGCGGGGATCTCCGGACAGGTCTGGCAGATCAGACGAACGGTGGTCGTTGACGACTACGCGGCGCAGCCCTACGCCGACCCCGCCTTCGCGCGCGAGGGGTTCAGAGGGGTCGTGGCCACACCCATCTGGTCCGGCGGTCAGCTCGTGGCAGCGCTGGTGGCGGGGTCCCGACGTGCGAGCGTCTTCCGCGAGGAGGTCGAGATGTTCGAGCTGCTGGCCGCGCAGGCCGGCCGCGCCCTCGAGAACGCCGACCGGTTCGAGGCGGAACGGAAGATGGTCGAGCAGCTCGCCGAGCTGGACAGGCTCAAGGAGGACTTCCTCTCCAACATCTCCCATGAGCTGCGGACGCCGCTGACCGTGATCGAGGGCAACGGGGTGACCCTGCGCGACCGATGGGACGAGATCGACCCGGCGACCCGGCGCGACCTGCTGGACCGGCTCAACCGCAACGCTCAGACCCTGAGGCAGATCATCACCAACCTGTTGGACTTCTCCCGCCTCCAGGCCGGCCGGATCAGCGCACACCCGTCACAGGTGAACCTCGGCGAGCTCACGACCTCCGTCGCCGCCAGGCTCGGCTCCCTCTTCTCGGACCGCGAGCTGCAGGTGAAGGTCGAGTCGGCCCGGACGGTCGAAGCGGACGGGATCCTGATCGAGAGGGTCCTCGAGAACCTGCTCTCCAACGCGTCGAAGCACACGCCCGCGGGGACGAACGTGGTGGTCGCCGTGAAGGACCGTCCGGAGGGCGTCGAGGTGTCCGTCACCGACGACGGACCCGG